>Ga0209719_1001871_pt1 | contig 24069 bp, 23 predicted proteins | sample AD_JPNAS2_MetaG_FD_184421 | JGI IMG/M metagenome (GOLD analysis project Ga0209719, IMG submission 184421) | Active sludge microbial communities of municipal wastewater-treating anaerobic digesters from Japan - AD_JPNAS2_MetaG (SPAdes) (version 2) | ecosystem: Engineered > Bioreactor > Anaerobic...
TTGAGGTTTGGCTGAACCATCCGGAGCTGAACAGGCTGAGAAGAAGGCGGGAAACAAAACTGGATTCGTTCGAATACTGCCGCGACTGTGCACACGTGAGATTCTGCACCGGGGGCTGCCCCGCCGTTTCGTTTTCTTTCACCGGCGACGAATACCGGCCGGACTGTGTAACTTGTTTTCGGAAATTCCTGGAAGACGGCGGCGTACTGAAGAAGGATATTTGAGCGATGAGGGATTCAGGAACTGCAGAACCGGCCCGGGAATCGAATCACGCCGCTTCCAGGTATCCTCTTTCCCATCTATACGCCTATATTTCCGGCGGATGCAATCTCAGGTGCAGGCATTGCTGGATAGAGCCCGTCCATGCCGGAGGCGCGAAAGGGTTTCCCTGCCTCGATCCGGAGATTTTTCGGACCGTGCTGGATGAAGCGGGGCCTCTCGGACTCGATTCGGTCAAGCTCACCGGAGGCGAGCCTTTTCTCCATCCCCGGATGGGAGAAATCCTGGACATAATCGCAGGCAGGAACATATCCGTAAGCGTAGAGACAAATGGAACGCTGTGCACGCCGGAAATCGCGCGCCGGCTGGCCGGCCTCAAGGATATTTTTGTATCCGTGAGCCTGGACGGACCCGAACCGGGCGCACACGATTGGCTGCGGGGCGTCAGCGGGGCCTTTGCCGCGGCGGAAAAAGGAATACGGCTGCTGGTCAGGGAAGGCATCCGGCCGCAGATTATCATGACCCTTTACCGGGGGAACAGAAATAAGGCCCAGGCGCTGGTCCGGATGGCGGAAACCGCCGGCGCCGATTCCGTCAAGTTCAACCTGCTCCAACCCATCGCCCGCGGAATAGCGATGAGCCGCACCGAGGACGCGCTGACCGTCCCGGAGCTGCTGGAATTCGGAAATTGGGTTGATAACGACCTCTCGAATATTTCATCCATACCCGTTTACAATCCGCTCCCCCCGGCCTTCCGTCCACTTGGAAAGATGTTCGGCAGCAGAGGGGACGGATGCTCCACCTGCGGCATCCTGGGTATAATCGGCGTCCTGTCGGATGGATCTTACGCCCTGTGCGGCATCGGCGCTACCATGCCGGATATGGTATTCGGACGCGCTCCCCGGGACCGCCTTGCGGACGTATGGCGCAATTCGCCCGTTCTCAGGGAGTTGAGGGAGGGTCTGCCTTTCCGTCTTGAAGGCATATGCGGAGAATGCATTCTCGCGGGCATCTGCCTGGGAAGCTGCATAGCGCAGAATTACGCCATCGGGGGCCGGGTTTGGGAGCCTTTCTGGTTCTGCAGCGAGGCCCGCCGCCTCGGCCGTTTTCCGGAAACGCGGCGCAGGCCCCGGCAAACCGGCGTGGCATGATGATGATCTTTGTGGTATGAAGCAAATGGGGAGGTGGTATGAAAAGAATCAAATACGAAAAACCCGTTCTGCACGATCTGACCGGAGGAATCGGACACGGAACGGACGATGCCTCGGTCAAATGCCCCCCGCCTTCGAACCATTGCGGGGCGGGACATTCGGCGAGCGGCCAGTGCAATCCCGGCCACACGGCCGTAGGAGGAAGATGCAACCCCGGCCACAGCGCCGGAGGCAAGTGCGTCCCCGGACACTCGGCAAGGCAGGTTTGCAGGCCGGGCAATAACGTCCGCCCCAGCTGATGAAACCCTACCTGCTGAAGCTGGCGAACGGACTGGGATGGAATATCTCGTCCGAACCGGACGCCGAGGCCTGGGTGGAAATTCTCGCCAGGATCATGAGCCTGCCGGAAAAAAATGATCCGGCATACCCGACGATAAGATACCGGATGAAAAATCCTCAAAGACATCCTGACGCGGGGTGGAGCGAGCGCGACATGAGCGAGATATGCCTGCTCTATCGCGCGGATTCCCGGGATATTATTTGCGAGCTTCAGCACGAATCGGGCTCGTGCGTCCATATCTGGTCCGCGCTGTTTCCGGTCTACCGGGATGTCTGCTTTTCCGGAGGACTTCCCCTTCACGGAGCCCTGGCGGAAAAGGACGGGTACGGAATAATTCTGGCCGGTCCGGCCGATTCGGGAAAATCGACCTGCTCAAGGCGTCTTCCGGCTCCCTGGAAAATCCTCTCCGACGAGGAAAGCGTGATCGTCCCGGCCGGGAAAGGAATGTATGCCGCGCATCCTTTTCCCACGTGGAGTCTTCTGGCAGATTCGCGGGAATTTCCGCAGAGGAGAGTGGATGCCGCTGTTCCCCTCCGGGCTATTTTTTTCATAGCCAAATCCGAGGCGGATTCGGCGAAAAAGGCCGGAACGGGTAAGAGTGCCGGGCTTATAGCCGGGCTGGCCGGCGAGAAGTTTCATATCGACTGGGAGACTGTAGGCAAGGCGGAGAGGATAGGCATTCTCGGCAGGCTGTTCGAAAACGCGGGATCGATAGCGCTGCGGATCCCTGCGTATCATCTGGGAGTGAGCCGGGAGGGAAAGTTCTGGGAGAAAATGGAGGAAGCGCTTGGGTAAGAATTCTCCTCCGGAGATTCCCGGACCCCGCCCTCTGATTTATTACGGGCAAAGCATGCGCCCTTTTTTCCGGGACGGCGATGAGATCCTCCTTGAAACCTCCGCCGCTTTTTCCAGGGGCGACGTGGTGATCTTTACGCCTCCCGGCGAAAACCGGCATATAGTCCACCGGATCAGCGCAGCCGGTGCAGGCGGGATCCGGACGCGCGGCGACAATGCAGGGGCGGACGATCCCTGGCTGCTCAAGCAGGAGAATATTCTGGGCAAGGCCGTATTCCTCCGACGCGAGGGCAAGGTCATCCGGGTCAAAAACGGAAGGGCCGGCAGAATTCTCTCTCTGTTCGTCCGGGCCGTCAGGCCCATGCGCCTGGCGTTGGTGAAGGCATTTTCTGTTCTTCTGGGGAAAATCGCGAGGCCTGGGATTTTCTTGAAATTCCTGCCCGAATCCTGCCGTCCGCAAATCCTGGGATACAGGAGGCCCGAGGGAATCGAGCTCATATTAACAGTTAACGGGCGCGTTCTGGGGAAAAAGCCGCCCGGGGCGTCGTGGACGATACGGAAACGCGCCCTCTTCTTTATCGATCCGGAAAAACTGCCCTGATTTCCGTAAGGCGTAAAGCGTAAGGGGTAAGGTGTTCAAATCCTTCCATCGGTCAATCGAGAACGACAAGAGTTTTCATTCGACACCTTACGCCTTATCTTACGCCTCACGAATAATAAGCTATTCTCCTCTTTCCCTCAGGATCGCCTCTGCCGCGGACAGTTCCTCGACCGTATTGATCCCCAGGACCTCGCGGAAATCTCCAGCCACCGACGCGCATGCGCGCAAACCGCTCCTGCCCGCGATTCCTACAATGTCCGTCAGGTAGTATTCACCCTGGGCGTTTTCATTCCTTATCTGCGCAACGGCTTCATACAGGAATCCGCTCCGGGCGCAATAAATCCCGGTATTGATTTCCCTGATTTTTTTCTCGTCCGCGGACGAGTCCTTATCCTCGACAATTTTTCGGATAATGCCGCCCTCTCCGCGAACGATTCGCCCGTATCCGGAGGGGTTGTCGAGGACGACCGTAAGCACGGTGAGGTCTGCGCGCGAGGAACTGTGCTCCTCCATCAGCTTGTCCAGCGTGTATTTTCTGAGCAGCGGCACATCTCCGCACAGAATCAGGATCGTGCCCCGAAAGTCGCGCAGCGACGTTTCCGTCATCAGCACGGCATGGCCGGTGCCAAGCTGTCTCTCCTGGACAACGTAAGTCAGAGACGGGTCCCGGACAGTATCGCGAATCAGGTCCGCCTGGTGTCCGATGACGACGACTATCCTCGAAGAGCCGATTTCCCTGGCGCGCTCGACGGTAAACATCAGCATCGGCTTTCCCAGGAGCGGATGGAGAACCTTGGCCAGCGGTGATTTCATCCGCGTACCCTTTCCCGCCGCGAGTATGATCGTCGCTATACTGTCTTCAGCTTTCATGGATACCTCTGTTCGGGGCTAAAGGCAAATGGCGAATGGCTAAAGTAAACAACGGTTCTGTTATGGTCGCTTTTTGCCCTTAGCCCTTAGCCCTTAGCCTTTAGCCCTTAGCCTAATATATTCACATCATACGGCAGCACTATCAGCACTTCGCGGATCGATTTTGCATCCGCATCCTCGACAATGAACAGGGCTTCTCCGAAACGGTACCTTTCACCTTTCCGGGGAATCCGGCCCATCCGGTCAAGAAGGAAGCCGGCAACCGTTTCATACGGACCGGACGGAATCTCCAGTTGGATCAGCTCACGGATATGCTCGATCCCCGTTTTCGCCTTGAACAGGAATCTCCCGGGGGCGAGCTTTCTGAAGGCCCTCTCTCCTTTGTCATACTCGTCCTCGATTTCCCCGACGACTTCTTCCAGGAGATCCTCGACTGTGACAATGCCGACGGCGCCGCCGTACTCGTCAACCACCACGGCCATCTGCTCCCCCCTCTTCTGCATCTCTATAAGGAGTTCGCTCGCCCTTTTCGTTTCCGGCACGAAGAAGACATTCGCCCGGGCGAAGTCGGCCACAGGGCGCGCGCTCTCCTCCGGAAGGGCGCCGAGGAGATCGAATCCATGCAGTATCCCCGTTATATTGAAGATTTTCTCATTATAGACGGGGACACGCGAATACCATTTCCCCCGGAAAAGAAGAGCGGCGTCTCTGATAATGGTGCCTTTCTCGAGAGCGGTTACATTGGCGATGGGAACCATTATTTTATTTACCGTCGTCTCGGAAAAATCGAAAATCCGCCTGACCATTTCTTTTTCGGTCACGCGCACTTCGCTTACAATTGCGCCCCTTTCCTTCAGGAGAAATTTGAGTCCCCCTTTGGTTATATAAGATGCTCCCGCTTGTCCCTTCTTTCCCAGAAAGATGCGGACGGCCAGCCGGGAAATGGCGGCCACCAGGAAAATAACCGGGAAGAATATCCAGGATACCGCCCAGATGAACCAGGAAATCCGTTCTGCTACTGTTTCCGGGTTCTTCTGGAACAGGCTTTTCGGTATTATTTCGCCGAAGATCAGGATAACCGGGATCATGACCAGGGGGGAGATCAACGGCCCCCGCACCGGCCCGAAAAGATCGACGGATATGAGGGTGGCCAGGGTCGATCCGGCCACGATGCACAGATCCGTCCCGGCCACGGTAGCCGCAAAAAACCATTCGGGCTTCTTGAGAAGGCGGAGAACGAGGGAGGCGGACTTCGACCCCGCTTCGGCCCTCTGCCTGACGCGGGCCGGATCGCACGCGACCAGGGCTATTTCCCCTCCCGAAAAAATACCCTCGAGGAGGAGAAAAAAGAGGATCAGGACAGGTGCTGCGCTATCCACGCTCCTCCTCCTTCTCTTTCTTCCGGCGGGTGATGCGTATTCTCATGATCCTGGCCTTGACGATCTTCTCAATCCTGAAAATCCAGTCCCCGGCGGTTACTTCCTCTCCTTTGACCGGCAGCTTTCCGAACAGGTTAAGGACGTATCCGCCCACCGTATCGAAATCCTCGGAAGAGATATCCGTCCCCAGGAGATTGTTCAGATCCTCTATGGAAACCGTACCGGATACTATCATGATCCGGTCGCTCAGGCGGTGGACGGTCCTTTCCCTGACGTCCCTCTCGTCGTAAATATCGCCGAACAGGCTTTCGAGAATATCCTCCATGGTGACGAGGCCGGCGATCCCACCGTACTCGTCGACCACTATCGCCATGTGGATTTTCCGCACCTGGAAATCCTTGAACATACTGTCCGCCTTTCTCTCCAGGGGCACAAAGCAGGGCTTGTGCAGAAACGCGCCGATGCCGTCGATTTTCCCGTTAATGGCAAGCCCGGCGAGGAGGTCTTTTGAATAGAGTATTCCCCGGATATCGTCCGGGTGTTCGCCGTACACCGGCACCCGGGAATAGCCGCGGCGGACGATCGCCTTTTTGGCCGCCTCGAACGGGATATCGATGGAAAGACTGAACATATCAACGCGGGGCGTCATGATCTCCGAGACCTCTGTATCACCCAATTCAAAAACGCGGTGAATCAGGTCCCTCTGGGACTTATCTAGGACTCCTTCCTCGAGGCCCATATCAATGAGCGTTTTAAACTCCGCCTCCTCAAGTCCGGTCCCGGACTGCTCTTCGGACCGACCCAGCGGTCTTATGAAAAAACCGGATATTTTGTCGAGAATCCAAACCAGGGGGTATTCGATCCGGACCAGGATGGAAAGTACGGGTGCGGCGGCGGCGGCAAACCGGATCGGAACCACCTTCGCCAGAGTTTTGGGGATAATCTCGCCAAATATCAGAAGGGCCGGTGTAGTCACGAGAATCGCGATCCATGCCCCTCGGTTCCCGAATTCGGAAATCATGATCGCGGCGATCAGGCTGGACAGGAGAATGTTCACGATTTCGTTACTGACGATAATTGTGATGAGCAGCCGGCGGGGATATTCAAGAAGACTCCGGACAAAACGATGAAAAGCTATTCGCTCTTCCCTCATTTTATGGAGATGCAGTGACGTGAGGGAAAAGAGGGCGGATTCGCTAGAAGCGAAGAAACCCGAAAGGGAGAAAAGAAATAAAATCAGAATAAACCGAAATGAGATGTCGGTTTCCACAAGAATACCTTCCTGTACAAGGATTATCCGTTTTCGCCCTGAAAGTCAAGCAACAGATGGAAATGTTTGATGTTTTAGATTGTTTGACTCACGCGGGTTTCTTAGATATATGAGGGGCGGAAGACAAGGGGCGCAAGGCAAAGGGCTAAGGGCACAAGGCATGAGGCTAAAAAAGGGAAAGTCCTTCCTTTCACCCCTTTTTGCCCCCTTTGCCCTTAGCCTTTTGCCCTTGGCCTTTCGCCTTGCGCCTTTTGCCTTTAGCCCTTTGCCTTTAGCCCTTTGCCTTTAGCCTATTAAAGGAGGATCTTTCATGCCCAATGTGCTCCTGATCGGAAACGGCGCGCGCGAACATGCCATGGCGGAAGCGATCGCCCGTTCGAAGGGGAAGCGGTCTTTGTATTCCTATATGCGCGCGAATAATCCCGGAATAGCCGCCCTTTCCGAACAGGTCTTTCTGGGAGGGTACGGAGACCTCGACGCCATATCAGATTTTGCCCGGAAACACCGGATCGACTTCGCCGTGGTCGGACCGGAAGATCCTCTCAATCTGGGGGCCGTAGACGCACTTGCCCGGATCGGGATACCCGGAGTCGGTCCTACGAAGAGCCTGGCCCGGCTGGAGACCTCGAAGGCGTTCACGCGCAACCTTCTCGAAAAATATGGTATTCCCGGCAATCCGCGTTTTCGCGTCTTCACGTCAACAGAAGGCATTGAAGATTACATGCGGGAACTGGACGCCGTCGTCGTCAAACCGGATGGGCTTACGGGCGGCAAGGGCGTCATGGTCGAGGGGGACCATTTCCGGACGAAAAAGGAGGCGCTCGCGTATTGCGGCGAGGTCCTGCGTTCTCATCCCTCAGTCATGATTGAGGAAAAGCTGGAAGGAGAGGAATTTTCCCTGCAATGCATCAGCGACGGCAAGACGGTCATGGCGACCCCCCCGGTCCAGGACCACAAGCGAAGATTCGCGGGAGACACGGGCCCGAATACGGGAGGAATGGGATCTTATTCATGCGAAGACCACTCCCTGCCTTTCCTGAGGCCGGGCGAGGCGGAAGAAGGGCTCGCCATCACGAGCCGGGTAGCCCGGGCTATTTACGAGGAAACGGGGGCGTACTACAAGGGAATCATGTATGCCGGTTTCATCGTGACCCGGACCGGATTGAGGCTGCTGGAGTATAATGCGCGGTTCGGGGACCCGGAAGCAATGAACATCCTGCCGCTCCTGACGGGGGATTTCGTCGAGCTCTGCACTCACGTAATTGAAGGCACCCTCGACCGCATGCCTGTGAGCTTCGAGCCGAAGGCAACCGTCTGCAAGTACATCGTACCCAGGGGATACGGCCTTCCGAAAGATCACCCGGACGCCGGATCGACTTCCGGAAAAATCGAGATCGGGAAAGTCGGCGGCGCGAGGCTTTATTACGCGTCCGTGGACCAGCGGGCCGACGGCCTGTACCTGAGCACGTCGCGTGCTATAGGAGTCGTGGGCATTGCCGGCAATCTCAGGGAGGCGGAGGAGATCGCCGAAAAGGCGGTCGCGGCCGTGCGTGGACCCGTGGATCACCGCCGGGACATCGGGACAAAGGCATTGATTCAAAAGCGCATCGATCACATGAAAAAAATCCGGACTCAATGATGGAATAGCCGGATTCCCGTAAAAGCCATCACAATACCGTACTTGTTGCATGTATCGATTACCTGTTGGTCGCGTATGGAGCCGCCCGGCTCTACAATCGCCGTTACACCGCTGCGGCGGGCGCGTTCGATATTATCTCCGAACGGAAAGAATGCATCGCTGCCCAGACAAACGCCTTTAACTCTGGAAAGCCAGGCTTGCTTTTCGGCCGTTGTCAGCGGCTCAGGCTTGCGAGTGAACGTTTCCGCCCAAACGTCGTCTCCGGCAACGTCCTCCGGAGTATCTCCGATGTAAACGTCGATGGCGTTGTCCCGGTTGGGTTTGGATAAGTCGCCGCGGAACGGCAAATCAAGTACTTCAGGCATATGCCGCAATTGCCAGTTGTCGGCCTTCCGGCCGGCGAGTCTTGTGCAATGAATTCGGCTCTGCTGGCCTGCACCGACCCCGATCACCTGGCCGTCCTGTACGTAGCAGACGCTGTTGGACTGCGTGTATTTAAGAGTAATGAGGCTCAGCACAAGGTCGCGTTTTTGATTGTCGGTAAGTGTCTTGTTTTCGGTGACAATATTTTCCAGCATACGGCCATCGATCTTCAGGTCATTGCGGCCTTGCTCGAAGGTGACTCCAAACACCTGCTTGTGTTCCAGGGAAACAGGCACATAGTCCGGATCAATGACTACTATGTTATAGTTGCCGCTTTTTTTGGATTTCAGAATCTCCAGGGCTTGCGGCTCATAGCCCGGAGCTATAATGCCGTCGCTGACCTCGGATTTGATGATCTGCGCTGCAGTCATGTCGCATATGTCCGAGAGGGCAATCCAATCGCCGAAGCTGCTCATGCGGTCTGCTCCGCGGGCGCGGGCATATGCGCAGGCAAGCGGTGAAAGCTGCAGGTTGGAAGGAATGTGATACATTTTCCGCAAGATGTCGTCCAGCGGATAACCCAGGGCGGCGCCGGCGGGAGAAACATGCTTAAAGGAGGCTGCGGCGGCGATGCCGGTATTTTCTTTGAGCTCTTTCACCAACTGCCAGCTGTTTAATGCATCCAAAAAATTGATATAGCCGGGCCTGCCGTTCAATACTTTAACCGGCAGATTGCCGCCGTCCGCCATAAATATGCGGGCCGGCTTCTGGTTGGGATTGCAGCCGTATTTCAGCGCTATTTCGTTCATTGGTTATCTTTCCGTATATTTATTTATGATGACATCTTTGTAAGCCTGAGTCGCCAGGTCAACGGCGCGCACGAACAAACTTACTTTATTATCTTCGTTTAACGCCTTCCAGATTTTCTCCCCGTACTTGTCCGGATCCTCCTCATCCACAACGACGCGCAGCGGCTCACCCTCAAAACTGGGAATCGGCGTGCCGTTACGCCTGTACGTGCTGATGAAGCGCCCCTCGCCTGCCAGCGGCTCCGGATAACTGAAGGTAAAACGTTGCACGCTCTTTTCGTCGCCCTCGCAGCTTTTTATAATGCTCAGTTTATAGGCGCCAGTGAACATATTCACCACGCCGGAAATACGGGGCGTCCAATTGGGTTTATCGTCTTCGAAAGTACGGGTATCGAGCGCGGCCTCAAAATCATAACCGGGAAAATCGTTGCGGACCAGAAAATCACGGATGGTATCGGTCTGATCTCCATTGGTCACAATGGTTGTGCTCTGAAAAGTCAGAACAGGATTGTAAATAATAAGGTGAGGATCGGTCATTCTGGAAGGATCGGCCGCCTTGGTGCGGATGCCGCCCTCGACAGCATCAAAGACGCGGTTGCGGCTGTTGACGCTGCGTCCCATGATAAAATAGGCAATCACGGCTTTTTTGCCGCCGGGGGGTCTTCCGATACAGATGCCGCGTCCCGGATATTCGTTGCCGGCCAGATATTCGCAGAAATCAATACTCATTTATTTCTTATCTCCTCGAAATAAATCGCAGATATTTTTTGTTGCGGCAATATATATTTAGAGAAGGTTTGTCTGTCAACCAGATTTGGGCAGATTCGGGCAGATTCGGGCAGATTCAGGAAGACCCGGGCGAAATGTTAATTCCCTTGCAAATGCCTGGCCGATGCGGTACATACGCCGAATCAGGTAGTAATATTACCTACATACAAAGGATTTTGCGATGGCTAAAACTCTTCGGCAGAAAAATGTGCTTGTCAGCGTCATTATCGGCAGCGATTCTGATTTGCCGGTAATAGAAGGAGGGACCGATGTTCTTGACCGTTTCGGGATTGCTTATGAAGTTGTCCTGAGTTCGGCTCACCGGTCGCCCGAACGTACATATTCCCTGGCGGCCAAAGCGGCGGAACGGGGGATTCAGGTGATAATAGCCTGCGCCGGGGCGGCGGCTCACCTCGCCGGCGTCATTGCGTCCCGGACAACTCTGCCCGTTATCGGCGTGCCGGTAAACTCTCCTCCCCTGAACGGCCTTGACTCCCTCCTGTCCACTGTGCAGATGCCCGGCGGGGTGCCGGTGGCGTCCATGGCGATAGGGAAAGCCGGGGCAAAAAATGCGGCGTTGATGGCGGTCAGGATACTGGCGCTGGGGAACAGCAGGCTTGTCAAGAAGTTGCAGGCATACGCCGTCGAGATGGGGAAAGATATAGAGGAAAAACAGGAAAAGATAGATCTTGTATTGAAGAACAAATCACAGACGAAACATTGAAAACCCGTAAGGAGTAAGAGGTAAGGTGTTGTCGAACAGCACTGTTCTCCTTTCTCCTTACTGCTTACTCCTTACGCCTGGCGAGCATGAAAATAATCAAAATAGACCCGGTTCAGCCCGAATGCGCCGCTGTTGAAGAGATTGTCGGCATCCTGAAACAGGGAGGCGTAATCGCGTACCCCACGGAAACCTTCTACGGCATCGGCGCGGACGCGGCGAATGCATCCGCAGTCAAGCGCGTCTTTGAGATCAAGGGAAGGGATTTCAACAATCCCATTCCCCTCATTATCGGAACCACGGGGGACGTCTCGCTGGTAGCCGCCGAGATTCCCGAAACGGCGCTGATCCTCATGGACTTTTTCTGGCCGGGGCCCCTGACGCTCGTGCTCAAGGCATCGGAAAAAGTCCTCCCCGAGCTGACTGCGGGAACGGGAAAGATCGGCGTGCGCGTGCCCGGAAGCGCTGTCGCCCGGGAGATGTCTTACATGCTGAAGAATCCGATTACGGCGACGAGCGCCAACATCTCGGGAAATCCGGAATGCTCGTCCGCCGAAGAGGTGATGAGTGCGATCGGTGACAGGCTGGACGCGATCGTAGACGGGGGCAGGACTCCGGGCCGGGCAGGATCAACCCTCCTGGACGTCACAGTCGATCCTCCCGCCGTGCTGCGGGAAGGAGCCGTTTCCGCCCACGTTATCCGATGCACACTTGGGAAAACTTAGCTGCATTCTGATCCCCGGCGATGAGCCTGTCTGGTCGGCTCCGACCCCTCCCGGCAGAGGATGAATTCTTCACCTTACAATTTCCGATTTACCGCTCCAGACTTCCGAGCTCCACGATGAATTCGACTGCTTTCCGGGGCGGATTGATGAAGACGGCCATGAAGGGAATGGTTGCCTCCGGACCTATCCCGCTGTTTGGAATGCTCCTCCCGTCAGGAGAGCCCAGTTCAGCCCGGACCTCCTTTTCGGTCAGGTTGGCAAGCTCATCGTCGCTCAGGAGGTTGCCGCAATAGGTATCCGCTTCCGCCACGAATTCTCCCGCAGAATCGATGAGTTTGGCCCGGACCCGGATCCTGGAAACCGTTGTCTTGTTTTTATTCACGGCCATTCCCTGGATCACCATGATGTTCCCCATTATCCTGTTCTCGATAAACCGCTCGCGAACATCCAGCAGATCTATGCCTCCCCCGGGCGGTTCCGCGGTCGTCGCTTCCATCCCGAGCTGTTTTGAGAAAGGTATCCAGGGGGACGCGGCATTCAGGAGCTGCGATCTGATATCGGGGAAAAGCCACAGGTACACCCCTGCCATGACAAACACCAGGATGCCCACGTAAGCGGTTATCTTCCCCGGAGTCCACAGGCCTTTCCCCGCTCTTTTCGGCGGCCTTTCCGCAAGTATATCGTCTTCGTAATTTTGTTCCGCCGCTTCCGCCGGATCCTCCGCCGGCGGCTGTCCGGCGTCCCACGCGGGGACTTCCGGGTCGTCCTTTTCACCGGGCGCAATCCCGGCATCCTGGCCGGGGTTTTCCTGGAAAAAAACGTTCCGGCACCGGCCGCACCGCACCCATGCCCCCTCACCCTCCATTTTCGTTTCATCGAACCTGAATTTAGTGGAGCATTTGCCGCACTGAATAATCATTTCATTCCTCTATTACATATACTTCCGGATGAAAACGGGACATCTCATTAAAATCCAGGCCGTACCCTACGAGAAAGCCGTCATCCAGAGAGAAGCCTACATAGTCTGCTTCGAAAACAACCCGGCGCCTGAGTCGTTTATCAATCAAGGCGCATACTTTCAGGCTTCTCGGTTCCCTTTCCTTAAGCTTCCGGACAAGGCTCTTCAGAGTAATGCCGGTATCTACGATATCTTCGACAATCAAAACATCCCGGCCTCGAATATCCGTTTCGATATCTTTCAGTATTTTAACTTCCCCGGACGTGACCGATGAAGAACCGTAACTGGCCGCCCGGATGAAATCGATAACGCAGGGCACTTTCAGCTTCCGGACAAGATCAGCCATGAAAATGAACGCGCCTTTGAGGACGCCTATCAGAACAAGATCCCCCTCCGGATAATCCCGGGAGATCTTCTCGGCCATTTCACAAACCCGCTGCCTGATTTCCTCTTTCGAATAAAGAACCTTTTTCTTTTGAATTTCCATTTTCGGCACTTCCCTCTCAGGCGCACATCGTCTTAAACGGATATTTCAAGTAATTGCATGGACATTCACCCGCCCGGTCCATAACACATATCCAAGACGCCGTTAATTGTCAATTCTGTTCCTCGGCCAGGCATGCCGAGACGAACGCGCCGATATTATCCCTGACCATGGCTTCGGCGCACCGGACGTCCCGGCCATCTCTGAATTCGGAAGAAAGGCTGAGGAAAATTTTATCGAAGCGGGACTTGGCGCATCCAAGCGCCTCGTAATCGATATACGGGATCATGTAATGCCGCCCGTCGAAAGCGTATTTGCCGAAACGCTTCGGATCGTCGGTTCGATACGGCCATTCCAGCTTCCAGCGGAAATATCTGAGCGCGATATCCCGGAAAGGCGCCCGCCGGAACAGATCGGGCCTGGGTACACGGCAGATGCCGTCGCTGATGAAACGAAAGTATTCTTTCACCAGATCTATATCCGTTATGCACAAGCCGTACAGGTGCCAGTCGTCGATTATGTCGATCAGCGCCTTCTTCTCCTCCCGGGAGAGATAGTGATAACTCGGGCAGAAGTGCCCCTCGCAGAGCTCCCGTCCGTAGAAGGACACTTCCCTCAGGTCGTTTCCCCCGTTGGCGGCGGGGTGCAGGAGGCAGCCCGCCTTGCGGCGCCCCGGATCTATGAACCCGAGGTATTCACAGCAGTAGATGACCTCATAAATACGGGACTGATCCTCGCGGCCTTTTACCGTTTCAGAATACCTTGCCAGGCTTGCCGCATCCTTCACCGTCCGCCGGAAAAGCTCCGTTCTGTCCCTGAGCCTGCGGGCAAGGGACGCGCGGGAATTGTCCGCATAATTGTACAGACCGCAGCAGGCGCCGCACGATTTGCAGTCGTCGGGCTGGCACAGGTGAATGAATTCGTTCTCCATCTCCTTGATCACCGGGACGGCATCTTACAACAGAGGGTTCGAGGGTTCAAGGGGTCACGGGAATACTCGACATTTGCTGATTAACCGTAAGGACTTCATCGCGGGCAGGACATGAATCTTCAAGAAAACCTGACAGGGCGGGAATTCAGAATGAATATAAGGGCAGGGGTGTTCGGGTCAGTCGCCGGCGCCTCGGATTTCATACAGACGTATCTTATTATATACTTTATCATATCCCCAGTTCCATTCCATGGACAGAGCGCCGCGCGCTTTCAGGGCGCCGCTTTCGATCATGGAACATCTGGACCCTATGGGGCGGCAGGCATACAGAAATTTTTCGCCGGCGGCTCCGGAGGGATCACGCCAGAGCCTGACCTCTCCCGATGTCCTGTAATACTTCAGGGGGGCCTGTATCCATGTCTCCTGGGCGACAACTTCCAGAGCGCCGTGCTTCTCTTCCATCTGCTTTACCATATCCCGCCACGGCGGCTTGAGATCGTGGGGCAATCCCATCGGCAGCGACGTCCCGATAAAAAGGAATAGAACGGCCGCATTCAATGCCGCCATCGCCCTCGGCATGGCTGACATGAATATCCCGATTGCAGCGACGAAGGCGATCGACGCACCCATGAGTTGGCGTGCGGCGAACACGGGCTTGGGACCCAGGACGGAAAGAGCGTAAACAAGAACGGGAACGCCGAAGCCGATCGAAAAGATCAGGGCGTGGCCGGCCGGCAATCTTCTCGCTGCGGCAAACCGCTTCAGATAGACCAGTCCCGGAACAGCCATTGCAGCCATGAGCCAGCGCGCCTGGAGATCGGGGGACTCGCCGAAAACGGAAACAAAGAACCACGCGAGTTCCATAAGCGAGGGAGGGCCCAGCCATGATATCTGGGGCAAGGGGTCCGTACCGGCGAAGAGTGCATGACCCACGGCGGCAAGCAGCCACGGCAGGATCGAGGAAATTCCCGCAATACCGAACCCGAGGATGCGCAATCTTCCGGACTGCAGGTAGAGGAATGCAATACAGAGTTGCATAAAAATGATGACGACTCCCATGTATTGGGAATGCAGCAGGAGGGCGGCCGAAAATACCCACGGGATCACGGTTCCCCGGTGTTGCGGATTTTCCAATACCCGCACGAATGCATAGATATTGGCGGCGGAGAGAAAAGAGATCAGGGCGTAGGGACGGGCCTGCTGCCCGTAATAGACAAAGAACGGGCTGAACGCCAGAACAGCGAGCAGGCCGGGGGCAAGCCGGCCGAGATCAAGGCGCATGAAAAGCAGATACGCCGTCAGCAGAAACAGAAAGGAGAACAGGACGCTCATACTGCGGACGGAGATCTCCGACGAACCGAAGGCCTTTACCCAAAAATGAAGAAGAATGTTATGGAGAGGCGGATGGACTGCGTCCTGCAGCGAGCCGGAAACCACCCCGGAGAAATCTTCCGCTGCAATATTGACGGAAAAAATTTCATCCCCGTCAAGATTGTAATCAATCTCATATAAGCGCGCGCACAGAGCGAGAATCAGGATCAGGGCGAGGAGAACATGCCTTGCCGGGATTCCGTTTCCCCCTGCAATGTAACGGCGCCTCAGGGGTTCTGTCATCCGGATTTGCCCCAGGTATAGAGCTGGGTTATGACATAGTTCCAGACGGCGCCGACCAGAATTCCGGCCAGTCCGGCAAGCATCCACTGCGTGCGGCTGGAGAAGAGATAGGATGCAATCCCGACATTGGCCAGCGCTCCGATGCTGCAGGCGAGCATGAAGGTGAACAGTCCCCTGATCCAGGCCTTTCCCTTCAGGCGTCTGTCCCGGTAGGTCAGGATATTGTTGATGCCGAAATTGGAGACCATGGCGGTTGCGGCGGCGGCGGACTGCGATATCACGAAGCTCAGTTCCAGGCCCTTCAGAAGCGCGCCAAGTACGGCCATATGGACCAACACTCCAAGCCCGCCCACGATGGAAAACGCCAGAAAGCGCACGGGCAGGTAGCGTCCGAATTTCTTGTCCGCCAGCAGCATGCCGAATTCCCAGATGACCATTGTATCGAGTTTGCTCTCTCCCGCATTGCGGCCCCGGAAACGAAACGGCACTTCCGCAACCTGGAGACGGGAAGGCGCCGTCGCCAGGATATCAAGCAGTATTTTGTAGCCAAGTCCGGAAAGCCGCCTGACCGTCGAATCCAGGATCGCCCGCTTCAGCATGAAGAACCCGCTCATGGGGTCGGAAACCGATTGCCGGAGGACAGCCCTGCCGGCCTTTGTCGCCAGCCTGCTCATCGCTTTCCGGGACTCGTCCCACTCGCCGACGCTCCCTCCTCCGGCATAGCGCGTCCCTACGACGAGATCGGCCCCTCCCTGCTCGATTTTTTTCAGCATCGCGGGCAATATGGTTTCGTCATGCTGCAGGTCTCCATCCATGACGGCAATGTTTTCCGCAGAACTCGCCAGCATCCCTTCTATGCAGGCCGAGGAGAGCCCTCTTCTCCCTATCCGCTGAAGACAGCGCACTCGGCAGTCGGTGCGGGCTATTTCACGCACGACGCGCGCCGTTTGATCGGGAGAATCGTCATCGACAAAAATCACCTCCCATCCTTCGCAGCCGAGGACGTCGTTGAGCCGGCGCAGCAACTCCGGCACGTTGAACGCCTCGTTGAACGTGGGCACGACGATCGAGAGGCGAATCGGAGACGCGCTGATCAAAGCGGCTTTTTCACTTTGCATGATCCTGGATAGTATTCCGGGAAGGCGTTTTCAAGACTGAAAAACTAAAATACTGCTTTCCCCTGATGCGAAGGGTGGGAGAAATACTCTGAAAGGATGAGACAGCGCCAGAAGACCGTTCGGCAAAAAACCAGGGACACTTCCCATATTTTTCGGCCTGGCGCACCCGAATGAAATAATTTGCTTATTATGCCGACTGGCGGATTCATGTCGCATGTTTTAGGATGCCTCGAAAGTCCAACGAGGCCAGAGGTCTCGGTGAATCAATTGGAAAAACCGGGGGTTTTGCGTTTTCTCGAAAAAATTAAAAAACCGGGAAGTGTCCCTGATTTTTAAATAACGGTAATTAAATGATTTCATTCTCGGCGGACACCCGGCCCCTTGAATCCCCGTATCCTTGGACCCCTGTTCCGAAATGTGGTATCTGGAACAAGGACGTGTAGATATGCCCATCGAAATCGAACGGAAATTCCTTATCCGGAACAATGCCTGGAGAAAACAGGCCGGAACGGGAATAAATTATGTACAGGGTTACATAGCAGCATCCGCTCGGAGGGCGGTGCGGATCAGGATTGCCGGCCGGCGTGCCTTCGTATCCTTCAAAGGGAAGATTACTGCGATCAGGCGAAAGGAATACGAGTACGAGGTCCCTCCGGCGGAGGCCCGGGAGATGCTCTCGTTTTTCTGTGCGCGGCCTCCGGTCGAAAAAATCCGCTATCGCGTCAAGCACGGCGGGAAAACATGGGAAGTGGACGAGTTCCTGGGGGAAAATGAGGGTCTGACGGTCGCCGAGATCGAGCTGGAGCGAGAGGACGAATACTTTGAAATACCGGATTGGGTCGGCGAGGAGGTCACGCGCGACCCCCGGTACCTCAGCGTGAATCTTTATAAGAAGCCGTACAAAACCTGGCCGCAGAAATAGTCCAGAGTTCTGATTCCAGAGTCCAGAATTGCCGAAGAAGGAAACTGATATTTTCTGGACCAAGCTTTCAATGAGCAGATGTTTTTCGGTTTCGAGGAGCGGCCGAAAATGCGAATTGACACCCTCGGGTGAAAAATATATTCTGATCCTGGTGATGGGGTTCACCATAACCGCCGCAAGGCTGATAACTCCTGCAGTCATTTCCTGGAGGAGTTATCAGGTTAAAGCTCCTCCAGAAAAACCGGAGGAGCTTTTTTATGAGTACCGAACCGGCGCCTCTTGCGTCCCCAATGCGGCACGCATCCTCTTTACTGCGAAATATAGAAAACATCTGCTCGCGTTATCAGCTCGCCTCTTTGCGCCGCCAGATCGATTCATGCAGGAAACTTCTTTCGACAGCCCCCCTCATAGATATTGCCGTTCTGGGCCAATTCAAGGCGGGGAAGAGTTCTTTTCTTAACAGCCTCATCGGCAAGTCCGTTCTTCCGGTCGGAGTGGTACCTGTGACTACGGTAATCACGTGCATTCGTTAACGTGCCCCGAACCTCGCTCTCGTATATCGAATACATGCATGCCGGCGCAGTCGCTCTCTCGCTTTTATCCAGGAAGCCTGAATACCCTGACAAGTGCACGGAAGTCATCTGGGCGTGTCGAAACAGGAACGGAGGATTTTCCAGGGCGTCGCACGCGGGAATAGCGACTATTGAGGACACCTATTACGGCGTGCACGCCTTGAGTCTCTTCTCAGAATTCCCCGCCGGGCAATTAAAAATCAGCTGATCCTGAGTACCCGCTGGCGTTTGCGCCCTCACGCATCAACCGCATGCCGCCATTTATAAGTTCTGCGCGGGCTGTTCAAGAATGTTCAGATTTCTTATTCCAATCTTTTGGAGGGGCGGCGGTTCAAAAATGGTCGGATGCAAGGCCCCGAAGTTCCGAGAAGCCGAGGCGTACTAAAGCGTACGTTGAGGCTTCGAGGAACGAGAAACACAGCAGACGGCCGTTTTTCAACCGCCGCTCACTCGAACACTATCGTTTTCTGGCCATGCACCAATACCCGCCGCTCCAGGTGCAACCGGACCGCTCTGGCCAGGACAATGCGCTCCAGGTCCTTTCCCTTTATTCTCATTCCCTCTATTGCATCCCGGTGGCTGATCTTTATCACGTCCTGGGCGATGATCGGTCCGTCGTCAAGACTCTCCGTCACGTAATGACTGGTGGCTCCGATGACCTTGACTCCGCGGTGATAGGCCTGAAGATAGGGATCGCCTCCCGCAAAGGCGGGGAGAAACGAATGATGGATGTTGATGATGCGGTGGGGGTAGCGGTCGACGAAATCGTTCGTCAGGACCTGCATGTAGCGAGCGAGCACGATCAGGTCTACCCCGTGCTTTTCCAGCTCCTCTATTTCCCGCCGCTCCTGTTCCCGCTTGCTTTCGGGCGTAATCGGGAAGTGCAGGAAGCTTGCCCCGAACTGCTCCGCCACCGGCCGCAGGTCGGGATGGTTGCTTATGACCAGCGGGATCTCGGCGCTGAGCTCTCCCATCCGGCGCCGCAGCATCAGGTCGTGCAGGCAGTGCGGGTGCCTGGACGCGAATATGGCTATCCGGGTCGCCACATCGGTGAAATGCAGCTCCCATTTCATGCCGAATCTCTCCGCCAGGGGCCCGAATTCGCGGCCGATCTCATCCCGGCCCAGATCGAACCCTTCCATCTCCCACTCGATCCTCATGAAAAAAATCTTCCGGGTGGCCGTCGTGTGCTGGTCGGCCGTAACAATATTCCCGTTATGGCCGAATATGAAGTTGGAGACGGAAGCGACTATCCCCCGCTGATCCGGACAGGAGAGGAGAAGAACGGCATGGGCCGAATTTTTTGAGTCTATTGCGTTCTTTGCGTCCATTGCGTCTGTTGCGTCTATAGCGTCCGTTGACCCAAACGGACGCCTATAGACATCGCGTCGGTTTGTTGATAAAAAGCCGTCGCGAGTATAGAATCAATTCAACTCGGGAGTCAATACGCACGATTTCCGCAACGGAGACGGGAAAAGAATGGAACCGATCGAAAGACTAGCCCTCGCCAACGGGCTGACGATGGAAATTCACGACAAATCCCGCGCCGTGGCGGAGGACACTTTCCGGGTAACTCTGATTATCCGCATTCCGGTCGAAGTCCGGCCCGACTATTTCGCCGACCGTGAAGGATATGAACTGACGCGGAGAGTGTTCGGACCGGTAGTCGTGTTCGAGTACCGCAAGGACAAAAACTTCGTGCCTTCCGGATCAAGACATGCCGCTTTCCAGGAGCTGTTGAACGATTTCAAATCCGCCGCCCTCGAGTACGTCTCCAGGCCGCGCTTTCCCGCGGGGTTTGTTCTATCCAAATACGCGGAAATCCTGAAGAATCCTTATCGTTACGGTCCGGCCTGAGCGGCTGTTACCGTCCATTCCCCTTTTCTATCCTTATCGGATATGCTATAAATTACCGCTTCGCAGGGCAAAGGGATAAGGGCTTGAGGAATTCAGGGCTGTTTCCACCTTTAGCCTTTCGCCATTTGCCTTCAGCCTATTTTATTCAGGAGCCGGGATATGCGGGAGAAGGTCGCAGTAATCGGAGCGGGTTTTGTCGGCACGATGACGGCGCAGAGAATTGCCGAAAAGAATCTTGCCGATGTCGTGCTTGTTGACATTATCGAGGGGGTCCCCCAGGGGAAGGCCCTCGATATGAATCATGCGGCCTCCCTGGTGGAAATGGAAGCCGCGGTTCAGGGGACCAACGACTTTGCCGAAATTCGCGATTCCCGCGTTGTGGTCGTGACGGCAGGCTTTCCCCGCATGCCGGGGATGAGCAGAGAAGAGCTCGCGGCGAAGAACGGAAAAATAATTCAATCCGTCGTATCCCGGGTCAGGGAATTCGCCCCGGAGTGCGTTCTCCTGATCGTGACCAATCCGCTGGATATAATGGCGTACACGGCATGGAAGCTTTCCGGTTTCCCGGCCCGCCGCGTACTGGGCATGGGGGGGGTTCTCGACACGGCCCGCTACGAGTTTCTCCTTGCCGACGAGCTTGGTGTTTCCGTGCGCGATATAGACGCGCTTGTTATCGGCAGCCATGGGGATACGATGATTCCGCTGGTGGAATACTCGCGGGCGAGAGGCGTCCCGATTAAAAGCCTGCTTCCGGAGGATCGGATCGAAAAGATCCTGGAAAGGACAAAAAACAGCGGAGCGGAAATAGTCGGTCTCCTGAAAACGGGGAGCGCTTTCCATGCGCCTTCCGCGTCGGCCGCCGCCATGGTGGAAGCCGTACTTAAGGACAGCGGGCGCCTGCTTGCCGCATCCGTTCTCCTGGAGGGACAGTACGGCATCCGCGATGTCTTTATTGGAGCACCAATCCGGCTGGGGGCCGACGGCGTGGAATCCATCTACGAGATCGTCCTCTCCGCCGCCGAACTGCAGGCCTATCGGGATTCCGCGGCTGCGATCCGGCAGTTTCTGGACAAAATATCCGCGTCATAGCGTCTATCGGGTCCATTGCGTCCGTTGTGTCCATTGCGTCCCGCGGTCCCGAGCTTCGACTTGATTGGGACAAACCAGACGCAGTAGTCGCCATTGCCGCGACGAACGCAATAGACGCAAAGAACGCATGGACGCAACAGACGCAATGACGCTAAGGACGCAATAGACGCAATGGACTGCACATCCTGGGATGAGATACTGCCTCTGGTAGCCAAGCCGGGCCGTTATATCGGAGGCGAAGTAAACGCGCGCGTGAAGGACCGCAGCCGGTGCAGGCTTCATTTCGCCCTGGCTTTCCCCGAAGCCTATGAAGTGGCCATGTCTCATCTCGGCCTGCAGATTCTTTACGACATCCTCAACAGGCATTCCCTGGTTTCGGCGGAGCGGGTCTTCGCACCCTGGCCCGACATGGAAGAGCATCTGCGGGGGAGAAACATGAAGCTTTCCAGTCTGGAAAGCCGGTCTCCCCTCAGCAGTTTCGATGTCATAGGATTTTCCCTCCAATACGAACTCACCTATACAAACGTTCTCAATATGCTGGAGCTGGGAGGCGTTCCGCTGCGGTCAGCCGACCGCAGGGAGGGCGACCCGCTGGTAATTGCGGGCGGACCGTGCGTTTTCAACCCCGCCCCGGTTTTACCCTTTTTTGACGCAGTAGCCGTCGGCGAGGGCGAGGAGTTGATCACGGAGATCGCCGAAAAAATAATCGCCGGAAAATCGCAGGGATTGTCACGCAGAGAAATGGTCGAAAGTCTTGCTTCCTTAAACGGAATGTATGTTCCCTCCGTTCACCCCGCCGGCGGCAGGATCCGCAAGCGGACCGTTTCCGATCTGAATGCCTGGACGATTCCTTTGACGCCGGTCGTGCCTTCCATTCAGGCGATCCATAACCGCATCAACCTCGAGATTGCCAGGGGCTGCTCGCGGGGGTGCCGCTTCTGCCAGGCCGGCATGGTATGGCGGCCTGTCCGCGAAAGAAATCCCGGCCTGCTGGAAAGAATGGCTGAAGAAATGATCACCGCAACAGGCCAGGAGGAGATTTCGCTTCTGTCTCTCAGCACGGGAGATTACTCCCGGATCGGGACGTTCCTTCCCGGGCTCATGAACCGCTTCTGCGGACGGAAAATAGCGGTCTCACTCCCCTCGCTGCGGCCGGAAACCCTCACCTCCGCGATGATTGAAGCCGTCCGCCGGGTCCGGAAAACAAGCTTCACCCTGGCGCCCGAGGCGGGAACGGAATCCTTGCGCGCCAGGATAAATAAAGGCAACACTGAATCGGACCTGCTCGCGACCGCCGGCCGCGTCTTTGAATCAGGCTGGAAGCTGATCAAGCTCTACTTCATGCTCGGATTGCCGGGAGAAACGGAGCGCGACATGGACGGCATTGTCGATCTGACGCACAAAGTGCTGCGGGAGGGAAAAGGGAAAATACAGGTAAACGCGAGCCTGTCCACTTTTGTGCCTAAACCGCATACTCCATTTCAGTGGGAAAGGCAGATCAGCCCGGAGGAGATTGCGGCCGGCCAGCAATATATAAAAAAAAGACTCCGGAGCCGCAATATTTCCCTGAAATGGCATAACCGGGAAATGACGCTGCTCGAGGGAGTTTTCTCGCGCGGCGACGAAAGAACGGCGGATCTTCTGGAATGCGCTTTCCGCCTCGGATGCCGTTTCGACGGCTGGAGCGACAGGTTCCGCTTCGATCTCTGGGAGGAGGCGTTCCGGAGAACCGGACTGCATGCCGAGGAATGGCTGGGCGGGATAGGCACGGACAGAGGCCTGCCCTGGGACCGGATTGATTGCGGAATCGCCCGCGACTTTCTCCTCGCAGAAAGAGAAAAAGCTCAGAAAGGCGAAGCCACGGCCGACTGCCGTTTTTCCAAATGCAACCTTTGCGGCGCCTGCGGCGAATCGGTCAGAATAGCGGCTTCGGAACAGGCCGCGCCGCAACCGCCGCAGACGGCAACCTCCGCCGCCTTCGAGGCGGATCCAGCCGTTTACCGCCTGAAGTTCGCCAAAACGGGCGCATCGCGGTTCCTCTCCCACCTTGAAACCTCGGCCGCCCTGATCCGGGCGATCCGCCGGGCGGGCCTTTCTTTCCGGTATTCGGAAGGATTTCATCCCCATCCCAAAATATCTTTCGCGGGCGCCCTGCCGGTCGGCGTGGAAGCGCTGGACGAGGCGGCGGATATACGGCTTGAAAACGCAGTCTCCGACCCCGGGAAAGTGCTGGACAGGATAAACGAAAGCCTCCCCGCGGGCATTCGCGTGCTGGAGATAATCCCGGCCGAAGGCCGGCCCTCCCTGCACCATCTCGCCCGGCGCTCGCGGTACGCGATATTTCTTCCCGGCGGGAACAGCGTAGCGGAATTGAAAAAGAAGATAGATGAATTCCTGGCTGCGGGTAATTTTCTCATATCCCGGAATGCAAAGGGCAAATACGTGCAAAAAGATATTCGCCCCCTGATCGAGGAAATTTCCCTTGACGGTGAGGAAGGGAGAATAGATTACACTGTTGCAGCCGGCCCCGCGGGCGGCGTCCGGCCTTCCGACGTCCTGACCGGCGTTTTCGGGCTGAGCGCGGATGCGGCGGCGCGGGCAAAAGTAATAAAAACAGGAAACGGGTCTTAGGTCTTGGGTATTGGGTATTGTATTCAGGGGACCTAAGACCTAAGACCCAATACCCATCACCCCGAACCCGGATATGGTTATGACCAAAGAAATGATTTTTAATTGTACCGAACACGAAACCAGAGTCGCCATTCTGGAAAACGGCGCGCTGACAAACATCTACATCGAGAGAATGATTTCCGATGGGATAATCGGAAATATTTACAAGGGCATGGTCGTGCGCGTTCTTCCGGGCATCCAGGC
>Ga0209719_1001879_pt1:0-5000 | contig 24013 bp, 14 predicted proteins | sample AD_JPNAS2_MetaG_FD_184421 | JGI IMG/M metagenome (GOLD analysis project Ga0209719, IMG submission 184421) | Active sludge microbial communities of municipal wastewater-treating anaerobic digesters from Japan - AD_JPNAS2_MetaG (SPAdes) (version 2) | ecosystem: Engineered > Bioreactor >...
ACCTGGAGCGGCGCAAGATCGCCGACATCCTGTTCAAGGAAGGCTCCATCATCATGGGCCTCGAGGTCAGCGCGGCCGCCAACGTCCTGACCCTGGCCCCGGGCGTGGTCTACATCGACGGCCATCTGGAACAGGTGAGCGGCGCGACCCTGACCTATGATCCGGCCACCACCAGCGGGGCCGATTACGTCTATGTGGAACTGCTGAAGTACAACTACGGCTACACCCAGGACCCGGCCCTGATCAATCCGGCCACCGGCGAACCCACCGCCGAGCGGGAAAAATGGGTTCTTTCTCTCAAGGCGACGGATACCAGCGGACAGACGCTGCCCAACAACGTGGCCGAGCGCCGGGTGATCCCGATCTACAAGTTCGACCGCGAGAGCGGCGATGTCACGCCCACGGTCCAGGAGAAGTCCAACCTCTACCTGCGGGATCTGCTGGGCACGCTGCCGGGCAGCCGAATCACCGTCTCCTCGATCACCGAGGACCAGCTCTCCTTCGCCGCCGCAGAGGGGCTCAATTCCCTGATTCAGAACCTGGCCGAGCGCACCTTCGACCAGGCCGGAAGCTATCTGGTGCGGGGCTTCGACACCTTCATCGGCGGCGTCGACGACGACAGCGTGGAGGCGATCACCAACGCCGGACGCGCCTACATTCAGGGCTTCCGGCATCAGCGTGATCTGCCCACCTCGACCCTGGTGCCCAAATCCATCGCCACCAAGTCGGTGCGCGGCGAGCAGAAGACCTTCGATATCAACAAGCGCCGCTATCCGGTCAACTCCACCCCCCTCAAGGAGACGACCCAGGTGGAGGCCATCGTCGAGATCACCCGCAACGTCACTCGCGGCTCGGTGGGCGGCGGCGAAGACCTGCTCGACCCCAATCCCGTGGTGGACATCCTCGAGGTCAGCCAGGGGGCGACCATCTTCCAGGAGGGCGTGGACTGGCAGCAGTCTGGCAACCATGTCGACTGGCTCGGCTCCGGCAACGAACCGGCCATCGGCACCACCTACACGGTGCGCTGGACCTACACCAAGCAGATGATCAAGGGCACCGACTATGTGGATAGCGGCTGGTTCGGGCAGGCCAACCATCCGGCGGCCGGAAACTATTTCTATCTGGTGACCGCCTACAACGCCACCGGCGAGACGGCCTTCAACGTTGCTGCGGTCATTGCCCGGGCTACCGCCGCCGGGGAGATGAACAAGCTCTCCTGGCTGCCGGTCAGCGGCGCAACCGGCTATCGCGTCTACCGGGCCGCCACCAACGGCGCACGCACCGACTACAAGCGCCTGATGGAACTGGGCAGTGAGGCGCTCTCCTACGTCGACGACGGTGTTGAGGAGATCGGCACCGCTTCGCCTCCGGCCACCAACACGGCCGGACTCACCATGTCGCCGGTCCAGCTTGAGCTGGGCAACCTCAACGTGATCAACTTCGGGCGCGGCAGCCTCGGCGACCAGCCGGTGAACGGCTCCAACTGCAGCCTGGACTATGACTATTACCTCGGCCGCCGCGACATCGTTTACGCCACCACCACCGAGATCAAGCGTCTGGAAGGGGCTCCGGCGGATTTTCCGAAGCTGCCCATCGTGCCGGAAAACGCCCTGGGGCTGTGCAGCATCGACTGTCCGCCCAACTCCACCGACATGGAGATCCGCAACTTCGGCCTGACCCGCATCACCATGGACCAGATCCACGACATCATTCAGGACGTCGAGGACCTGAAGTACAACGATGCCCAGTACCAGATGAACAACGAGCTGCAGAATCGGGACGCCCAGACCAAGAAAGGCATCTACTCGGACGACTTCTCGAACACCGCCCAGTCGGACATCTACCACGCCGAATGGGACGCCCGGGTCAACGAGATCGCCCGCTTCGTCGCGCCGGACCGCATTCCGCACTCCACCGTGCTCTCGGTCGATCAGGCGGGCAGCAACGCCAGCTTCTTCGGCAGCCTGGTGCTGCTGCCGGGCAACGAGACCGTGCTGGTGGAGCAGAACGACTGGTCCGAGGAGCGCAACATCAACCCCTACGCGGTGTTCGACAAGCCCCCGGCCATGCTGCAGATCACGCCCAACCTCGGGCGGCGCGGCCAGACCGGCATCGCCGTCACCGGCATCAACTTCACCCCGAGCAAATCCGGCATCGTGCTGCGCTGCGACGGCCAGGTGATGGCCAGCAACCTGATCAGCGACGAGGCCGGTCGGGTCAGCGCCTCCTTCACCATTCCGACCAACGCCCGCAACGGCAACCGGATCGTGGAGATGGCCGACGGCGTCTACTCGGCCCGGGCCAGCCTACAGATCAACGATCCGCTGGTCATCACCCGCATCGAGCGCATCATCGAGAACCGCATCATCCGCGTGCCCGTGGTGCAGGTAGTCTGGCGCACCCAGACCATCTTCGTGCCCCGTGACCCGCTGGCCCAGACCTTCAGCTTCACCCAAAACCAGGTGATCTCCAGCATCGGTCTGCAGTTCACCGCCAGGGACCCGAGCATCCCGGTCACGGTGCAGATTCGCGGCGTCACCACCGGTCTGCCCAACGGCGTGGTGTTCGCCGAGAAGGTATTGGCCCCGAACGAGATCAGCCTGAGTGGTGAGACCCGCATTCGCTTCGACGACCCGTTCTACGCCGAAGCCAACACCAGCTATGCCGTGGTGCTGCTGACCAACAGCACTAACTATAAGGTGCGCACCGCCACCCTCGGCAAGATGGGCCGCTGGGGCATCATCACCCGGCAGACTTACATGGAGGGTGTGCTGCTGGAGAGCTCCAACGCCGAGACCTGGACGCCGCTCAACGGCTCCGACCTGGCGATGAAGATCTACGGTTACAACTTCCAGTCCGAGGGGATGATCCGCTTCCAGCCGATCACCGGCGTACAGTTCTCCGATATCAACCTCGACGAGTACTCGGCCATCCCCCAGGGCACCGGTCTCGACTGGGAATACTCCACCGACGGCGGCGTGACATGGGACGCCATGGTTCCCGCCGAGGAGGAACGGCTGCCCAACCTCGCCACCCGGGTCCAGATCCGCGTGCGCCTGAGCAGCTCGCTTGCCAACGACACCCCGGCCATCAACTTCCGCGACGTCAACCTGGTGGGCTACCTCAACAAGACCACCGGGGCGTACCTGACCCGCGAGAACGAGCTGACCCAGGGGGTGGAATCGACCAAGGCCTATGTGCAGATGCAGATCCCCAGCGGCACCACCCTGCAATGGTTCGCCAGTAACGACGGTGGCCTGACCTGGGAGGCGATGACCATCCAGGACACCCGGCCCATCGACGAGAACTGGACTGAGTACACCCTGGTGCGCACCTTCACCGACAACACCGGCAACAAGGTCCGCTACAAGGCCGAGATGACCGGCACGCCGCTGATCTACCCGCGCATCCATTCGCTGGGCGCTACCCTGAGCTAAGGAGGCACGGCCATGATCGTTCGACGCAAAGGCGGCCTGACCGAGTTCATCCCCACGCCGCAGGAGAAGCGCGACGGCCTGATCCGCGACCACGCCCTGGGCCTGCTGGAGAATCTGCACCAGCGCCTGGCGCGGCTGGAACGGGCATCAAAGCTCCCGGCTACCGAAGCGGAGGCCTTCACGGCACTGCTGGCGCGGATGCGGGCCGACGAGTCGCGCAACCTCGAACTACACGCCAGTCTGATCACCGGCGAAACCGCCTCCGGCTGACCGGCTCACTGCCACCGCCAACCCAGGAACCCCGGATACGGCCAGCCCGTTCCGGGGTTTCTGCCGTCTGTGCGCCGCCCAATCCGGCCAAGTTCTCAAGTCATTGAAAATAAAGGTGTTAAATGTCGGCTTCGGCTGTTCTTCTACTTGATTTGTGTCCGGAAAGAAGCATTCATTCATGGTGTAAGCGGAGGCTAAAAAGCCTTGCATGACAACGACTTAGAAGCGCCATGAACGACGGAGGCACGCATGAACCTGAAAGAGATCCACTACGGGATCGAGATCGAGACTGTAAAACGCACCCGGGAACAGATCGCCTGGGCCATCCACTCGGTGGTGGGCGGCACGGTCCGCCATGTCGGCATCCCCAGCAGCTATGACCCCTGGGAGGTCGAGGACCTGCGCGGCCGCGTCTGGAAGGTGGTGGGGGACACCTCCCTGACCAGCGTCCCGGCCCATCTGCGGGCCGAGGTGGTCAGCCCGGTGCTCGGCTACGACGACATCCCGCAACTGCAGGAGGTGGTCCGGACCATCCGCCGCGCCGGAGGCAAGATCAACAGCCAGTGCGGCATCCACATCCATATCGACGCCGCACCCTTCGACGGCAGGCACCTGGGCAACCTGGCCAAGATCATCTACAAGCAGGAGCCGCTGATCCTCCACGCCCTCGGCATCAGCCGCGACCGGCTCAACCGCTACACCCGGCCGGTCAGCGACGAGCTGATCCAGCGCATCGAACAGCATCGCCCCCGCACCAAGGACCAGCTCAACCGCATCTGGTACGGCTACCACAACCGCCAGCCCCAGCACTACGACAACAGCCGCTACCACGGTGTCAACCTGCACAACGTCTGGTACAGGGGAACGGTGGAGTTCCGCTGGTTCGAGGCGACCCTCCACGCGGGGCGGATCAAGGCCTACCTGCAGTTCTGCCTCGCGGTCGCCGCCAAGGCGCTCAATGGCCGGGCCGCCTCCAGCCGCAAGCGGGATTTCGATCCTCAGAGCGCCAAGTACGACTTCCGGGTCTTCCTGCTCCACCTCGGCCTGATCGGCGACGAGTTCAAGACCGCCCGCAAGCATCTGATGGCCAACATGCCCGGCGACGCCGCCTTCAAGAACGGACGACCCAAACCGGAGGACGTCCTCCCGGACGAAACCGAAACCACCACTCTCACCAACGAGGCCGGGCAAGTTCCCGGCCTCACTGTTTAAGGAGGTACCCCATGAAGATTCTGATCCGCTCCACCACGCTGGACGGCGAACCGATCCCCGGTAGCGGGGAAACCATCCAGG
>Ga0209719_1001879_pt1:15000-17500 | contig 24013 bp, 14 predicted proteins | sample AD_JPNAS2_MetaG_FD_184421 | JGI IMG/M metagenome (GOLD analysis project Ga0209719, IMG submission 184421) | Active sludge microbial communities of municipal wastewater-treating anaerobic digesters from Japan - AD_JPNAS2_MetaG (SPAdes) (version 2) | ecosystem: Engineered > Bioreactor...
CCATTGAGGGTGGTTTTATAACTTTATATCAAGGCAACAACACACTGGAAGAGTTCTGTATTCGGCACCAGGTCAACCCAGTCAATGTTTGGCATTGGTTCAACCAGAGCAACGTGGTCCCCCAGCAGCGGATGCGCACGCTGGCCATGGAGTTTCTGGCGGATATGATCCGTGAGGTCCTCATGGAAGATGAGGACGGCATTATCCCGCTGGTTCCAAATGCCGGAGAAAAGGTTCTGCTGGACCGCATTGAGGATAAATTCCGAGAAAAAGGCTTCAGCTCGGCACAGTATTCCAGCTTCGATACTGTCCTTGGCTGCCCGATCCATGAATACCTGAATAAGAGTTTTTTCGCTGAACTGTCAGACCATCTGAAACTGTTCAAACAGCTACCTGCCACACCGTTCATCTGGCATCTCTCCAGCGGCCCGGAGCAAGGTTTTGACTGCTACATCATCATATACAAATGGAACCGCGATAAACTGATGCGCCTGCGCTCAGTCTACATCGAGCACCGGGAACGCTCTCTGGTCAATCGTCAGAGCGACCTCTCCGGCAATGAGAGCGCCGATGCCCAGAACGAAAAAGACCGCATCTTCAGGCAGCTCAAAGAGATAGAAGCCTTCAAAGCCAAGATCGATGAACTGCTGGCCGAAGGTTACAACCCGATCCTCGATGACGGCGTCGGCAAAAACATCGCTCCCCTGCAGAAAAAGAAGATGATCCCTTACGAGGTGCTCAATGCAGGACAACTCAAAAAGTACCTCAACGCGGATTGGTAGGGAGAGCTGATTATGTCTACAGAACAAAAAGAGTATGAAGTTTTTCGTTCAGGGGCCACTTGGCTCCGGGTTGATTTTCACCTCCACACCAAGGCGGACACGGAGTTCCGTTACGACGGGGAAGAAAACAGCTTTGTGAGTGACTATGTAGCGGGGCTGAAAGCGAAGGACATTCGTGTTGGTGTAATCACCAATCACAACAAATTCGATACCAGCGAGTTTAAGGCTCTACGGAAAAAGGCTAGAAAGGAAGAAATCTTTCTGCTTCCCGGCGTTGAGCTATCCGTCAATGACGGAGCCAATGGCATACATACGTTGGTCATCTTCAATGATGAGTGGCTGGCAGATGGTCAGGACTATATAAACCAGTTCTTGAATGTGGCTTTTGAGGGAAAAACTCCCAACCAATATGAGCAGGAAAACGGTCGAAGCTCCCTTGATCTCTTGACCACCTTGAAGAAGCTGGAGGGCTACCATAAGGACTTTATGGTTGTCTTTGCGCATGTTGAGCAAAGCAGCGGCCTCTGGAATGAACTCGATGGCGGCAGACTGCAGGAAATTGGTCAAAACAAACTATTCAGAAGACGATGCTTGGGCTTTCAGAAAGTCAGAACCCGTGATGAGCGTGACAAAGTAAGGAATTGGTTTTCTGACTGGTATCCAGCCGAAGTTGAAGGTTCTGATTGTAAAAACATCGATGGTATCGGCAATGGTGATCCGTGCTATCTCAAGCTGGGAGCCTTCTCCTTTGATGCCGTAAAATTTGCCCTTGTGGACAAGGACAGCCGTGTTGCAACCGATCCTGTTCAGCACGGCCACTCCCGTATTCAGAATATCCGCTTTACCGGTGGCACCTTAGCAGAAAAGCAAATCCAGTTCTCCCCAGAGCTCAACACCATGATTGGCATTCGGGGTAGCGGAAAATCCTCCATTCTTGAAGTGATACGCTATGTGCTGGAAATTCCATTCGGTGAAAAATCGGGTGATAAAAAGTACAAAGAAGATCTTGTCAAGTACACGATGGGAAGTGGTGGCAAGGTCGAGGTGAATGTCGTCGACCGACATGGCAAGGCTTACACGATTTCAAAAGTTTATGGCGAGGATACGAATGTTAAAGATGGCGGGCAGGATCTACAGGGAGTGGCAATAAGAGAGTCTATTCTCAGGAAACCCATATACTTTGGCCAGAAAGATTTGTCCAGCACCGGTGAAGGATTTGAAAAGGACTTGGTGAACAAGTTGCTTGGCTCAAAACGGGATGAGGTCCTGCAAAAGATATCTGCTCAGAAAGTGAAGGTGATTGATGCGGTTCGAAATCTCACCAGCGGATTGGGACTGGATGAGCTGATCAAGGAACAGAACGACATCAAGAAGGATGCCGACCATCAACTGAAATTTTATGCCGATCATAAAGTTGAGGAGAAGCTCCAAAAGCGACTCGACTTCGATACGGATGTAAAACAGATCGATGAAACAATCGAGGCGATTGATCTCTTCTCTCAAGACGTCAGCAGCATATCTACAGACCATGAATTAGTTCTGTCCTCCAAGAAAGATTATGTATCCAAGCACAATGCTGAACTTTTTGAGAAACTGAAAACCATTCTGGAAACCAAATATCTGTCCCTGATTTCTCAGTTGAAAGTTTGGGAGCAGGACAATCCCGCTGTGCAGCAACAGCTGACCGATCTTCAGACGGAGATGAAAGCCATCCGCAA
>Ga0209719_1001892_pt1 | contig 23893 bp, 17 predicted proteins | sample AD_JPNAS2_MetaG_FD_184421 | JGI IMG/M metagenome (GOLD analysis project Ga0209719, IMG submission 184421) | Active sludge microbial communities of municipal wastewater-treating anaerobic digesters from Japan - AD_JPNAS2_MetaG (SPAdes) (version 2) | ecosystem: Engineered > Bioreactor > Anaerobic...
GTATTCGGACCTTGGTCATTGCGGGGTGCGTAATATCAGGATTTCCTGGATCTTTGTAAAGACAGCCCTGCTGCTGAATTATTTTGGACAGGGAGCCTGGATCATTACGCATGCCCGGGATATTACTCCGGAATTAAACCCATTTTACGCCATAATGCCCGAATGGTTTCTGATCCCGGGAATTCTTGTGGCAACGGCAGCGGCCATCATAGCCAGCCAGGCGCTAATAAGCGGATCGTTCACCATCATAAGCGAGGCCATATCCCTCAATTTCTTCCCCAAGGTACGCATAAGCTATCCATCGTCGCTAAAAGAACAGATGTTCATTCCGCTTGTCAATGCGATCCTTTACCTGGGCTGTTGTTTTGTGGTTTTCTATTTCAGGGAATCTTCCGGAATGGAAGCGGCTTACGGACTGGCCATTAACCTGGCTATGCTGGCAACCACAGTGCTCCTGATGTTCTACCTTAAAGACAAATTTCCCTTATATCTAAGGATTCTGTGCGGTGTGGTGTTTTTTGCGGTTGAACTCTCGTTCCTGTCTGCCAATCTCTTCAAGTTCAGCGATGGGGGCTGGATTACCATCATGTTTACCGGGTTTTTTGCCCTGGTAATGTATGTTTGGAACCGCGGGCGCCGGATAAAGAATAGCTTTATAACCTATGTGAAGATAAAGGATTACCTGCCTGTGATCAAATCCTTGTCCGGTGACGAGACCGTACCCATGTACGCCAGCAACCTGGTTTATATCACGCATGCCAACCGGGTAACAGATATTGAAAACAAGATCCTATATTCCATTCTCCGAAAGCAGCCTAAGCGGGCAGACACCTACTGGCTCCTTCATGTGGACATTGTGGACGAACCACACGTCAGGGAATACGAGGTTACTGAACTGATTCCCGGAGTATTGATACGTATTGACCTTCGCATGGGATACAAGGTGCCGGTCAAAGCCAGCCTGTATTTTCACAACATTGTCTTTGATCTTATGGCTGAGCACAAGATTGACCTGATAAGCTCCTATCCTTCCCTCAGGCGGCATAATGTACTAAGTGATTTCCGCTACGTGGTCATAGACCGTGTGCCTAACAAGGACTATGAATTTTCCCACAATCAGAAACTGATCATGAATCTGTACTTCCGCATAAGCAAGATTGGCATGTCAGATGTGCGTTACCTGGGCCTGGATGTCACTAACGTGAATGTCGAGATGGTTCCCCTGCTGGCCCGCTCAGAAATCATCTACAATGAAAAACAGCCACCTATGCGCACCAAGGAGTCCAAAAGAATCCACACCGCCGACACCTCGTTCACCCGCGTCCGGCACGATAATTAGTTTTCTTACAATCCCTTCTTGCGACAGGATGGATAAAAGCCAAGGCTTTGTTCATTGATATTCCAGAGGCAACCTCCTTGCCCGGGTCGCCTGCTCATAAGCGTATCCGATTTTCAGGAGCTTGTGTTCTTCAAAGGACCTGGCAATAAAGGTGAGGCCCGTGGGACCCCACTTCTCTGTATAGCCCATGGGTACGATCAGGCACGGGAAATTGGCTGCTGCCGCATAGGCGGCCTCCAGGTTGTCTACAGACAAAATGACATCCAGCCGGTAAGCGTCCATGGGGGTTTCAAAATAGCGCTTTCCCTCCTGCTGTAGTCTTTCCCTTAACTGCCCCAATGCTTCCGGTGTAATCTCAAGCGCGGCCATTTCTTCAAAGATTGCCTGCCCGTAAGGGATCCTTACCAATGAGTCCAGGCTGTTATATGCGACGATTTCTCCTATGGTGCGGATAGTCAGGTAGTCAGGAGCGTATTGTTCCAGGTAGGCAGGCAGGTCAATTTTCATATCTCCGCTCAACAACGTGCCAAACCCGCTGAGGTCAATTTCAATGGGTTCAAATTCAATGGCAATGCCCCCGAGCGAAGTGAGGATTTCGGCCTGCTCCTTATAAAGCGGATTTTCCAGCAATTTTTTATTTACCCCAAACCGAATCCCTTCCGGAAACCCCGTTTCCCGTTCCGATGTCAGCCCTTTATCCCCTTCCTGTGGACTTTCTTCGCTTAAAATCGCCGGATCCAGGCTCTTTAGGAGCCCTGCAGACCAATCATCTTTCATAAGGCTATCGCCAGCCATTGCCGAGATGAGGATGGCGTTGTCAACGACTGTGCCCGCCATGGGCCCGGGAGTGTCCAATGTGCCGGCAAGTGGAACGATCCCACTCCGGTCCAGCAGGCCCACCGTGGGTTTAAGCCCCACAACGGAACTCTTTCCCGAGGGAGAAAGAATTGAGCCCGAGGTTTCCGTTCCGATGCAGGCAGCAGCATATCCGGCCGCTATAGCAACGCCGCTGCCGGAACTGGAACCGCCGGTATCAAAAATCCTGCGTCCGTAGGCACTGAGCGTTTGGCCACCGACGGCGCTGAATCCATTAGGACCTCCGTTAAACAGGTAATTGGCCCATTCGCTCAGGTTTGTCTTGCCCAGGATGATACCCCCGCATTTTTTGATATTTGCAATGATGGCGGCATCTTTCGTAAAGTTGTCTTTCAACACATGTGCCCCGGCCGAGGTGGGCATCCCCTCAACCCCGATGTTGTCCTTAACCAGGATAGGCATCCCAAAGATCAGATGCAGGGCAGGGGCCTCTTGTCCCTCAATCCCTTTATTACGGGTAAGGAATTTGCGCAGAGCCTTGTCTTTGGCACGGGCCTCCTTCACCGCGTCGGGATTTATGGCAACAATGGCGTTCAGCATCTTGCCCCGGTCGTTCTCGAACTTCACGATCCTGTATAGGTACCATTGTGTGAGTTGCTCATACGTAAGCTCACTTGCGCGGATATGCGACTGAAGGGTAGGAATGTCCTGCTCCAAGATCAATGGTTTCAGCCTCTCATAGGCTTCTTCAGTAAAGTTTTTGAGCTGGGGTTCCACTACTTTCCACAATTCATTTTTATCCAGCACCTGGGACTGGATAAGCCTGAAGCGCATTCTCACAGATTCATGATCTGCATTGGCGGCTATTTCTTCTGCCTCGTCATAGGGTATCCATTCCTGGATCACTGTCCGGGACCTTTGATTGCATGCGGCAAGGACTAAGAGCATAAGCAAAGGGATATGAAAAGTTCTCATGAGGTTTTTTTAGTTAATTTTCTTTCGTTATGACAATCATATAAATATAACAGACCAACCATACCAATCGCACGCAATGCGGCATATAATACCTTATACAAAACAGGTCCGTCATTAAAGAATAAATCAGAAGTAAGGAATCCGGAATAAAAAACCAAAAATACAAAGTGATACCTTATTTTTTTCATGACAGATAAGTATTTGAAAATAAAGGATTCCCAAATATAAAGAAAACATATCAAAGTTCATAATAACCTGTAGTTGAGCCAGAGCCGAAGCCACCAGAAGGTAAGGAAAGCCTCGGCATAAAGAAAAGGTTTCCCGGCCTTGTGGTGGTGGCAGCGACCGCTGGCGGAAAACGCCAGCATAACCTGCCTACCAGGGAGGAAAATACTGAAAACGGTTGTTTTTCTACCGAATTCAAACTCAAACCGACCGAATTCAAAGTCATATGAACAAATCTCAATATGAATCCTTATATTTATATGCGCAAAAAACCGGACAACGTGAACCTGACCTGCCCCTATGACCTTAACCTGACAAGACAACGCTAAAGTAACCGGACAATGAGAAAATAGCCGGGCAACCCGGTGTAACCGGGAACCCGGTTTTCCAAAAGATGTTCACTCGGGAGAACATCAGGAATAACCGAAAATGCGGTTTTAGGCGCACTAGATATGACATCATGGTAAATGTATTTATAGGAAGTATCATCAGGCAAAAAGTCCGTGAACGAAAGCTCACGGTCTCTGAATTTGCCAGGAGCATTAACCGTTCCAGAACTACCGTGTATGATATTTTCAGAAGAAAAAGTATTGATGTTGACCTGTTGCTGACCATATCCCAGGCATTGGATTATGATTTTATAGGAGAGATCTACCTTACCAAAAGAGATAATATAGCAAAAAAATGCTTTCTGGCCATAGAAATTGACCCTTCTGAATTGCCTTGTGATTCAAAAGAAATAGCAGAAAGAGATAAGCTTGAAGTCAGAGTACTGTTGAAAGAAAAGCTCAAGTCAATAATTATAAAGGAAAAAGAAAGAGAGCAAAAAAGAGCTAACTGCGAGTAAATCCGGACATTTGTGTCTAATAATCCGACGCTACAGAGTCTTGTTTTTCCGGATTTTTCCCAATTTTAAAAGTTCATATTTTTGAGAAAAGCAACCGCACAATGATGCGGGTGTTTTATAGTTATTTATACGTGTGCCTATAAGTAACCTATAATATGAAACCACCAATTGTTCCGGAAAAGTACTCCCTGATGAGAAAAACTCTTTTTTTTACTATCTGTATTTTATTGTCACTTGTTAAGGGGTCAATACAAATGTATGCCCAACAGCAGCTTGTCATAGATTCTCTGCTCCGGATAGTTGAAAGTACACCTTCAGATTCTGTCAGAATCTGCAACCTGGGTGAAGTAGCCTGGTTATACTATAATGTAAAACCGGCAATGGCCCTGGAATATGCTCATCAGGGATTGAAACTGTCTGAAAAAACCGGTATCAATCAGGGTCTTAGCGTGATTTTGAATACCTTAGGTGCGGCCCACACTACTATGGGTAATTTTGATTCGGCGCTTGTTTATTACGAAAGAAGTATGGACTTTGCAGAAAAAATGAAAGACACCTTAAAAATTGCCGCTGTCAAAGACAACATATCCAGTATTTATCTGTACAAAAGAAACTACAATACAGCGCTCAAACTAAGAGAAGAATCCAATAAGATCTACAAAAAAGCAGAAAAAACTTTGTTGCTTGCCCATGGCTATGTTTGGATTGGTAATATTTATTTATCCCAGGATAAATTTGATACGGCATTACAATATTATCTGGAAGCAAAAAGAATTTTTGAAAAGGAAAATGATCTTGGAGAGGCTTATGCATTAATAAACATAGGAACGGTATACAGGAGAATGAAACATTATGAGCAGGCAATTGATAATTTAGAGAGGTCGAAAGAGTTATTCAAAGAGGCAGGAGATTTAAATAATGTGGGCACCTCGTTATATAGGATTTCCACTATTTATTTTGATATAAAAGACAGGGAAAAGTACCTTGAAACATTATTTGAGGCGGAGGAGGTATTAACAAGTGTGGGGAATGAATATTTTTTAAGTTTAATTTATTCCCGTTTATCGGATGAGTATAAACTTATTGAAGATTATGAGAGAGCCCTGTTCTATTTGAATAAAACACTTGTCTATGGAGAAAAGTCAGGAGCTCAGGATGTGACTACAATTGCACGGCACGGCATAGCAACTATTTATTATGCCAAGCAAGAATATACCACAGCCCTGGATTATCTCAGAAAAGCTGAACAAACTGCAGTAAATCTGAAAGTTCATCTTCCACAAATTTATCTTGACTATGTTCGTGTATACAGCAGACTGAACGAACCTGACAGTGTGGAAAAATATGTTTATGCTTACAGTTCTCTGACTGATTCACTGTTTAGCGACAAAACCATTCAGGCGGTTGCTGATATCCAGGCAAAATATGATTCAGAGAAAAAAGAAAAGGAGATTGCCATTCTGAACCTGGAAAATGAAAGCATTGAGCATGAGCTTGAACAGCTTAACCAGAAAAACCAGATAAACCAATTAAATTACAGGCAGTCACTGATAGAAAATGAAAACTACAGACAAAGCCTGCTGCTAGCAGAAACAGAAAGAGAAAATCAACGAAGTGAGATTGAAGTTATGACCCTGAATGAAGAAATACACAAACAGTCAATGGAGCATGAAAAGAGAACCAAGCAATTGATGACATTGGGTTTTGTCATTGTTTTTCTTGCCCTGATTGTTACTACAATATTTATATTCCTCTGGTACACTAATAAAAAGAAAAAAGAGAAAGCCCTTTTGCAACAGAGGGCTGCCGAGTTAAGCAAGCAGCTTATGGAAATCAATATGAAGGCGCTCAACTTCCAGCTGAATCCCCACTTCATTTTCAATTGCGTGCAAACGGTGGAATTCCTGCTCAAAGAGTCAAAAACAGAAGAATCCATGGAAAGTCTGAGAAAGTTTTCCAACCTGACCCGGCTCATGCTGGAAAGCATGTCCAAAAAGGAAATACCCCTGGAGCAGGAACTGGAAATAATCCGGTTTTATATGGATTTGGAAAAAACACGCTACATCAACTCCTTCTCCTATTCCATAGAAGTGGATAGAGACCTTGATACGGAAGCCACCATGGTTCCCCCGTTGATTTTACAACCCTTTGTCGAGAATTCTATAAAACACGGCTTTGCTGGTAAGGAGAAGGGAAATGAAATAAAAATATCCATACGACCCATACAGAATAATCTTTTGTGCGAAATCACCGATAACGGATTGGGATTCTCGGCTACCCAACAGGCAAAGACACCGGTATCGGGTTATAAAAAAGAATCCCTGGGCCTGAAATTGACCCGGGAGCGGCTACAGGTGATCAACAAGATGAAAAATGCAAGTTCTTCTTTCACCATAGAGGATATACTGACAGAAGACAACAAAACCAAAGGCACCAGGGTTTCCTTATATTTACCTAATACATCAGCGGCATGATAAAAACGATTATTGTAGAAGATGACGTAATGCACGCCAGGTCTCTGACCGAGATGATTGAGGAACATTTTAAAAACATCCGGATCTTGTCTGTGTGCAATAATTTACCCGATGCGGTACAAAAGATTCAGGAACTGAAGCCGGACCTGGTTTTTCTTGACGTGGAGCTGGGCCCGTACAACGGATTTGATTTGCTGGCCATGTTCAACCGCAGGGATTTTGAGGTTATCTTTACCACTGCCTATCAGAAATATGCGGTCATGGCCCTTAAGATGTCTGCGCTCGATTACATTGAAAAACCCGTGCAAATTGACCAGTTAAGAGAGGCTCTGTCCCGCTATAAGTCCAGGTCGGGAGAAAAAAAGATGCAAAATCTTCTGCGCAATTTTCAAGCGAGCCAGGAGGAACAAAAGATTGCCCTCTTTGACCAGGGCAGTTTCCTTTTTATCATGGTAAAGGATATCATATGGCTAAGTTCAGAAAATGCATACACGAAGATACGTTTCCGGGATGGTGATGCAGTAAACAAAGTGCTCATGTCCAAGAGTATAGCATATTATCAGGATATGCTGGAGGGGAAAGGACTTTTTTTCCGGGTACATAACCAGCACCTGGTCAACATCAGATTCATCAAGCGCCTGGTGCTAGACAGCACCTGTGACATAATCATGGACGATAACGAACGGTCTGTTGTGCCGGTGGCACGTTCCCGCCGGGAACAGTTTATCGACTATCTGCACGATAACGGCGTCATGTTCTGAAATCCGTGCCTCAGTCCTTATTGGCAGCCCAGGGGTGGTAAGCCGCATCCCTTAGCTGGCGGACATTTTTGAAAGGTTTGGGCGGATTAAGGTACCTGGCCAGGAACTTATAGATATCCAGGCGGATGGCCGAGGCTTGTGGTGTGTCCATCCGGTCAAAGGAGTGCCCTCCGGGGTGGTTTTCAAAAATCTTGTATTCAAAGGATTTTCCGTGGGCCTTCAGTGCATTGATCAAATGTTCTACCTCCAGGGAGTTTACGTCCTCGTCGTTGGTGTTGGTGTGGATGAGCAACGGTGTCTGTAATCTGGCAGCCTGCCATACAGGGGAGCGGCGGCGGTATTCGGCAACATCTTCCTCGGGTGTTTTCCCAATGTGGTATGGGGCCGAGAATAAAGCCATATAGCCAGGCTTTTTGTAACCAAGGCGGGCTATCAGATCGCTGACGGGAACTCCTGCGAATCCGGCTTTGTAATCTTTGGGATGCTCAAAAAGATTCATCAGGGTGATCATCCCACCATGGCTCCAGCCCATGATGCCAACGCGAGAGGGGTCGACAATGTCATAATTTTCAACCATATAATTACGTCCGTACCATACGTCTTCGTTTTCCAGCCCTCCATAGTCTATGTCTTCATACAAGGTTTGTCCATAACCGGTACTGCCCCTGTACTCGGTTGCAATGATAATATATCCCTGGGCAATCAATTCCCGGACAATATGGGTATGGTAGGTGGTAAAATCTGCATGCACCCCGCCGTGTGGCAGGACAATGAGCGGGTATTTCCCGGAAGGATCAATATCCCTTGGGACAAAGACATAGGACCAGATCTTGAGCGGATTACCCGCACCCTGTCCCGCAGGGTTGTCTTCTTTCCAACGCGGTACCGTAGGAATGTACACTTTGTCTATGTAAGCCACATCGCCAACTTTGTAGTACCACATAAGGTCGTCAATCTGTTTTGACAGGCCAAGTGACTGGTGGTCCACTTCCTGCGCGGACAAAAACCACGCAGGAAGCAGCATCAGCACTAAAAATATCCAGTGTTTTTTCATGGTTACATTTTTCTGTCTGGGGGTGTTCCGGGCAGCGGCTCAAAGGATTTGAGTTCCTCCAGGAGGACTTCAATGGCTTTGTTCAGCTGTGCGTCGTTCCCCAGGTAATCTTCAAAAGGATTGATATCTACTTCAATATCGGGCTCCACCCCGTGTCCTTCTATGATCCACTCCCCGTCTGTTGAATACGAAGTGAAGAAAGGTGTGCGCACATCCTGCCCGTCCAGGTAGGGCTTGGATCCCGAGATGCCCACGATGCCTCCCCATGTCCTGGTCCCTATGAGTTTTCCAAGGCCCATCTTCCTGAAACCATATGGGAAAAGATCTCCGTCTGACATGGAATATTTATCTATCAGGCATACTTTGGGGCCGGAATGGCTTTCATTGGGAACCGGCAGGTTCACCCCGTGACGGTACATGCTCATTCGGTAGGCTTCGCGTGCAAGGCGCTCTAGGATCATGGGGGACACATTTCCACCTCCGTTCATGCGGTCATCAATGATGAGTGCCTTTTTGTCCAGCTGGGTGTAAAATAATTTGGTGAACATATCGAGTCCAGCTATACCCATGTCGGGAATGTGGATGTACCCGATCTGACCGTTGCTCGCCCTGTTGACCTTATTGATGTTTTCCTGTACCCATTCGTAATACATCAAAGAGGCTTCATCGGCAATGGGCCTGACATAAACAGTGCGTGCCCCTGTTCTGGAAGGTGAGCTGTTCACTGTCAGGGCAACTGTTTTGTCCACCTTCCCTATGAGGGCTTCATAGATCACTTTCATGGAAGAGCAGTCCACCCCGTCAACTTCCATGATATAATCTCCTTGGGCAATGTCCACCCCGCCTTCACGGAAGGGGGAACGAAGTGATTTGTCCCAGTTTTCTCCTTCATAGATCCTGATGACACGAAATGCCCCGGAAGCATCTTTCCCGAACCGGGCACCCAGCAAGCCCACCTTCACCCGTTCCGGTGCAGGTGTGTCCGAAGGCGAGGTTACGTAACAGTGGCCCACGTTCAATTCAGAGATCATTTCCCCGATCAAGTAAGTCAGGTCGTGGCGATGTTTCACGTATGGCAGAAGGACCTCGTATTTTTCACGAATTCCTTCCCAGTCCCTTCCGTGCATGGTGGGCAGGTAAAAATGGTCCCGGTAAACCCGCCAGGTTTCGTTGAATATTTGGTTCCACTCTGCAGGATAATCTGTAAAAACACGGACATCTTGCAGCATGACTTTTTTATCCTTCTTCCAGGAGGGAGCTCCTATGATGAAAAGATCCTCCCCGTCCCGGAGCAGCATTTTTTTGCCTTTCGGAGCGTAGGCCAGCGGCATTCCTGTGACAACCGGGCTTTCTTTCAGATCGCTGAGCGAAATTTTCTTGATGTCTCTTCTTGTGGAGAAATAGAGGTCCCCGTCCACTGCCGCCAGCAGCCAGTACATCCCCGGGTCCAGGGGCAGGGCCGAGGCTCTTTCCACAATACCGTCCAAGTCTACGGTAACGTTGACTTGTTTTTCGGCAGCGGGTTCGGCTTTGTCGTTTTTACGACCTTTTGGCGCGGCAGGAGGAGCAGGAGGCGTATCGCTCTTTTCCGAGGGTTTGTATTCCACGGCTTTCAGGGCGGTGGGATCGGGGGTGCCTTTGGCCAGCGGGAGCACAAATACATAAGAAGACACATTATAGGATGCATTCCATTCTACCCGGGAGTAACTGGCACTGAAGTCACGCGCCGATGTGAAGAACAGGTATTTGCCGTCATCGGAGAACACACCGGACTGGGCATCATACCAGGGGCTGGTTACCGGGTAGGAGATATTGTCATCCACACTGTACAGGTATACCACGTCCATACGGTTTTCTGCCTGTGTAGAGTATGTGATCCACTTGCCATCGGGGGAAATATCATAACTGCGGATGGCGCTGTAGGGAGTCTGCAACACGCAGCGGGCAGTGCCCGTAGCGGGAACGGCATGCCATAATTCCCTTTTTTCCGTAGTGAAGTACAATCCCCGGGAGTCGGGAGTCCAGTCAAGATTATCCGGGTAACCATCAGTGAAAGACGTGATTTGTCGGGCAGCCGAGGGATTGTCATAAGGCATTACATACAGCTGGTATTCTCCCGTCTGGTCAGAAAACCAGGCAATCTGGCTGCCATCCGGGGACCACATGGCCTCACGTTCGTGTATGCCGGGGGTACGCGTCATGTTGTAGGTGGCCCCTTCGGTTCCGGGAACGGAAAACACATCGCCCCGGGAAGTGACGAGCACCCGTTCGCCATTGGGTGACAGGGAGTAATTGGCAGCCTGGGCCGATACATCCATCAGCCGTGTTCTGGCATGGAGGTTTTCTTCATGCAGGGTGATCTCAACCTTATTGAGTTCCCTGTTTCTTGTATTGAACGAATAGATGTACCCACCGTTTTCAAAGACTATGTATTCCCCCCAGGCTGACGGGAATTTTATGTCGTACGTATCGAAACGGGTCATTTTTTCAGTCTTTTTTGTGCCCGTGTCGTACCGGAAAAGGTTCATGATCGAGTCGCGGTCAGAGATAAAATATATATCTGTGCCAATCCACATGGGAAAGATATCCTGGGCGTTGTCACCTTCGCCGGCCGTGATGTTTTCCAGCTGTGTAGTTCCCAGCTTGTTCACCCAGATGTCATCTGCCTGTCCTCCTTTGTAATACTTCCAGGTCCTGAACTCCCGGAACATGCGGTTCAGGGCCAGGTACTGACCATCTGGGGAATAAGAACAGAATCCGCCCTCGGAGGTTGGGATCTGGCTTAGTTCACCGCCTACGGCAGGAACCGTGAACAGGTGGGCGCGCATGCCGGAAAAGCTATACCAACGGGAACGAAACACCACGTTTTTTCCATCCGTGGTCCATCCCATGACAATGTTGTTGGGACCCATGCGGTCTCCTATATTGTCCCTGTCCAGGGTTGCCGTGTAGGTCAGACGTTTTGGTTCGCCTCCTTCTGCAGGAATGGTATAGACTTCCGTGTTTCCGTCGTATTGTGCGGTAAAGGCAATGGTACGGCCATCGGGTGAAAATTTGGGAAAAACTTCATATCCATTGTGTGATGTGATTCTTGAGGCATTTCCCCCTTCAAGCGGCACAGTATAAAGGTCTCCTGCATAAGAGAATGCTATGAGCCCGTTGCCTGTGGCAGGGAATCGGAGCAGGCGTCCTTCCGGGTCCCGAGCAGCAAGGGATGTCAGGGTAGTGAACAGTAATGCGGTTATAATAAGTCTACATTTCATAATATGTATTAATTAAAAAGTGTCTGTCCGTAAAGTTATAAAAGTTGTTTAAAGAGGCATAAATCTTTGTATATTTATTTGAATTTTAATAACACCATTATGTCAAAATTTCTTAAAGAATTCAAAGCATTTGCCGTCCGGGGCAATGTGGTGGATATGGCGGTAGGTATCATTATTGGTGCGGCTTTCGGGAAAATCGTATCTTCCCTGGTCTCGGATTTGCTCATGCCCCTGGTCGGGGCCCTTGTCGGAGGAGTTAATTTTACCGACTGGAAGTGGACAATAGTGGGGGAACGTGCCAGCATCCTGGATCCTAATGTCATGCTGCCTGCTGTAACCCTGAATTACGGGAACTTCATACAGGTGCTCATTGATTTCATCATCATTGCTTTCTGCGTGTTCCTGCTCATCAAGGGGCTAAACAAACTGACCTCGGCGAAAAAGAAAGAAGAAGCACCGGGAGCACCGGCTCCAGAGCCCGAACCCACCCGCGAAGAAGTCCTTTTGACAGAGATTCGCGACCTGCTTAAAAAGAAATAAGGTCGCTACATGTTGGTGAACCAACGGGCAATCTGCTCTGCATGCGTGCGGGAGACAGGTATATCCGGTATTTTTGGTGTGCCCAGGTCCAAAACGATTCCATTGGAAGTTCGTCTGGCAACCTTTACCTGGTCCAGGTTGACCAGGTAGGAACGGTGACAGCGCACGATCCTGGTTTGGGAAAAACGCAATTCCATTTCTTTAAGTGTATTCCTAACCAGGTAATTGCTGACTCCTGATTTTGACAAATACCAGACAGACACGTAATTATCGGCTGATTCAAGGTACAGCAGGGAGTCTTTTTTTATGGAAAGCTGCAACACACCCTTTTCATCCCGGAAATTGATGATCTCCGTTCTGGCAGGCACTCCTTCTTCCTGTCCCTTTACCTCGAGCTCCTTCAGGCGCATGGATTTCTCCCGCCAGGAAAGGAACAACAGGGATATGATGTAGGGAAGCAACAGGATCAGGCTGGTCTTGATTATAGAAGAACGGTAAACTTCGGTGAAATCTCGCGTTTCGTCCAGGGTATAGGAGTAAAGGGTGTAGAAGAGTGACATGAAAAAGATCTCGGCAATGACCCATATGAGATATTCCCAATAGGTGAGCGTTCTCTTTTTTGTATAATAATACATAATAATCCGGCTGATCACCACCACCAGGACACCGGTCAGGATAATGAGACTGGAATACAGGAAATATTCAAATTGTGTTATGGGATACCACTGAGGGGATTCGAAGGGTTTGTATATGTTGATGAACAACAGAGCAAAGAGGGCAGTAAAGGCCACCACGAGGGTAAGGTTTGACCTTTTATAGATAAACGGCGGGATTTTTCTTCGCATGAAGCTCATGTTGCAAAGTTAAAATTTTTTACCCCGGAAAAGGTGCGCTTCGCCCCAGGGGCAATCTGTTTATCCCACATTCCCGTCATCCATCCCATTTATTTGCTTTATGGAGCTTTATGGTTTTGTTTTGAACCATGGAACGAACAAAGCTTTTGGACTCATGCTTCTCTTTTGAGCGGGAGGTGACACTGCCGGGCAAGCCTGTGGTTACCCTTCCCTTTGAATTTACCCGGGAACTGGGACGGGAAGAAGTCTCACAACTGCAGAAAAGCATACAGAGTGCCCCGTTTTGCCCGGCTGCCGATTCCACCATAGGTGAGAATCAGCAATTCAAATATGTTATTTTTGCCCCGGCCGGCGCTGACCGTTTTGACAGGGCAATTATCCTGCTTCACGGATTGAATGAAAGGTCATGGAATAAATACCTAACCTGGGCAGAAGACCTGGTCATGACCTGCGGGGTCCCGGTCGTGTTGTTTCCTATTGCATTTCATATGAACAGAACGCCTGCTGCCTGGGTTACACCGCGTGGACTTGTGCCTTGGCTGAACCGGAGAAAACAGGAAATCAAAAATTTGTGCAATGCATCTTTTTTCAACCTAGCCCTGAGTTCGCGCCTGTCTGTGAGCCCACTCAGGTTTTACAGCTCGGGCCTGGAATCTGCCTTCAACCTGATCCAGCTTATTAACGACATGAAACAGGGCAGGCACCCGCTATTCACAGAATCGGTCCGGACAGATTTTTTTGCTTATTCCATTGGGGCACTCCTTGCCCAGGTGGTACTGATGGCCGATCCTTATGAAAACCTGCCGGACTCCAGGCTTTTCACATTTTGCGGGGGATCTGTCTTTGAAAGGATGAACGGGAATTCCCGCGATATCATGGACCAGGAAGCTTACCAGAAGATCAGGGAATACTACCTGGGCGAATTTCACAATTTTCAGCAGGGGCAGGATGGCCGCCAGGCCGGTGTTTCTGACAAACTTACCAATGCTTTCCGGTTGATGATACGTTCGGCCGATCCGGAAGACGGTCGCCGGATGTTCTTTGCCGGGGCAAAAGACAGGATCCTGATGATATCCCTGCGGCAGGACACTGTGATTCCCACGGTGGGTTTGCACGAGGCCACAGGGCAGGAGCTGGCCGGATATATGACCCGGGAATTGGATTTTCCTTATGAATACACCCATCAGTCGCCTTTTCCGGAAAACGGCAAAATCCACGAAACGGAGCTTATTACTTCTTTCCGGTCAGTTTTTGACCGGGCTGCAGGGTTTCTGGCCTGAACCCGGCTAGAGTCTGATAGCGAATTTTTTGAGCCTTGTGTCGAGCATATCCGCGGGAATGATCTGTTTAATGGTGTTGGCAACGGCATTCAACAACCTCTCACGGTAAAAATCTTTGTACACGGCAATGGAAATTTCACGTACCGGGGGCGGGTTGTTTACCGGGCGTACATGGGTGGACTGTATTTCATCCAGCATGGGCAGATGCAATTGCGGAATGAGGGTGTAACCGCCATTGGTGTCTATGATCCTGACCAGGTTATCTATACTTCCTGCTTCGTACACCTGCTTGTCTGCCGGGGTGTTATCCGTACAAAAATTGAATACCTGGTTGCGCAGGCAATGACCTTCCTGCAGAACCCACAAATGTTGCAGGGGCAGTTCAGTGGCCGAGAGTTCCTTTTTAGGGTAATTGGGATCGGAAGGAGCAATGTAGGCCAGGAATTTTTCATAATAAAGCGGAATTTCCAACAGGTCCGGATCAAGGAGAGGAGTGGCCAAAAGGCCCATGTCAATTTTTGCCTCTTTCAGATCACGGATGATTTCATCGGTCCGCATTTCCAGGATACTGACCCGGGTCAGGGGAAAATCCTTTTTGAACAAACCTATGAATTGAGGAACAATATAGGGAGCCACTGTTGGAATGACACCCAGGCTGAAACGGGTATCCAGGCTTTCTTTCCCGGCCTGTACCAGCTCCTGCACCTGCATGGCCTGTTTTAATACCAGTCGCGCCTGGTGAAGGATCTCTTCTCCCATGGGTGTTGGCTCTACGGGGTGTTTGGAACGGTCAAATATCCTGACATCCAGTTCTTCTTCAAGACGGGAAATCATGGCGCTCAGGGTGGGCTGGGAAATGCCACATTCACCGGCAGCTTTGACAAAATGCCTGTGACGGTCCAGGGCGACAATGTACTGGAGTTGTTGTAACGTCATAAAGCAAAGATATAGAAATTATCTATAATTATATAAATAAAATCTGTTTGATTAATATTATTGACCGCCTTACCTTTGCTTCAGTAAACAGAAATAAAAACAATAAATAACTCAAAAAACCATGGAAAACGTTAACAGTTCAACAAAATCATATCCTATCCCCAGAATCGGGGAACCTGCACCACAGTTCAAAGCCATTACAACGCAGGGAGACATTAACTTCCCGTCTGACTACAAAGGAAAATGGGTAATCCTGTTCAGCCACCCTGCAGACTTCACACCTGTATGTACGTCTGAGTTCATGACCTTTGCCTCCATGGAGGAAGAATTCAAAGCATTGAATACAGAACTGGTAGGATTATCCGTGGACGGCTTGTACAGCCACATTGCCTGGCTACGGACCATCAAGGAGAAAATCCAGTACAAGGGAATGAAGAACATTGAAGTGAAGTTCCCGCTCATTGAAGACATCACCATGGAGGTGGCCAACCTTTATGGCATGGTTCAACCGGGAGAGAGCAACACCAAAGCCGTTCGTGCCGTTTTCTTCATCGATCCCAAAGGCATTATTCGCACCATCATTTATTATCCTTTATCCCTTGGCCGTAATTTTGATGAGATCAAACGTGTACTCATAGGACTTCAGACGGTCGATGAGTTCAAAGTTGCCCTGCCCGCTGACTGGCGCCCGGGGGATGATGTAATTGTTCCCACAGCCGGCAGCTGCGGTCAGGCAAAAGACCGCCTGGAGATCCCCGAAGAGGGAGTAACATGTTATGATTGGTTCTTTTGCACAAAAAAGCTGGAGAAAGAAAAAATCGAGAAAGCTTAAAATCATCCGGGTAAACCCGGTTTACCGCGCAACGCCTTCTTTGCTATTTGTCAAAGTGCTGTTTTACAGCTTGATGAATTCTGCTAAAATGTCTGTTGCGCAGCAAACCGGGTTTACCCCAATCCCACACACTTTTCTTCTCCTCCGGAAAGTGCCGGGAGAATATCCCCTATCAAAATTTTAAACGGAGTAATCACATCGTACAGATCTATGCGATCACCGCTCATTTTGTATATCACAACACATAGTCCGGAATCCGCGATGTAGATATCGTCCTGGAAACTATTCAGACAATGCCATAAACAAATGGCATGGTTTGCCCGGACATCCATCCTTTCCGAGAGAGGGATTTTTGTCTTCACCGCCTGCTCAATAATTCGGCGCCCGGCACTTTCTTTGATATCCAGTTTCCTGAATTTATCAAAGGCTTCACCGGAGCACTTCGTCTTTATGGAATAAAGTGTGTCGTTGGTCAACCGAAAAGAAAACCTGGGATAGAAATCCATAACCGTTTCGTTTGGAAATAAAATAATCATGTAATTGTGCGGTTCGTATTCCTCAATTACCGTATGCATTAACCGGCCGGCCAGTCCCGACATTCTGCATTCGGGGCAGGTCATTACCGTCCCAATCTGAATGGCATTAATGTCTTTCCCGTCTATGATCAACTGCATCTTTGTGGCAGAAACATTGGAAATAACACGGCCGTTTTCCACAAAAGAATGACAAACATAAGAATGGTCATAAAAACCGTATTGATACCAAGTCTCGAAATCTATTCCGAAAGTTTGCTTCGCCAACAGGTTAAAACTTTCCCTGAGATGGTGATTCTCTTTGTAATCAGAGATATAATTAATCATTTAAGTTTCGCAAGCTTCTAAGCAGCAGCTTTTAGTTTATAAAAATCGACAAAATGATCTGATTTTTTCAAAGTTTTGTACCCAAATATCGTAAATAGTTGAAGATAAACTGAAAAACGCTTGTATGTATCAATATTAATAGGTACATATATACCCATTAATAGAGACATTATGGGAAAAGGCAGACCTTTCAGCGCATCCACGCAGTTTAAGATGATCATTCATACGAACGGGAATCACCGATATGCATCCACCAAACCCTACACCATAGGCGAGGATGGGATTAAGCGTTACACCTATAAACACTGGGGTACGCTTGATGAACAAAACCGCTTCATTCCCGGCATGGCTTACATGTATGCATCCATAGAAGAGCGCGAACAGCTCATTTTCCCCAAGGATTGGGATTTGAGCCAGATAGAGACCATTTCCGGGACTAAACGTCGTGGTCGCATTGTATACGAAGCCGAAGATGTTGACAGACAGTTTGGCCCAACATGGCTGCTCAACCAGGTGGCAGTCAAGACAGGTCTCCTGGATGACCTTCGAAGCGTTTTTTCAGGCAACATGGAGATGGTCAATGACATACTCACCCTGGCTTACTTTCCATTTATCGACAACCTCTCCTACAATCAACTATCACAATGGCAGCGTGAGGTCAAGGCTCCATCCGGGAGGGATTTGAACAGCGTGAACATCACCAGGCTGGCGCAAAGTATCACCGAACAGAACAGGATGGATATTTTCCGCTGTCGGGCTGCCAGACTGGGCAAGGATGATCTGTGCGCTGTTGATTCCACATCCATGTCAACGTATGGGTTCAACCTGGTGGATATACGTTGGGGCAGGAACAAGGAGCACCTTCCGCTGCGTCAGACCGTCGAGGTAGTGGTCTATTCACTGACAACGCATATGCCCATCTATTACAAGGAATTGCCCGGCAACATGCCGGATGTGCGTACCATTGAACTGATTATGATAGAATTGCGGCACGCCGGTTTCAAGAATCTGGTACTGATCACCGACCGCGGCTACGAGTCGATCAAAAACCTTGAACTCTATATCTCAAGAGGGCAAAAGGTGATTACCAGCGTCAAGGTCTCACAGGGCGATGTCCTTAAAAAGATAAAGGAAATTGACATGAGTCACGGTTATCCTGAAGGTATGACTCTGGCTAAAAAGGAGAATCTTTACTATGCCCAGTACGAGATGGATTATACCGTGCATGGCAAGGGCGATGCCCTGATTAAGGCCGACAAGTACAGGCTCAACCTCTACTTCAATCCTGCCAAACGCGCTGAGGCTATGTGTGATATCCAGCACGCCGTGGATGAACAGGCCGAAGCCGCACAGGCCATGATGGAAACAGGGGAACCTGTTTCGGACAGGGATGAGATCAGGAAGCGCTTCAATATGCTCTTTATCAAGTTTGAGGCAAACAACCGTATAGCATCCTTTGAGGTCAACCGTGAAAAACAGGATGCCTTGTTGCTCACAGCCGGCTTCTTTGCCAGCAAGACCATTGGTGTCGATCTCGACCCCCTTGCAGCCAGGGACAACTACGGTATGCGTGACGAGCAGGAGAAAGCCTTTGCTTTTCAGAAGGGGGCACTGGGTCAGGACAGGCTCAGAACCTGGTCTGAGACCGGCAAGCACGGCCGTATGTTCATCACCTTTATAGGACTCATTTTAGCATCTTATGTCCGTGCCACATGGAAAGGAAACGAGGTTCTCAAGAAGAAGTTCAGTTCAACAGAGGCTGTATTGGCTGAAATGCGCACCATACGCTGTATCGAACACAGTGGAAAGCTCAAGTTTATCACCCCATTTGTTGGTGCCCAAATAGACATCTGCAAAGCCTTCGGCTTCACCATACCGGACGGTTGTGCCCCGGTTTATGTATCCAAGGCCAAGCCAAAAGGTGGGAAGCGAGGCAGGCCGGCCAAGCCAAAAATTGAGCGGCAGGATTTTTAGGTACAAAAAAATGAAAAATTCAGATTAATATACCCAAAGATGAATTTCTTTTTAAAGAAGGAATTACATATAATGGAAGTGGAAGTAAGGGCGTAAGCTTCAGATATCTATCAAATTATGAGCTATATGATATGGGAGCTTCTGCAATATTTGCTGATGATAACATAACACTATTAGGAATATTAAATACAAAATTGATTTTTTATATAACTGACTGTTTAAATCCAACAGTTAATAAACAACCAAACGATATTGAGCGAATTGCTTATGTTTCTACCCCCTCAAATACGAAAGAACAAATTAATAAACTAACAAAAGAAAACATTCTAAAAAAAAGAAATCTTTATTCCTACCATATCATCGAAACAAATTTTGAACAAAGCCCTTTATTGGCATTTCAAGGTGCAGCCCTCAAAGACCGTGTATTGGCTTATCTCAATTATGAAAATGCCCAACTCACACAGGTGCTGATCAACGAAGCCATAATCGACGAATTGATTTTTGAAGTATATGAACTGAGCGATGCTGACCGGGAACAGGTGGAAGCCAAAATGGGCAAGTCCATCGGTTCATTGCCGGTATCATCAGAGGCTAAAGACGCTTTTTTGTCACAATTAGAAAATCCACTCACTGAAGTAACGGAACATATTCAAAACTTATCCGTTACTACTTTTGATGAACAGCAAGTAAAAGCAATAAAAGAAGATTTTGCAACGCTTTACCAAAGCAATAACGATCTGGAAGAGTTCTGCATCCGCCATCAGGTCAATCCCATTAATGTATGGTATTGGTTCAAAGAAGCCAACACCGTACCGCAGGCAAGAGCCGCAGAAATCGCCCTGGAGTTTTTGGCGGATAGTATCCGCACCCTGTTGCAGCAGGATGAAGATGGAATCATACCCTTGGTTGGTTTGCCCGGAGAAGAAGCCCTTAGCCAGCGTTTGGAGAAGCACTGCCTGCAAAACGGCTTCACCTCTGCCCAATATATGCAGTTGGATAGTTTGCTCGGCCGCCCCATCAATGAGTATCTGGAACATCATTTCTTCAACCAACTTAGCAACCACCTCAACCTGTTTATGTACCTGCCCAAAACGCCTTTTATCTGGCATCTGAGCAGTGGTCAGCATCAAGGCTTTGAAGTATATATCCTCATCTACAAATGGAACAGAGACAGCCTGTTTAAGCTCAAATCGCGGTACATCAGCCAACGGGTACAAAACTTAGAGTACCGCCAAATTACCTTGCAGGATGTGAACACCGCACAGGCACAAGCAGAGAAAGAGAAAATTCGTTTGCAGTTGCAAGAAATTGAAGTTTTCAAAACCAAAATTGAGGAATTCATAGCCGAGGGCTACGATCCTAAACTGGATGATGGGGTAGGCAAAAACATTGCACCATTGCAGAAGAAAGGTTTGCTGAGAGCTGAAGTGCTCAATACGACCGGTGGCAAAAAATCACAATTAGAGAAATACTTAAATGCGGATTGGTGATTGGGGTTTGCTACAATGAAATTTTGTTTTGTAACAAATATCTACTATTTTTGTTACAAAATTGAGATGATGAGCATAGAAGAAAAAATATTGCAGCGTATAGAAGCCTTTCCAAAAGGAGAGCTGTTTCTTCCTGCCGATTTTAGTGAACTGGGATCATCGGAAGCGGTTCGGCTATCACTTTTTCGTTTAGAAAAAGAAGGTGTAATAATGAGAGTCGCACAGGGAATTTATGTTCGTCCGAAAGAGAGTAACATAATCGGAAAGCTGATACCCTCAGCCGAAGAAATAGCAGAAGCCATAGCCAAGCGAGATCGCATAAGAACGGTTCCAACAGGGAGCTATGCTTTAAATGCTTTAGGCTTGAGTACCCAGGTACCCATGAACATCGTATTGCTCACGGACGGTTCGGCTCGGGAAATTAAGGTTGGGAAACGAAAAATCAAATTCAAAAAAACAACCCCCAAAAACTTGTTGGCAAAAGGGAAAATCAGCCGATTGGTGATACAGGCATTGAAAGAAATCGGCAATGGAAAAGTGACCGAAGATGAAGAGCAAAAGATATTGGCATTGTTAAAAACGGAAGATGAGAAAGACCTGAAGCACGATATTGCACTGGCTCCGGTATGGATGCAAAAAATAATGAAAAAAGCATTGGGCGATGGCAAAGATTGATTTCTATACCATAGACAGGGAAGAGAAAGAAGCCATTTTCAATGCCATAGCTACCGAAAAGGGAATGAACCCCTTTGCCGTTGAAAAAGACTGGTGGGTGAGCCGTACCCTGGAAATTATCTTCCAGATGCCGATAGCAAAGCATTTGGTTTTCAAAGGCGGCACATCATTAAGCAAAGCGTGGAAATTAATCAACCGATTTTCGGAAGATATTGATTTGGCTATTGACAGAGAGTTCTTTGAAGGTTTCAAGGGAAATCTATCAAAATCAAAAATTACCAAACTAAGGAAAGAAGCGGGTGCATATACTACCGGCACTTTCTTTGAAGAATTGCAGGAAGAGTTCCTGAGAAAAGGGTTCACAGGCCTTGTTTTTAAAGTTATTGATGCTAAAGACAGCGATCAAGACCCAAGGGTGCTGGAGATCTACTATCCCAATATCATAAATGCGGATTCAGAATATATATTGCCACGGGTACAATTAGAAATATCCTGCCGTTCATTGCGGGAACCTTTCACTGTTCAATCTTTTGGTTCATTGGTAGATGAGTTTTACTCAGGCAAAGAATTTGTTGAACCACTTTTTGAAGTACCTACAGTAAATGCAGAACGTACTTTCCTGGAAAAGGTATTCCTGCTACACGAAGAGTTTCATCGCCCGGCAGATAAAATGCGGGTTGACAGATTGAGTCGGCATTTGTACGATATCTATCATCTCACTAAAGCAGGTGTAGCAGAAAGAGCCATCAGTGACAAGAAATTATACGAAACGATCGTAGCACACCGCTACAAGTTTTCAAGAGTAGGTGGAGTGAATTACAACCTGCTCAACCCAAAAACATTGAATCCTATTCCTCCCACAGCAGTAATTGCAGATTGGGAAAGCGACTATGCCAAGATGAGAGAAGATATGATTTACGAAGAAGTCAAACCAAGCTTTGAGGACCTAATTGATAATTTGATCGATTTGAAAACAAAACTTCAAGCATTGGATTGGCAGTTTGAGTTAACATTTCCCATTCCTAATTCATAATTGATAATGACTGATAAATGGATCATACAAGACATTGAGAAACAGATCGCACGTCGCAACAGGGTGGTCATTATCGACCCTGCGGGTGAGTGTGCCTACCTGTTGCCTCATATAGAAAAGCAACACTATACCATACTTAAAACCGATGCCGATATCACTGAAGAATGGCAATGTATTCAAGAAGAACTTCTATTGCGGTATGAAGCAGAAAGCAAGCATAAAGCGGATAAAGTAATCTTCTATGCAACCCGTCCAAAAGACAAGTTAAGTTTTCTTTTTGATTATTGTTTCACACACGGATGCGTGGATTTAAGCAATCCTGTGGGATGGTTGCGTAAAAAACTATTCGCTGCCACAGGGCATCAAATCATGTTAGATAATCCTATGCTGCTGACCGCAGCCAAGTTAGGTGTTGGAAAAGACATTGTCTGGTGGAAGAAAATATTGCAAAATATGGAAGAATTGGTATCCATAGAAGATGAGCTCATCCCATTCCTATGCGACCCCGAAAAGTTTTTCAGAGACAAAGAAGCTGATGTAAGAAGGTTATTTGAAGAAAAATTCTTCGAACTCATTGGGCAATCGTACCGTAAAATTCCGGAAAGAACCCTGGCTACAGAAGTCGTCAACCATCTGTTTTCTTGCCTGGTCAATAACGATATTTCACCCGAACTTCTCAGTATTTACCACAAATGGTTAGACAGTAACACTTATTCCAAAACATTACGCGATTACATCGCTACCTACAAAATTGACCCGCAGTTAAACATCTGGAATGTTCATCCTGACCATTGTTTTACAGCGATAGATAAACAACAATTGCAACAAATCACATCCAACTTCAGCGATAAGGCATATGTGAAAGAGAAGCTTCAAAAGCTTCAACAACGCATAAAAAGCCAAAAGGCAACAAACTTTGTTCCTAAATGGTGGGATGATGTTGTCACGCTTGTTTCGTTTGACAATAAGGCTTTGACTCAATGCTACACGTTAGAGGAGGTATGCACTTTTTACACAAGTACTTTTTACAAAGCAGATCGTGCAATCCGAAATATTTATGAATCGTTTTTACAGGAAGAAGCTATTGTCCGCCCATTGCAGGAACATTATGAAAGCCTCAATCACGAACTGCTTCAACGTTGGTATGAATACAGCAACGAGTTCCAATCGAATCAACAAGGATATTTACCTAAGTTATTGGCACAAGCTAAACCCGGCACCGCGATCATTATAGGTGATGGCGTTCGTTATGAAATAGCTGCCTTCGTTGCTTCGCAATTAAAACACAAATGCAAAACATCCCTCGATACAATGTTGGCCGATATGCCCTCGGAAACAGAGCATAATATGAGTGCCTTGTATGTGGGTAACCATCGAGTGGTGCCCGAGCACAAAGACAGGGAGAAAAGTCTGACTGAATCCACCGGGAAAGACATTACTTTCCTGAACTTAGAAGCATTGCATTACGGAATTAAAGCCGACTATCTGGTTTTGACCTACAAAGATATTGACAGTGCAGGGGAAAAACTTCAAATGGGAGCGATCAAGCTCTTTAGCGAGTTTGAAAATGTTTTAACCGAGAAAATTCAGTTGCTGCTCAATATGGGATATCATCAGGTTCATTTGCTAACAGACCACGGTTTTGTATTAACAGGTTTGCTGGAT
>Ga0209719_1001909_pt1 | contig 23705 bp, 21 predicted proteins | sample AD_JPNAS2_MetaG_FD_184421 | JGI IMG/M metagenome (GOLD analysis project Ga0209719, IMG submission 184421) | Active sludge microbial communities of municipal wastewater-treating anaerobic digesters from Japan - AD_JPNAS2_MetaG (SPAdes) (version 2) | ecosystem: Engineered > Bioreactor > Anaerobic...
GTGTTCGGCAAGCAGGGCGTCAAAGACGATCTCCCCGCAGTTGTCGGCGAGGTAGACCACCCGGGCGGTGAGGGGCTCCATCCGGTCGGTATCATCGACGGTCAACCCGAAAGCGAACTCCCGGTGGAAGAACCCGACGAAGTCGTCGGTGACGGTATGAGCCTTTGAGCCGTAGTCCAGCGTGTTGCCGATGACCGACGCGAGCACGAGATCGTGAAACGTCGCAAGGCTGCCGCGCACCCTCCGGCAGACTGCCAGTGCATCCCCGTTGTTCGCCTGTTTCAATGCGCGGTACGGGTCGGTGCTGCCGAGCATCCGGTAGGCAAGACGGTGCACGCGGCTCGCGATGACCGGCGCGGGTACCGGGTCGGCGAGCGAGCGGGCGAGGAGTTCCCGGCATGCCTCGACGATAGCCCGGATGCGCGCCGGGTCGTCGGTACAGAGCCGGCTCTCATACTCGACACGGGAGATCAGGCAGTCCGTGCAGCCCTGGTGGAGTCTCATGGTGAAGATAACTGGGTCCGGCGAAGGCAAAAAGGTACGGATGGGGCCACTGCGATTTGAACGCAGGTCAGAAGACCCCCAGTCTCCTAGGATGGCCAGGCTACCCTATGGCCCCTCCTCAGTAGTATGTGCTCAAATTGCACATATAGTTTCGCCTCCCGAGAGCGGAGACGGAGGGGTTATCCTCGCATTCTCTTGTACTCTTCGACGTTCCGCGTCAGCTGTTCCAGCTCGCTGCCGGTGATCTCCATCCTGCCCGTCAGCGCATCGACCTCCGTGAGGAGCTGCTGGATGCGCACGTACATGACGTACATGATAAACAACAGGCAGATGATGATCACCGAGAGTAAAACTATCATGAGTCCATTGATGTCGAACATTCTGAATCCCTCCTGAATAGTGCGCGGGCAAACCGCTCGATAAATCCTTCCCTGACCTTTTCGGGCTCTTCCTCGATGGGGAGACCCGCCAGCGTGGCCGCAATCCTCCGGAATGCTTTTGATGACTCGGACTGCGGGTACTTCGCGACGACCGGCATCCTCGCCGCCGCTGCCCTTCTCACGTTCGCGTCCTCGGGTATGATATCGATGACCGGCACGCCCAGGGCCTTCTCGATCTTCCCACGACTCACATCGGTGCTCTCCATGGTCATCCGGTTGAGGAGCGTCCCCATGACGGTGCCGCCGACCATCTCCGTCAGGATCCTGATCTTCAAGGCATCCACGAGCGAGGAGAGTTCGGGATTCACCACCAGCAGCACCTCGTCCGCCACGCTGAGGGGCATGATCGCATCGGTGCTGATGCCGGCAGGTGCGTCGAAGAAGAGGTAGTCGCAGCGGTCGGTCAGATCGGTCATCACGTCCTTGAGCCGCGCAGGATCCGCGTTCTGGAAACCCTCAAGTGAAGGGCCGCTCGGGACGATCTTGAGGCCGTAGGGCCCCTCATAAATGGCATCCTGGATCGGTGCTTTCCCTGCAAGAACCTCATGGAGCGTGACCGGCGTCCTGGTGAGTCCGAGCACCAGCCCGAGGTTGGCCATACCTATATCCGTATCGACGATACAGGTCTCCCTGCCGTACTGGGCCAGTGCTGTTCCGAGATTCGCGACCACGGTCGTCTTTCCGGTCCCTCCCTTTCCGGAGGCGATTGTGTAGGCCCTGATCATCTAAAATCGTCTCAGGGATAGGTTGCAGTGATCTAATTTAAACTTATTCGTTCGGTCTCTTCGTGGAAAAAGGAGAGTCTGCTTTTATACCAGGTATTCTCTCCCTCGCGAGGCCCCCGGTTGATCGGCGCCGGGGAGCGGATTCATGTTCCTGCCCTACGGACATACCGGATCGCCTCAATCCCGGGGTCTTACGGATCGCTACGGCGCCGTGACCTTCGCATGGTACCCTGTCGTTCACGCTCGGTTGCCAGCACCGGCGCATAAAGGCGGGGATCGGCAAAGTCGTGCACCGTGGAGTGCCGTGAGTCAACCTCCTGGAACAGCCCCCGTGCCCGCGGGATGTTGCGACTCGGCTATCTGCTCGTAGAACTGGAACGCCGCAACCCCGTGCCCGCGAGGATGTTGCGACAGCGCCCTGCTCCCCCGCGGTCGCGGTGCTCTCTGAATCCAGACAAAACACAGGACAGCGGCACCTTCGAGGCGATACTGATTCGATATTCATATATGATGCGGCGCAGATATCTCCATGGAGATATACCGGGGTCAGTCGTATGAGTTCCAATCCCTTCAAGGAGGAGAATGCTCAACCGTGCATCGATGAGGTTCGTGCAACACCTGGTGTCGCCGCATGCGCCCTCGTATCCGGTGAAGGTGCGATCCTGGGTAAATATTTCCGGGAGGGCAACCGCTCATCATCCCTCTTCGCGGTGATGTGTGCAACGGTTCTCGCATCTGCGGAGGCTGCATGCGGCAGCGTCCACCTGCAGAGCCCTTCCATGGTCACCATCACCGCACCTGACGCTACTGAGGATTTCGAAAAACCCCTTATCGAAAGTACTTTATAGTTCCCGATCGATCATATTTCAATGAGCACGTTTACCAATTTTGCAGTTCAGTACGAATATGCTTCTCTTGCCGCCCTGGGTGATCGGCTGGGTGAGATCAGCGGTCTGATCGACTGGGATGCCTTCCGTCCTCTGCTTGCCGATCTGTACACGAACACCGAGGGTCGCGGCGGTCGTCCGAACTGTGACGTTGTTCTCATGATCAAACTGCTGGTGCTCCAGCAGTGGTATGGCCTCTCGGACCCAGAACTGGAACGTCAGGCGATCGACCGGATCTCGTTTCGTCACTTCCTCGGATATCCGGCATCCATCCCTGACCGTTCGACGGTCTGGCTGTTCCGGGAACGCCTGGCCATAACCGGGAAGGAGACTGCGATCTGGGATGAGTTCCAGCGGCAACTCGATGAACAGGGTCTCACGATCAAGCGCGGCGTCATGCAAGACGCCTCGTTCATCACCGCCGATCCCGGACACGCCTCTGCCGACACACCCCGGGGCGAGCAGGCACGGACGCGGCGTAGCCGCGATGGCACCTGGGCCAAGAAGGGCTCAAAATCCTACTTTGGGTACAAACTCCATATTCTGATGGACAAAGACCACCAGATCATCCGCCGGATCGAGACCACCACTGCATCGCTCCACGACAGCAGGATCGATCTCTCCCAGAAAGGCGAGACTGTCTATCGTGATAAAGGCTATTTCGGCGTGAAACCACAGGCGTCCATGGACAAGACCATGCACCGGGCGACACGTGGTCATCCTTTGTCGATCAAGGAGAACCGGCGGAACAAAGCCATCAGCAGAACACGGGCACTGGTAGAACGACCGTTCGCTATGATAAAACGGGTGTTCAAGGCAGGGCATCTCATGGTCACGACGGTTGCCCGAGTCAAGGTCAAGAACACCTTCTCCTGCATTGATTTCAATCTCCGACAACTTCTCACCCTCAAAGTGCAGGCTGCAGAGCGGTAGCTCTCGAAAAAATTCGAAAAAGTCCCGGAAAATCCGGGGGTGCCGGAAGAAAATCCCTCCCGCTGAGAGAAGGTAGGCAGGAGAGAGTCAGTAGCCAGGAGGAGGGTTGAGTTAATCGCAATCCTCTGAAGATGAACGTCCATACGGAAGTACACGAGCAAGCATTCCGGCGGATATTCCAGGTATGTGCTGGCGTATCCATGTGATTTTTCGTGAACAGCGGCACGGATCGAGAGGCGGGTTTGCCGGGCGGCGTTATCTCTATCGCGGGAAGCAGATCCCCTATATGGCGGATGATGTGCGCGCATCGGTTCATTTTTCCGTGAATGCATTCCCGGCGTCCCGGCAGAACAAAGAGGTAACTTATGGATATGCAGGGGATATTGTTCGATTCATCAACGTGATGATTCACCGGATGGGTTTTACGAGGTCCTCTCCGTGGTCGCGTACCCAGCGGGTCATTCCCCGCCCTTCCGGGGTATCATACCGTCGGGATCCACCATGCACTTCTCGAAGCGGTGGGTGTCATCGCCTTCCAGGTAGAGACCTGATTCAATTTTTTGGGCCATATTACCATTATCTCCACACAGTTACTGTCTCCCACCAGGCTGATATATTCGGGTTAACGCAGGTCTCATAATCGAGCCCACCAATTGCCTGTTTCCTGTCCCCCACTCACAGTTGCCGGGCTCGCCCGCCCGGAACGATACCCCATGCGGCATCGCCGGGAGGCACGTATCCCGGCTGTTACGATACTTCGGGGCGGATCGGGAGAGGCACCGCCCCGGGCCCGGGTTACGATGCCGAGACGTAGACGGTCAGCGTCCTGATGGTGACCGCCACGTCAGTCTTCAGGAACTTAAGCGGTATTGTTATTGTGTCGTGCTGGTCGTCGATAATCTGGCCATGTAACTCCACTTGCGTGTTGTAGGTATTGCCAAGATCGTCCAGATATGCCTCGGTCTTATCCCTCAAGTTTGCCGAAAAGTTCGACGCTACCGTATCCGTACTGCTGTTGGTAAAGGTGAAATTCAACCTCTGTATGGATTGGAACTCCGTGCCTTCATTGGGCTTAGGGACTTCTGCCTTAACCTTAAGCATCGCGTGACCATTGCCGCTGGTAAACGTACTCTGTCCGGGCGTGATGTTCACCACAGTGACCATGAGATTTAAGAGATTGCCAGAACCGTCATCCTTCGTTTCGAACTCGATAAACTGTCGTGCGAATGGGGAGAACGAAAACTCCGATGCCGGATCGAGCACGTCCGTCATGTTGTACGCCTCCAGCGGCGTCGCCCTCGCCCCTTTCGTGACGTTGATGTAGCCGTATTGCCAGACGTATCCCTGCTCCTCCCAGAACGAGTAGGAGGGCTCGAATGTGACGTTCACCATGCTGCAGTTCGCAATTTCTGTAACGACGTCGACCCCTCCGACATTTTGAGTCGCGTCGATCCAGGCGAATTTGCCGAGGTCTTTCACGGAAAGCATCCCGCTTGATTTTTCCGGGCTCATCAGGACGTCGCCCGCACCGAGGGGTACCGAATACCCGTAGGAGACACCCCCCGCCTTTTTATACACGATGTGCTCGACGTCGCTTGAAAACCCCACGAAGGCTTCTTTCACGGTGTTGGTCCGGTCGATCTCCGACTGCTCCTTGAGGCCGGGGACATAGGTCGTGGCATACAGCGAGAGGAACGTTGCAATCACCGCGAGGAGCAGCATCAGCGCGACGACGGAGGAGACGGCATCGTCGTTTCGATCTCTGCACCCTCTCCAGCGTGGCGGCGTATCCCGGCGCATCCCGGCGTTCAATCTGGTATTTCCTGATTTATCCATCTTCACACCTCTGAGTTATCATAGAATGTAGACGAAGAGCGCGATTGAAGCCAGCAGAAAGACGACGGTGTGCTTCAGTCCAGCGAGGATGTTGTTCGAAGAGAGCTGGCCTGCCATGATCCCCGAAAATCCCCCGATGATGATCCCCACCCTGAACATATCCTGCACGTTCCCCGTGATGTCGAAGGTGACGTTCATCTCTCGAAAACTTGCCACGAATGCATCGTTCAACTGGTACGCGCAGTAGAGGAAGATGCCGAACGAGAGATAGATCACCGCGAGGTACACGAACGAGACGTTGAACCGCTTCAGTTTCATCTTCAAGTAGTGATCCAGATCCCCTATGGCGATGGTCAGGATGTCTCTTAAGTAATCGGTGATCTCGCTTGCCTTTACGACAAGAGATATTGCCCGTTTGACGGAGACAAGGCCGATCCGCTCTTCCATGCGTATGAGCGCGCTCGATGTGCTGTATCCCCATTTCATCTCCTCGGATGCGATCTTCAGTTCGGACGAGAGAACCCCGATCTTCGATCTGGACACCATCTCGACCGCGCCCTGGAGCGTCATGCCGACGTCTTTCATGTCGGCAATATCCCGGAGGAACTCGGGTAGTTGCGCCTCGACCTTGTTCGAGTAGAGCTTGCGTGCTTCGTACGCGAGGAGAACCGGGAGCGCAAGAACGATGACTAAAAGACAGATGAACGTCTCAATCGTATATTTCGGGAAAACCTGAGCGAATCCTCCGGTGAAGTACCACCCGGCAGCGACCAGGGCAAGCAGCATGCCGATGAAAAGGCCTACCTGGTAGTCGGAGATGTAAAACCTGAAGGGGTGCTCCAGGATCTCCCTGACCCGCAGCCATTTCTTTCGCTCCTCGAGTTTTTTGACGAAATCGAGATTATGCCCCTCTTCCGGCCGTTTTTTGATGATATCATCGGTAAACTCCGATTCCCGGATCTCGCGGCGCGAGATCGTCAGGTTGTCGCTCGGCAGCAGGTAGTAGAGGATCACGATCAGGGCGATTGCTCCCAGGGGGAGGCCGATGTACATCAACGGCATGACGCCCGCCATCTGCACCCTTCCGGAGAGGTTCTGCGCGACCAGCATGATGATGATTGCAATCGGCCCCGCAACGAACGCCGTCACGTACACTTCGGCTATCATCTCCATGACCTGGAGGGTCGTTTCGAGTTCCTGCCGGGCGATCTCGCGGTACCTCTCCGAGCGGGAGCTAAAGAACTCTTTCATGTCTCCGCCGGTCTTGAAGACCAGGGCCAGGTCGTTTAAAAGGTCGGCAAGATTTTCAGACGGCGTGGTCTTCTGCAGGTTCCTCATTGCCGTCAGAAGGTCTTCGCCGAAGGCTTCGACATCGCGGACGATCATCCCGCATTCCTGGGAAACCTCTCCATACAGGTCTTCTGCCTCGAAGACGCTCTTAAAGAGGGAGTACAGGGTGACATTCGTGGAGAGGGCCTCCATGTAGGTGATCGCGTACGGGAGATCCAGGTCGATGCGGGTTTTCCGGCCCTTTGCTACCAGCGAGGGGTACGAGAGGAGCGCGAAAAAGATTCCGGCGACGAGTACGACAAAGACCAGGATGTTCGAGAGAGAAGAAGGGAGGAACGGGAGAAGATTTATCGGCATATCAAAGACGAGGAAGAGCAACTGCAGCAGCATGTACCCGAACGCGCACAGCAGGGTGATCACGATGCAGAAGTGAAGGTACAGCTCGAACTTTACCGGAATGCGCGCTCCCGACAGTGACTTTTTGAGTTTCTCCCGGTCCAGCACGGGCCCTATGAGCGAGTTAAGCTGCATGATACGTCGACTTCCGTAATTCGTTGATATGGTGGGAGATGACGTCGATATCGTAGACCTTCCGATCGACCAGCTGCAGAAGAAGATCTTTCCTGATATCTATCTGGGACTGCAGATCTTCCGCGGTCCATCCGTTGACGTAGGCGATATGCTCGAGGGTCTTTGAACGCTCGTAGACCTTATCGAATGCGTCCGTCTTCAGATTCCATTCATACAGCGTGTTCCAATGGATATTCCCTCCTTCTACGTAGATTTCGTTGAGGGAGAGGCACCGCCGGAACCCGACGCCCGCCCGGTACTGCAATCCCTGGATCAGCATGAGATCCAGGGCGCCGAACATCACGCGCGGGACGTTGATGGGGTCGTGAGTCAACCGGTTTATCGCTTCGTTCACGCCTCCCGCGTGCAGCGTGGAGAAGGTAGTATGGCCCGTGTTCATGGCCTGGAAGAGGGTCTGCGCCTCTTCGCCCCTGACCTCTCCCACGACGATGTACTCGGGCCGCTGCCGGAGCGATGCTTTCAGGAGCGTGAACATATCCACGTCCCCGGCAGCGAGGTTCTTTCCGCCTTCACGGGTCTTGAGGGGGAGCCAGTTCTTGTGGGGGAGCTGGATCTCGCGCGTGTCTTCGATAGAGATGATCTTGCATATCCCCGGGATGAAGAACGAGACCGCGTTCATCGTGGACGTTTTCCCGCAGGCCGTTCCCCCGACGATGATCATGCTCTTGTTGTTCTCCACACAGAGCCAGATGACGGCCATCAGGTCCGCATTGTAGGTCCCGAGGGTGATGAGGTCGACCGGGGTCATCGGGTCCGCCTTGAACTTTCGTATCGTGAACGAACTTCCTTTCGCGGATACGATGTCACTGTAGGTTATCTGCACCCTCGAACCCCCGGGGAGCGCCGCATCGACCAGCGGCGACGTGAGCGACATCTGCTTGTTGGCTTTCTGGGCGATCTTCAGGGCGTATTTGTTCAGTTCGTCGTCGTCGAACTGGATGTTCGTGGCAAGGTTGGCGTATTTGCGATGATAAACGAAGACCGGTACGTTTGCTCCGTTGCAGGTGATATCCTCGATGTGTCGATCGTGCATGAGGGGGTCGAGCTTTCCGAATCCGGTGAAGTTACGCCTGAGGAAATAGATGAGGACGGCAAGCCGGTCTTCGGGAATTTCAGGATCGAAAGATCTGATGATCCCTTTTATCCTATCCTCGTCGAACGTGACGCTCTCTCTGCGGATCGAGGGGGTATAGATCAGTACGTTTCTCAGCTCTTCATACGTTTCCTCAAGCAGAATGAACTCTTTTTCAGATACTTCAGGCTCGACGATGATGTATTCGGGATCCATCTCCCGGTTTTTCAGTATTTTTGCATAGGCAAACGGGAGGACGAGCCAGTATCGCTCCATTGTTCTCGTTTCTTCTTCGGGGTCCGGGGGAGGGAGGGGAAGTTCATCCTCGGAGAGGATGTCGGGAAGAGGGAACTCTTCCACCGGGGTAACTTCGCTCATCTCGTCTTCGGTTGCTGCCTGAGGGGTTGATCGGAGGCGCTGCCTGATCCTCTCGATCACCCCTCCGCCCCGGTCCGGCAGGATGCCGGAGGAGATTTCGTTATCGATCGTTCCGCCTCCCCGGTGCAGTTTCGATAGAGCACCCAGGTATCTTCCGACCCTTCCGGAAGGTTTTACCGGCTTTTGTTCGCGCGTATCAGACTCCATCGTCGGTCATACCCCTTTTCCGTATACAATGCTTCAAATGAGTCGCCCTGTGATAATCGCTGGAAAAGCCAGTTGCAGATCGTTCGAACATCCAGCTCGATTTCGACGGGGAGAGGGCGTGCTTGCCGGGATGCCCGGATCGCAGGCCGTCTCTCGAGATGCTTTGAGGGTCATGTCGACGGACCCCGCCCATGCATCTGGATGGCTACCTCGGCCTCGCAGTTTCTCACGAAGGTTACGATGTAGAAGTTGCCGGGCTCGTAGAAGTTGAGATAGTTGACGGTCTCCTGCCCGGATGTGTGACCGTATGCGAACTCGCCGATGAACTTCACCGTGTTGTTCCCTTCGTCCACTTTATAGACGGCAAACCGCATATCCGAAAACGGCGAGAGACCTTCGAGATCTCGATCAGGAACGTTCCGGGGAACGGCCTGATACTTTATCCGCCACGCCGAGGGCGGCGAGATATAGATCTCGTTTGCTTTCGTATACAGCGGCCGGGATCCGGGGATCTCGTAATTCAGGACTTCGAGGTACCAGACCTCGTCGTGGAAATCCACCCTCGTGTCGTACCAGACATCCTGCCAGTATCCATCCTCTTTGATCCTGTTTGCCGCATCTGCTTCGCTGAAGATGCCCGCGGCGACCGGGATCTTCAACCGATCCTGGATGCTCTCGTTTACTTTCAGTCCGGCACCGGTCTTCAGCGGGGAGGGAGTCCTCAAGCGGAGCGTCAGCGACGAGTCGACGAGATCGTCGCGATGGATTACTACGTCGTTTCCTGCATCGATGAGGCTCGTTACGATCTCGGGGTCGACACGTGCGAGTTCGCCCGGAACCTCACCGGCAAGAGAGGCTGCGTTCAGTACATCGATGTAGACGAACGATTCTTCGATTATTACCCAGGATGCGTTCTCCATCGTGTAGTTGACGGGCGTCATCCCTCTCCGGGACACGGAACCCTCCCAGCGAATCAATTTTCCGGAGGGTATATCCCATACCGCTTCTCCGGCAGCAGCCGTCTGCCCGTCTGCGTAGCCGATGGTGGTGTTCCCCACGAAATGGCCGGTGTCTGCCTCAAAATACAGGGCGTCCGGGGTATCGAAGGTCCTGTTCTGCGGGTAGCAGGTGACGGCGCCGATCTCCTTTGCGGTGCTGACGGCGTAGGTTCTCCCCTCGACGGCCTCTTCGCACCTGATGCCGATGGCGGTATACTCCGGGATCAGGTAACCCCTGTCGAACTGCTCGGGAAAGACCAGGAGCGCCACGGGATATCCCATGGATTTCAGGATGGATGCCGCAAGGATGGTCGCGTCGTCCCGATCTCCCGTCCCCTCCCAGAGCATCTCGACCGGGTAGCGATACCGGCCGTCAGGGAGGTTCGTCGTAAATTTTCCCGGCCCGTACTGCTGTACGAGCGCCGCCGTGTTCCTGATGGTGTCGTAGTCCCCCCATCCGTTCCGTACCGATTGTTCCAGGATGTAGTCAGCAATGCCGTCGACCAGTCCGGCATCGCCGTCCGTCGCCACGTACCGGGCAACGGCGTCTCCGGTCGTCATGCCGGGGGCGACACCCGCATTCCGCGACCTGAATGCGGTGTAGGTGGCGCTTGTGATGACGCCGGTGTACTCAAACGACCGGTCCCGGTAGGTCCAGTTGAGCGCGAGTATTTCCTCTGAGACGGGGGGCAGGGTGAAATCCGGCGGTGTTTCCTCTCCGGGCTCGGGAAATGCGCTCTTTTCTCCGAACACCCCTGCGACCTGAAGCCCGATGAGGACGCCGATGACGATGATCCCGATGACGGTTGCGATCGTTATCCGGGTCAGGGTGTTCTGGTTGAGCGTGAAGACCATGTGCTCACCGCCTCCTCATCGCATACAGCAGCGTGCAGAAGATGCCGAGCGCCGAGAAGAGGGAGAAGGCGCTCCCGTATCCCAGGGGTAGACCCGACGACGCTTCCGTTGTCGGTATCGCGAAGGGGGTCGGTACGTAGTTCGTCGTTCTGGGGGTCGGCGCATACTCCGTCGTCCAGGGCGTAGCCACGGGAACCGTGCTGAGCCCTTCCCCTATTACGGGATCGGCCAGGCCGTGCTCTTTTCGGTAGCCGGATTCGTGGAGGGTGAAGAAGAACGTTTTCTCGTACTTGATGTCCTCGCACCTGAGGATGGCTGCATAGTCGCCGGGTTTCATCTGCGCGGATGCTTTTTCGGGGATGGCGAAGGAGATCGTCCGCGACGCGGCGCCCGTCGCCGTCTTCGCGGGATACGCTTCAGCGCTGTAGACCCGGTTGACGCTCTGGGTCTTTCCCGCGTAGTACATGTCGGCGGTGTAGACCGAGAGGGTGATCCGGTCCCCGGGGAGGTCGATCTGGTTGTACTCGTACTCCATGGGGCATTCGAGGTTCGTGGTGCCCGTTACCGGTATCGACTCCCCGACTTCGTAGTTCAGGATGGGGGCGATGTCCACCGATGGCTTTTCGATGGCGAACGTCTGGATGACCAGGGAGTCGTCGATGGAAGCCGGTGCAAGTGCGGCTTTCAGGGCGCGCAGGGCATCCGGCGCCTGCAGGCTGGAGAGAGAGACGGGGCCTTCCGGCGTCGTCAACGTCGTTATGGCGCCGTTGTACGCATCTCCTTCCACCGGCCGAAGATCGAATATCCCGTTGTACATGGGGTGCTGGTAGACCACGGTGTACTCGCCCTCGGAGAGGTTCGCCGAGAAACTCCGCGGCAGGTTCAGGCCGGAGTAGCCGGGGAACGTTTTCCCGGCCGAGTCGGACTTGGCGAGGGGAAACTCCCGGATCCCCGTGTACTGGAGGTTGCTGCCGAAGATGTAATACCGGATTTTACCGTTTCCGTTTACTTTTTCGGGGCTGCCCCGTGCCGTCCAGAGCGAGACGATGTGGTCGCCCTGTGCGAAGAACCCGGGCGCCTCCTTCGGGAACATGACGTTTATCGAGGGATCGTTGAGGTCGATCACCACGTAGTCTTTCGTTCCCGTCTCGCTCAACTCTCTCTGGTTGTAGCCGACCGGGTCCAGGGTGGCGAAGATGGTGTAGGTGCCGGGTTCCAGACTCGCCGCTGCCGACGTGTCCCAGGGGTATATGAACTCACTCTGATCTTTAGAGAGGGTGATGAAGTCGAAGGTGGAGTTGTCGCCGTCGACCACCGGTATTCGGGGGTTCGAGGGTTTCACCCCGTTTGCGTTCAGGTTCGGCCCGGTGAGGTAGAAGTACAGTTTCATCGTATCCTTTGCGGGTGCCCCCAGCATACCCTTGATCTCTATCGTATCCCCGAGGGAGAAGAACTCGTCGAGACCCGGTTCGATCTCGTACAACTCGATGCCCTGCGTCGTACCCGGCTCCACCACGACCTTCGCCGTCGCGGAAGTGGACGGGTTTTTGGTCTCATAGACCTTCGGGTAGTAGATCGACGTGGTGTGACTGGCATCCCCTGTGGGGACCGGGATGTAGAGGGGCACGCTAACCGTCCCGCTCCAGTCCGGGTGCACGGTCACGTTGTGTTTGCTGGTGTAGATGTCGTACGTGCCGTAGGACGGAAATTCGGGTTTTCCATCCCGGGTGTCGTCGATGACGATGGTATAGTGGGTGTAGGGCGTTCCCGTGATGGTCAGCGTCGTCGTCTGATCCGGTTCGACGGTCTCGGGAGACGCACTCGCCGCAAGGCGATAACGGACGACGCTAAACTGGTAATCCGTTGTATAGAAGGCGTCGTTTCCGTTGTAAGCCGTGAACTTCATCGTGTAGGTTCCTTCCGCCGGATTCTGGTCCGCGATGTTGAACGCAAGGGTGTTGTTGTCGGCAGAAGGGTTGCCGGCGAGCTTATCGAGCGATACGTCGACACCCGCCATGTTTTTGACGGTGCGGAGCGGAAGGCCGCCCGGCGTCCTGAGTTCGTACTCGTACCAGTCACCGACGAACTTGCCGTTGTTGAGGTTCGTCGAAGCCAGTTTAAACTGGACATTTAAACCGGCGGGGATGGCTGCAGGTCTTCGCGTATCGGTAGAGCGCGGATCGGCATCCGCTCCGAGCGCGGTTCCCGCGCGCACCTCAATGGTCCCCGTGGGATTGGATACGGTCGTGGTGGCGTCTCCCCAGGCGCCGTTGTAGAGTTTGAACGGCCGGTCGAGGTACTGGGACGCGACGTTCAAACGGCCCTCCATGACGGCATTGTCGTTCAGCACCTGCAGAGCGAGGGCGGATCCTCCGTCGTCGCAGGCCAGCCAGAGGGGCGGCAGAAGGGGTGTGGAGGGCTGGAAAACCGAAAAATTGAGCCCCTGCTCTCCGTTAAATACCGTGTCTCCGGGATTTATACCTGCGTTGGAACCCTCGGGAGAGGCGTATCGGGTGGCACCTGCGGGGGCTACGACCGCACCGCATAGTATGAGAAAAACCAGAATGAGAATCCCGGGCGCTCCCGGTGCTGCTCCGCTGCTAACCCTGATCTGCATGGCTATTCCGCTTCCTATTTATTATTAATGTCGGGACGGTACTAAATAAAATTTGTTTTTTGTCAATTTGATTTGTTTTATGGTGAGGAGAGATTCCAGGGCCGGGATAGCGTCTTTATTTTAAATTGTTCGATAGGATCTAGAGAGAACCCAGATCTAACGCCCGGGGGAAGAATAGCCTGCCGCGGCCATTTCGTGGACTGAACGCCTACCTGTAACGACGCTCCGGCGCCGAAAAGAAGATCCGCGCGGCCCGGGGCAACAGGCCGGCGCCGGAGCCGCTCATGGGGCGCGGATAATTATAATTAGTACGTTCCTGAAAATACAGTGCTCTTTCCGCTCACCAGGCGGACGATGTCTCCGCTTTTAAATGTCTCCGAGTGAGGAATGAGTTGAACAACGACGGTATCTCCGAGATCGAAGGACTGGATCGTTTTGTCCGACTGGTCCCTCAAATCGAATTCAGATCGGAGGGTTTCTCTGCCTCTGAAGACGATAACCTGTATGTCGGATTTCTTGATCCAGTCTCCTCCTTTATGGTATAATGTGACACTGTTGGCGTCGGTATAGTCCGGTTTGATCTCCACCGAGGGGCTTCTCTCGGCGGGGAGAAGATCGAGCAGCGTCACCGAGAAGAGCGAGACCAGCAACAGGGCAAGCACGATCATCAGCATTTCGCCGATGACGGGGGAGACCGCGGTATCGTCAAGGAAATTATCCTTCATGTTCAGCGGATTGCCGGTTTGTTTCTTCGCCTATTTGAGAGTTGCGATTAGCGTGTTGCTGCCTTCCGGGGCAATTGCTGAAATTCCTGTGCCGGAAGAGTCCGGGAACTCTTCGGACCTCCCCTATCTCCGGATAGATAGTACGCAACTCAATCTCGTGCCGCGGACTGTGGCGGCATCTCGCGGGGAGGGGAGGACCCCTCCCCTGGTTCCAATGTGCAAACGTCTCCCACCTCGCATCAACCCCGCCGCCCGCATCGGGCCGGGGGCAGTCATGGCGATAGCCGATGGAAAGCCGTGCCCCCGGACCAGCATGCAAGCGGGAACACCAGGGTGGGGGTCTCAGATGACCGGTTGTTTCGTAGGGCACTACCCGGTACGGGTACACCCGCCGCTTCCCGCTTGCCCGGCTGATTGCCGATCGTGCATCGTCACCGCGGCACTTCAAGGGGATTCTTCCGAATGCAAAACCAATGAAATTCTATGGCAGGCGGGGGATACGGTAGTAGACTGATTACAAAGACATTCTGGAGAAAATGATATGAAAAAAATTGAGATTAAACGCGACGTGGAGAGGTATCTTGAAAAGAACCTCTCCATTGAGGAAGATATTATTGATAAAATCGAAAAATGCCTTGGGGAATATTTATTTGTAGATATAAATTCCTGCAATAAACATGAATTGAAAGGAAATTGTAAGGGGCGCTGGCGTTTGCATGTTCCCCACGACCACGTTGTAATTTATGTTATTCAGGGAACCAAACCGGACAGACATGCGGTGGTTATAAAGATAATGACTGAAAAAAGGTATCACAATTGGGTTAAAGCCTGTTAACAGCCAATCTTTTGGCGGCCAATCTTTCTTTAACAACCGATATATCCTCTCCCGGCTGTTTCTCTAATCTTTCCAACTCAGCAACTATCGCACATTTTTTGACAGGTTTTAACTCACGTTCAAGGGTCTTGCTGATCGATTCCCTCCCCTTTCTGCGCGAAAGAATTTCCTGGTAAATCGTATCGGATACTTCTATCGTCTGCATGGTACATGGTCTCTGCCCTTCAAGGGGATATACTTTGTGAGGGGGGTACAAAAACCCTCATTCCAGGGGGTATTTCACCTGTCACCGTGGGAATCAGCCGGGAAACGATCCTGTAGATTGGGTATGCCGGCCGATCTCCGGGTAGTGCTCCAGCATATGATTTCAGAGGATTGGACCGGACTTATGTTACCGCAACAACCCGCATTCATGACAAACAAATCACATGGCGAGAGTGTGTCCTTTTTCAGTTGTTTTGTAGAGCACTACCAAATGTCCCCTCAGATATTTTCATCCGGTATGCTTGTGGCCCAGGGGGCAGCATGTGGTTTTTTTGAGAAACGATATCCAGATCGTGAGATCCGGTTACTCGATGCCGGGCGCTGAAAGTAGAGGAGCACTGTTCCTGCCGTCGCCCGGGAAAGTTCCTGCTGTTTCGGAGCCACTTTGCGGAAGAGGGGTGGATTGAATGGCAAAACTTAAATTTACTATAGACAACTCTATTTGATCTGTGGGTCATTTGAAACCCTCAAATCATCGGTGCTTCGAGGACATGGATATGAGAGCAATATCGGAAGATGCCGTGTCTCCGGTCATCGGCGTCATGCTGATGATCACGGTGACAATCATCGTTGCAGCGGTCGTGGCGGCGTTCGTGGGCGGCGCATCCGCGCAGTTCGAGAAGACGCCCCAGGCGAGCATGCGCGTGTATTGCGACGGGTCGGGCGATGACTTTAATATCATCTTCGAGCATCTCAGCGGGGACTCCCTGCGAACCGAAGACCTGAGGATCGTCACCTGGATCAGGGACGGGAACGACGTCATAAAGAACGAGACCTCCGGCAGATCCCCTCTCGACGGAGTTGACGTGAGGGTTCCGTACGTCTACGACGCGCAGAGCGGCGTCCTTCCGAAGTATGGATTCGGAGAAGCGACCTGGAAACGGGGAACGCGCGCGGGGACTGATAACATAGCAGCGACTGCATTCTTTTTAGGCATCAGAGATAAAGACTATCCGAAGTTGCCTAAAGACGTCCTGAAAGATTTCATTGATGATAATACGCCGGTCGAGGTGACGATCGTCCACATCCCGAGCGGGAATACCATACTCCGGAGCGAGTTCATACTCGGGAGATGAGAGCATGAGACGAAAAAGCCCGGATGACGGGGGCATATCCGAAGTCTTCGGTGTTATGCTGGTACTTACGGTAACGCTCATCGTTGCCTGCCTCGTGGCCGTGTTTGTCGGCGGGTTCTCGTTCGGCGCGGAGGAGCAGGCGATATCTGCAAACCTCGTCGCGTCCGGGTTATACGTGGATGAGAGCAAAGACTGTGCCTACATACTGTTCGAGCACGTGAGCGGCGATCCCGTCGACCTGAACTCAATCGTGTTCTCGCTCGGGCTGCGCTCTTCAGCAAAAAACACGACCCATATCCAGAATACGGATAAACCGACGGGGAAGGATGAAAATGGGGGGTCGCTGACACACTACATTCAGAATTACGGAGCCCCTGACAAGACAAAGAAGATCGCCGTCGGAGACAGACTCGTCCTTTATGCCGACGGGGCCGATAACGATGGGATCTACTGGCAGAAAGAGGGTGCTCCTGCGAAATTCTTCGCGCCCTGGAACGACTACATCACCTACCAGATCCTCGACACCCGGTCGAACAGGCCGATCAGTTCCGGCAAAATACCGGTCTCCGGGCCCTGACGGCGGCATCGCCGGAGCAGGGCCCTTCAAGCGCCATGGGATAGGACTGCCGGCCTGTGATCTTTTCGGTGACACTGTAGCGGCATCCGTGCGGCAATACCCGGCGCGCGGATTTACGAGGCCTAAACGCCGATCAAACGATGAACAGCCGAAATCCCCCCGGTACATGGTGGGAGCAAGGGGGGCCGGAAGGGCGGGAGCGTCAAGCTCCCGTTCTGAAATTCCAACGTCCTCGCCCCGGTTTTTTGAAAAAACGTCGGTGTGACGTTTCGTTAAGCATATATACTCGTATATATCTCAGGGTACCGGTTTAATCAAAAAAAATTGTTTAAGGTAAATCTAGCTTGCTAAAGAGAACAGGATTTGAAGACAGGATTTGGCATGAAACAGCAAAGTTATTTTGATTCCGAGGCAGTTTCGCCCGTTATCGGCGTCATGCTGATGCTGGTGGTGACGATCATCGTCGCCGCGGCGGTGTCGGCATTCGCGGGGGGGTTTGCCGACGATCAGAAGGAGACGCCGATTGCACAGATCGACGTGCAACTGAAGGCGGGGAAGGACTGTCCCCGGCTCGTGTTCACCCATCTCGGCGGCGATCCGCTGAAGACGGGGGATCTGAAGATCGTGACGTACTATCATGACATCAACCGTACCAAAACAGGTATTGATCTGGAAAATTCGAACGTCTACAGGCACGTCACGGACGGTTCGCTGGACCCATCCGATGCATTGAACAGGTTCGATCCGGTGGACTATCAGGCTGGCGGCTCAGTCACGACCAACGACGGCTACCCGTGCACGGTCTCGAACGGTGATCCCGTGAAGTTCTGGGGGAACTCCACCTGGTTGCCTGGGGACGTCTATACGACGACCGATGCGGCGTCGCTTGAGAGCGTCATCGCCACGCGGGACGTCAATGATGAGCGGGTCGAGGTGGAGATCATCCACGTCCCGAGCGGGAAGGTTATCTTCAGCGGGGAGGTGTTCTACTGATGAGAGGGAAGTTCCGGATTAACGAGATTGCGGTATCGCCGGTCATCGGCGTGATGCTGATGATCGTGGTGACGGTGGTCATTGCGGCGGTCGTCTCGGCGTTCGCCGGCGGGCTTTCGGATACATCCAGGAGTACACCGGTAGCAGCGTTCGAGTTTAAGGTCTACTCAGACTGGCAGTATTCATCAATGAAGTCTGCGGGCAGTATTGGACAGTATTTAGTGGCCACCATGAAAAGCGGCGAACCTATAGATACATCGGATCTTAAGATCGTCTCTTATCATAAGGATAAGAACGGCGCTCTTGTTTCAAAAGAATTTGAAAAATCCCGAGAAACCGTAGGTGCCTACAACAGTCTGGACGTTTTCAGGGTGATGCACAACGCGGCTGCCAAGGTCTTTGGCGTCAAAGGCACCTACTGGCATACCGGGGAGGTGTTTTGCGGCGGTCCGGGATACGTTCTTGGACTGGACGATCCCCAGCCAGGTGACGAGGTCGAGATAAGCGTCGTGTATAAACCGACAAACACCGTGATCTGGTCCGACGAGGTGACGGTCATATGATGTTAAAGGACGAAGCGGTTTCGCCGGTCATAGGCGTCATGCTCATGATTGTCGTCACGGTTATTGTTGCAGCCGTCGTCTCCGCTTTTGCCGGAGGGTACGCCAATGACGACAAAAAAGCACCGACCGCTGTGATATCCTGTAAAGCGCTTCCCGATAGACTCTTGTTCACGGTTGAGTCGGGCGAGTATCTGGAATTGATCGACTGCAATCTCATACTCAAAAACGGTGAGGATACGAGACGATTTACCGGTGCAACCGAACTACGTAAAGTGGATCCTATAGTGTGGCCAGAGATTACAGATTTTGAACTTAATGTTGGAAATCAATTTTACCTCGAAGCCGATAATGACGGAAGCACTGTCGAAGGGGGGTACATGGGTTGGACGGATCCGAATTTTTACCTCACCAGAGATGAAATCGGGACTTACAGGATAGTTGACAGGGAAAGCGGACAGACAATCTCTTCTGGAGTGATTAAGGCATGATAAATTATCCGCACATGAACGACCGGGCCGTCTCTCCGGTCATCGGCGTGATGCTGATGCTGGTTGTGACGATAGTCGTGGCTGCCGTGGTCTCCGGCCTGGCAAGCGATATGGGGGGGCTTGACGGGAAGACAGGACCTAACGTAATCCTGGACTCACGGATGGATCTGGAATCGAGTGGAATAACCGTTCTGTATGAACTTGTAACTTCCGACCCCGAGATGTGGTGGTTGCCGCCGCCCGAACCCGCGGGTTTTGCGACACAAACACTGGATATTCCTACAGGAGGACCGCGGGATCCCCATGGGCTCATCTTCACCAGTCTGGGAGGCGATGCATTCGATCTTAAAGATCTTCAGATGAGCGTAAGCTCAAACAATCTGGCCGCACAGATCGATTACAACAGCATAAGGGATCAAGTACCGTCAAGCCTTCCTACGCTCAGTACGGTAGTCGGGGGCAATATCGTCGCATCAGTCACCGTACTAACGCCGGGTTACAGCGAAGCGGATGTAAGAAATCTGCTTGCCGCACTCACTCTGGAGGACTATCAGGAGTATATCACGAGCATGGATAGGTATTTCGTCAAGATAGATCCTGAAACGGCGGATGATACGATTATACGTCCGGGAGACCAGTTCCAGTTTATAACCGATCCTCCTAGTGGCCTAACCGGACTGGGCGCCAAAGAATGGACAATCAAATGTAAAAATGATGGCGTAACCGCGGGTTTTCGCATGGAACGCGGATCGGGAAGTGAATGGGTATTATCACACAAACCGTCAGGAGCAGTCCTGGCGAAAGGTGCGTTTGAGTTCCCGGATACGTGAAGGATAAAGGAACAATGCAGCAGATCGAGAAAAGATTGGGAAATGGTGAAAAAAATGAAGATAAATGAGAGTGGAGTCTCCCCCGTCATAGGCGTTATGCTTATGATCGTGGTGACTGTTGTCATTGCAGCCATCGTATCAGCCTTTGCGGGCGGGATGACCGGCGGTCAGGACACCGCACCGACGGCATCGATTCAGTGTAAGATTGTAAAAGAGGATGCGGACAATGCTACGCTTACATTCAAACATATCTCAGGTGATTCGATAAATACTGCGGATCTGAGAATATTTGTAAGTTATACCGATGCTAAAGGACCTCGTCTGACAAGGACTTCAGGGGAAATTGCCAGCGGCCTTACAGATTCCAGGGGCAATCCTGTAATCGCCATCGTACCCTACCTGACCGATGTCAAGGTCGGCGATGTTGGTGCCGGCACCACGAATTTTGGTAAATTCATGTGGAAGGCAGGCCAGATCCTTTCATCGGGAAACAGCGATGGATTCGAAAAAATCACAGGAGTTTCGCCGTCCAGTATTGAACTGGGGGACAAATTCAACATAAAACTTGTAGACACAAGCTCCCAAAAGGCGATATTCGATCAGGATGTGACTGTAGCATGAAGGGAAAATATATGAATGAAGATGCGGTCTCTCCGGTCATCGGCGTGATGCTGATGATCGTCGTGACCGTTATCATCGCGGCGGTCGTCTCCGCGTTCGCGGGCGGCATGAGTGCAAGCGAGAGCAAAGTGCCGAATGCAGCGTTTACGGTGCACACGGACCTGGACGACAACGGTACGATCGCCTTCCACCACCGGGGCGGCGACGAGTTGATGCTCGATGAGATCCTCGTCCAGCTCGAGTACAAAGATAGGAGTATCACGCTCTCGAACCTCGATAAGATGACCGGCTCCGGCTACACCAATTACGCATACCTCACCGAGCTCGGTGGCGATGCGGACGGGTTCATAAAGGGGGGCGACCGGATCGTGCTGACATGTGATCAAAACGTGAATAAAACCTTCGTCTTCGAGCCCAAGGACGCCGCAGCAAACTTCACGGTCCCGTACTACGGCCATATCGATTACATGATCCTCGACAAGGACAGCGCAAAGACCATTCAGACAGGAGAATTCGTGCTTCGCTGAAATGATTGAACAACATCCTCCAAAACTTCTCTTCTAATATTTTAGCGAATTCTTTACAAGCCGAAGGTTTCTTCCACCAGGCTGAGTGGTAGGATTACCGATTTGTGTCGAAGATACACCCTGAGGTCGTCCAAAATTTATATTGAGTTCTTTGAATCGTACGAATTTCGGGGTTATGGACACCGATCTGTATGAATATCAAGGTAAATGGAGACGAAGGCCATCGGGCGAGCAGGACAGATGGGTGTGAAGGTTCGAAGGATCTTCTCTCCATAAAGACAAAGCAATCGCTTTTTTCGAAAAAAACCCATTCGGAGATCTTCCTGCGGAAATCTCAATGAAAGAGACATGGTCAAAGTCACTGCGGGGAGCGTTTTCCACAAGGGGGCCAAGCAGTTCTGGACCTGAACGGTCTGCCGTCCAGATGAGAATTTTGAGGGCCTGGTCCGAAGGAAGAACCCGCCTATCCTCTCGGTCCCCGAAAAAGGCACCCCTCAGGCTGGGACACAAGTAGAAAATGATCCGGCTGCTTATAATGGTCTGATGAAAATAACTCCAATTTGAGGTTCGTTTGCGGCACTTGCGGGGTTGTGTCCCGGCCTGCCCTGTGATCTGTCGGAAACCGGCCGCCTGGATCCCCTGACGGATCGTACCCCGCGATCACGTTGAAATCCATTGCACTATGGGGAAATCCAGAAAATATTGGGTGGAGAGAGGCCCCCGTTCCGTTCGGGGCGTGCATGGCTTCGGCCGGCGTCCGGAAGCGTACCGGGATTCACCGGATCACAAAAAAAGAGGTGACCGGCCGGCCGCCTCAAGTTCCACCCTGCTTGATCACCGCACCTCCGGGTTCAGCCGAAGGCGTAGAGCGCGCCGTTGTTGCCGACGGTGAAGACCCGGCCGTCATGGATCGAGGGGGTTGCGCCGCCCTGGGGGTAGTACCAGACGATATTGCCGGTGGAGGCGTTGAGAGCGAACGTCCGGTCGTAATTGAAGAGGGTGCCGTTAGAAGATTCTCCGCCCACGTAGACCTTGCCGTCTGCTACCGCGACCGAGCAGGTCCAACCGCCGATGTTGTACGTTGTATTGGTCGCCCAGATCGGGGTACCTGTCAGTGCATCGAAGCAGTAGGTCTGGTGAGGGCTGAAATCCTCGCAGCCACCGGTCACGTAGACGTTACCGTAGGCAATCGCCGGCGTGGAGTCAGTCCGTTGAATCGGTTGCTGCCAGACGATCTCCCCGATCGCCTTTGAGAGCGCCGCAATCTCGCCGTCGCCGCCGAAGTTGTAGGTCGTGACGTAGACCAGGTTCCCGGCGACGCTCGCACTGCCGCAGCAGTTTTGCGCGAGAGTGCCGTTGTGCCAGATCTGGGTCCCGGTTTCTGCATTCACCGCGTATACGTGCCCCCCTGAGGACCAACTGGTCAGGTACACCGCACCGTTGTCATACGCCGGCGTTCCCTGCGCGTACCCCACTACATTGAACGTCCACTTGATCGTACCGTTCTCCTCGTACAGGCAGTAGTAATGCCCTCCGTCCCAGTCGCTACAGAAGACCAGGCCGTCGGCAATTGCCGGGCCGCCGTTACAGGACGAACTTCCGCTCGGGTTTGAAAACGTCCAGATAACCGTTCCGTTCGAGGCGTCGATTTTTTTGGTCTCATTCGCGGTGGAGGTGTAGACGAAGCTGTTGTGGTATGCCGGAGAGGACCATGATCCCCAGTCCGGTTGAGGAATGCTTGTGTTCCAGAGCACCTGACCAGTATACTCGTCGAGGGCGGAGAGGTTGGTGTCGCCGCTCCCGTCAAAACCAACATAGCCGTTATACACGAAGATCTTGCCATCCGCAAAGACGGTCGAAGACGCTCCGAGTGCCTTGATGTCGGCCGACCATGCAAGCGTGTTTGTGTCCGGGGCGTCTCCGGTCGCAAAGCCAGTGTGCTGCGCGTCCTTGGCAAATTGCTCCCACGAATCGCTGGGACTGGAGGTGCCGACCTGCCGCGACCCGACCGCCGTCAAATCCCTGGGAACGGCCTGGTACATGGCCTCGTAGTCCGCGGGGGTCAGTGTCGGTGCTTGATACCCCTCAGTGGGAATCTGGCTGCCGCCTACTAAGAACTGCCCGTTCTGCGGATAACCTCCTGCCGCTACCGCCGGCGCGCAGAGCGCCAGCACCATGAGTGCCGCCAGTATCGGCAGCACCATTTTTTTCCTCATTTGATGTTCCTCCATAGTTTTCCTGGTGAACAGGGCCGAAACGGGGCGGTATACGGCACCCGGCACCGTCCGAAGATCCGCCGGAGACAACAAAGCGCAGCAAGACGCCCGATCATCCGACTCTGGCATCCACACCGGCATCATCGCGCGGGAGGCTGGCAATGCCCGCCACCTTCTCCAGGCGTAGCGGTGCCGCACCAGATGCATGGACAAGCTGACTTGTTATAACACAAGTTATATGAAGTTTGTGATCCGGGCGGGTCGCTCTCCTGCGGCCGATGGCGGCGGGGATCTCTCCACGATACGGCCGCCGGCAATTCGGAGGGGAGAGCGTTCCGTTCCCCCAACCGTGCCTTAGAGAACGGCGTCGTCGGAGCGGCGCGATGCCGGGCGTTTGTCCGCCGGCCGTCCATGCGCACCGGAACGGCGGCAGCCGGTGATGCTGCGGGAGAACCCGGACTGCGGGGCCCGATCGGCGGCGGGGAAGCGTGCGGCTTCGCCGTAGCGATTTTCCGAAAGCACGGCGGAAACAGCTTGTTCTCCGAAGCAATCCGGCGGTGTACACGGGATTGCTTCGGGAAGTCAGGCCGGGTACGCGCAGGAGTACCCCTACTGCGTGCGGAGCGGAGGTGTGCACCGCTCCCGGTGAAGAAGGGC
>Ga0209719_1001910_pt1 | contig 23698 bp, 24 predicted proteins | sample AD_JPNAS2_MetaG_FD_184421 | JGI IMG/M metagenome (GOLD analysis project Ga0209719, IMG submission 184421) | Active sludge microbial communities of municipal wastewater-treating anaerobic digesters from Japan - AD_JPNAS2_MetaG (SPAdes) (version 2) | ecosystem: Engineered > Bioreactor > Anaerobic...
TTTCTCCTGCTGCCCCTTTTCCAAAAACATTCTTAGCTTGACCAGTTAAAAAATGTTCTAGACGTGGAGTGTGTTTGAGTAATCCAGATCCATAACCTAACATTTGTGCAGTATATCCCGGTAAAGTCATAAGATTACGAAGACTACTTAAGCTATCAAGAAGTCTAGAAGCAGAACCAACTGCTCCCAATTGTTTAGCATACGATCTCTCATGTGCCAATCTTCTAGATTTGTATCCTTCGGACAGAGCTCTTGGAAGAAGTACCGACAAACCACTTATTGCTCCAAGGGCTCCAGTGGCTTCAACTTTTGAAGCAAGACCTTTAGGACCAAATTTCTCAAGTAAAGGTCTAGCATACATTGGATCAGCAAACATTGCGCCCAACATTGTTGGATACATTAATTTTTTCTGCAATGGGCTAACAACAGATTTATAATTCATATATTCTGATTCAGCTGCAGATCCTCTTGCCGTTACCATTGGTGCATATAATTGATTATTTAACCCTGGAATATTTCTTGTCATAATTAATATCAACCTCTTTTTATTTTTTTAGAAAATTAATCAAATGGAGATATGATTGGCATAAATGTACGCCAATCATCAGTAGTAATTTGATCATCACCAGATTTTTGTTGTTGATGATATTGGTGAGTTAACATTTCATCTTCTTGTACTGTTCTTGGTTTGTCAATAAAACTACTAATTTGATTCTTATTATCCGCTTGAATTATTAATTTTGTATTCATTAATTCTGCTGTTGATTTAATACTTGAAAAGAAGTTCTGTGAAATTTGTACATTTGAATATTCTAGTAGCGGCGCGATCTGAAGTTGAGTCATTTTTCTGACATATGCACAAAAGCATGCGGCCATGAACATATCCGAAAAAGTGTTGCTCTTGATCGTACCACGATTACTTCGCTGAATTGCACTCATTTGACCAATTAAATCTTGTGATTTAATACGAGATGGATCTTCTATAATTGCATCATAAAATAATGAAACCATCAATTCTTTTGTTCTAGGGTTTGTATTAATTCCATATTCGTGCTCAGTCATATCAACGTTTTGTCCTGGAATCTCACTCCTTCTCAAATCTTTATAAATGTAAGGAATATAATTAAAATTATTAACATGAAACAATAAATGCTCAACAATAGCTTTACCAATTGAGTTATTTTCAATACCTAATAAAATTCTCGACCCAACAATTTTATAAAGCCATTTAAAGAGATCATCAACGACTTCCCCATATTTAACTAGAGATCCCAATCGAACATTCATTTCCCCAATTTGTTGAAAATCTTTATAAGAGAATATTTCAATTGAATTAAAAGCACCTTTAATAGAGCTTGCCGTATCAACACCAATTAAATAATAATCTTTTTGATCAAAATTAGAAGTAAATAGATCCAATTTAGTTTGATGTTTAAGATTAACGGCAGAATCTCTATTAATGAAAATCATTCGTTGAAGTGTATTATCATCGAAGATGCAGTTCGCACCACCAACAAATAATAAATCAAGTTCCTGATTAATTTTTCGTTGGTTAAAATTCAATTCTTTCTTCTGTTTCTCATACCAATCAAGATTTTTTGTTTGATCTTCAGACCAATGATATTTGACTCTAATGAAACTATTTTTAGAAGGATCATTAACAATATCATCAGATGAATCTGCCCAATCTTCCACACCAGTTTCATCATCTAATATAAATAAATTATCAGATTCAACTGCTCTATCATACATTTCGTAGAAAAATTTTCCATCATCCTCAACCCCGTTAGGTGTCGATGTCATAAGAATCATATACGGATAACAATTTCGTATTGCCTGTTCTCTCGCTTTAGAAAGAGTTGGCTGAGCTGCACCATATATCTCCTCCATGTGTGGAATAAACGCAACTTCATCGGCATAAATTACAGGTACGGATAGAGAACGAGACAATGTATCTGGTGAAGCTGTAGTAGAAGGATAGAATGTGTCCACTCTTGACCCGTTTACTAATTCTAAATATGTCTTTATCTCACTTTTAGAAAGGTTTGGAACTTTCATCCACGGTGGAAGATTCTTCATTATAAATTTAATTTTCTTAAGATTTTCTTGAGCCGCCATTTTTTGAAAGTTAAAGATAGCGGCACGATTCGATGGAAAAAATGTCAAAGCCCATGATAGAATACCTGCAGCTATCGTTGATTTTCCCAATTGTCTTGAGGCCATCAAGATCACCATGTGATATCTAAATACAGTTCTTACAGTTCTTCTAAATTTAGCATGCATATATTCTTTCGAATATAGTTGTTTTCCACCAAATTCTTGAAAATACACATAATTAAGAATAAAATAAAGAGGGTTCTGACGACACTTTATCCATTCAGAAACTCTCTCGTCAGTTATATCTATTCCATTTGTCTCTTGGATTGTATTCAATGTCTGCTTATCAATATTTAATAAATTTGATAATATTATTGAACTTTGATCCGTAACTCCTGGACTTATTTGCTGAGGAACATTTATTATCATTTTCGCCTCCGATTTTATCGGCAAGATCTCTTATAAAAAACAATAAGAGATCTTGCCGGTATGAAACCTACTACTCAATTGACATTACAATATCTAAATTTTCAACATCCCAATGAATCATAACAGGTGAATATTTTACAATATTTAATTTAGCTTTTAAATTTGATAAAATTGTATTATCTGCCAATACTTCTATTCCATTATCTACTTTATTTGGTGTAACAGAAGAATCTGTTACATAAACCTTTACAGACTTAACATATGATCTATTAGTGTGGACAAATTCAGTTATTAAACTATTATAAAAAACAACATTTGGTCCTGAAAAACTCTTTTGCAAATACTCAGCAATAGCCAAAATCAAATTTTCTCTTTCAGTTGGTATATCTACTGAATTTCTCTGAATATATGTTTTATCACATTTTACTTCAACTCTCATCTTAAATGGTAGCTTTATAACCGGTAAGCTAATCCAATTAGTTCCGTTCCACCGATAATAAATATTGGTATCCGAATCTAAAACAAAATCTTGTTGTAATCCGGCTAAATAAATAGGAATATAAAAATCCCATCCAGATCCATTATAAGTTGCAATTTCATTATTATGACCCGTAAATGCACCAACCCCAGCAGTTCCTACTCTAAATCTCTGTCCCGTTAACGCAATTGTTGGGGGAATGTTTCGAGTATCAATTACAGGATCTAAATAATTATAATAGTCTTCTGAAAAAATTTCTCCACCTTGTAAAAATATAGCTTCAATGAAAGGAGATTCAATATAATAAGAATCTGCACTGAACATTATCTGTCACCATTCTATTTTCATTAAAAACCGCGGTCGTAATGAAATTTCTAAATTTATCAAGGTAATAATCTGGATCAGTTGCGAAAGTAGTATTATACATAACTGGAATATTAACGATATATGAATCTTGCCCAGATTGATACCTAACTAATGTTAATTGATCTGAAATGTCTTCTAATTGATAAAATTTATTAGTTGTATTTGTGAATTTAAGTGTAGTTAAAGGACCATTTAATACTGCCGGAACAGAATTGTCCCCAGTTAATCCTAATGCAGTTAAACATGTTGATCCAGTTAATGCTATAAAAATATTTTGAACAGTTTCTGCACCGGCAAGAACTGGAGGAGTTAACTTGATTCTCACATTACCATTATCATCAGTATAAGATGAGGCGATAGTACGACCAAATTGAGTATTGATTTCTGTAATCAGTGTCGCAGCTGTCACTGCAGCACCAGCTGTCATTGTGATTGTTGTAAATGATCCGGAATAAGGTGATGCATCATTAACTTTCACTTTTAGAACATTTGCACCAACTGTATTAAATGGACTATAATTATTTGTTAGAACAGAATCTGAAATTCCACATTTGATTTCTATTTGAATTTCACTTTCAAAAAGACCAAACGTGTCAGCGTTGTCATAGATGTAAGTGAATTCATTTTCAGACAATGGGAAACAGCTCATGCGCTTATCAACAATATTCAAATCTGCACCATAAATAGACACATTAAATACAAGATCACTAATGGTTTGATATGATTTAAGTCGAATAGTTGTCTCATAAGTCGTTTCATCATAATCTAAATTAAGATAAACAACAGGAATATCAAAACCAGTTCCAATAATAGCTGGATCAAGAACAACATCTGCAAAGTCAATTCGAGATAAATCTTTTAATATATACCCAGCATAGTAATTCATTCGGGTATTTCCTTTATAGATAAAAGGGCTTATAAAAGATTCCGAATTTATTGTAAATGTTGGTCTATAATATAATGGTTGAAGTTCGTAAGAAATTGGTTCAATGTCAGCTGTACCGGCCGTACCATCATCAGTGAATGTTACAGTTGGAGCATTCACCTCCCAATATTGATCTCTAAATGTTGGAAATCTTCCATACACTCTATATTTCGTAGCGTATGGCACTGCTACCCAATCAATTTTTACAGAGTTGTCTGTTCCACTGGTAGTAGCTGTTACGACTACAGATGGTGCAGATTGTCCCCATTCATCAATTGCTACCACAAAATAGCCATAAGTATCATCAGAAAGTGATCCACCAGCAACTGGCGTTGCTGTCGGAACATATGCAATATCGGAAGTGGAATTTAAATCTAATACTTGTTCATTGTGATTAAGAGTATAACAAATTGATTGATTTCTATCCCGATAAGCTCGACATAGATGAAAAATATTATCAAACACATTAAACTTCTTAAAGAGAAATTTAAAATCATCAAAGTAATTAGCAGCAATATTATAAAAATCTTGCTGACTCATCATATTATCACGTGTTTGAATAAAATTAACAATTGCATCTCGTAAATCTTCACCACTCAGTGGATCTAATCCAGCTTCAGAATAATCAAAATCAACAAGTGGTTGCTGCGACACAGATGGTAATGAACTAGAGGGCGTTAAATCTCCAGCAGGCGTATACATATAATCATATGCTAATACATTGCCGATAATTTGAATTTTCAAATTTGTTTTATCAATAAGATTTCCAGAAGTACCTCTTGTAGATTTAATAACCAATCTAATCGAAGCCCCAGAAATCCAATTTCCTCTAATCCCTGATCCAAATTCGAGAACATAATTTGTTGAAGTTATTTTTCTTAAGAAAACACTTTTGCTGTCTCCCTTTTCAAGGTATTTCGTATATTTTATTTGATATTCTTCTTCAGCAACTGATCCAGATGGAATTACGAAAACTTGTAAATCCGAAAGATAATACCCAGCATCAATTCCGAAATAATATGTTTGAAATGATCCAAAATTATACGGCTTGAGCACAAAGGATATTTCTTTTTGTGAATACTGTGTAGTAGAATAAAGTGGTACAGATATTGTTGAAGTAGATGATGGAATTGTTAACTTTGTACCATCTGCAGTAATAACATCTGCAGAATAATAATATAATCCATTGTCTTCAACTTCAATAAATTTATATATTGCATCAATGGTAAATTGAAAATTATCAATAAAAAATTTGGCATCTATTTGGGTAATAGTTCCAGAAGAACTACTATATCCCACAATAACCTCTCTTCGAACAACTCCATAAGGTCGACGAGGTAGCCAATTTACCATATCAAACTCTATAGTTCCTACAGCAGAAGCTGCCGTAGCGAAAGTAGGGATATAACCATATGTTGATGCATGAATGTATTGGCTCTCTTCTGTTTGAGATGTTCCAATAAATGCTTCTTTAAAAAGACTATCATAATATTGTTTTAAATCAAAGTGAGTATATCCTAAAAGATTCATAAAAAAACCAACAAATCCAACTTTACTGATTTGTAGGTCAAATATTCCCAACTCTGTTTTTAATTGATCATAATAATAATTTACAAATTCCTCTGGAGTTGTATAATTTAATGTTGGTAATAGATTTGCCATAATTTTTATAAGCTCCCTACAACACTATATTTATATATTATTATTTTTTATATTAAAAATTTCCTGAAACCCATTTGCCTTTGCTACCCCTTGTACACTTCCCCACATACTTTTCACACCACTAACAGTGCTTCCAACGATTCCACCAAGTTTAGCAGCATTGCCTGTTAGATTTTTTAAAGCTCCAGATGTTGATCCTAAAGCTGTATTTAATACTCCACCAAGAAATCCACCAAACATTCCACTCTCATCTTGTGAAGCAAATTTTTGAACAACTTCATCTAACTCATCAAAAAGCCAGTGTCTAGTTCCGCTAATTGCTGTGTTCTCAGTATATAAAGCCTCTCTATAACCACTACATGAGTATGTAAATGGTAAAGTAACCATTTCATTTGTTGTTCTTGACCCAATAAGTTCTTTATTCGGCAAGCTCTGGGGGAAGACTCCGACACATTTACTCACAAAAGTAACAGTTTGCATGTCTGGACGATATTTTACTATATAAAAAGAAGCAGCATAATCTATGCAACCATATCTATAATCTATTTCACCATCACTAATCTTAACTTCATTAGGATTTTCTTCTGGATCAGTATAATACCTGGGTTGAGGCGCAATAGTTCCTTCTAAAATTTCCCGAATATATTCGACCCAAATGTGATGAAACATATATATATCCAATTGTCGATTATCAATAAATGTTATCGAACATGTATCTGTCTCTGATACTTCAGATGCTATCGGAACAGCTCCGCTTCTCAATGAAATCGATTCAGAACGTACCTGACTTTGTGGTGGAGTAAAGTCTATAGCAGCAAATGTCATAATCTTACCAACAACATTCATATAACTATCTTTATTAGCTTGACTATAATGACTACTATCTACTAACTTATGATAACCAGACAAATGTGGTGGAATAAAAAATACTAATGTATAACCGTTAATGTCTGGTGCAAAATCGCGATACAGTTGTTGGTAAAAATATTTTATTACATCGCTTTTTGGTGAAGTAAATACAGTATTTAAGTATGATACTAAATCTGCCCCTTCATATCCAAACATATCACCCATTATACTTCCACCGGAATTTTTAAATATTCCACTTGTTACATCTTGAATTATTCCCATATTTTTTCTCCATTATCCGGCAAGATCTTAAGCTAGATCTTGCCGGATAAAACTTTTAAATCACATAATATCAACTAATCCTTGACAATTATGCTTCTTTAAATTATAAATCAATCCATACAAAACAACATTACAAATCTGCATCTGTTGAGCTTTTCCATAATTATCAAAATCTAACATCAAATCTTCTTTAAAGATTTTAGAAGACAATCCGTTTAAAATTTTCTGCATTTTACGAATTTCTTCAGTATTCTTTGATGAAATAATATTTCGTTTCACATTTACCATAAAATCTTTATTACAAATATCATTCTTGTCAGAAACGTTTGTACGAGATAAAATAATTGATAATGCATCATGAATCATATCATAGTTTTTATGATTATGCAAAGCAGATAACATGGTTTCAATAACTTTTGTAGATACTTTTGTTGCTTTGTTTATTTCCATAACAAATGAGTTCGGGTATTGTGCTTTAGCATTCATGGAAATAAAATCAGCTGTAGATGTGACTATTTCATCTCTATTATGAATAGTTGAATATTGATCAAATCCAGTTTCTTCATCATCACCTTTAATAATTGTTGGAGTTGTTAAAAACAATCCATTCTCTTTAGCTTTCATATACAATGGCAATAAACCACCTTGCGCTCTTTTCTCGCCAGAAGCCGCATCTATTACTGGATTAAAAACAAACAACTGATCAATTCTCGCCCAACTTTGCATAAATAATTGTCGCAATCTATATACATCTTTTGCAATCTCTGGACGATATTTCTTCATCAAAGTTGTAACATAATAATCTTTCAAAAGTGCTAGCGGCGAATCAAACTTCGTAACATTATGTTTTTTATTAACCAAATGAGCTACGACATATTTCATAACTCTTTTATCACAATATTTAATATATGCATATTTTCGACCATTCCAAAGTTTCTGTAATAGTAAAAATAAGGAATTGTTAATCATTTGATCATCATTCTTTTTAATTCCATAATAAACTAGCAGCAGCAATATTTGATAATATGAATCATTATACATGATCGCATTGTTTGGAAATTTCCAATCAGCTTGAAATGCATTTCCTACTGTTTTAGGATCAAGCTGTAATAATGTAAAAAGATTCATCACTGCTGTTGTTGGAATGGTGAATTTGTAACAATACCCCTCATCAGAGTTCATAGCCTGTGTGTATGTGGTAGATATTAATCTACTTAACTCACCATGAAGTTTTGTTCGTAGATTTGGATTTGCTTGAATTGTTTTATCTAATTGATTATAAATTGTCAATACTTGATTGCTCACAATATACTCTCCTTTTATAATAAAAAATTAAACGACAGCAGCAACCACTTTTGCAATATTATGTACCTTACTATTAAATGATTCTACTAATTCAACCAATGTTTCCTGATCAAAAACTTTTCGATAATCTGCAGATTCAATAAGATAATCAATCCTAGATTTTACAGCAAATGGGAAAGCAACCCGAAGCAGAAGATTTTCTACGATATTAACTTTTGTACTGTATGCTATCGCTTCCTCTGGATTTGCTCCTTCACTAATAAGGGTCTTGGATAATTCTCTTGATTTCTCAAGATATTTTTCGGTTCTCTGTTCTGGAGTTAATGAATAAAATGATTTGTCAAAATATTCATAAATGATCGTTGATAGAGTTTGCCGCTGAACTTCATTGGATTTCTCAAGAATTTCAAAAGTCAAACCCTTACCATAAATCTCTGGCTTTAAATTTACAAATTCATAAATCTGTCGAATGTTTTTAAAGTAACTACCAAGAGCTTTATATAATTCATCGGACTCTTCTAATTTCTGTAGGAACTGATCAAAGTAAAGCATATCAATTTTAACTTTGCCTTCCCAAATCAAAGCATCATATGATTCAAAAAAATCTGCACCGGCAGTAGCTTTGGTAATACCTTCTTGGATAATTGTCATATGATCTTTCTTTTTCTCTTTCGCCTCTTGAATCTTTATAAGAGCCGATTTAGCATCTTTCATCACATCTAAATTGTAATTGTCAAAAGATAATTGCATTTGAAAATCCTCCTAATAATAATAATTTTGAGATTGTGTTGTAGTTAATGGTCTATTCACTTTAGATTGTACAAATGTAGCTAATGTTTGAATTCTTGATTTGTTCACATCTGTTTGGTTCATTAATTGATAATGAACTTCTCCTCTTTTAGAATCTACCACAATTAGATTCGGAACATTTAGTCGGTTGGCAATAAATTTCACAATACTTTTAATATAAGTAGCACTTACATCTGGCATATTTACTTGTTCTTTTGTTAAGGGTGTGGAATTTGGTTGTAATGATCGCCCAATCTGCCCACCAGACAACATGTGCTTCCAGCTTTTACCCATAATTGCAGCGTGTAACGCAACTACAATTTCAACAGGAAGCACTAATGTATAATTCGGCCAAGATGTAACCTCATTCACGGACTTTTCAATTTCAACATCAGCAATTAATATAAATTTACACAATACCTCTTGAAATTTAGCTAAAAATAGAAAATATAAGATATCAACAATCCCATCATGAAACTCTGGAATAACTTGTCGTAATATTTTATTTCTATCAGCAATTCCAAGATTCTCAAGAGTAAATTCGCTGTCAGGGGTTTGATCTTCTTCATCCACAAACTCTTTAATAAAATTCTTAACAACTTGATTAATAAGATTTTTAACTACTATCAAATTTGAATTAAATTCTCTTGAATAAGTATCGGCAACTACTGTCTGTAATTGTTTCTCTAATCTTACAGATAGAGATTTACTAACTCCGCTAGCTTTCTCAAACATATCAACAAAATGTAGATAAGTTGAATTATTGAATGATCCAACCGAAATAGAAGTATCTCCTGCCCAACGACTAATATTTTCGACAACTTCAACACTATCTATTGCACATAAATCTTTTAATGATTCTATTTTTTCTTTTATATTCTCTTGTCGAAAACTCTTGTCGATATTTGCAAATAACTTTCCAACAATATCAGTTATATTATCAAACAATTCGTCATCAATTTTCTCTTTTTTCACATTAACAACATTTAAACCACTTGATGATATACTAATTAAATTACCTATTGATAATAACCAGATTGTTCCAGTAGTTCCCATAATATCTGTAAAAGAATTTATTAAAAAATTTCGATATCGGATAGATTGAGATCCAAGACTAGCTTCCTGTACTCTCACTCTACTTGTTCTTTCATCGGTAGCATCAAGACCAAAACGTCTTTCTGCCGAAGTTCGATTTAGTACAAACTTAAAATATGTTTTAGTATTATCCAAATCAGTTCGATTCAAATACAATGGTATAAATTGTTGTTGAGTTTTGAGTTCTTCTTCATTATCAATTTGAGACTGAATTTTAAATCTTTTATTACTCGCTGCCTGTTGAAGTGAAGGCAATATATTAAAACGCCTAGTAACCCGCTCAACTCCCCTTGAAATACCAATGACTCCTCGTTGAAACCAACTTCCAAGATTTTGTCGAACTGTCGGATCAGTTATTAAGTTATTTAATAACCGCCAATATTTCTTTTCATCCAAACTTTCCAATTCTTTAAAAACAGCATCAATATTGGTTTCTGAATCTAAACTGAGATTTAATCCAATAGAAGCGATTAGGACCCACATAAGAGTTAAAGTATCTACTTGAAACGAAGACGTACCAACGATAACGGGAACTTCAATCATGTTGCCCATTGTAATTGTTTCAATATAGGGTCTGAATTTCGCTAATTTTGGATCTGTTTTAATAAGCTGTTGAATAACTGCTGTTTTCTGAGTAATCTTTTGTTGAAGAACTCCAGCGTAAGCAGCATCAACATTATAGTTTGGAGAAGCAGTTCCGTAACCAGCCGAACTTATTCCCTGCTGTGCAGCGAGTGTCCGAAGGATTCCACTAGTAGGATCTACCGATTGTTGTCGTTCATCCCAAAGTGGGCGAATTTGATTAGCGGTTCCTATAATACTAAATGCATTCTCAACAAATAAATCTGATAAGAAAGTAACAGAAATGAAATCTCTTATAAGTTGTTCAAATGGGGGAGTACTCTGAACTTTTATCTTATCCGCGATAAGGATTGGATAAATAAAAATCAATTTTAGCTGAGAATTTATATTTCTTTTAGGATTTCTAACTCCAGCAGTTCCTTTTGAATATTGACCATAACCTGTTATATTCATAATATACTATTATCACCTCACTTATGTTTAATATCTTTTAAGATAATACTCAGTTCTTTATCTAAATTTGGATAAATCTTTTTATACTCATCTAATATTTTATCAGACATCTCATTAATTCGTTTCGAACTTGCAGGATGTGTTGACGGTATAAACCAACTGTTGATAAAACTCCATAATTTTTCATACCATGATCTGTGTTTTTCTACTTCAACTTGTCTACTATGGAGTTTATAAAGAACTTTTACAAATTCATCACCATAACCATATTTAATCGGAAACTGATCTGCTCGATATTCACTCTTATGTTCCAAAAATGTAAGAGAACGAGTTAAAGTAATAACAATTAAGCTAGCAATCGCGTAAGATGGAAGAGAAAGAAGATTCAATATTGCTAGAATTGGTGTTTTGAATATTTCTCCAACAAATCCAACAAATTTTTGAAAAACATTTAATAATAATCTAGGAAGATTTGAAGTGTAAGTATATACATGTCCAAGTTCATGTAAAAGAATTGATGTTAATTCTCTTGGAGAAAACATATTAATTAAATCAATTCCTATAATAATGTATACTTTTTTAATATATTTTGATGGTTCTTCAATTACATTTAGATTTTTAAGATTCTCCCCAGATTCAAAATCTTTTAACAAATTGATAAGATCTGTAGATATTGTTTGATTGTAAATCGGTATTACGGATGCATTAGTATATTTTGGTTTTAAAGTTAGAACTACGTGCTTAACTGAAGTAAATTCTTTAATTTTCTGTGTAAGTTCTTTTTTAGCGGCGAGATCTTTGTTGTTCTCCTTTATTCGAGAAAATATTTTATCTATATCTTTCAGTATGTCACTTCTATATTTCGATACTTCAAAAATTAATTCTTGAATTTCAAAATTGTCCATAATTTTCCTCAACAATCTCTTCTAAAAATGAATTGATAGCCTCGATGGATACATGTAAAACGATTAGATCCAAGTAAATATGGAATAGCAAGTTCTCCTTTACCTTCAAATGTATCAACATCAAATGTATCGTCAAACATAATATAGCCACCGATACTCACTTTATCAATAGCTTCTAATAGTAATTTTAAATGATATATCCCAGAATCATAAGAATCCTTTACCCAATCAATTGTATCAAGATATAATAAATCAATATTATTATACTTTATATTTCTCAAAAATTCAATTCCGTCTTTTTGAGTTAGAGCAACAGAAGTAGATTTATCAGATCCTGTAATATATTTCTTTAAAACCTCTGTACATTTTAATAAATTATCTTTATTGATATCACATCCATGATATGATCCACCGTATTTAGAAATATACCAAGCCCAGATTGAAGTAGAATCTCCATCACTCAAATTACCAGGATTTCTTGTCACCCCAACTTCAACAATTAATGGATTGATTTTCTTATTTTTATAAAGATCTTCAAGAACTGTTTTAAAACTATCATGCCGATTTTTACTAGTATGAAATACTTCTGGTGCATCGGCAAAATCTAAACTTGGTCTATCATCAACGTCCCAATCAACATAATGTGCTTGAGTCCATTTATTATCAACTTTAAAATCTTTGATGAAAACAATATTTTCGGGTTTAGTTTTATTATTTACGATTGTCCCAAACCAATATTCCAAAATGTAATTGGTATGAGGAGCAACTTGTTTAAATTCTTCCCACGATTGACATCTAGGTATAACTAAATTATACCATTCCATGTCACATGAAAAGAGATCTGTCCGGTACATATTATCCTGATAGTGAACAAAGAATGCTACTTTATCTTCAGAATTATTTTCTTCAAATAATTTCATATATTGATCAAAATCATAGTCTAAATCAGATTCAACATAATGAATAGTGTGGTATCTTTCTTTAATTAATAACAAATCTATGGCATTTCTAATATTCATTAAACATGCAACCCCATGATAATCAACATTAGAAATCCTATCTTGTTTAACGCCATCTTTCATACGCCAGAAAGATAATCTCCAATTATCACTTAGAATATTTTCTTTTTCATAAATATAATAATCCACCAATCCTTGAACTTCTTCAGTTACAGGATAATGAGTAACTAAACAAACTGGAAAATTCTTCTCTTTTAAGAACTTAATTTTATTGATTAAAAATTTTGTCTTTTCTTTTGTATTCGGCCAAGCGCCAATTACAAATATAATTTTATTGTTCAAAACTTACGCCTCCATATTTTATGTCTAAAAATGCTTAAAAATTATCATATTATTTCTATATGAAACCATTTTTTTCTGATATTCAAAAGATTTATATAGAAATTATTATAATATCGAATCAACTAAATAGTGAAAGGAGATAAGAACATATGAAAAAATTCTTTGTAACTTTGGCAGTATTTGTGATGTTGGTAATCGCCGGATCAGCTTTTGCTGGTCCGATTGATTGGATGGCTGATAAACTGGGATACGTCCCGGAAACTCAGTTGGTTGCCGCGCAGGCGGAAACCGCGAAAGCTGTTGCTGCCGCGAAAGAAGCAACAACTGCTGCAAACAATGCAGCAGATATTGCTGGCAAGGCAACAACTTACGGAATCTTCATGACCGCCCTTTTGGGTGGTCTGGCAATTTTCCGTAAGAAAATCGCCAAGAAGATTCTTGCGGAGAAGCCTGCAAAGGCCGAGCCGAAAGAAGTCTAAAAAACGGGCAACATCCGAACTTTCACCGGATGTAAAACTAGTGAAATGTAATACTCTGGGGCAGTACCAGGGGGCTTGGCAAGCCGTCAAACGCTACACGCTTTCGGGCGTGTTTTCTTTTTGTTTTTTATGCAACATCTTTTGCAAAATTCTTAGCAGCTTCTTCTGCTTGCTCTTTAGTTTTAATTATATATTCTTTTCCAGATTCATTTCCACAAGTATCAGATTTAACTTTCTCACCAATTTCAAAACCATGAATAGCTCGATGACTCCAACCATAACATTTCTTATTTGGTGACCATCCCCAAGAGGTCACCGAATGATTTGGATTTAGTTTTTGAGCATTAATTTCTAACCAATCTTGAAACCTCACTTTTGGTTTTTTATTAGCATATCTAGGAAGATTTTTGAAATCTCTTTCTTCCGGTGGAATATCTGTAAATAAATATCTTGTTGTTTTAAATGTCTTAATCCTATTTGTTTTAGGATTAAGCTTTTTATTTTTTTCTTTATGGATTAATGGAACTTTATATTGTCCAGAACTCTCATCTCTCTCAAATAAATAATATAAAGATAACATTTTTATTAATTCCTTTCTGAATCAAATTTGTTTACAAAGTTTTCAATATTTGGATCTATGAAATATTCATAATTCTCTCTGATTTTTTCAATCGGCCAATTCCACCAAGCGATCTTAAGAAGACGATTTATAATTTCTTGACTGAATCTGTACCTTACAATTTTTGCTGGATTACCAACAACAATTGCATATGGTGGAATTTCTTTAGCTACAACAGCGGCAGTTCCAACAACTGCTCCATTTGAAATTTTAACTCCGGACATAATAGTTACATCTTGACCAATCCATACATCATTTTCAATAACTATATCACCCCTTGTTAATCCAGTTACAGGATAAGGATTAGGTAGACCGGCAAAGATCTCAGGAATGATATTAACAAAATTGGTAGTCATAACTAAATGAGTGGCATGATTACCACCAAGCATTACTGTAAGACCGCTTGCAATTGAACAAAAATTTCCAACTATAAGATTGCTTGCTGGAAAAATATTTTTAACATTTCCAACAATATAACTGTATTTACCTAAAGTAGTTGTACCCATTTACTGTTCCTTCCAAAGTTTATCTATTAAATCATATACAAAATCTTCTTGTTCTTTAGTAAATTTCCAGCGTTTATTTATGTTCTTTTTCGCCCATTCATATGGATCTGTCTTCTTTTCTTCTGCCATAGCTAACCAATCAGCTATCATTGCAGATATATATGTCAATGGCATTTTAGTAGCATCGACAGTCTTCTCTGGTGGTTTATCCCTATCAGTAGAGTTTAAATTTTTAATGGTTAATTCATCATCCCAATAATCGGGATGATGTTTATTTGTTGATATGTGATGAAAAGTTGCATTATTCATCTGTCGTTCGACTATATTAGATGGTATATATTCTGCACCACGTTCTTTCATATGATGTTTCCAATTTATATGTAAATATGGTGTATATTCCGGCTCTTTAAATTTACTCAAATCATGATATTCTTTTTCCTCTTCGAGTATGGCGCGATCTAAACGAGGATCATTTAAAGCAATAATTTTATCAATATATTTTCGAACTAAAGATATATGATAATTTGTTCTGTTTTCAAAATGTTGTATCATAGAATAAGTAGTCTTTCCAGCCCTTCTTGAATTTTCAAATAATTGAGTTGTTGCTAACATAAATTATCTCCCGTTTCTTCCACAAAGATCACAAACTCCTCTTGAATATAAACAGAAAAAACAGGCGGATTTATCAATAAAAGGATCATCTGCCGGTGGAATAATATTATTATCGATATAGTAATTAATATATTTTATTTTATTTTCAACATATTCAAGATATTTCTCAGTGACATCATTAATAGTATCGATTACTAAAGTTGTCATAAAGAAGAAAGAGTTTGATTTAGAATTAAGTAATTTTTTAAGATCTTTAATTTTATTCAATACTTCACTAAAACTTTCAACATCAGTTGCCGTTACATCATGAGCAATATAAATAAATTGAACAGTTTGAATGTCATATTTTTCAAATTTTGGTTTCATTGTTCCTTTTCGAATCTTAATATTTGGATCTCTAGCTTCAGCTAAATGCTTTTCAAGAATATATTTATAAACCATTGTCTGATAAAAATCAGAAACTCTTGGTTTTCTAGTCCTAATAATTTTTTCATAATCCGAATATGTACAGCTTTTAATTTCTACGAGAATGTTTGGGCCTATCAAATTATCCAATCTTCCAGAAAATCTAATAGACGGGACTTTAAGTGATACTTCTCTTTCAGTAAATTGATCAGTATTAGACTGTATAAAATCATGAATTGCGGTTCCAATAGTTGATCTCATTAAGATAGGAAGCCACTTGTCCGCAAAAGATTCAACAGGTGTATTTGTTAATTTATAAAAAATATCTCGAATACAACCAGATGAAATATCATATGCACTAATGTTTTGAACTGCATCTCTATACAATTGATTTTTTACCGATGATCTTTCAAATAATTCCTGATTAAATGTATCAATATTAAATGGTGAATAACTGGTTGGTAGATTCGGCAAGATCTCAAAAGGAACATTCAAATTAGGTGCCTCAGAAGATTCTGGAATAATAATTTCCGGAGATTGTGTCGTTTCTGAGATTTTTTTCTTTTCTACTTTATTTGGAACTTGTAACATCTTTAGTAAATCATTAAATTCACTCACACTGCGCCTCCAACATTTTTTCTTTTACATTTGTAATTTCTATATAATTTATGAAGTAAAGGATTTTTGGGTGGTATTGCTACCACCCAAAAATTCAAAAATTATTATTTCTTTTCATTTCCAAAATTTGCAGCCGCCTGACGAGCAGCCATAAGACCTTTCATACCATACTTCGTAATAAGCTGTTTCTTTGTCAGCTTGTATGCCTTCTTAAAACGAATCATCTTAGTATAAAGAGGATCTTTCTTTTCACGAGCAATTTTAACTGCAAAAGCTCCCTTAAGAGCAGCAATTTTTTCCAAGCGTCCACGAGCAATCATGCTCCTACCAAAAGCTTCATTCAATACTTTTTCATCTGACATTTTTTAGTTCCTCCTGAAATTTGGATTGTAGTGTTGACCACCAATTTGTGGTCTATTTAATTTTGGTTGAAATTGAGATGATTTAGCAACTTGTGCTGGAAATTTTTCACCACTATAACGCTGCATATCTTTATCATTAATTCTTTGAATTGTTTGCCGTGATTCATATATCTTTGATCGCAGTTTATTAATTTTTTCCAAACGTTTATCTTCTTCTAATCTACCATCATAAACTAACTCTAAAACTCTATAAAAATTATCTAATGCTTCTCTAGCAGCTGTATAATAACTCTCACAAGCAGCAGCAACATTTGTACTAGAAACCATTTTCACAATATCATCAGAATCTGTTTTTTGAACTACATCAAATGCCCCAGTTCGCTTTAAGCAGGCAAAATAATTTTCCATATGAAGCCCGATCAAATCAATCAATTCTCCAATATAACACTCTCTGAGACATTTTCCTTGTTCTACACTTTTTGCACCACCGATAGAAGATGATGACTTAATAGCAAGAGGTGTAAGCAGCTTAATATCAGATCGTTTTGTTATTCCACAATTAGCATAACATTTTCGAGTATTCTCATAAACGATTGCTGATCGAATTTGCCAATACTTACCACCTCGTGCAAGTTTTCGACCAAGAGTTTCAATAGATTCTCCAATAGATGAAAGAATTTTTGTGATTGAGCGTGCGAATGGTTTCCCCATTAATAACGCAACAATACCACCCAACATTAGCCCAGCGGGAATAGTAACAATAAATTCTTCTGTAAGTGTTTCCTGCATATAGATACTATCGAGATAATTTTTAAATATTCTTTGTTGTTTTAATCTTGTAATTTCATATAATTCATTATAAAGGGGTAGATCATATTCCTGAAGAAATTTAACAACGTCAAAAAGATCTTCAAAAATCTGGTCTGGTGTTTGTTCCAGACCAGAATCCATAATATATGCTTCACTAATTCCTTTTAAAAATCTAACATCCATAATAGATTCTCCAACTCAGTCTTTAAATACTGGTTCATACATTATTTCATCATCAATATTTGTGGGTGTATCACCTTTCACTTCTTCTGGTTTTTCTGTTTCAGGAGGTGTCGTAATATCTTCATCAAGTGCCTCATCTGGAGAAATAACAGTTTGCAATGTTCCAGATGATTTTAATTGAAATAATCCACTTGTAATTCTTTGTTCGACTGCAATAGACATAACGTAGTCGAATGCATTTCTAAAGTTTTCATCTTTCAGATAATAATCGTAAGCATTTTTTCTATACATCTTTTCAGAAGTATAGTTTGAGTTACCAGTAACAGGGTCAATAAATTCGAGATAAACCTGAGGACCAGATTTCTTGATAGATAATGGGTAAGGAAGATTCTTCTCTTCCTTAAAATACTTCAATTCTGATCTTGTCATTTCGGCAAGAAATGTGTATTCGCTCCAAAACTTGTGTAGACCAGTTCTTTTATCAAATACACACATAACAGACTCTTGAGAAGGAGCAGTCTTATTTTTTTCGGTAAATATATTCATAAACCAACCGGAGATACCCATCCCATCATTGGGTGTAATTGCTGTTTTTCTTGATAGAAAAAGCCATTGTGCTACCTTATGATTAAAAGCAATAATCGATGATGCAGCTTTATAATCATTCCATGTACCAACAGATTTTTCTTTAGCAATATACTGCCCTTCAAGCTGTAGATTCGCTCGAACCTGATCAATCGTCAAAAAAGTAATTCTATTATAAGCCAACAAAGGATAATATTTTTCGATGCAAAAAGATAATTGACGTGCTTTTACACCAATTATACGATTGGGATCATCAGCATCATTAATCTTAGAGCAAGATGTTGCTGCGATACTATCCCAAATAATCATAATTTTAAATTCTTTTTGTAATTTTTCTTCAAATTGTTTTTTGATTTCTACCAACGTTTCAATCATATGAAAGAAACCATAAATATCAATTACAACTGGCTCATAACGAAATCTTTTTTCATCTATACCAAAAATTGTTATTCTAGATGAAGCATTGCTTGTTACTGAAACATTTCCAGCGCCTTCTATATCTAGATAAACAATAATTGAATTTGGATACATAACCTGAAATACTTTAGAAAACTGAAATGCAAATGTGCTCTTGCCCGTTTCTGGCGTAGAGGACAATACTACAGGTGCTGAAGATATTATTCCGCCTCCCAACAGGGCGTCTAAATGTTGTATCCCAAACGGAGTTACATATGGTTTGGGAGCTCTAGCATAACCATAATCCCGTGTAATAATTTTCTCAAAAGCTTCACCTAGCTTTTCGGCGATACCTTCGTCTGCAGGTGCAAAATTTGAGGAATCTAATGTACTTCCAACTTCTGCTGCTTCTTTCTTTCTAGCCATTCCGCCTCCAACTTTTTTTCGCTCATAACCTATGAGCAATTTTTCTAACGTCACCCACCAGATTTAATAACTGGTGTTCTAGAACAGCTAGGACAATCAGTTGGATCTGGCTTAATAACTTTTACTTTTACCACATTTGGATCTGTACTTAAATTTTGACTATCCTGATTAATATATTGTATAAACTCTGAGACAATTTCATCTAAATCAATTTTATCTTTCTCTGGAATGGTATTAGATGTAGTCATCAATATCTTCCTTTTTATTTTTTTTGTCTTCTTTTTCGTCATCATCTTCTTCATCTTTAGATTTTTCATTATCAGAGTTTTCTATCTCAGTATCGTCATCATCAGGAAGATCATCATCTTCCAATTCATCAACTTCTGGAGGAATTTCGGATTCAATATCATCTAAATCATCTTCAGAAATATTTTCCCCATCAAGTTCGTCAAATTCATCATCGATATCAATATCATCTAATTCTTCATCCGACATTTGATCAACCTCATCTGGAATTTCAGATTCAATATCATCAAGCTCTTTATCGTTCATTTCAAAATCTTCTTCATTTTTAGCCATATCTTCAACTCCCCGATCTTCGTATTCTTCAGGATCTATTTTCTTAATAATGATAAATTTTTTAACTGGCGGGATATCGGCAAAATCATTACTAAGTGCATCTACATTTCGACTTCCAGATGCTACTCCAGGGCTAGAACCAACCCTTATAATGGAAATCATAAATTATATCCTCCTACAACTTATATTCTGGATCTTTGTCCAAATTTGTTTTAATTGTGCTGGCTTGAGCTTTACCTACGCCGGACATAGCATTCCCAAGTTTTTCAAAAAACTCTGAAAGATTTTCCCCACCATTCTTTAATCCTTCATCAATTTTACGTATATCAACATCAAGTAATCTAAATTTACCAATAGTAATATCGTTAATTTCTTTATGATATCGATGTTTAATACTTTCTAATTCAGACATTGAATTGAATATTTTTGTTAATAATTCTATATTAGTTCTGATTGCTGCAAAATATTTAGCTTTCTTTACAGCATCTGTTTCTTGTGCAGCTAGTTGTTCTAGCTGTCTATTGGCATTTTCTAATGATATCTTGTGGGATTTCAAATCTGTAATAAAATTATCTAAATGATCAATTTGTTGTTCTAACTGTTTTTTTCTTTCAGAAAACTCTGTTTTAATTTCTGTCTTACTATCGATTTCCATGTTATTTACCTACTGTCAATTTCGCTTAAACAAATTCTAACAAATTTCTTTAACTGTTCAACAAAACTAATCTGATCTATTCTGACGGATGTAAGTGTCATTAAATTGATATATTCGCCGGAGAGAATAAGATTAATAAAATTATCAGATATCCGGGATAATACTGGTTGTAAATAACCATCAGAAAATACATTTTTAAATGGATATGTTAACTCATCTAAAATAACAGATTTAACTAATTCTGGTTTAATTAACATATCATTATAAGGTTTAGCTTTTGGATTAGCAATGTGAACACATTTTAATAATTTTAAAATCGTTGGAAGTTTCTTTATTTTCTCTAAAGTCTGTTCATTAATAAGATCATTATCATATATTTTAATTAATTTAAATTCGTTATTATCTAGTCTGAATATTGACCGGCGCGATCTTGTACACGCTGCCATATAAACATCTTGAAATTCATTATTTATGATAACATTTTTAAATACACGATAATTTAATCCAAGTTGTACGTATATCGGCGAGCTCTTATAATATTTATCTACTTGTAAATTATATAATACTTCTTTATAGAGTGATAAACGAGTAGATGAATTAGATGTATTAAGGATATTGTTGAAACTCCAAAAACTAGAATATACTTTACTTGTATCTTGTTTCCTCATAAAATAATAATGAAATATACTCCCAAACACACCTCTATAAAACGTATCTACGTTACCAACAGTTAATGGATTAAATTTCTGCAGGGCATTACCAAGAAAATCTAATAAAACATTATACTTAATAACATCTTGATCTAAATAGAATGAGTTGACGTAAACATTAACTAATTTTTCAGAACTACGACGAATCCTCTCATAAACGCTACGAATGATTGCTTGTAAAAACTTTCGAGTATCTGGAAGATATTGTTGTAAAATATAAATCAAATATGGAAATAAAATCCTCGCTCGAAACTGAATATGTGTCATTTTTAGAATATTTATATTATATCTTGTAAGTGCATTTGCAGTCTGATATAATAAAAATACTCCCCGAATTATTGGTGACCTCATATTAAGTTGAGCAAAATGGTGTCGCTTTAAATCTTCCCAGTAACGATCAATCATCTTTGAGTCGATGATAATATTTTCAGATCTGGCGGCCCTTTCTAAAGCATCATTTCCATATCTGTGTAATAGTTTATAAGAGATATCTATATCTGAATCATTTAACTGATCTTCTGCTGTTTCGATATCTTCAAGATACACTATGCCTCCTCCCACTGCTAAAATATAACTAATCTATTATTATTATTTCTATGTAAAATTAGAAGTGGAAAAAAGATTCTTATTTTTGATAACGATATTTCATAGTAGTGCCTTTATCATAAACTTTTTTACCAACGAGTATTCCAGCTTTAGCAATATTGCGCCCAGTTGCTTCAAGACCAGTACCGACAATTGGAGTTGCTGCTTTTTTGGCCGCTAAAACACCTTGTCCAAGTTTAGTACCAGCCCAACCAAACGCTCTGTCTAAACGTTCACCTTCTGTTAAAAATAAATGATTAACTGATAACATATTTATTCTCCCAGAACAGATTTTATAGAATTTTCGATGATATCATTTATAGATGGACCAATATCGCTATTGCAATTTTTACTATTGAAAACTTTTATGTTTTCATCTCTAATAAGAATATTGCTATCATTCATAAGTGTCCATTTTTTACCATCGGGAACAGAGAAATCATATCTTGGTGTTTTCTCTCCCCAATTTGACCAATCACTGAAAAATATTTCATTTAGAGCAATCATAATTTACCTCAATTATTTGCGTGTTTTAAAATTTTTTCTAAGTATTCTATCTTTAGTATTTAAAACTGCGTTAACTCCTTGTCTAGCAGCCTCACCAGTAGCATTTTCCAGCTTCATGTAACCACGTCCAATAGATGATTTACCAAGGAGATTATCGATTTTATCATTTGTTTTATCTACTGTTTTGGCAAGAGCTGTTTTTTGAAACTTTTGATCGAAATTTCCCAAAAAACCTTCTGAAATATATTGTACAATTGAGATCATAATTGTTTAACCTCTATTTGGATATTGTTTATGTGTAAGCATTCTATAATGTATATCGGCCAATTGTTTCATATTACTATCGCCAATTTGTACCATTTTATTTTTATTGGCAAGAGCATTGGCGCGATCACCCATTAATTTAAATTTACGAATAGTACTTTCATCTTGTCCTTTTTTGTCGGCAAGAGCATGATATTTGTCTCTTGTTGCATAAAGTCTTTCCGTCCAATTTGGACTGGCAGAAAGTTCACAAATCATCACCCCTAATGATTTCATAGTTGTTTAACCTCTATTTGGATATTATATTTTCTTTTTCTCTTTTAATACTTCTCGCATAATTCTTTTCTGTTCTTCTATTTTTGCTTGCTTTCTTTTATCAAGATAATCATTTACTTTGTTTCCTAAATGCCCCACTCCAGCACCAACAACAGCTCCAGTTGCGAGTAATGCAGGAATCATAATTGCTGAAGCTTTTTCTTTTTCTATACTATCACCAATTTCTTTATAATTGCGTAACATCCTTGTACCTGCAACTCCTGCGCCAAATAAGGCAGACAGTCTCACATTCGCCTTTTTTGTTTGCTCTCTAGATAAAGTAGGAACGGTTTCTTCGTTTTCATTCAAGTATTTAATAATACTAATCATAATCTTTTATCTCCTCACGAATTTTGTAGTTAAGCTTAAATTAAATTTCTTCCCCATATTCATTGGAACAATTGTTTCATAATCAAGTGTTGCTATTTTAAAATATCTTACACATGGAACAATACAAATTCTACCTAATAATTCATAAAATCTTTTAGTATAAACGTCAACATTTGAATCTCCAACTACTAAGATATGAATTGCTTCTTTTATATCAAAATTATAATTTTTCAT
>Ga0209719_1001912_pt1 | contig 23696 bp, 30 predicted proteins | sample AD_JPNAS2_MetaG_FD_184421 | JGI IMG/M metagenome (GOLD analysis project Ga0209719, IMG submission 184421) | Active sludge microbial communities of municipal wastewater-treating anaerobic digesters from Japan - AD_JPNAS2_MetaG (SPAdes) (version 2) | ecosystem: Engineered > Bioreactor > Anaerobic...
ATCGGCGGTTATGCTACAAAGCCGGCAACAGACCCGACAAGAACAGGTTACGACTTTGCTTACTGGGCAACGGACGCAGCAGGAACGAACGAGTTTAGATTCGCGACAACGCCGGTTAATGCAAATATCACTCTTTATGCAAAGTGGACTGAAACGGTTTGCGATGTAACTTTTGATTCTGACGGCGGAAGCGCGGTAGAAACGCAGAATGTAGGATATGGCAATAAGGCAATATTCCCGGAGATTCCAGTAAAAGAAGGCTACAGTTTTGAAATGTGGCGTATACGAAAAACTGAATATCAGTATGAAGAGTTTGACTTCTCTACACCAATCACAGAAGACATAACTCTCTATGCTTTGTGGTTTGGGGGTGAATGATTATGACAGATAACGATAAAGAAGACTTATTGACCGATTATGTTTCGCAGCTTGAAGAAAACGCTTGTATTTGTGTCGCACTTTCAAAAGAAAAGCAGACTAACGCCGTAGCGGTTGTTTATGTCGATTCAGACGGAAACGACGCAACGGTTACGGTTTACGATTTTACCTATTACACATGGAAAAGCAGCGATACTTTTGACAGTTTGGCAAACACGCTTTTAGGAAGCCCGGATTATGGAACTGTTATCGCTTACTTTAACGGCGTGGCAAATGAAAGTGAACTTGAATCAGGAACTAAAATTAAAATCCCGGTTCTTTCAGAAGATTCAAGCAATACAAACAATCGTATTTATGCAGAGCCAGAAAAGCAGGAAAACTACGGAATTGACATCAAAATAAACGACGACGGCGACTTTGACCTTACCGTCGGCGACATTAAGACCGTGGAAGGCAGAGACAACTTAACACAGGCTATAGCGTTGAGACTTACAACGGCGAGCAATAAAAGAATCAGATTGTCGGCGTATGGAATCCGTTCAACTATCGGCGACCCGGTAGCGGTTGAAAGTTATTTGAGCGGTTCTATTGAGCAGACAATAAGCGCAGACCCTAGAGTGTCGGAAGTAAACGAACTGACATTCGAGGGCGACGGCGATAAGTTGAAACTTGGAGTCGTTTATACAGATATAAACGGTGATACTGGAATGTACAAGGGGGATATTTAAAATTATGGCAAAAATCAGGCGTTACGATGAAATTATGGCAGGTGCGACCGCAAATATGATTGCTAAACAGGATAAAATTACGGATTTTAACGAGGGCAGTATTATTCACACTATCCTTGATACCGTTTCGCGCATTGCAGAAAGGTCTTATGTCGCAATCCGGCAGGGCTACAATGAAACGCTTGCTATCCTTCCTTATTCGCCGTTTAAGTTCACGAAAAAAGAAGGATTTTACGCAAGCGGTACGGTAGTATTCAGTCGCGCAAATGTTTTAGGAAGCCAATCAATTATTCCTAAAGGTACGGTAGTAAGTGGCGGCGGCTATACTTTTACTACAACGGAAGCCGGTATTATTCCGGCGGATTCTCTCAATAGTGAGCCGGTTACGGTAAGCGCAGACGGCGCAGGAAGTAATTATAATATCGCAGCAGGTGTAATAAGCGCGATTGACAGTATTGTGCCAGCTGATGTCGTTAGTGTTACCAATGAAAGCGCATTTACCGGCGGAACTGATAAAGAAACCGAAGAAGAGTTTGAAGAGCGTTTTAGAACATATATCAACGGACTTTCAGGAACTAACGCATACGCAATAAAAAGCGCAGCTTTGAGTATAAACGTCGTTAGAAGTGTTTCAATTCAGAATCATAAACCGCCGCTTAAAAACATTTACAATATGAGCGTATATGTGGACGACGGTTCAGGCGGAGCAAGTGAAGAAACTCTTGAAAAGGTAAAACTTGCTATTGAAGGTGATAATACAGAAGCGAATCCCGGACATCTTGCGCCGGGCGTGAATATCCGCGTTATTACACCGACCGCCGTACCTGTAAACATTGAAATGACTGTAAAAATTATTTCTACAGATATAGACGAGGCAAGAACTAAAATTCAGAATGTTGTTACCGCTTATGTAAACGCACTTACAATCGGCGAGGATTGTATATTGTCTTCAATCATTACAAAGGTAATGGCTTTGAATTATGTGCGTGATGTTGCGATTACTTCACCGGCTGCAAATGTTGAGCCGGCTATAAATCAGATTGCAAGAATCGGAACTATTTCAATTACTTTGGTAGAGGTTGAATAATGGCGGTTAATTCAATAGGAGACTTTATCAGAAGCGTATTTCCTACTCTTGTAAACAAAAATGGTACTACCTTTAAGGCGTTGCTTGCTGACGGTGAAGGCGGCGGAACGGTAGAAAAGATTTTTGAAGATTTGGAAGAGACCCGGAAAGCGTGGACTGAAAATAAAAGTATTTATTCTCAATCAGGTGAGCAGTTGCAAAAAACACTTGCCGTATTTTCTGTTATTTCGCAATTACAGAATGAGAGTGAATCGACATTCTTAAAGCGCAACGAACTTCTTTTTTACCGTAACGGCGATAAAACTTGGGGCGACAAGTGGAACATCTTAAATATCTTTAAGACCTTCTTTAACAATCAAAATGTTTACCTTGTGAATAATACAGAAAAGTTTGAGGAAAACTTACTTGAAGACGGCAACTTTGAGCGCAAAAACGCATGGACTTTGGAAGATTGCACTTATGAGCGTGAAGCAAGATTCGAGGAAACTACCGGCGTTTTATTCAATGCGTCGGGAACTTGCAAACAGAGCGTAAATGTAAACACAGATACGAGTTACTTTTTACACTTCTTTTTGAAGGGAAAAATCCGCGTACAGATTAAAGACAATAACAATCGCTATTGGAATCCAAAAGGCGGTGAGTTTGGAGCATGGAGCAATACAGAGTATTCAATGCACTTTGAATCTGACGATTGGGATAATAAGAGTTTTTACTTCATTACCGATGTAAATATTTCAAGTGTACAGGTAATTTTCTTGTATGAGCCGGGATATTACGCATTTTTGGACTATGTACGGCTGAATGAAAAGACCGGCGCGTCTACTTTCAGTTTGGTAGCGGTTTTTGAGGGCGTTATTTCTGACGAAACGGCAAACCTTGCGCCGGGAACTAACGACGACATTGTAGCGTTTGATTATGACACAATGGGCTATCACTCACCCGGCGGCGAAGACGCGAAACAAAAAGATTATGATTCAATGAGTTATCTTGACGACGCGCCTTTAGAGGAAGATGTAAGCCCGGTTGTTACGGAAGGCAAAAACGATATTGAGCCTTTAGACGGCTACGACAATATGACTTATTTGGACGAAAGACACGCGCTTGCGCCACAATCGCCGGTAGGAACTGACGATTTTAAGAGCGTGGACTACACGAAGATGTCATATTTTGACAGTGCATATATTTTCGGCGCGACCGGCAAGGAAGCGGAAGATATATATCAAGAATTGTTGGATATAGTTCAACCGGCAGGAATTACCAGTACGATTGAAATATTGACTAGAGAGCAGGACGATTAAAATTTTAATCAACAATAAGGAGTTGCATTATGGCAAATTTCAAAACGGCTATTGCGGCAGAAAATGAGATTATGAAAGCAAGCGATGTAACATTCGGCTACGATTCATCAATCGACAATGTAGCGGTCGCACTCAAAGCGGTTTTATCTAATTCCGCCGGTGATTATGTTGTCGGCGGTAAAGTAAAGCCTTATGGCTCGGGCGGCTTGAATGTTTCCATTGAGCCGATTTTTGCGTACAAAGACAGTACAGGCATATGCGTTGCGGAAACTGACACTACAGAGCCGGTGTCTTTTGAAGAGGCAGACAGTTCTCTTGACCGTATCGACATTGTAGAAGTTATGGGCGAAGAAGTGGGCTATGATTCACAGTCGCGCAAGTTCAATGACCCTTCTACAGGAACTAAAACAACACAGACAGTAAATACTAAAAAGCGTATTAAACTTACTGTTGTAGTTAAGAAGGGTTCAAACGGTTCTGAATCAGCTCCGGCAGTAGACGCAGGATATGTAAAACTTGCAGAGGTAAGAATACCGGCAGGTATAAACAATATCACAAGCGACCTTATCAAGAATATCGACGCAAGAAAATACGGCGAGGAAAATACCGACTGGACTACAAACAAGTCGGCAACTTTCAATCCGTCATACCTTGCAAACATTTTCTACACTTTCCTTGTGCAGCACAATGAATACGGAAGTCATAAAAACGCAGTTATCAAGGCTGCAAACATTGACTTTGGTACAGGTTCAGGGCAGGTAATGGGTTCTTCTCTTCCTACAGGGCAGAGTATGAGCGTACACGGCGTAGATTTTACATCTAGCGAAAGTGCAACAAGCCTGATTCAGTCTTTGGCAAACAATGTAAACAATCTGTACAAGTACAGTAACGACATTCTTTCAAGATTCACTTTCCTTGCTGATTTGCCGGTAGCTTGTTCAACTGCAAATGTTGATATTGCGACAGGCGGCGAAATGACAATCGACGGCGTTTCTGTATCAATCGGGCAGCTTGTCTTCCTGAAAGACCAAACAGACGCAAAAGAAAACGGATTCTATGAAGTTCAGTCGGGCGCATGGAACAGATACACAGGTTACACAACAAGCGCGCCTAGCGCATTTAAGCACAAACTTGTTTTTGTAAAAGCCGGAACTGCAAACAAAGGCAAGGTATTCTACCTTAACGGCGATTTTGAGCAGATTGGAACTGATGAATTGAACTTTACGGAAAGTAACTTTTCACCTTTTGCAATCGCAAACAAGGCAGTAATTCGCGACAAAGACGGCAGATTTAGAGCAAAAGCCCCGAAAGACGGTGAAGATGTTGCGCGCAAGCAGGAGTTTGACGAAGCTACCGCAAATACAGGCTCAACAGAAGGAAGAAATCTTCTTACAGTTCTTGGCGTTACGACAGTTGCGGAAGCTATGGAAGTTCTGCATGAAAGATGTAACGGCGTGGGCGTTGCTGATTTTTCCGGCTTTATGATTGGTGATTACCTTGACTTACCTTCACTTACGGTAGACGGTACAACTTACACTTGGAACGCAACTTATCAGAACTTGCGCATTGTAATTTCAGGATTCAATCACTATATCCATTGCGGTGATACAGAAAATACAAAGAATCATATCCTTTGGACTTTCAAGAATGTTGTATTACAGAGGCAGATGAATAGTTCTGATACAAATACCGGCGGTTATAACGCAAGCGCAATGAAGACTTATCTTGACGGTGTATTTGCACTCGGTTTGGGTTCTGCACTCGGTTCAAGTGATTATCTTTACACTATCAGTAGAGCAATTTCAAAGAAGAGTTCTACAGAATGGGTAAGAAATGCAGTCTTCCTGCCTACAGAGGTAGAAGTTTTCGGGGTTGCAACTTACGGAGACGACCAAAACGCATGGAATACAAATATCCAGTATCCGATTTATCGCGATTCTTCATATTACCGTTGTAAAAAATATAACGGCTCACGCGCTTGGTGGTGGGAAGCTACGCCGTCGGCCTCGGGCTCCACCGTCTTCTGCTATGTCAGCCTCTACGGTTATAGCAACGGCGGCAGCGCGAGTTCTAGCGACGGTGGCGTTGCCCCGGCTTTCTGTACCTGCTAAGGTACAGAATTGTATCTTTAATAAGGCGGCTTTACGCCGCCGATATAAACTTAATTTTTATAAGAAAAATGGGATAAAAAAGAAATATGTCAGTCGTTAAAAATAAGAGAAATCTATCACGCTTGGAGTTTTACAGTGTTGCTAGACAGTTGAGGGAAGATTTAACAAGATTCCTGATTAGAGATTTCGGTATTAGAAACAAAATCTATAAAGAGGTTTTGGAAGATAATACAGAATTGACGACAATCGAAGGTTACCCTGAATGGATAGTAGATTACCTTAGAAAATCAATAATCGTAACGGTAAATCAACTTATGGATAACATCGTAGCTGCTAATTCTATTTATCCCATAAATATGCGTGAAGTTGAGGAAAGGCGGATTTTGCAGGACAGAGCAATTATGAACTGCGAGCAGCTTTTACAGAAACTTACTTATTGCGCCGATGTGTTGCCGGTATCTTTATTGAAGTTCGAGCCGTATGCGGTAACGATAGATAAAGAAATCGCGTTGTTGAAAGGTTGGCGCAAGAGTACAAACGCAATAAGCGCAAAAATTATGAATAAAGGCGCAAGAGTGAGGCAATAAAGAGTTAAAAAAGTTACAGGAAAACATCTATAGAGGAACGCCGTACGCCTCGAACTCCACCAACTTCTGCAATGTCAACAACAACGGTAATAGCAACAACAACAACGCAAGTAATAGCAACGGTGGCGTTGCCCCGGATTTTCAAAGGCGGTCGTAAGTGTAGGTTTTATACCGTACCGTCCACTTGGAAAGGAGATGTTTTTCTTCCAGTCTTAAATGACTGGTAAAAAAGTGCTTGATATGTTCGGGCGGACGCTGCTTGCATGGCGGAAGTTGTGTAGTTATCTTTCGTTTCATGCCCGGTAACATTACGCGGCTTATTGCTAAAATTACACACGCCGTACAGAAGAGTACGACGAAGCCGTACAAGCACATCTTTTATTTTTTTTGAAGAGGAATGAATGACGAGCGAAGAGCGAAGAAAAGGAAGAAGAGAACGCCGCGAGGCGGAGCGGAAAAAGAAACATGAAGATTATATCCGCAAATATAACGACTTCAACCTTGTTTTAGATTTAGATAATCTCAAAGCTGCCTACAGAAAATCTAGGCGCGGTGTCGCTTGGAAAGAAAGCGTACAGAGATATGATTTATTCCTTATGAGTAATCTTGCAGAAACAAAACAGAAACTTGCAAGAGGCGAGAGTATTTCAAAAGGTTTTGTTGAGTTTGACATACACGAACGCGGCAAAACGCGACATATCCGAAGCGTGCATATTTCTGAAAGAGTTGTGCAGAAATGTCTTTGCGACAATGTTCTTACGCCGCTTATGACACGCTCATTGATTTACGATAACGGCGCAAGTATTAAAAATAAAGGTATTCACTTTGCCATGAATCGCTTGAGATGTCATTTATCACGCTTTTACCGGGAAAATGGTAATAATAACGGTTACGCACTTGTCATAGATTTTTCAAAATACTTTGATAATATCCTACATGAAAAACTTTTTGAAATGCAGAAGAAAAATATAACTGATGAAAGAATCTTTGAGCTTTACAAAAGTTTTGTAACAGTTTTCGGAGACGGTATTTCTTTAGGGCTTGGAAGTCAGGTATCACAAATATCGGCAATTTCATATCCGAATAAATTAGACCATTATTGCAAAGAAGTCTTGCGCGTGAGATATTACGGCAGATATATGGACGATACATACCTGATTCACAAAGACAAGAAACATCTTGAATATTGTTTGACAGAGATTAAAAGAATATGCGATGAACTGGGAATTAAACTGAATCCAAAAAAGACTTGTATTGTACCACTGGACGAAGGTTTTTGGTTCTTAAAAGGTAAATACATTTTACTTCCTAGCGGTAAAATCGTATGCAAGGCGAAAAGAGACGGTATTATCCGCATGAAAAGAAAATTGAAAAGTTTTAAGAAAAAGTATGACTTAGGTTTAATGCCTAAAGAAGATGTTTATACTTCTTATCAGTCATTCAGAAGTCATTTATTACATTTTGACAGTTATTATTTAGTGAAAAACATGGATAATTTCTACAAAGGGTTATTCCATGAAGAAAATATTACAGGGGGTAGTGATTATGAAAGACGCTACAAAAAATGTTTACTTAGCGATAAAGGGCGATGTAGTCATTCATCATACCGATTTGTCGGCTATGAAAACTATGGACGGTATCAGTGTACCTGATATGACAATTACCGAAGAAGAGTTTGAAGCAGCCGGCGGACTTGTTCGCTTGATTGACGGTAAAATCTTCTTGGGAAAAACCGACGTTGAAAAAGCGAGCGAAGAGGCGATAGAAAAAATCCGTGCGCTTAAAATGCAGCTTGCGGAGACAGATTATATCGCGTCAAAAATTGCCGAAGAAAGCGCAACAACAAAAGATTATGCTGATAAAATCGCAGAGCGGCAGGAATGGAGAGCGGAAATCAATCGTCTTGAAAAACTTGTCATTTAGCGTTTTTTGACGCTACTTTATTGCAAAAAACGCGATGTATGGTGTATAATACAAAAGTACAACATGGTGTTTTCAGGGAAAACCCGAAGCCGCTATCTACTTTTTTGGTAGGTGGCGGCTTTTTTATTTTTACGCGAGGAAATGGAAAAATGCAGGATTTTATTACTAACACATCGCCTATAAACTTAATTATAGTCGGTTTTTTTGGACTATGCGCGATATTTATTATCGTGAAAGCAATTAAGGAACTTTCTTTTAAGTTCGGGAATAATACTTTTTCTTGTTCCAGTAAAAAAACGCAGTCGGAAGTTATTAAAGTCGTAACGGATTACGCAGACTTTAAGTATAAAATCAAAGAAGAACAGACAGAGGGAATATCAGATTTACACTCACAGGCAAAAAGAACGGTTGCGGTGCAGCTTAATCAGTATGTCAAAAGAATTACCGTTGATTACATCGGCGCGCTGAATAAAAAGGGAGCGGAAATTGACACAAACTTGACTATCAATATTTTCACTCTTTTAATGCGCCTTCTTTATAATGAAATGTATAAGTTTTGCATGAAGATTTACGAATGTAATCACTTGAATGATAAATCGGATTCAGAACTTAAAGAACTTTCAGAAATAAACTATCAACGCCTTGCAGACATCTTTAGAAGTTTTATGCAAACAAACTGGCTTGAAGTTATGGGAAAATACGACATCTTACACGATGTTTGCGTATCAGAAATTGATTTTGTACGCGGCTTGATATTTCAGATTCTTGTATCATTCCGGGATTTGAGCCGGCAGAAATATGAACTTATAAACACAATAAATGACATAGATTGTAGAGTGCGCTCGAAGGTGCAGGAATCGGGCGTGCTTCCCATAAACGCAATATCAATACTTTCAGACCTTTACATTTCCGGAACAGGGCTTAACCGTAATAGCGTAGAAAAATGGTTTAACGGCGAAACAACAACATCTAGCGCAAAATAAATCAGACAATAAAACAAAAACTAAATAATTAGGGGGTAAATGAAAAATGATTGATTCACAGTTTTTGCTAAAAGTTTTTACCGCAGCTTTTGCGACGGTAGGAATTGAAGAGTTTATTAAAAACTTTTTGAAGACTGGTAAAACATGGGTGTATGCAATTCTTATGTTGCCGTTATCCGTTGCTTGTTACTTTTCGGTTGAAAAATTGCCATTATGGGTAATTGGCAGCCTTCTTACTATCGGTTGTGTACAGATATGTTATCAAACTATTGTACAGGGCTTTAAGGCAGTAATCGAAGGACTTTCAAACAAAATTAAAGACAAGGGGGCGGAAAATGTTTAAGCAGCTTTTATGTTCAAAAATCGGTAAAAGCGGTTGTTATTTTCTTTCACTGGTATATATCGCTGAATCCATTACAAAAAAGGATATTGATATATTTACACTTTACGAAAAGGGTGTAAAAGAAAAATGGCTTGATTCTGATTGTTTTATGGAAAATCCGGCAGGTATGATGTCATATCTTTTGGGTAAAAAATGCGATGTACGACACGATAAAGTCGGTTACAAACCGGCAAGCAACGAATACGAAATAACACGCTATGAACTTAAAGAAACCGGCGTTACTTTCGGTCATTTTGTCGTTACCCGAAACGGTAAACTTGTTTACGACCCATTTGGAGAAAGCCGGACACGAACAAAGGGAAAAGCGGTTAGCACACGAATTATTAAGGTGCTTTAATAAAAAGAATCTGCATTAAGATAACGGAGATTAAGACAATGAGGTGTAATTATGAAAAGAAAATTGTTATGTATCTGTTTATCAGTGTTTGTCTTTTTATGTTTGCCGGTTGCTGCACTTGCGGAAGAATCAACGCCGACGCTAAAGACATTATCGAAGGAAATTCACGCGCAACTGGAAAACTTGAAGCAACAATCACGGCACTTGACGGAACAGTTACTAATAGCCGAGAACGAATTGCAAACATCATCGAAACGAGTAGAGGAATTACAGATGCAGTTGATAGAGTTGAATTTCTGTTTAACGAATACGAATCAGAAGTTGAGCGATTACTCAACGAAATTGACAGAATACGAAACGAAGCTGAAATTCAGAGCGAAGATAATAGCAATAGCGGCGGTAATTCTACTGATTTTCATATTGATACGAATTATTTTATTGATTCTAAAAATCAAGTTTGGGATAAAGATTCCTTACTTGCTGAATCTTTTACTATAACTGATAAAGTGAATTAAGACCGGATTTAAAACGGATTGTATTTCTTTTTTCAGTCAAAGGCGGAGAGGGAATCTATAACCGCTTGAATCACTTTTCTTTTATTTTCCGGCAGCACTGAAACATCATAAGCAAGTTTATCAGTGTTATCAATTCCGGGAAGTTCGCCGGTAATTAAGTATTCAACGGTAACGCCTAGATCGGCGGCGAGTTTTACGGCAATATCGGCGCGCGGATAAGAGCCGGTTGCCTTCCATGTTGAAATACCGTTACTACTTATTCCGCAAATATCGGCAAGTTCTTTTTGCTGCATATTCTTATCTTTTAGCAGTCTTTCCAGTCTTTCATAAAATAATTCTGTACGCATATTGCCATTATCGGCAAAATGTTTAATTTTTTCTACCACCTTAAATAAAGTACAGTGCAAATAAGAAGAAAGTTGAACTATTTGAATCTGAATAAATGACAGTGCAAATAAGAAGATAATTGCGCAATTTTGCAAGGTTCTTATAAATGAATCGTTAATTGACAAAATCGCATATAAGAATTAGAATATGATAAATACTCGTATGAGAACATACCGAGAGTTCTTTTTGCCGTCCTAGCGTGCGGTCAGGTGCGCTAGGACATCTTTTTAAATGGGGCTAGATTATGAGTTATGTGTATATATCCGGAAAAATAACAGGCAATCAAAATTATAAAAATCAGTTTGAAAAAAGAGAAAAAGACCTTAAATCTTTAGGTTACTATCCAATAAATCCAGTAAAAATATATGAGCGTCTTAAATGGCGAATTGGCAGAGAGCCGACACGCCGGGAAATAATGGACGAAGATATAAAAGAGTTGAAAAAGTGCGATTACATAAATCACCTTGATAACTGGGAAGATTCCGAAGGCGCAAGAGAAGAGCATAAAATCGCGCAGGATAATAATATAACAATACTTGAAGTTACATTACTTTCACGCAGTTGGTAAGTAATTCTTAATAACTGTAATACACCGCTTTATATGCGAATTATTCTAAATTATGCACATATTTTCTTACAATCTGTAAGCATATATTCATAAATGATATTCTTTAGCCAGGATAATAAATACCGTCTACAAGTGCTTTCATACCGTCTTTATAAATACATAATTCAATCTTACGCTTGGCAATATCCGGCGCGGATATACTGAACTTATAACCTTGAAATGAGATAACGCCGGAATTATCGGTAGTTCTTTCAAACTTGCTGCAAATAAAATCTTTATAGTTTGCCGGCGGTTTACGCCATACCGCCTCTTTTTTCGCCTTTATTCCAAACTCGTCATTGAAAATGTCGATGTAATGATTTTTCAAAAAGTCGTTTGCTGCCTGAATCGTCTTTATTTTGTAATGCTTGAAATACCACGGCAAGCGACCTTGTAAAGTTCGCCACATTCTCTCTACTCTTCCTTTGGCTTGCGGCGACCATGCAAGAATCTGTTTAATACGCAGCTTGTCAAGAATCTGTTGCCATTGTGTACGCTTTTCATGGATTCCGGCTAGTTGTTCCTGAATCGTAAGTTTATCTTTATCTTTTGGATTTACGCAGAAAATAGCAGACCTATCGGAATAAATATCGAACATTAAACCGTTACGGTCTATGGTTTGTTCCAGTATATCATAATATCCATAACTACATTCATTTTCAGTCATACATAACCCGGTTAATTTCTCTTCCGCGTCGTCAATCGCTCCATGCAGGGTGTAATAACTGGTATCACCACACCATGAAAACCATTGATACGGTGTCGCGTCAATCTGTACTAAATCGCCGGCAGAATCACGGCGATAACGCGGACGGTGTACCTTGTCTTTTTTCGGTTTATTGTGCTTTTCCGGGGATTCTATTCCGGCTTCTGTAAGTATTGCGTAAATAGTTCTGTAGGAATAATGAATGTCGTAATAATCGTCTAATGCTTTTCTAAAGAAGTGGAAATTAACGCCTTCAAAGTCGATTTTATAAATGTTTATAATTTCTTTTTTCACGGAATCAGGCACTTTATTTTTAGGCTTCATTCCTTTATGACCGTTGATTAAAACTTTGTCGCCTTTTTTTTGAACTTGCCTTTTAACACGCATAAATGAGATTTTGTGTAGCCGGTTATCCGTGAGACTTGTTCGAGAGTGTATTTATTATCAATCAATCCTTGCAGATAATAAGCAAGATTTTCTCTATCGTGATGGTGTTTTACAGTACGCATATAATCACCTCCCATTTTATTATTGGCAGATTCACTTAGAAACTTTAGTTTATTGTGTCAAAGAGTATGCTTTTTGGTTGCGCTTTGGTTGTCAAAATTGTGTCAAGTTGTCATACATTAAGCGTGTCAAAAGGTTGTCAAAAATAAATGACAATATGACATATATAAAATTGTCAAATAAATGTCAAAAAATTGTCAAAAATATGTCAAAAAATTGTCAAAAATATGTCATAAGGTGTGTTTTGTGGTTGCGTTTTGGTTGTCATTTGGTTGCAAAATGTCCGCCTAGTATAGTATAGGTTAGGTAAGACAAGGATAGTATAGGCAAGCACAGTATAGCGCGTGTGCGCGTTTTTTTTGACATTTTGATTTTCACAAACTTTCCTGAAAAAAAAACTGCATAAACATCTTGCGCATAAAATCCACTTTTGGTATAACTCAATCGTTCCTGAAAAACGCCATTTCCAGTTGTCCGAAAAAAAAGTAAAAAAAAGTTGATTTATATTAACGAAAAGTATTGACAATCTTGATAGATAGTGCTAATCTTTAATCAACTTGGAAAGAGCAATCGGTACGAGTTGTTAGGATTAGCGTACTTTCCTAACCGCTTGTCGGTTCTTGCAGAAATGCAAGTATTAAGGGCTTGGTTCAAGTACGCAGAATCAAGCCCTTTCTTTTGGCAAAAATGATATGAAGTTGCATAGGGTGGTAATTGAGTACGGCGATAAAAAAATCGACTTGTACGAGACTGAACATGAGGGGAAAAAGTTTACCGGAACTTTCCGGGAGTGCTTGTTGTTCTGTATGGGCTACGGCACTGACCAAGCGGCAGAATTGCGCTATGAAATGGCAAAATTAAACCGCGCGGCGAATAAAAAGACGGCTGATGTCTCAAAGCAGAAGGAGTAAAACACCATGTTGTACGAAAAGGTTCTTGAATTGGGTAATGTGCATTTTACAGACACAAGCAAGTTCACACATGAACAGTGGCTTAAATTGCGCACTACTTGTATCGGCGGTTCTGACGCAGGAGCGATTTTAGGACTTAACAAGTATTCAACGCCTTTAAGCGTTTATCTTGCGAAAAAAGATTTTGCAAGTTTTGAAGGCAATAAGGCTACTGAATGGGGCAATATTCTTGAAGACCCTATCAGACAGAAGGCGCGCGAAGATTTAGGAATTGAGATTGAGACAGTTCCGGGAATGTTCCGCAATAAAGAACGCGAGTTTATGAACGCGAACTTTGACGGACTTGTTTTTGTGGAAGGCGAAAAAGAAATCGCCGGTAGTGTTGTTAGTGGTCTTGGCGGACACGAAATTAAAACATCACGCACCGGCGAGGGATTCACAAACGACGAAGTACCTGACAGTTACTACGCGCAGGTTCAACACTACATGGCAGTTACCGGGCTTTCATGGTTTGTACTCACCGTATTTATTTTCGACCAGTACGAAGGCAGACATTATGTTATTCCGCGTAATGACGAGTTTATTTCGCTGCTTATTGAGCGCGAAACAGACTTTTGGGGAAACAATGTACTTGCAGATAACGCGCCTAGCCCGACAGGAAATGAAAACGAACTTGAACTTGTGAAATCCTTACCTATGGCAGCAGAGGTTGAACTTGACAGCGAGTGTGAATCAATGCTTGACGAAAAAGAGATTATCGACGCGCAGATTAAGGATTTACAGGCAAAAAGCGACGCAATCAAAGAGCAGATTCTTATGCGCATGAGTGCTGCAAGCGGCGGCGAAAATGCTGAAAAAACAAAGGCAATTATCGGCGCATGGAAGGTTACATACAACACACAGGTATCAAAAAGAGTTGATACAAATGCACTGAAAAAAGCCGGACTTTACGAGGAATACTCAAAAGACAGTGTTAGCCGTGTTCTTAGAATCACCAAAAATAAGGGGTAATTGTATGAGCGAAGAATTAACAAGTGAGCAGGAATTAAGCCTTGCCGGAATCGCAAAATGCGACAATTTTTTGAAAAACTGGGCGATGGGTGGTTATAAGCGCAGCGAAAGATTATGCAATCTTTATGCAAACGAAATGCCACCTCTTAAAGTTGTGGAACGGTTCAAAAAATACAATCGAGAACTTGTAGACGGCGGCGCGGACGAAAGCCCGGATTTTCACATGGTTATATTTTATGCCAACGCAAAGCATGGTTTTATCTTGCGCTTGGTTGCAATACATGAGCGTGAAAATGCGTTTTCTATGGCTTGATACAGAAACAACAGGGCTTGAAGTTACCGATTCGGCAGCGTTTGAACTTGCGTTTATCTTGGTGGAAGGCGGAAAAGTTATTTGTGAAAGATGTTTTTCCCTGAATCCATTAAGCGAAACAATCAGGTATCACGAAGAAGCCGGAAAGATTCACGGTTATTCAGAGCAGGATATAAAGTCATTCCCGGACGAGAGGGAGCAAGTTCCAAAAATAGCGAACTTCTTAACAGAGGCGCGCGAACTTTGGAAAAACGACGGCAGTAAGAGTGAGAAGTTAGTCATAGCCGGCTACAATGTCGAGTTTGACATAAAACATCTTAAAGCCTTGCTTGACCGTAACGGCTACAAGTTTGAGGACTACTTCTCAAACATTATTGCTGATGTTTTTGTGCAGGTAAAAAGAGCCGGTATGCAAAAAGCATTACCCTACTTGCCTGACAGAAAACTAGGTACGGTTGCTAAACACTTGGGCATTACTCTTGAAAACGCACACGACGCTTTAGCAGACATTAAGGCGACAAGAGAAGTTGCCGGAAAACTTTACAAACTGGGCGTAGCCCTTCTTTAGGAGACCTGAAAACATGAATGTAAACGGAAATAACGCAAATACAAAACTTGCAAATGTAAATAACAACGGCGCAAAACCGACTTTGAAACAGTGGGTTGGTAAAATGAGCGACCAAATTAAAAACGCTTTGCCGGCAAACATTACGCCGGAGCGCATGATGAGAATTGCACTCACCGCACTTTCAAAAGACGCTAAACTTGCAAACTCTACGCCGGAATCGTTTATGGGCGCACTTCTTACAAGCGCGCAGCTTGGACTTGAATGTAATACACCGCTTGGACAGGCTTATTTGATTCCGTACAAAAACAAGGGCGTACTTGAAACACAATTCCAGTTAGGTTATCAGGGATTGATTGACCTTTGTTACCGTACAGGACAGTACAAAAAGATTGTTGCGCGTATTGTTTACGAAGGCGACGACTTTGACTATTCATATGGACTGGAAGAAAAACTTATCCACAGACCGCACGAAAAGACAGATAAACCGATTTATGTATACGGAATCTATGAACTGAAAAACGGCGCGAGCGCGTTCGAGGTTATGTCATGGGAAGCCGTAATGAATCACGCTAAAAAGTATTCGCAGAGCGTAAAGAGCGGTTATACATCACCGTGGACGACAGACCCGGAAAGTATGGCAAAAAAGACCGTTCTTAAAAAGGTTCTGAAATACGCACCGAAGGCGGTAGAAAACGCTGAACTTATTGCAGAAGCAGTAAACGGCGATAGCGCAATTATCAAGACAAACATCATCAAAGACGGAAACGACTACACCGTAACAAAAGACTTTGATTATTCGCCGGAAAATGTAATTGACGCAGAAGCAAAAGAGCCGGAAAAAATCGAGCAGAAGGCAGAAACACCGGCAAAGACTGAAAGCGCACCGGCTGAAACATTCGACGACGCAGGAATTGACGCAGCTTTTGAGGCACAGGCTGAAATGTATGATAACGGCGAAATACCGACGGGATACGGACTTTTTTAAGAGGTGAACGGTGAAAATAACAGGATTCTTTCACGGCGTTTTATATAAAAATCAAATTGTATTACGCGCCGCCGATTCTAAAGACTTACAGTTGATTTACAAACTTTTCAACGGCAAGAAAAGCAGAGAGGAACGCAGTAAGCAGGAAATACTTTTGAAATGCGACATCGACGCGCAATTTCAACACAGAAGTTACAAGCAGCTTAATAGCGTTTGGAAGTTAATCACTGTTATTTTCGAGAGTATGGAGCAGAGAAAACCGACAGAAAGCGAGCGTTACGACTTGTATTTAGATTTACTGGAAGAATACGCCGATAAAACGCCTTCAAGATTCAAGAAGGACACTTTACGCCCGGTACATATTTCAGAATCAAATACAGTTGAGGCAGCGCGATTTATTGACGGTTTACTCTACCACTTGGCTACACAATGCGAACTTAATTACGACTTGCAAGCTGATGTTCGTAAAGTTCTCTACGAATGGGAAATATGGCGCGGCAAGCAGGAACACGATTTTAAGGACGATATGACGGTTAGCGAGTGTAGAGAAAGAGCAGTTTACAGTGAGGCAAGCGGTTTAGGCGGTAGCGTAGATTGCCACCACATTGTAAGCCGGGGAGCAGCACCACAATTCGCAGATTGCGCTTGGAATGTGCTTGCCCTGACGCGAGAAGAACATGAGTTTTTTCACGCGCACGGTTGGAACGCTTTTTTTGAAAAATATCCACATTTACGCGGAAAGGTAGAAAGAGCGTTTGAAAAAGCAGGACATTTACCGATTCCACAATGGGATACGCCGGAAAATGTTCAAATTGAAAACTTAGCAGAATTAGCATTAAGGAGATAACGAAATGGAAACAAATCCTTTGTCATTGATAATCAAAGAAAAAACACTTGGAATCCTTGTAACAAACGCAAAAGACATTAACGCGTATGTCGAGGAAAAACTTAAAGAATATTCGGTAGACAATTATACCGGCGACGCTAAACAGGCTGCAAAAGACAAGGCAGAAATCAATAACGCAATTAAGACATTGAACGACCGCAGAATTGCACTTGAAAAAGAGTGGAATATGCCTTTTTCAGAGTTCAAAAACATAATTGCGGAAACTTGCGACATGATGAAGACCGCAAGCGGAAAACTTGATGTCATTGTAAAAGCAAAAGAGGAAGAGGAAAAAGCGCAGAAAAGAGCGCAGATTGAGGAACTTTGGAACGGTAAAAAGTTCAACCTTGTAACTCTTGACCGCGTTTTCGATTCAAAATGGCTGAATAAGACTACTAAACTTTCAACGGTAGCCGCTGAAATTGACACAATCATTAAAAACATTACAGGCGACCTTGCTTCACTGGACGCGTTCGGAGAAGATACCGCAATTCTCAAAGACCTTTACCTGTCTACACTGAACTTGCAGCAGACTTTGAACAAGGGAGCGGAACTTAAAGCAAACCGCGAACGCCTTGCGCAGTTGGAAGCTGAAAAAAAAGCACGAGAAGAAAAAGAAAAGGCAGAAAATGAAACGTTCGGGATTCGGGAAGAAGAGCAACAGGAAGAGCAGGAAAGCGCGCCGGCAGAAGATACTTACAATGTCGATTTTGAAACACGCGAAGTAGAAAAAGTTGAAACAAAACCGGCAGCACCTACAACCGGCACTGTTTATACTTTCAATATTTTCGGAAACGAAAGCGAGATTGAAAGTGTGCGCTCTATTGCTGATGATATGGGCTTAGAAATAATTCAAAGCGTTGTTATTCGCGGAAGTGAAAAACAGATTGCGACTTTCAAGACCTTGCTTGCTGATAACGGCGTAGGTTATGACAAACGCGTAATTATAAATCTTGCTGCAAAAAGAATTGATTAAAAATAGGGGGATTGGGGAAATGGCAGAGCGCAGAATGTTTTCAAAGTCTATCACAGAATCAGACGCATTTTTGGACTTGCCGTTTTCTGCACAGGCTTTGTACTTCCACATGGTGATGAACGCCGACGACGAAGGCTTTATAAACAGTTCACGCCGTATTTGTGGAATGTGCGGAGCGCAGGAAAAGGACTTAAAAGAACTTGTTGCTAAAGGTTTTATGATTCACTTTGATTCGGGAATCTATGTTATTAAGCACTGGAAAATAAACAATAAGATTCGCGGCGACCGTTTAAAATACACAAACTACCCGGAAGAAAAAGCGCATATTATTGAAAAATCTACCGGCGTTTATTCACTTAAAACACCGGGCGAAGAACCTAAACATGAGACTTTTGCAGAGCATTATAACTGTTTATCGCAGGAAAAAGACGACGGAACAGATAACGCGCCGGCAGAGGTTGAAAAAGTTGAAGATGTACCGGCGGAAGTTGTCAAAGAAAACTTGACAACAGAAACGCCGGAGCAGGAACAGGCGCGCGAAAAGTTTGGGTATGAGACAGAATCAGACCCACACAAAAACTATGCTGAACAGATTTTTGATGTCTTATTCTCTCATAACTTGCCTTGCTGCAAAGGAAACATAATCACCTTTACAATGCGCGACTTTAGGCTTGCAAATAGTGAACTTATGCGATTGCACTTACATAGCAACGATGTTATCGCAGCAGTAAAGAACTATGCGGAAGTTATCGACCTGAAAAGACAGGGCTTAACTTGGTGGAACAGTGAACAGGATTTCTTTCATTTTTGCGAAAAGAAAACAATCCTTAAATTCTTGCCGGAAAACTTCAAGATTGAGAATTTCTTAAAGCAGAAGGACGGCGCGGAAAGTTCGCAGGTTGAAAACAAAATCCAGTTATAAGGAGGCGGCGTATGAATGAGATTGCAAATATCGGCAAGATGTTTCCGCAGTTTGCTACACATGATTGTACTTTCAAATGCAAAAAACACGGTGAAGTAAAAGGTTACTACTTTGAGACCAGTGGTGAAAAAGAATATGTTTGCCCTATGTGCGAAGAAGAAGCGCGTAAAGCGGAAAAAGAAGCTGAAATAGCGCGACAGGCTGAATACCTGAGAAGACAACGCTATGACACATACCGCGAGCGCAATATAGAGCCGGAATACTGGGAGAAGGAATTAAAAGACTACATTCCACAAACGCCGGAGCAAGAAAAAGCACTTGCAGCAGTAAATGACATGATTGTTAAAAAATCCGGGAAAGTAATTTTACTTGGTTCAAACGGAGTTGGTAAAACCTTCTTAGGAAGTATGGCAGTTAAAGCACTCGGCGGAAAGATTTTGTCAGTGTACGAAATTACAACGATGATTCGACAGAGTTATTCAGTAAAAGCGGAGCGGACAGAATTAGAGATTGTGCAGGATTTAGCGTCAATTCCTATGCTTGTAATTGACGAAATGGGCAGGACTAAAGGCAGCGACGCAGAGTTGAACTGGCTTAGTTACATATTGGATAAAAGGCATACAAGAAACTTGCCTTTTATGATTCTTACAAACACACACCTTTCAAGGGATTGCCCGAAAAAAGGTTGCGACAGTTGCTTTGAGCGGTTTGTAAACAATGATGTTTTGAGCCGGCTTAGAGAAAACTCAAAGATTATGACAATTAAAGCACCTGACTATAGGGCGAGGAATTAAAACATGAATGATTTGAATGATTATAGCGTTATCGGACGCTTAACACGCGACTTAGGCGAGCGCGATTTTGCATATATCGGAAACGGCACGGCGAAGGCTGATTTATCTATTGCCGTAAACCGTAGTGTAAAGCGCAATAATGAATGGCAGGAAGAAGTGTCGTACTTAGATGTCATTGTATGGGGTAAGACCGCCGAAAACTTAAAACCTTTTTTTGCAAAGGGAAAGCAGATTGCAATACGCGGACACCTGAAACAAGACCGTTGGGAAAAAGACGGACAGAAACATTCACGAGTGTATATCGTTGCGGAAGATGTGCAGCTTTTAGGCGTTAAAGATAAAAACGGCGGTAATAGCAACGGCGGAAGTTATCAGAATAACTACAATTATGGCGGCGGAACTCCACAGTTTACACCGGCTGCAAATAACGCCGGTCATGCGGATATGGGAACATCTGACGACGGATTCCCGGAAGACATTCCATTCTAATTTAGTGAGGTGAGAAAATGGGATTTTCAAGTACGGCTTGTTTTAGAAATGAAGTAGGCAAAGTTTTAGGAAAATTGCGCGTTGATTTTGGCGAGACAGTTGCAAAGCAGAGTAAAAGACTTGGATTCAATCCGGCGTATGTCTCACTTGTAAGCAGCGGCGACCGTGGATTTTCTTTTGAGTTTTACAAAAGAATCTTTGAGTGTTACGGCGAAAAAGCAGAGGAATACCGCGAGATTCTTACGACGGAACTTATAAAGCCTGATGTAAAAGCGCGTTTTGAAGAGACTTTCAACGTCGCGACTTTGGAACAAATGATGTATGTAATTTTCGGGGCGAAAAATTAAGGGGGAAATTATGAAATGGGAACTTATTAAAGCAATCGAAGAACAGGGCTATAAACTTGCCGGACTTTCTGAAAACGGAATGGGAATGATAAATATTGCCATTGAATCTAACAAGGTGTTTGAAAAAGATTCTAACATCGAAGTTGAAGAATCTGAAAAAGCAATGACTTTTCAAGGTGTAAAATGGGCAAGTAAAAACTTAGAAGCTTATAAATATGTAAAAGTCGGCGACAGATTTTATATTGAAAAACTGACAGTAAAAGCGACTGGAAGTTTTGAAAAAATCAATCTTGAAAAAGTGCCGGTTATTGCGGTTGATGTAAGAAAAGACTGCGTTTTATTCAACTTTGAAAATATTCTTTTCAGACATTGCATTGATGATGATTACGAAGAAGGCGGCAACTTTGAAGAAACAGAATTAGGCGTTTATCTCAAAGACGCTTTCAAAAATGCACTTGAAAAGGCTATTTGCGTAGGCGTTTATGATTGCAGCTTGCTGACTAAAGAACAGGTTTTTGAAGACCTTGAATATTTTAAGCCAAGAAAAAACAGAATCAAAGTATTAAGTGATGATAGTAATACTTGGTGGTGGTGGACTAAATCGCCGTGCGCCTCGACTTCCACCGACTTCTGCACTGTCCACAGCAACGGTTATAGCTACTACAACTCCGCGAGTTATAGCAGCGGTGGCGTTGCCCCGGCTTTCCTGATTACACGCGATTAGCGTGTAATGTATCTTGAATCACCCGCTTTATGCCGGGGAGTAGAATTTGTAATGAAGTTTGAAAACACAACGGTTACAGGAATTGAAAGAAGCCGAACAACAGCTTCAACCTGACAAGGAGGATTTATATGAATAAAGTTATTGTTTACATAAGACACGACAGACACACTGATGATTTAATAAAAGTGTTTGCTTTTTCTGATATTAACGTTGAAAAGGTTAAACAGATGTGCATAGATGATTGGGGTTCTGAAGGTTATATAAACGGATATGATGGAGATTTTTCTTACGGTGTTACGGAAGATTATTATTCTTATTACCATGTAAAAGAAATAGAAGAGGTATAAAATGAAAGGAATAAAGGTAAGTTTGCTTAAAAACATACATTATCAGTTAGTATGTTAGGAAATCACGTTTATCATATAAAATACAGGAAGGATTAAGCAGATGAAACCAGAAACAATCGATATAAAAAACAACACAAATAATACTATCAGCGTATCTAGTCGAAATGAAGAAGAACAGGAACCAAGGGGCGATTTTCACGATTTTGACTATGAGCCAGATGATATATCTTTTTTGAAACCACCTGCACAAATAGGAACACCTGAACATTTAATATATAAAACAGAATGTTTGCTTGAGCTAATACTTGAAGAACTAATACAAATAAGAAATAAATTAAATTAAATAAATAATACAGGTATTGACAAGATATAATACCTGTGATATATTATATACATACGGAGGTTAAGATGTACGTTTATGAATTACTTGAAAGTAGTATTAGAAACTATAAAGAGCTTGTAAACAAAAGCCTTATAGGAAATCTTCCTGCTATAGAAAAGTCTATAAAGATACAGGAAGAAAGATTAATGAACCTAACACTTGAAGAAGCAAGTGAGGTTATATAAGTATTAACAGGAATAAGCAACTAGCAGTTGTATGTTAGTGGGCTTTGGTATACAACTACCAGTAGTTTCGATTTACTACATTCCTGAAAAGTGGACACAAATCGGATTTAAGCCGATGGACAACACTTAATTACCAGCGAGCGAATGGGAATAAAACCTGCTGGTGCAAGAATCGCTAAAACGGTTTTCTGGATGTGTTGCTGTGAGTTGACCGCATGGCGTAATAACATCTTGCGAAGTCCTAGCAACGGGGAGATACTTGTATCTGACCACTAGGCATGAAGCTGAACCGCCGACTGTTCGCGGTGTAGGCTTCCACGGTTCCTAGTACCTACCACAAACTAGGTAGGAAGTTCAGTAATAGCTGACGGTCTGTTTCAACGCCGGACACTTCCTAAATCCTTGCCCGTATGGGCTGGAAATAACAGTCGGCAGACTATAAAATGCAACCTATTATTATATATATCGTTCGGCATGGAACCGTTGGTTATTGCTGAACACTTGCCTGTGTGACCGAGCGGTTAGGTACGCTAATAAAAAAGCGCAACAGTGGTTCAACTCCACTCTCGGGCTATATTTCATAGTAAGGAGAAATAAAATGGCAAACATAAACATGGTTACACTAGAAGGAAGAATGACAAAAGAAGCCGAAGTGAAACAGACTGAAAAATCTGCAATAGCTAATTTTACAATAGCTGTTAATCACTTTGATTCACGTACAAAAGAAGAAGTTTCATCATTCTTTGATATAAAGTGTTTTGCTCATAACGCAAATTATGTGGGTAAGTACGGAGCAAAAGGCGCAAAGATTGTTGTAGCAGGAGAGGCACGGCAAGAAAGATGGGAACACGAAGGAACGAAAAGAAGTAAAATTGTTTTTTATGCTAACAACATATCGCTAGATGGAAAAAAAGAAGGAAACCTTGCAAGTCCCGGTAACAAATACAATGGATCACAACCGTATAATGCAAATAACAAGTCGCAAGAAGCTTTTGTTGAAGATAATCCATTTAACGATTTTGATATACCATTTTAATATATATGATTAAAAGGAGAAATAAAATGCCATCACCAATAACATTTTTTAAGTTGACGAAAAAAGAACAGGATACGCTTGTAAGAGCCTGTAAGATGTTCAAAATATACAACGTCAAAACAAAAACATTCGATAACAAGTCTGAGTGTTACAAACTGATTATGCTGTTTTTAATGAAGCAGTATAAAATATCTTTTAATGCCATGATTACATGGAGTGCCGATTTCTATACGTGCCTTGAGAATGTATGGAGAATGGGCGTG
>Ga0209719_1001914_pt1 | contig 23674 bp, 22 predicted proteins | sample AD_JPNAS2_MetaG_FD_184421 | JGI IMG/M metagenome (GOLD analysis project Ga0209719, IMG submission 184421) | Active sludge microbial communities of municipal wastewater-treating anaerobic digesters from Japan - AD_JPNAS2_MetaG (SPAdes) (version 2) | ecosystem: Engineered > Bioreactor > Anaerobic...
AAAACTCAATAAAAGCACCCGGAAAATCCTTTTCTTCTTTTTGGATTACAATATCAGAAATATTTAAGTCCGCTTTTTTTAAAATACTGACCACATCTGATTTAGAAATTTTCTTATTATCAATTTGAGAAGTAACAAAACCTTCTAATTGAGTTCTGGCATAAATTAATGGGTTCAAATATTTAACAAACCAGTCTATAACTTCTTGTAATTCTTTAAAATCAACATTTGTTTTTAAATAACCGCCCAAAACAGTGTTATTCCAAAGAGTATTGGCTTCAAGAGTCTTCTTAAAAACTTTATCAGTAGAAATTTTACTACCAAAAGTTATTTCTGTAAACTGCTTTTTTAAATCTGTTTTTCGTTTAAAAATATTAGCTTTATTAGGATTATGAAAATACAGCGACTCTGAAACAATAGCTTTTTTACAAAACTCTACTTCATAAAAATATTTAATTCCATTTTGAAAAAACTCTAATGAAATAATTGAGTTTTGTTTTGGCGTAATTGAGTCAAATAGAAAAGGCTTAAAGTCTAATTCTGTTGTTTTCTTATCTTCTGGCTCAAGAACTATTTGTCGCAAAAAATCAAGTGCTTTAAGTATTGTTGTTTTTCCTGATGGGTTTGCCCCATAAATTAATGCGAGTTTTAAAATCCGTTGTCCTCCTATATTAGCGACATAAGCGTCTTCAAGGTGGGTTGAATTATCTGCCTCAAAAGAAAGAGTTTGTTCATCTTTTATTGGACCAAAATTTTGAACATTGAAATTAAGAATCATTTTTTACACTCGTTTTGTAATTGTTTTGCAAATTTACAAATAAAACTAACACTAAAGCAAATTTTTTGCTTAATTTTTACAATCCGCTTACAAATTCTCGCCTAATTATATTTTGCAGATTGTTTTAAGTAAATATTTTTATAATTTTGCGTGATTTTATGATTAATTCATTGAAAATATTAAAGCAAAATAATCTGAGTTTTACAGACAATATTAAATAATTATGACTTCAGAAATTTTATTCATCATCATTATAACAATTGTAGTTTTAGATTTTTTCGTAGAACAAATTTTAGAATATTTAAATGCTTCGTGGTTTAATAAACCTATTCCTGAAATTTTGAAAGACATTTACGACACCGAAAAATATAAAAAACAACAAAGTTATAAATCAGAAAATTATCGCTTTGGGATTATAAGTTCAAGTTTTAGTTTTATTTTAATAGTTCTAATGCTTGTTTTTAATGGATTTGCCTATGTTGACACTCTTGCTGGTCAAATTTCTGAAAATTTTATTCTAAAACCTCTAGTGTTTTTTGGAATTATTTTGCTTGCTATGGATATTTTAAGTACTCCCTTTAGTGTTTACGATACTTTTGTAATTGAAAACAAATATGGCTTTAATAAAACCACTGTAAAAACATATATTTTAGACAAAATTAAAACTTATTTGCTAGGCGGAACTATTGGTGCTGGCTTATTTGCTTTAATTTTGTGGATTTACCATTTAGACCCTGAATATTTTTGGCTATATGCTTGCTTGGTAATTATTGCTTTTTCCTTATTTATGAATATGTTTTACTCAACTCTGATAGTTCCTTTATTTAATAAGCAAACACCGCTTGAAGACGGCGAACTTAAAACAAAAATTATGGAATTTAGCAAAAAAGCAGGTTTCAATATTTCAAAAATATTTGTTATTGATGGTTCTAAACGCTCAACAAAGGCAAATGCATATTTTAGTGGTATAGGTCCAAAGAAGCGTATTGTTTTGTACGATACTTTAATTAATGAAATGACGAATGATGAAATTCTTGCAGTTTTGGCTCACGAAATTGGACACTACAAGCACAAACATATTTACAGGTCGATGATTGCTGGCATTATAGAAATAGGAATTATGTTTTATATTTTTGGACTTTTTGCTAGTAGCGATATGCTTTCTCAAGCATTAGGATTAGAAAAGGCAAGTTTTCATATTGCGATTATAGCTTTTTCAATTATTTACTCTCCTATTTCAAGTGCTTTTGCTGTAGTTTCGTCAATTTTTAGCCGAAAAGCAGAATATCAAGCAGATAATTTTGCAGCAAAACATGGACTATCAAACGAACTAATTTCTGCTCTTAAAAAACTCAGTTCTCATAATATGAGTAATTTAACACCACATCCTTGGGTTGTATTTATGACTTACTCACACCCGCCTGTTTTTGATAGAATTAAAGCCTTAATGCAGAAATAAAAAAATCGTATTTATCATACACAAAAACATTTTTCTTATTACCTATTATATTAATATAAAAAAACGAAACGCTCATTGAGCGTAGCCGAAATGAGCGTACAAAAAAAGAGGCTGTCATACAGACAACCTCTTTCCCATATATATTTATTAACTCTTTAAAATTATATGATTATTTTTTCACAAATCTTTGAGTTCCAACATTGCCATTTTCGTCTGTTAATACAACAGTATATACGCCTGTAGCAAAATCAGAAACATTAATTTCAGCATTATTAGAAACTTCTATATTTCTTACAAGTTTTCCATCTATGCTATAAATGTTTAAGATAGATTTTTGTGATTGAGTTTCAATTTTTAAGATATCTTGAGTTGGGTTTGGATAAACTTTAAAATTAGCTAACATATCTTCTTTAACATAATTTCCATCAGGAAGATTTAAGCGAACTCCCAAAGCCTTACCATCAGTAGCTCCATAATACCATTTCCATGCTCCACTTTGCATTATTTGGAACCAACCAGACCATACACCAAAATTAGTTGATTTATCCATACCAATAGTAATTGTTGACTCTGCACCAGCAGTATAAAAATGTTTTACAGCTGCAAGAATATCATAGTTACCTTCATTTTCAAGATCAACAATAATATCTGTATTATCTACAAAAGTAAAATTCACCCATGTACCTAAATGTTCTTCAGCTAAAGTCAATGGTTCTGACTGAGCAAATGTTTCTGGTTTTTCAGCTCCCCACTTCATCAACTCAACTTGAATAGTATTACCTACTGTTGTTGTTGCACCTACAAAAACATCTACAGACTTAATATTTGTTGATTTATTCATATAGTAGTTTGTAGCAACCATTTCTTCATCAACACCCCCAATATTATAATTGGCTAGGGTAATACCTTGAGTTATATTGTCCAAATCTCTAGCATAAGTACCTCCGGTAACAAAGAATTTTGTTTCATAAGAATTATCGTTAGTATTTGCGTCTTCTTGACCTTTAACAGCAACATCAACAGTTACTAGATATTCACCCAATGTAACAGGAATATCAAGTACAAATTCAGGTTCCATAATATCAATAGTATCAACAGCACCAGAAGCTATAGCAGTTCCTGCAATAGTATTAGTATAAACTTCTGTTCCATCAGGACCAGTAACTTTAACTTTAATTTCAGGAGTTACTTCAGCTAAACCTTTATTTTCAACTATAGTATTAAAGAACATAAACGAATAATCTGTTTCCATTTGTTCTTTTGGTATTTGTCCAAAATGTCCAGAATAGTGATAACCATTTGATTGTGCAGCTACATGATAATCCACATAAACAAAAAAGTTCATTGCTGTTTCAAGATGTTTTAAATCATATTGAGGAGCTTCAATAAACATAACATCATCTATTCCCCAACCCATACCAACTGGATAATCAGGATTACTTGATTTGTCGTGAGTCCAACGGAATCTAATAGAAGCGTTAGGTTCATTTGCAACTGCAGGAATCAATAAAGATTGGTAATAGTCTGCATACTCTCCATGTGAAATATTTTGATTAACTTCATATGATGTCCAAGTAGTTCCATCAACAGAAGCATCAACATATAATTTAACCCAATGAGGATTAAAAGGTCTAAACAATTGGCTCCACATTAACTTAGGATTAGGAACATTGCTTAAATCAATATCATTAAATTGAATATAAGATTCTAGTGTAGTAGGAATTTGTGATGAGCCTGCTGGATAACCAGATTCAAGCCAAGGGCTACAAATATCAATATAAGCCCATTTGTTAGGATCAGTTGCAGAATCAACCATAGGATGCAAATACCATCCATCTTCAAAATCGCCCCAACCGTCAGCTATATAACCTTCAATATCTGTTACTTTCCATTTGTGCAAGTCTATGTTAGGATTTGCGGCAACAGTCCAGTTAACCTCTCCTTCAAAATTTTGAGACCAAGCAGCTTCTGCTTTTAAGGTTTGTCTTTCCATCTGTTTTTCTATCATCCTAGTATCCTTTTCTATGTTTTTACAAGCTATGTTACTAGGTGCTTGTATAGCTTGAGCCATTGCAAACGATGCAAGAGCAACAAAAGCCATCAAAAATGTAAATTTTTTCATAATTTTAAAATTTAAATTAATACTTATTTTATTTTCTTATTCATTACAATATTAAAAAATATCAATTACAAAAATAATGTTTTTTTTTTACATACAAGAATTTTTATGCTTTTTTTTCAAAAAAAACTCGGAAACTTTAACAAAACTTCCATAAGCACTGGTTTTTGCCAATAAAAACCCTCTTTTCCCATCAAGAAAACCAAGTTTAAAAATATACATGGATATAAATTTATAAAATGGCTTTAAATAAAGCATAAGGTATCCATAATTTTTTCCATTTTCAAAATCTTTTTGAGCCATTAGTTTTGAATATTTAATAGTTTTTTGTTTATGAACTTCTTTTGTTTCGTAAGCAAAATGTAATAATTTTCCCTTTAAAAAACATTTTTTTGGAGGCTGAGAAAACACTATTTTTTCGTGTATTTTTCCTTCCCATTTTCCATAATTTTTATTCCAAATTCTATATTTTTTGTCTGGATACCAGCCGCCAAACCTAATAGGCTTTCCACAATAATGATTTAAAAGATTAAACCCACAAAATTCATTTTCTCCAAATTTAATTTTTTCAATAGACGAACGCAATTTTTCAGAAAGAACCTCATCAGCATCTATAGATAATATATAATCATATTTTGCAAAGGAATTTCCATAATTTTTTTGAGAGCTATAATCATCAAAATCTCTTACTAAAAACTTGACATCATATTGTTTGCAAATTTCTTCAGTTTTATCTATTGAACCTGAATCAACAACAATAATATCATCAGTCAAAGTTTGTAAAGAATGTAAACATTTGCCTATGTTTTTTTCTTCGTTAAGAGTAATTATAACTACACTTAGTTTTAACATTTTTAACTTCAAAAATTTTATTTTACAAAAATAATAATCTAAATAAAATAAAAAAAATTTACATTTATATAATTAAAGCTAAGCACATATTTTTTATGCTATTTGCTCAAAAATTTCGACCTTTTGAACTTTAAAACTTTCAGCTGTCGTGTCCTATAGACAAACTTTTGATAAAGTGATGAAAGTTAATTTGCCACTGCCAACACCCTAGATGCTCGCTCAAACACCCCAGATGCTCGCTCAAACACCCCAGATGCTCGCTCAAACACCCCAGATGCTCGCTCGGATTTGCAATCCGAGTGCATGGTAATGTTACACTCGGATTGCAAATCCGAGCGAGCGGGGAGGATTGCAAATCCGAGCGAGCGGGGAGGATTGCAAATCCGAGCGAGCGGGGAGGATTACAAATCCGAGCGAGCGGAGAAAATAAAAAATTTTACATTTATATAATTAAAGCTAAGCATATATTTTTTATGCTATTTGCTCAAAAAATTCGACTTTATGAACTTTAAAAACTTTACTAACTTTAAAAACTTATTTTGTAATTTAAACAACATAAAAAAAAATTTTTTTTTTACATCTATTATAAGTATTTTTGGAAAAATTTTAAAAAAACATAAAAATACGAAATTATGAATAAAATTATCACTATTGAAGAAGCCGTTAAAAAGATAAATGATGGTATGACAATAATGATAGGTGGTTTTTTAGCTGCTGGTTCTCCCCATGCAATAATTAAAGGATTAGTTGAAAAAAACGTAAAAAACTTAACTCTCATTGTTAACGACACTGGTTTTGCAGATAAAGGAATTGGTTTATTAATATCCAATCGTCAAGTTAAAAAAGTAATTGCTTCGCATATTGGTACAAATACTGCTACTTTAGAGCAATTTAATAATAAAGAATTGGAAATTGAATTTGTTCCACAAGGTACTTTAGCAGAACGTGTTAGATGTGGCGGTGCTGGTTTGGGTGGTGTGCTTACTCCAACAGGTTTAGGTACTGTTGTAGAAGAAGGCAAACAAGTTATAAATGTAAATGGCAAAGATTATTTACTAGAAACTGCTTTACGTGCTGACGTTGCTCTAATTGGAGCAAGCATTGCCGATGAAAGTGGAAACTTGTATTACAAAGGTACTACTCAAAACTTTAATCCGCTTATGGCAACAGCTGCAGACCTTGTAATTGCTGAGACTAAAGAAATGGTAAAAATCGGCGAAATTGCAATGGAAAATGTTCATACTCCTGCTTTATTCGTTGATTATATTGTAAAATCTTAAAAAAAAGAAAATATGAAAACTACATCTATGATTAGACTAAGAATGGGCACAAACGATGCTCATTATGGTGGAAATTTAGTTGACGGAGCAAAAATGCTTCAACTATTTGGAGATGTTGCGACTGAACTATTAATTATTAATGATGGTGACGAAGGTTTGTTTGTTGCTTATGACAATATAGAATTTTTAGCTCCTGTTTATGCTGGCGATTTTATCGAAGCAACTGGCGAAATAGTTAGCCAAGGAAACAGTTCTAGAAAAATGGTTTTTGAAGCAAAAAAAGTTATCAAACCTCGCACAGATATTAGTGCTTCTGCTGCTGACTTTTTAGAAGAACCTATAGTGGTTTGTCGTGCTAGCGGAACTTGTGTTGTTCCAAAAAATTGTCAAAGAAAAAATAAATAAATTATTATGGATAAATTAATTATTACAGCAGCAATATGTGGTGCAGAGGTTACAAAAGAACATAACCCAGCTGTTCCATATACTGTTGAAGAAATTGTTAGAGAAGCAAAATCGGCGGTTGATGCTGGAGCAGCTATTGTTCACCTTCACGTTCGCGAAGACGACGGCACTCCAACTCAAAGCAAAGCAAGATTTAAAGAAAATATAGACGCTATTTTAAAAGCATGTCCAGAAGTAATTCTTATTCCATCAACTGGTGGAGCTGTTGGCATGTCGCCTGAAGAAAGACTTCAACCAACCGAATTGCCAATAGAAATGGCTACTTTAGATTGTGGCACATTAAATTTCGGCGACGAAGTGTTTGAAAATACTCTTCCAATGATGAGAGCTTTTGGAAAAAGAATGATAGAAAGAAATATTAAGCCAGAATACGAATGTTTTGAAATGGGACACGTAGAAGCGGTTCTTGATATGGTTAGAAAACAACAATCGCCTGGTGCACCTTTACATTTTAACTTTGTACTTGGCGTTCCAGGTGCAGCAAAAGCAACTATCAACAACTTAGTATGGATGGTAAATGCTATTCCACAAGGTTCAACTTGGTGTGCTACCGGAGTAGGAAGACACGAGTTTCCTTTAGCAGCTCATGCAATTGCAATGGGTGGACATGTAAGAGTTGGCTTCGAAGATAATCTTTACCTTGAAAGAGGAGTTTTAGCAAAATCAAATGGCGAATTAGTTGCTAAAGTTGTAAGAATGGCTAAAGAATTAGGACGTGAAGTTGCTAATTTTGCCGAAGCAAGAGAAATTTTAGGTTTAAAACAAAAATAAATTTTAATTAATTTTTAAATATATGCAAAAAAAAGGAAATAAATATGGCTTACATAGAGTAATTGAGCCAATAGGAGTATTGCCACAACCAGCAAAAAAAGTAAATAATAATATGGACGAAATATGGGATAACGAAATCCTAATTGATGTTCAAACTTTAAACGTTGACTCTGCAAGCTTTACTCAAATTAAAGAACAAGCAGGTGGCGACAAAGCCAAAATTGCAGAAATAATGCTTGATATAGTTGCTAAACAAGGTAAACACCGCAATCCTGTAACAGGTTCGGGTGGTATGTTACTTGGAACAGTTGAAAAAATTGGAGATGCACTAAAAGACAAAATTGACCTTAAAGTTGGCGATAAAATTGCAACTTTAGTTTCTCTTTCTTTAACTCCACTTAGAATTGATAAAATTAAAGAAATACGTCCTGATATTGACCAAGTTGACATAGACGGAAAAGCAATTTTATTTGAAAGTGGTATTTACGCAAAAATTCCTAATGATATGCCAGAAGGTTTAGCTCTTTCTGCTCTTGACGTTGCAGGCGCTCCTGCTCAAGTTGCTAAATTAGTAAAACCCGGAGATACAGTATTAATTATAGGTGCTGGCGGAAAATCTGGAATGCTTTGCTGCTACGAAGCTAAAAAACGTGCAGGCGTAACTGGTAAAGTTATAGGCATAGGACATAGCGAAAGAAGTACAAAACGTATTATGGACTTAGGTCTTTGCGACCATGTATTTTCAGCAGATGCAACACAACCAGTTCCTATTTTAGAAAAAATTGAAGAACTTACTAAAGGCGAAATGTGCGATGTAACAATCAATAACGTGAATATTGAAGATACTGAAATGACAAGTATTCTTTGCACAAAAAATAGCGGAACAGTTTATTTCTTCTCAATGGCAACATCATTTACAAAAGCAGCTCTTGGTGCAGAAGGTGTTGGAAGTGATGTTACAATGATTGTAGGAAACGGCTACACCAAAGGTCATGCTGAAATTACTTTGCAAATTTTAAGAGAAAGCGAAAAACTAAGAAAAGTTTTCAACGAATTGTACGCTTAATAGATGATAAAATATTAAAATACAATAACTTTGGCACAAATCAGTGTCTAATATAAGACATAAAAATTAAAATAAAATGAACGAAGGAAGAAAAAAAATGTTTCCAAACGCAACAGATGAACAATGGAACGATTGGAAATGGCAGGTGAAAAACCGAATCGAAACTTTAGACGAGTTAAAAAAACATATTAAACTCACTAAAGAAGAAGAAGAAGGTGTTGCCAAGTCTTTAAAAACATTAAGAATGGCAATCACACCGTATTATTTAAGTTTAATTGATCCAAAAGATAAAAATTGCCCTGTACGCAGGCAAGCAATTCCGACAGGAGCTGAAACTCATCAGTCTGCTGCTGATTTGCTTGATCCATTAAGCGAAGATGAAGATTCTCCTGTTCCTGGTTTAACACACCGCTATCCCGACAGAGTTTTATTTTTGATTACTGATATGTGCTCAATGTATTGCAGGCATTGCACTCGTCGTCGTTTTGCTGGACAAACAGATAAGGCTAGCCCAAACGATAGAATTCAACAAGGTATCGACTATATCGCAAGAACACCACAAGTAAGAGACGTGCTTCTTTCTGGTGGCGATGCTTTAATGGTTTCAGACAAAATGCTTGAATCTATAATTCAACGTTTAAGAGAAATTCCTCATGTTGAAATTATTAGAATAGGAACTAGAACTCCTGTTGTTTGTCCTCAAAGAATTACAGACGATTTGGTGAATATGCTAAAAAAATATCATCCAATTTGGCTAAACACTCATTTTAACCACTCAAAAGAAATTACTGCAGAATCTGCTGAAGCTTGTGCTAAATTAGCAGATGCAGGAATTCCTTTAGGAAATCAATCCGTTTTGTTGCGTGGCGTTAACGATTGCGTTTACACAATGAAAGAATTAGTACAAAAATTGGTTAAAATTCGTGTTCGTCCTTATTACATATATCAATGCGACCTTTCTATGGGACTAGAACATTTTAGAACTCCAGTTTCTAAAGGAATAGAAATTATTGAACATTTACGCGGACATACTTCTGGTTATGCTGTACCAACTTTTGTTGTTGATGCACCAGGTGGAGGAGGAAAAACTCCTGTTATGCCAACTTATATAATTTCTCAAAGTCCAGGCAAAGTTGTTCTTAGAAATTTTGAAGGTGTTATTACAACATACACAGAACCAACAGATTACAAAGAAGAATGTTGTTGCAAAGATTGTAAAGAAAAAACTAAAAACGAAGGTGTTGCTTCATTATTAAGAGGCGAACAGCTTGCGTTAGAGCCTAAGGAGCTTGCTCGAAAAAAACGATTCTAAAATATAACGGTGTTTCATAAGTGTCAAACTGCTACATTGAGTTAAAAGTTAAAAGCGATGCACTGAACGTAGTTGAAGTGTTAAAAGTTGAACCGAGCTTGCGAGCTCACCGAAGGTAAAGTTTGCATTTGAACATTTCTGAGACACCTTTTTTTTCGATATAGTTTGTTTTAAAATAATTATTTTCCAAGTATTCCACAAATTCAAAATTTCTTATTAATTTTGGGCAATTATTTTTAAATACTAAAAATTGCCTTTCTTAAAAGAAATATTAAAATACAAAAGCCTTTCTATTATAGGTACAGAAAAAAACACTGGCAAAACTGAGTGTTTAAATTATATTATTCAATCTTTAAAAAATTCAAATAAAACAATTGCAATAACATCTATAGGAATAGATGGAGAAAGTGTTGACGCTGTTACAGAAACTCCTAAGCCTGAAATAGAAATTTATAAAAACAATATCTTTTTAAGCTCTGAAAAACACTTTTTACAAAAACAAATAACAGCCGAAATTTTAGATGTTTCTGAAAAACAAACTTCGCTAGGACGCTTGATTACAGCTAGAGCTATGGACACAGGTAAATTAATTTTTTCTGGTCCGCCCGACACAAAATGGTTGAAAGAAGAAATTCAAAACTCACAAAAATATGGAGTTGATTTATTCTTAGTTGATGGAGCATTGTCTCGTAAAAGCACTGCCTCACCATCGGTTACTGAAAGCATGATTTTAACAACCGGTGCAGCACTTTCGGCAAATATTCCAACTTTGGTAAAAAAGACAAAATTTATATGTGATTTAATTGAACTGCCAGTTTTTGAAACCAATTTAACAAACGAACTTTTACAAATAAAAAACGGTCTTTGGGCTATTGATTCAGATAATATTATTCACGATTTAGATATAAAATCCACTCTACTACTTGACAAAGCAAAAGATAAACTTTACTCAAAAGGTTGTGTGATTTTTGCTAGCGGAATTATTACTAATAATATCTTAGAGTTTATGAGAATTCAAAAAAACATAAAAGAAACAATTCTTATTGTAAAAGATTTTACAAAGATTTTTGTTAGTCAAGAAAAATATAATTCGTTTACAAAAGCTGGCGGAAAGATTATGGTTTTGTTAAAACCAAACCTAATTTCTATTTGTGTAAACCCATGGTCTCCAAGAGGAATTGTATTAGATTCTCAAAAACTTAGAGAAGAACTTTTTAAAGCAATTAATTTACCTATTTACGATATAAAAGCACTTGATTAATGAAAAGTTTTAGAAAATATATAAGCGAAATTGCAGGATTAAGATTCGTTTATGAAAATCTTGAACTAAACTCCTCTGCGGGTCGAAAAAAACTGCTTAAATCTCAACTTTTTACCAAAGAGTTTGAATTAACAGTAAATATTCAAGCTTTAAGCGAAATTTATGATTTTATACAAGATAAAAAAAACAAGAAAATTGTTTCAGATATTTGCACTACTTTAAATCAAGTTAATGATATTTCGGCAAGTATTAATAATATTAGATTCAACAGAGTTTCTGACGATATAGAGCTTTTTGAAATAAAAAAATTCTGCATTAATTCTCAAAAAATTCTCAAACAAATATCTCCATTTGATTTTTCATTAATTTTACTCCACGATTTAAGCGAAGTAATAACAATTTTAGACCCTCAAAACACTGGGATTCCAGCTTTTTATATTTATTCCGACTATAGTCCAGAATTAGCTCAACTTCGCAAAGAAAAAGACAAAGCAAAAACTCCTGAAGAAGCTGAAAATTTAAGATTAAAATGTGTAGAAATTGAAGATAAGATTAGAGAAAATTTAAGTAAACAATTAGCAAATTACGTAAACAAGTTAGAATACAACTTAAATCGCCTTGCAGATTTTGACATTTTAATTGCGAAAGCAAAATTTGCTGTAAAATTCAGATTAACAGAGCCAAAAATTACAAAAGAAAAGACTATTTACAAAGGTTTATTTAATCCTCAAATAAAAACTATTTTAGAAAGCCAAAATAAGAATTTTCAAGCTATAGATATAGAGATTTTCCCATTTCCAACTTTAATTACAGGTGCTAATATGTCGGGAAAATCTGTTTTGCTAAAAACCGTTGCTCTCTCACAATTTATGTTTCAATTTGGATTTTTTGTGCCTACTCAAAATGCCGAAATTATTCTTGTTGAAGAAATTTTATTAAACATTGGCGACAATCAAGATGAGCTAAACGGTCTATCGTCTTTTGCTGTAGAAATTCTAAATATAAACAAGATTATTTCTCATGCAAAATCAGGTAAAAAAATCTTAGCACTTATTGACGAACCTGCTCGCACAACAAATCCCGACGAAGGTAAAGCTATTGCAAATGCAATTGTAGAAATACTCACTGAATTGAAAGTAAATTCCTTAATTTGCACACATTATAGTGGAATTAAAGCTAACAAAAAACTTAGAGTAAAAGGATTGCAAAATATTTCAGATAATGAAAATATAAATATCGAAAACATAAACGATTTTATGGATTACTCTCTAATTCAGGTTGATGAAGAAAAAGCTCCAGCCGAAGCCATTAGAATTGCCGAAATTCTTGGTGCCGACAAAGACTTTATTGAAAAAGCAAAAAAAGAAGTAAACAATATTTAACGTTTTTGTAATAAGTTTGTAATTCTTATTGTTTTTGTTTGATAAATAAAAATAAAATAAGCAATATTTATAAAAAAATATATTAACTTTACACTCAATATTATAAATTTTTAAACTAACTAAAAATATTTTTTATGAAACAATTTTTTAAATACACACTTGCTAGTTTACTTGGCAGTATTTTAACCTTTGCAATTTTAATTGGAATTTTAATTGCAATTATTTCAGCTTTTGTAGCTGGCTTTAGCGAACAAGAAGCAATAATCGATGACAATTCTGTTTTAAAGTTAAGACTTGCAACAGATATTCCCGACAAAGCTTCCGACAATCCATTTAGTAATATTGATTTTATATCAATGACTTCGACTAAAACTATGGGATTGAATAATATTTTAAAAAATATTGAAAAAGCTAAAAAAGACGATAAAATTAAGGGAATATTTTTGGACGTAGGAAGCATTCCTTCTGGTTTGGGAACTGTAGAAGAAATACGTAATAAACTTATTGATTTTAAAGAATCTGGGAAATTTATAATCGCGTATTCATCGGGTTATACACAAAAATCATATTATCTTGCTAGCGTTGCAGATAAAATATATTTGAATCCTGAAGGTTCTTTTGATTGGAAAGGGCTTTATTCTCAAGTAATATTTTTTAAAGGAGCTTTAGATAAATTAGGCATAGAAGCACAAATTTTCCGTCATGGACAATTCAAATCAGCTGTTGAGCCATTTTTTACTGACAAAATGAGCGAAGCTAGCAAATTGCAAACAATAACTTTAATTCAAAGTATTTGGGACGACATGTGCACAAAAATTTCTAAATCAAGAAATATAGAAATCGAAAAATTAAATCTTATAGCAGATAGCTTGTGGGCTTATGATGCCAAAACTGCAAAAGAATACAAGTTTGTTGATGGGCTAGTTTATTATGACGAAGTTTTAGCTGAATTAAAAACAATGTCAAAGTCTGAAGAAGACCCAGAAGATTTTATTGTGAGCTTAGGTGATTATGCAAGTGTAAAAATTAAGACAAAGGCAAATAATTCTAAGGACAAAATAGCAGTAATTTTTGCTGAAGGCGAAATTATTGACGGTGGAAAAAGCGAAGGTTCGCTTGCTGGCGACTGGATGGCAGAAATTATTCGAGAAGTAAGAGAAGACGAAGATATTAAAGCTGTAGTATTAAGAGTAAATTCTCCTGGAGGTTCTGGATTGGCTTCTGACATTATGTGGCGTGAAATAACTTTAACAAAAGAAAAGAAACCTGTAGTTGTATCAATGGGAAATCTTGCTGCATCGGGAGGTTATTATATCGCTTGTCCTGCAAACTATATTTTCGCTTTACCAAGTACATTAACTGGTTCTATTGGAGTTTTTGGCATGCTTCCAAATGTTGAAAAACTAATGACAGAAAAACTTGGTATAACCGTTGATGGCGTTGGCACAAATGCTCAATCTGACTTTGGACAAATAACTAGAAAAACCACTACTAGCGAAGCTAATCTAATACAAAATCAAGTTGAAGAATTTTATGATACATTTATACAAAAAGTTGCTGACGGAAGAGGTTTAACAAAAGCTGAAGTTGATTCAATTGGTCAAGGTAGAGTGTGGAGTGGACTTAATGCTATAGAAATTGGCTTAGTTGATGAAATTGGCGGATTAAACGATGCTGTAGCCAAAGCTGCAAGTCTAGCTAATCTAAGCGAGTACAGACTTATAGAATATCCACAAAAAGAAGATGCTTTTGAAACATTTATAAAAGACTATAACAAAAATGTTACTGAAAAAGTAATTAAAGAAACACTAAATAAAAACTACAAATTTTGGCAAATAATTAAAAATGCTCAAAATATGTCTGGAATTCAAGCTAGAATGGAATATGAACTAGAAATAAATTAAAAAAACTTGAATTTCTAAGACTAACTTTTTAATAAGTTAATTTGCTTTTTTATAATAAATTTTGTGAGATTGTTGTATTTACGCTTTATCAGTTTTGCCATAAAAATAATGAATCCAATCTTGATATCTATCTTGTGCCGAAAGACAAGTATCTATTAAATAAGCTCTTACCGAATTAAATTCTCTCAAACCTCTGTAATAAAATAGTTTATGTCTCTCGTTAATAATAAATGGAATTATATTATTTCGTAGGCATTCTCGGAACATTATCAATCGTCCTACTCTACCGTTGCCGTCTTGAAACGGGTGAATTTTCTCAAAACGATAATGATATTCTACAATATTTTCAAAATCAATATTAGATAATTGATTATACCAACTGTTAAGTTTATTCATTTCAGCATCGACTTCTTGTGGCAAAGTTGTTTCCATGCCTCCAACTTCGTTAGCCAATGTTTTCCAATCACCTACTCGAAACCAAGATTTATAAGCATCAGCAGTGCTAGATTTTAAAATTCTATGAAATGTTTTTATAATTTCATTTGACAATTCTTCGTCTATACTGTCAAGTAAAAAGTCAAAAGCAACAAAATGATTTGATGTTTCAATAATATCATCTACTGGAACAGCTTCTTCATCTTTAAATCCTATACTACGCGTTTCGAATATATAACGAGTCTGGTCTTCTGTCAAACGACTTCCCTCAATGCGATTAGAATTGTAAGCAAAATTTATTTGGGTTTTATGGTATAAGCAACCGTTTAATCTTAAATCTTTTTCATTAATAAGTTGCGTTTTTAAATCCATTTTGAAATTAATTTCCGTACTAAATTATGTAATTAGAAAAATTTATTGAAAATTACGCATATTTCTCAAAAATAGAAAGCATCGTCATAAGGTTAAAGCTCTATTTTTGTTTTTTTTCAAAATCTTGTTTATAAAAAACGCTAAACTCAATACAAACAATGGAGCTATACAAACAGAAATAATCAAAAATAAATTTCCATTTTCTAGATGGTTAATTTTTAAATAAGCCCCATAAATTGAGAAAAACATTGTTAATAAACCTAAAACAGTTGTCAATAAGCCTAAAATTAATAGCAGATATTTATTTCCCATAATTATATTTTTAAAAATTATATGTTTTATCCTTTCTATGCAAATATAAACATTTTTTTAACATTATCTCAACCTTAAACCGTCTAAATCTTGCAAATTTCCATTAAACACATTCATATCGACATCACCTTTAATTCCTTTAACTCTTGCTCTGTCGGTAAATTGCCAAAACACCCAATCTTTGTTAATTTTATTTGGATTTTTTTTGGTATTATACCAAGCAATCCACAAAGGATATTTATCGAAACGCTTATCATGAGCAAAGGTGTTTAAATAAAAATTATGGTAAGTATATAAAATAGGTGTTACCCCATAATGTTCTTCTACTATTTGGAGCCAGTTGAGCAAACCATCTTTCAATTTTGGTAAATTTTGAATTCGGCTATATTTTTCAATATCTAAAATTGGCGGTAAGTCTCCCTTTTCGAGTTTTACAGTTTTTATAAAAAAATTTGCTTGCTCTGTGCTATTCTCATTAGGACGATAATAATGATATGCTCCTCTTAAAATTCCCTGATTTTTTGCCTGTTTCCAGTTATAATCAAACTTAGTATCCTTATTATTTTTACCAGCACAAGCTCGAATAAATACAAAATCAGGTTTTTCTTCAGAACTTAAAGTTTTCCAATCAATATTAGTTTGATATTGCGAAACGTCAATTCCATAAACAGAATAGCCTTCTAATTTTAATTTTGAAAAATTACCCTTAACATGTTGACTTGGAAAGAAAAAACTTTGAATTTCTTCGTAATACCAATAAGTTAGAAAAGCAATTATTGCTAAAGCAATAACTAAAAATATATTCCTCCTATTTTTATTTTTTTTCTTTCTTGACCTTCTTCGTCTTTTTGCCATTATTCAATAAAATTGTCACAAATATATTGTGCTATTTGAACTGCATTGCTCGCTGCACCTTTTCGTAAATTGTCTGCTACTATCCACATATTCACTGCATTTTCACATGATTCATCTCTTCTTACCCTTCCCACAAAAATAAGATTTGAATTTTCAGCAGTTAATGGCATTGGATAAATACTTTTTTGAGGATTATCTAAAAGACTAACACCGTCTGTTTCTTCTAAAATATCTCTAAGCTCAGAAATGTCAAATTTATTTTCAAACTCTATATTAACAGATTCGCTATGTCCACCTAAAACTGGCACACGCACAACTGTAGAAGTAAGTTTAAGTTCGGGTAAATTCAATATTTTACGAGTTTCGTGAACTAATTTCATTTCTTCTTCGGTATAATCATTTTCTAAAAATTCGCCACCTTGTGGAATACAATTCAAATCAATTTGATGTGGATAAGCCATATTTTCTGGTTTTTTCCCCGCTCTTTCTGACATTAATTGGTTAACTCCCTTATGTCCTGTTCCAGTAACAGATTGATATGTAGAAACAACTACTCGTTTTAGTCTATACTTCAAATGTAAAGCCCACAATACTACTGCAAGTTGAATAGTACTACAATTTGGGTTTGCAATTATCTTATTATAATTTTCTAAAATAGAAATATTTACTTCTGGAATTATTAATGGAATATCTTTATCCATTCGCCAAGCAGAAGAATTATCAACAACAAAACAATTATTACTTGCAAATTTTGGAGCCCAATCTGAAGAAACAGATTTTCCTGCCGAAAAAATCGCAATATCAGGTTTTTGCTCTAAAGCTTGTTCAATGCTTACAACTTTATATTCTTTTCCTAATAAATATACTGATTTTCCTACAGATTTTTCTGATGCGACTGGAATAAATTCATCAAACTCGAATTTATATTCTTCTAAAACTTTAAGTAAACTTGCACCTACCATTCCGGTAACTCCAACTACTGCTAATTTCATAAGCCAAAAATTTTTTCTTTTATGTAAAAATACAAGATTTTTTTAATTTTATCTGATTTTACTAAGTTTATTTTAAAAATTTCAAATTTAATTTTTCTAAAATCATATATTTATGAGAAATAATATTTTTAAAAGAGCAAAAAATTATTAACTTTGTTTGCTAAAATTACACATATTTTTAAAATAAAAAATTATTATATCTATGTATTCAAATTATCAAAAATTTTTACAAGAAGAAATTTCAGAGATTAAAAAAGCAGGGCTTTACAAATCTGAAAGAGTTATTGTTTCTCCACAAGGAGCAGAAATAGAAGTTAGTAGCGGTCAAAAAGTTTTAAACTTTTGTGCTAATAATTATTTAGGTTTAGCCAATAATCCTAAGCTTATAGAAGCTGCAAAAAATGCTTTAGACACTCATGGTTATGGAATGTCGTCGGTTAGATTTATTTGCGGAACTGGAGATTTGCACAAAGAATTAGAAAGAAAAATTGCAAACTTTTTCGGAACTGAAGACACTATTCTCTATGCTGCTTGTTTTGATGCTAATGGTGGAGTTTTCGAGCCTTTATTTACTCAAGAAGACGGAATTATTAGCGACACATTAAATCATGCTTCAATCATTGACGGAGTTAGATTATCTAAGGCACAACGTTTTAGATTTCAAAATGCCGACATGGAAGATTTAGAAAAACAATTAATTGCTGCTAAAGATTGCAGATTTAAAATTATTGTTACTGACGGCGTTTTCTCTATGGACGGAAATGTTGCTCCTCTTGATAAAATTTATGAGTTAGCAAACAAATATGATGCGTTGATTATGGTTGACGAATCTCACTCTGCTGGAGTAGTTGGAAGAACTGGTCGTGGTATTACCGAACATTTTAATTTGATGGGAAAAGTTGAAATTATCACTGGAACCTTAGGTAAAGCATTTGGTGGTGCTATTGGTGGTTTTACAACTGGCAAAAAAGAAATTATAGAAATGTTGCGTCAAAGATCAAGACCATATTTATTCTCAAACTCAATTCCGCCACTTGTTGCTGCTGCAGGAATAAAAATGATTGAAATGATGAGCGAAACAAACGAGCTACAAGATAAACTTCATGCAAACACTGAATATTTTATGGGAAAAATGAGTAAAGTTGGATTCGACATTAAACCAACAGAATCAGCTATTTGTGCTATAATGTTGTATGATGCTAAACTTGCTCAAGATTTTGCTGCAAAACTTTTAGACGAAGGTATTTATGTAATTGGTTTTTCTTTCCCAGTAGTACCTCGCAACGAAGCTAGAATTAGAGTACAACTTTCAGCAGCCCACGAAAAAGAACATTTAGATAAAGCTATTGCTGCTTTTGAAAAAATCGGAAAAGAAATGGGAGTTTTAAAATAATTTGCTTTCTATTATACAATTTGTTGTCTTTGCAAAAAAAACATTATGGGTAAAGTAACAAAAGTAAAAAATCATTTAAGTAATGATGAATTAGAGAAAAAAATTAAGGAAACTGTTGGTTTTTGGCGAGTTCAAAAGTGGTTAATAATTTATAATGCACAAAATTATCCACGAACTTCTGAAGAGATAGCTAATCATTTAGCAGTTTCCAAGGCTTTAGTGAACAAAACCGTATCTGAATATAATAGATTTGGTGTTGCTGCAATAGAAACGGTTGGTAGAGGTGGTAGAAAAAACGCCTATATGAGTGTTGAGCAAGAAAAAGAGTTTGTCGCCTCATATATTTCTCGTTCTCAAAAAGGTCAAATAGTTACAATTCAGGAAATTCAAGAAGATTTTGAAAAAGCAATTGGCAAAAAAGTTAACAAAACAACTATTTACAGATTATTGAAAAGACATGGGTGGTGAAAAGTGATGCCACGCTCTTTTCACCCTAAACGCGATAAAGAAAAGCAAACAGTTTTTAAAAAAACTTCAAGAACGAAGTAATAAAAACGATTAAAGCAAATAATCTTGACGAAAATAAGGTCTTTATAATGACTCAAGATGAAGGTCGTTTTGGCAGAGTAAAACATTCCTATATATTCATGGGTACATATGGGAATACAACCTATGGTTCCAAGACAAGTGATTAGAGAGGCTTTTTATGTTTATAGCGCTGTTTGCCCCAGCTTTGGAGAGCTGTGTTCGTTGATTTTGCGTACACAAATACTGAGATGATGAATTTGTTTTTAGAACTCGTCTCAAACGAATTTAGTGATAAGGAAATAATAATGTTAGTAGATGGTGCAGGATGGCATAGGTCGAAAGATTTAGTTATTCCCTCTAACATTTATTTTATAGTACAGCCACCATATAGTCCAGAACTTAATCCAACAGAACACATATGAGATAAAATAAGAGAAAAATATTTACACAATAGAATATTTACTTCACTAAGTGAAACAATAGAAAAAGTTAGTAATGGCATTAGAGAACTTTCTCAAAAAAAAGATTTAATAAAATCTATGACACTTTTTCCTTATCTTAATATTTTATAATAGAACGCAACTTGGTATAAAATCTAACTTTAAAACTTTACAAACTAATATGCTTTTTCATAAAAGTCTATAAATGAATGAGTTACAACCTTGTTTCCGCCAGGTGTTGGATAATTACCAGTGAAATACCAATCGCCATGATTGTTAGGACAAGCTTTATGTAAATCTTCAATTGTTTGGTATATCACTTGAAATTCTGCATTAACAGAGTCGTTTTTTATTAGCTCGGCAATTTTTTGTGATATTTGTTCTGCAGAAAATTCTTTGTAAATATTTCTTACATAATTTACAACATCTTCTTTTGGTAAATTTTCTTGCTCTTTACAAAGTTGATAAACTTCTTTAATTAAATCCTCTTTATTGTTTTCTTTTGCTAAAGCAATAGCCGCCTGAAAAGCAATAAAATCACCAATCCTAGGCAGATCTATTCCATAACAATCGGGATATCTGACTTGAGGAGCAGAAGAAACAATAATTATTTTTTTAGGCTCTAATCTATCTAAAATTTTTAAAATACTTTGTCTTAAAGTTGTTCCTCTAACAATACTGTCGTCTATTATTACAAGTGTATCAACTTTTTTATTAATAGTTTTATAGGTAATGTCGTAAACGTGTTTTACCATTTCTTCTCTATCTTTATCTTGAGTGATAAAAGTCCTCATTTTCACGTCTTTCACAGCAATTTTTTCAACTCTTGGACGAAGTTCTAACAAGTTTCTGATTTCTTCATCAGTCATTGCGTTAACTTTCTCACGAATTTGCTTGGTTTTATATTCGTTTAAATGAGTTTCCAAGCCCTTGAGCATACCATAAAAAGCTGTTTCGGCAGTGTTAGGAATAAAAGAAAAAACAGTATTTTCAAAATCGTAATTTATTGCTTTTAAGATTGTTGGAACAAGCAGTTCGCCAAGTTTTTTTCTTTCTTTATAAATTTCGTGGTCTGTTCCTCTTGAAAAATATATTCTCTCAAAACTACAAGGAGTTTTTTTCTCAGGAATTTTAATCATTTCAGTGTTAATAGTTCCATTTTTCTTTATGATTAATGCCATTCCTGGATCTAATTCATGAACTTGTTCAGCTGTAATGTTCAAAGCTGTTTGAATAGCTGGACGTTCTGAAGCTGCAACAAAAATTTCATCATCATAATAATAAAATGCAGGTCTAATTCCTCCTGGATCTCTAATCAGAAAACTATCGCCATGACCAGTGATACCACCCATTACATAAGCACCGTCCCAACTTGCTGTAGCTTCTCTTAAAACTTTAGCAATATCAATATTTTCTTCAATTAGATTTGTGATTTCATAGTTTTTATAGCCTTGATTTTTATATTCACGGAAAAGTTTTTGATTTTCTTCTTCCATAAATAAACCTATCAACTCCAAAGCTGTAACAGTATCGGCACATTCTTTAGGGTGTTGTCCAAATTCAATTAAATATTGAAATAATTCATCTACATTAGTAAGATTAAAATTGCCTGCTAGAGCTAAAGTTTTACTTCGCCAATTACTCACTCTCAACAAAGGGTGAACATAATCAATATTGTCTTTACCATAGCTGGCATAGCGTAAATGACCCATATATAAATCGCAAACAAAATCTAAATTTTGCTTTGCCCAATTAGCATCATTAGCTTTTTCGGGAGAGCTTTTTATGCCAATATCAAAACTTCTATAAATTTCATTAAAGCAATCAATAATAGGTGTTGAACTAACCGAACGCTTTCTGTGCATGTACTTTAAGCCTGCCGGCATGTTTAATTTTAAACCTAAAATCCCAGCTCCATCTTGACCACGATTATGTTGTTTTTCCATTAATAAATATAATTTATTAACACCATAACGCCAAGTTCCATATTTTTCTTGATAATACGATAAAGGTTTTCTTAAACGCATTAAAGCAATACCACATTCATGTTTGATTTGATCGCTCATATAAATTGCCTAATATTGAAATAGATGAATTTGTTTAAACATTGGACAAAATTAATATTTTTAAACAAGTTGTAAAAAACTTTAAGTATTTCTTAACATTAAAATTTCAACATATAATTTGTCAAAACAAAATATGTGGCTTAAAATGAATTAACAATTGTATTTTCGTATATTTGCAAAAAATATTGAATGGAAAACCTAAGAGATATAGAATATTTCCCAGAGTTTGATAATCTTGAGTTTATCGCTTCTCAAGTGGTTGAGGGTTTTATTACAGGTTTGCACAAAAGTCCTTTCCATGGCTTTTCGGTTGAATTTGCCGAACATCGTATTTACAACAAAGGCGAAAGTACCAAGCATATTGATTGGAAACTTTATGCTCGTAGCGAAAAACTTTTTATAAAACGTTACGAAGAAGAAACAAACTTGCGTGGACAGATATTTTTAGATATTTCTTCATCAATGCTTTTCCCTTACGAAAATAAAATTATAAATAAGCTTAATTTTTCTATTTACACCGCAGCAGCTTTAATGTATTTGCTTATTCGTCAACGCGATGCTATAGGTCTTTCAAGCTTTGATGACGAAATTAGATTCCATGCAAATGCTCGTTCTTCGAAAGTTCATTTACAAATGATTTATAATGAGCTAAGGAAATATCTTAATCCAAAAAATATAGGACTACAGAAAAAGACAAATACCGCAGAAGTGCTTCATCAACTTGCAGAAATAATAAACAAACGTTCTTTAGTTATTATTTTTAGCGATATGTTCACAAGTAAAGACACAGATTCTGAAAAACTTTTTGCAGCACTTCAACACTTGAAATACAACAAACACGAAGTGATAATTTTCCATGTTACTGATAAAAAGTTTGAGCAAGAATTTGCTTTTTCGAACAGACCTTACAAATTTGTTGATTTAGAAACAGGAAATATTTTAAAACTTAACCCAAACGAAATTCGAGAAACTTACATAGAAAGAACTCAAAATTTAGTGCAAGAACTTACAAACCGTTCTATTCAATATGGAATTGACATAATCGAAGCTGATATTAACAAAGACTTTAGTGAAGTTTTGAAACCATATTTAATTAAGCGTGCTAAATTCTTTTAGGCGGTTTCGGTGGCTTATAAGTATTCAACTGCTTTACTTCAACTTCGTTCAGCAACCACGTTGCTTTCGATATTCAAACTCAGTCACGTACACTTCGGCTTTGCTCAGTGCACCGCTTCTGGTACGCTCCTTCGTTTTCAATCTCAGACGCCTCGCATTTGAACACTTCTAAGCCACCTTGGTTTAGTGGTTTTTATTAAGCTATGTATTATTTTGTCCTGAACAATATTTGATAAAGGCGGTGGCTTATAAGTGTCCTGACTTGAGTTTATAAAGTTCGTAAAGAAGGTAAGTGTTTGACTGTCAAAAGTTTGCCCGAAGGGCAACATGTGATTAACCGTAGGCGCAGCCTGCGGTATGATCTCCTCAAAAGCCTTGCCCGCAAGGGCAACACAATCAAATCAGTTAAAAGTTAAAAAGTTGTAAATAGCAAATTAATTTTCATCAATTTTTCGCAATTAACTTTCACCACTTTAATTAAAAAAAAAGACAGCAAATAAAGTGTTTGCAGCAAAC
>Ga0209719_1001920_pt1 | contig 23617 bp, 18 predicted proteins | sample AD_JPNAS2_MetaG_FD_184421 | JGI IMG/M metagenome (GOLD analysis project Ga0209719, IMG submission 184421) | Active sludge microbial communities of municipal wastewater-treating anaerobic digesters from Japan - AD_JPNAS2_MetaG (SPAdes) (version 2) | ecosystem: Engineered > Bioreactor > Anaerobic...
TATCGACTGAGCGAGCCGGTCGGGTTCGAAGTTCAGGCGGAACTGCCGGAGGTGAGCGAGCCGACCACGAATCGGACAGAAGCCGGTGAGTACACGTTATCGTCTTTTCCGGTCTGTGTGAATGGCCGGGTGGCGCACGAAGCGGCGGACCGGTATCGGTTTGAAGCGCGGCAAGGCATGGTGATCGTTGCTGTGACGCAGCCGGAGACGTTGCCGCCGACGGGCTTCTTGCCGTCCCTGACGTTTTGCGATGCGGCCGGCAAGCCTTGCGAAGGTGTTTCCGTGTATGCGGCTGACCGTGCGCCGGTTGCCGTGTTCGAGGTGCCGCAAGACGGCACGTATACGCTGGCGGTGAGTTCTGCCGTGCCGGCACGGTCGGGCGACGACTGCGTCTACCGGATTCGGGTAGGGGAGTTGCCGCTGATTACGAGCTTCACGCCGGTGCGCGCGGCTGAGGGCGAGAGCCTGAATGTCCGGTTGGAGGGGGTCAACCTGCCACGCAAAAGAGTCCGCCTCTTTACCGGCGGCAAGAATAGTGCGCTTTGCCTGCAAGCGATCACCGAGGGTGCCTGCGTTGTGCCGGGCCTTCGGTTCGCGCTGGATGCCGAGTCCGCCGCGCCCGATTTCCGGGTGACGATGACACCCGCTTCGCTGAATATCCCGGCGGACGGCAGCACGTTGGTGAACCTGCGTGTGCAGAGGATCAATGGGTTTGCGGGCGAGGTTCGCGTTGCGCTTGATTTTCCGCCGCTCAGCATCGCGAGTGAGGGCGGCGTGATCCCAGCCGATGCGACCGAGGGTGTGCTTACGGTCTCTACCGATGGGGTGCGCTTTCCGCGTGTTGTCTTTGGGCTGGCGCTGACGGCCACGGCCGAGGTGGGCGGACAAACGGTGAAAAGGGCGGTGTTGCCGGTCCGCCGGTACCGCGTTGCGGATGCCGAGCATGAACAGGTCTTTGCCGAACCGATGGCGCGGTCAAATGCCGGGCTGAATCCGTTGCGGATCAACATAGCACCGAAAAAGCCGCTGGTCGTGCCGTCTGCGGAAGCGCTTCGTTTGACGCTGTTCAGTTCCAGCCTGGCCACCCATCTGGGTGGACTTTACGAGCCAGTAGTGATCTATCCGCCGCGCGGATTTACCGTGGAGGGCGTGCAACGCACCAACAAGCAGGAGCGTGCCGCCGTTCTTTTGAAATGCGATCCCGCTGTGTTGAAGCCCGGTGCCACCGGGGTGCTCGTGCTGGGCTGTGTCAGGCAAGACGACGCCAAGCGAAAACCGCTGGCTGTCACGCAGTGCGTGCCTTTTGTGATCCACTAGGGGCGCTTCTGACAGCGCGGGCAGAGATGCGTGCCGCGCTGGGCAACGACAATGCGGTCGATCACGGTGCCGCAGCGCGGACAGGGCATGCCGTCGCGGCGGAAGACCTTGAGTGCGTCGGCGTTGCGGCCGCGACGTCCGGCGACGCTGTAGAAGTTCGCCTCGCCGTTGCCGAGCGTGGTGCCGGCGTTGTCGATCGCGCGTTGCAAGACCGTGCGTATCGCGGTGTGCAGGCGACGGATTTCGGCGGCGGAGAGGGTGTCGGCGCGGCGTTCCGGATGGATGCGTGCCCGCCATAGTGCTTCGTCCACGTAGATATTGCCCAGCCCCGCCACCGTGGTCTGATCGAGTAGCAGCGGCTTGATCTGGCGCGTCTTGCCTTTCAGGCACTGCTTGAATAGCGTCGGCGTGAAGTCCGCTTCCAGCGGTTCCGGGCCGAGCGCGGCGAACGGATCGTCGTCAGGTCGCGTCAACCGGAAGCGCCCGAATTTCCGCGTGTCATTGAAGATGAGTTCCCGTCCGTCGGTCAGATGGAAGCTTACATGGTCGTGCGGCCCCGGACGTTCGCCGGGCACCGCGAATCGCAGCTTGCCGGTCATACGCAGGTGGATCAACAGGCGGTTGCCGGAATCAAGGTCAAGGACGATGAATTTGGCGCGGCGTGTGACCGTAGTGATGGTTCTTCCGGCGAGCGCGCGGCAAAAAGCGTCGGGCGGCAACTCGGCGATGGTGCGCGGCCAGCGCACGGTGACGCTCCGGATCACGGAGCCCGGCAGACCATGCGCGCGAAGATCACGCACGACTGTCTCGACTTCAGGCAACTCAGGCATGCTGCATACCAAGCACGACGTGCTGGGACTAGGTGTTGGAAAGTGTGAGCAGGTGTTCCGCGATGGCGGCGCAGGTCGGGGCGGTGGCCAGTAGTGACGAGAAGTCGAGCCGCTCTTCGATCGCGCGCTGTGCGGGCGTGGCAAGGTCGGCATGGCCGACAAGCAGTGCGCCGACCATGCGGTTGTCGCGGAAGACGAAGGCGCGGTAGCGGTCGGGCTGATCCTCTTCCAACAGCAGGTCGCTGTCCTCTTCCGGCCGAAAGCGGCCGATGCTGGTGAGGTCAAGGCCAACCGCTTTGATGGTGTTGCTACGGGGCAGGCCGTCGAAGCGTGCGTCGCCGCCGACGGCATTGCGTCCGGCGATCGTGCCTTGCGTCTGCGCGGCGGTCCACAGTCCGTAAAGCTGGCCGTCGAACTCAGCCACGTCACCGGCGGCATACACGCCGTCGGCCGAGGTGGCGAGCGCGTTATCGACGACGATGCCGGTGTTGACCTTGATTCCGGCCTGATGCGCCAGCGCGATGTTCGGACGCACACCGATGGTAATCACTGCGAGGCGTGCGGGCAGACGGCGCCCGTCGACCAGTTGCACAGCTTCGAGCGCTTTCTCGCCTTCAAGGGTCTGGGTTTGCGCCTGCTTGAGGATTGTGATGCCGATTCCGCGCAGGTGGCGCTCTAGGTGTGCGGCTGCGGCGGCATTGAGTTGACGCTGCATGAGCCAATCGCTGCGTTCGAGGAGCGTGACGGCCGCGCCGCGCCGCGCCAGCGCGGCGGCGGTCTCGATGCCCAGTACGCCGCCGCCGATGCAGACGCAGGGTGTGCCGGGCGTGAGGCGGGCGAGTAGCGCATCCGCGTCGGTGACGGTGCGCAGGCTGAAGACGCCGTCAAGTTCGATGCCGGGCAGCGGCGGCATGTTGGGGGACGCGCCTGCGGTGAGCATCAGGCGGTCGTACGGCAGCGCAGTGCCGTCGGCGAGCGATACCGTGCGTGCGGCGGTGTCGAGCTGCGTGACCTGCGCACTGCGCAGCAGGCGGATGCGCTGTTCGGCGTACCACGCTTCGGGATGGATGGGCAGCGCGTCGCGCGTGATTTCACCGGCTAGGTAGCGGGTGAGGTTGAGGCGGTAGTAGGGCAGTTCCTTTTCCGAGGAGACCAGTGTGATCTCGGTGGATGGCGACACAACACGCGCGGCTTCGGCGGCGGCAAGACCGGCGATGCCACTACCGACGATCACGAGGCGTCCGGTGGTTGCGGCTGACGCGGTTGCCGTGGCCAGTGCGGCTTCAACTTCGACCTTCTTGAAACATTCGGGTTCTGCGCCGCAGACCGGGCAGGGATCGGGCGGTTCCGGCCCTTCGTGGACGTAGTTGCAGAGCAGGCAGCGCCAGTGCGTCTGTGCGAGGCCGGACGCGGCTTCTGTGCCCGGTGCCGCGTAGGGCTTGAAGTCCCCTGGTCCGGCACCGCAAACGGGACAGCGGCCCGGCGGTTCATTGCCGGTATGGACGTAACCGCACGGGACACAGCGCCACTGGCGCATGGTGGTTGGTTGCTCGCTCATGTCGGAAATCTCCTGAACGTCTTGATGACGAATTGCAAAGCGGGGTCAGCTCCGGCTGGTGCGCAGCTCGTCGGCCTTTGCGATAATAAAGTCGGAGAGGGCGGGGGCGATCTCAGTATCTTGGAGCGCGTAGAGGATATTGGTTTTTATGAAATCGAGGGTGTTGCCGGCATCGTGGCGGCGCGCCCGCACGCGGCAGCCGTGCATGGGGTGTCCGTCGGCGACGCGCGCACGCAATGCATCGGTGATCTGAATCTCGCCGTTTTTCCCGGGCGGGACGGCGTCGATATAGTCAAAGATGTCGGGCGTGAGGATATAGCGGCTGGCAACGGCGAGGTTCGAGGGGGCTTCGGCGGGGGCGGGTTTTTCGATCATATCGCGGATGCGGTAGGTACGGTCGTCGAGTGCGTCGCCGGCGATGATCCCGTAGCGGCTGACACGTTCGGGCGGCACTTCTTCGAGCGCGACAACGCAGCCGCCGAAGCGGTCATGCACGTCGAGGAGCTGGCGCGTGGCCGGCACGCCGTCGAGACTCTGCATCAGGGTGTCGCCGAGAAGAACCGCAAAGGGCTCGTTGCCGACATGGTAGCGTGCGCAGCGGATGGCGTCGCCGAGGCCGAGCATCTTGCGTTGCCAGACGAAGTGGATGTGGGCCAGCTCGGAGATGGCGCGGATGCTGGCCAACTCCTTGAGTTTGCCTTTGGCCTCCAACTCTAGCTCCAGTTCGAAGTTGCGGTCGAAGTGCTCCTCCAAGGCACGCTTGCCTCTGCCGATCACCATCAGGATGTCGGTGATGCCGGAGGCCACGGCCTCCTCGACCACGTACTGGATGACCGGTGTATCGACGATCGGCAGCATTTCTTTGGGTGCCGCTTTGGTGGCGGGCAGGAAGCGCGTGCCGAAACCGGCGGCGGGAATAACAGCTTTGGTGACCATAGGAAAGGCTCGGTTTTTAACGTTCAACTCTCAACTTTTAATCAAACGAGGACCGGCTTGAGGACACGGATGTTTTGGGGCGCGAAAGCCTTGGCCAGCCGCTCGTACATGGCATCGTCGGTGTAGGTGCCGATGATGGCACCGCCGGAGCCAGTGAACTTGGCGGAGGCGCCCACTTTGCGCGCGGTTTCGACCATGCGCAGGTTGCCTTCGCTGAGGTTGAAGATCTGACGACGGCGGTCGAAGTTGGCGTCCATCAATGCGGCAAGGGTGGACCAGTCGCCCTCCGCCAGCGCGGTGCGCGCCTGCATGGTGATGTCAGCCCAGAAGTTCATGGCGTCCACGACCTCTTTCTCGCCGCGGTTGAAGCGGTCGCGGATGTTGTTGTGGAAGACCTCCGACCCCTCCGAGAGATCGGTGCGATAGGCGATATAGAGCGGCGGCAGGTTGGAGAGCTGCAGCGGCTCGTAGTGGCCGAAGCCCCGCGTCTCAAGCAGCGTCTTGTCGAAGTCCATAAAGACGACGCCTTGGTAGACCTGTGCCACGCGGTCCTGCAACCCGGCGGCGATGCCCAGCTCGCGAGTCTCGACGGCGCGGATCAGGTTGGCGAGCTGAGGCTTGGGGATGGTGACCCCGTAAAAGGCCATCAGGGCGCGCATGGTCGCTGTGATGATGGCGCTGGAGCCGGCCAGGCCGACGAGGTTGGGGATGTCGGTGTCGTAGCGGATCGTGAAGTTGTTGTCGTGCAGTTCAATCTCGTTTTCTTGGCAGTAGCCGTAGAAGCACTTGATGGCCGACTTGAGCAAGCGGATGCCGCCGTAGTAGCCGAAGAGCCGCACGTCGTCGTACAGCGCCTGGATGCTGGCGAAGGTCGATCCGTCGCGGCGGCAGGGCACGATCTCCAGATCAGGCGACTCATAGAGTGTGACGTGCGCGGAAAAATTTGAAAAGGTGAAGGCGATGGTCTTCCCGAAATAACCGTCGGAAGGGTTTCCGATGAGCGCTGCACGCGGGTATGCGGTTGTGTGTATGATCATGGCAACGAGACAGTTAGGATTTAGGATTTAGGAGTTTGGAGTTGGTAGTCCTGTTCCGTTTAGTTCATCGCGGCGGCGAGGGCTTTGCCGAACGCGCTACATGAAATTTCGGTGGCGCTCTCCATCAGGCGCGCGAAATCGTAGGTCACGGTTTTGGCCGAGATCACGGTATTCATCGCCGCGATCAACTTGTCGGCGGCTTCGGTCCAGCCCATGTAGCGCAGCATCATCTCGCCGGAGAGGATGAGCGAACCGGGGTTGACCTTGTCGAGATTGGCGTACTTGGGAGCCGTGCCGTGGGTCGCTTCAAAAACCGCCACGCCGGTGGTGTAGTTGATGTTGCCGCCGGGTGCGATGCCGATGCCGCCGACGCAGGCCGCGAGGGCGTCAGAGATGTAATCGCCGTTGAGGTTGAGGGTGGCGATCACATCGTATTCTGCGGGACGGGTGAGGATCTGCTGCAAGAAAGCGTCGGCGATGCAGTCTTTCACAATGATCTCACGGCCGGTCTTGGGATTCTTGAACGAACACCAGGGGCCGTCGCCGATAAGTTTGGCGCCGTAGGCCTCGCGGGCGAGCTGGTAGCCCCAGTCGCGGAAGCTTCCCTCGGTGAACTTCATGATGTTGCCCTTGTGGACCAGGGTCACCGAGGCGCGGTCGTTGGCGATGGCGTAGTCGATTGCGGCCTTGACCAGGCGCCGGGTGCCTTCGAGCGACACCGGCTTGATGCCGATCGATGACGATTCGGGGAAGCGGATCTTTTTCACGCCCATCTCATCCTGCAGGAAGGCGATGACCTTGCGGGCGTCGTCGGTCTGGGCCAGCCACTCAATGCCGGCGTAGATGTCCTCGGTGTTTTCACGGAAGATCACCATGTCGGTCAGTTCGGGGCGCTTCACTGGGGAGGGCACGCCCTGAAACCAGCGCACTGGGCGCAGGCAGACATACAGGTCGAGTTCCTGGCGCAGGGCTACGTTGAGCGAGCGGATACCGCCGCCGACCGGTGTGGTCAGTGGACCTTTGATCGAGACCAGGTAATCGCGGCAGGCTGTCAGCGTCTCGGCGGGCAGCCAGGTGTTGGGGCCGTAGACATCATTGGCCTTCTCGCCGGCATAGACCTCCATCCAGGCGATCTTGCGACTGTCGCCATACGCGGCGGCCACGGCGGCGTTCCAGGCGATCATCGCGGCGCGCGTGATATCGGGACCGGTGCCATCGCCTTCGATAAAGGGGATGATCGGACAATCCGGAACCTGCAGGATACCATCGTCAGCCAAAGTGATTTTTTCGCCGAAGTCAGGCAGCGTGATCTTGTCGTAAGCCATGGTCGCTCTCCAAAAAAGACATGAATGAAAAGTCGCGCCAGTATATGGAATGCCGCCTGCCGCCGCAAGTTCTTTCGTCGGACTTGAGGTAATCGGTTGGTGACATTAAAATCTCTGCGTCTCCGCGTCTGCGTTATCAAGAAGTACAATGCTATTTGTGGCCGGTTTAGTAACAACAACAACTGAGTGCCCGGTCGCGCTTGTCGCCACAAGACGGGCGTGGTATGCTGGTCGCCATGGAATTCGATGCAATTCGTGATGATGATTTGGATGCGGCGGCAGAAGAACGGAAGGGCTGTCTGCGGGGAGGTTTCCAGTTGATTCTGTTTCTGCTGGTTCCATTGGCCGTTATTGTGGCGCTGCTCCCGACGCTGCTTTCGATGGACGGTGGTCGCCGCTGGGCGTTGGCCTCGATCAATGCGGCGGCCGAGCCAGCGTGCGTGTCGTTTGAGCGCTGGTCGCTGGGCTGGTTCCGTGCGCCGGTTCTGGAGGCGTTCTCATTTAGCGATCCGCAGCACGGCATCGCGATGTCGGCCGAGCGTGTCACGTTTGATCGTGGGTTGCTGCGTCTGTTGCCGATCGGGGTGCTTGATCTGGGCGAGGTGACGCTCAGTGCGCCTGAACTTGATCTCGACCTTGTGCCGCCCCCTCCGTCGGTTGAGCCTAAGCCTCGGAAGGAGAAAGAGGAGAAGAAGGGCACCTTCTTCCTGCCGATCGTCGACATCGCAGCCAGCCTGAATGTGACGGGCGGCCGCATCGCGGTCCACGGCGGCAGCGCGGGGCGCTGTGTGGCGGAGCAGGTGGAGGGGCGTGTAGCGTTGACCTCGTACCGCAAGCCGATTGAAGTGAAGACGCGCGCGCAGATAGGCGGCGGTTTGGTGGCGTTGGAGGGACGCATCCAGAGCATCCGTGATCTGAGTAAGGGCACCGAGACCGAACAGCCGGAGCGCATCACGTTGAAGGCGGTCGATGTGGATCTCACAGCGTTCGCACCGTTGATCCAACATGTAACCGGCGACGCATGGATCCACAGCGGCAAGCTGGAGGGTGCGCTGACCGCCGCAAGCCGCAGCTCTAAGCTGGGAATGATTGAGGGCGGCTTGGCTGTCAGCCATCTCTCGGTCGGTGCGCAGGGAGAGAAGCCGTCGCCGCCCGGCGATGTGGCGCTGATGGTGAACCTTGGGGTTGACGGCAAGACGCTCACGATCACCCAGTTCGATCTGGCCTCGCCGTGGGTGCGCGCTGAGGCCAAAGGCCGGCTACAGGCGGCAGAGAAAGAAGGTGTGATGACCGGAGCGGTGAGTGGTAAGACCACGATTCAGCTCGCGGCACTGGCACGGGACTTCGGGTCTGCGCTCGGGCTCTCCAAGGCCTTCACAATGAGTAGTGGCGAACTACGTGCCGAAGTGGCGGTCGAGGGTAGCGACACGGCGTTGCAGGTGCAGGCGGACGCGGTGACGTCCGATCTGGCGATGAAGGTCGGGAAGCAACCGATCACGTTCAAGCCGGAGCCCTCGCTGCAAGTGAAGGCGCGTTTCCCGTACGGTGCGTGGCCTGAGGTTGAACGCCTGCATCTCAAAGCTCCGTTTGCCGATGTCTATGCCAGCGGTCGTTTTGATGCGGCGGCTCTCAAGGCACAGCTTGATTTGACGCGGTTTGCTCGTGACGCCACGCGCATCTTCAAGGCGTGTCCGCCGATGGTGGGATCAGTCTATCTGGACGCCTCAAGCCGACGCGAAGGGGCGGGGGTGGCGTTTACCTCCTTCTTGAAGCTGGCCGATGTGGCGGTGGAGGTGCAACCGGGTCAGCGCACGGTGGTGCCGCAAGGAACGTTGAAGTTCTCCGGAAGCGTACCGCTGCAAGGCAACGAGCCGCAGGCCGAGTTGCGCGATGCGGCCGTCGAACTGACGCTCGAGGGCGGGCGGGCGTCCGGCGCGTGTCAGCGGTTAGCGCCGCCCGGCGTGAAGCGTCCTTTGCAGGTGCGCGGGTTCTCCTTTTCCAGCGATATGGAACTGGCCAGCGCGCGCCGTCTGCTGGGCGGTTTTCTGCCGGTTGCTGTGTACCGCCGCTTGTCGGCATGGCAGGGCCGCGTGGTGGCTAACGCAACGGCCGAGGCTGTAGGAGAAGGGGTAAAGGTGCGCCTGAATGCCGCCGGACTCGCGATCACCGCACGCGCCGAAGACGGCGGTGTGTGGCGCGTGCCGGATGTGCGGGTTGAAGGCAGCGTGGCGCGCGACGGTGCCAAGCGCGGGATGCAGATCGCGCTGACGGCGCGAGGCGGGGCCACGCTGGAACGCGATGGTACCGCCGTGTTCGCCGAACCGTCGGCGCGTGTGACCGCAGAGGCAGTCGTGGCGGCGGACGGGGCGAGTGTCAAGGTTTCCAAGCTGGATGTGGCGAGCAGCCTGTTCGCGATGCAGGCTGAGGCGGCGGCGAACGAACTGTCCGGTCGCTGTTTGCTTACGGCACAGGGCCGTACGGCGGTGGACGCCGCTGCGGTGACGCGGTTGCTGGCGGCTAAGGGCATTGATGAGTTTACATTGACCGGACGCGAGTTCCGGCCGTTCCGTTTTACTTCGCCGCTGGCGGGCGGCGCGTCGACGGTGTTGTCGGAGGGTGAACTCGAAGCCGCCGTGCATGTAGGGTCGGTTGTCGGATTCGGGTTGCGCGCCGGGCCTGCGGACGCGCTCATCCGTCTGTCCAAAGGCGTGTTGCGCGTCGGGTATGAGCCGGCGCTCAACAACGGGCGCTTGCGGTTGGTTCCCGAAGTGGCGGTCGGCGGACGCGGGGGGGGTACGCTGACACTGCCGCCGCGCACGCGGTTGCTAGAGCGCGTGGCGCTGACGCAAGAGATGTTCGATACGTTGCTGGTGAACTTTAATCCATTGTTTCAGGGCGGTCGCGTGCGCAGCGGAACGATCACGCTAGACCTGCGGAGTTGCCGCATTGAGCCGGGCGTGCCCCCGGAACGCGGAGTGGCCTTGGATATGGACATCGCGCTCGAAAACCTGAAACTGGAGTTGGGCCCCGCGTTACGCGAGTTGCTTGGCATGATTAAGGTCAAGACGCGCGTGTACGAGGTGAAGAACCTGCCGATTCATGTGACGGTGCGTAACGGACGGATTCAGGCCGATCCGGTGCGTATGGTGATTGAAGAGCAACCGGTGATCATCGGCGGTTGGGTGGCCTTTGACGGCGCGGTGAACTATGTGATCGAGGTGCCGGTGACGGAGCGGCTGGTCGGCGCGACAGCAGCCCGCATGTTCAAGGGCACATCGATCAAGATTCCGGTCACGGGCACTGTGGATGCGCCGCGCCTCGATACGCGTGCGTTGCAGAACATGCTGGGCAACCTGCTGAAGGGTGCCGTCAGCGAGCAGGCGGTCGAGCGCGTCGGCGACTTCTTGGAGAAGCTTCGTCAGGAATTGTCGAAGTAGCGGCGGCGTCAGGTTTCAACTCACGCGCCCGCGAGGGGCGCGACGCCGAAGAATCAGAGTCATGCGAAGTCCAGGGGCGCATACGGCAATGGTTCGCAGAGTGCGGCCAGATTCGCGGAGGGCGTGCCGGACGGGATTTCGCAGCCGGCCATGACCATATGCGGGTTGCCGAGCGCGTCATAGCTCTGCGCGACAGCGGCGCGGATGCTCTCGGGTGTGCCGTGAAGCACGTCGCCCACCGGATCGATGCGCCCCGCGATGGCTGTACCCGGCCCCATGTGCCGTCGCGCGGTGATGGGATCCACCATGTGGTCGATGTCGAGAATGTCCACTTTCAATTCGGCCAGATGCGGCAGCAGATGCGTGATGTTGCCACAGATATGGAGTTTGACGAGTCCGCCGCTGGCTTGGATCGCTTCGATCAGCCGTTTTTCCAGCGGCCACACCTGCTCGCGGTAGAGATCCGGCGGCAACTGGCTGGCGATGGCATCACCGATGCCGATCGTATCGGCACCTTCCGCGAGTTGGGCACGGGCAAACCGGATGGCCGTCGCGGTGCAGCGCTCCATCAGGGTGAAGGCTGCGGACTCGTCATCCATCAGGTCCAGCAGAAAATCCTGCACGCCGCGCAGGTTTGCGGCCTCCGCGACCGGGCCTTCGACCCAGCCGAGGATCGAGCAGTCGCCGTCAAGCAGGCGTTTGAATTCGCGCACGGCGAGCAGTCGGTCGAGCATGCGCTCAGAGGTGTACGGGTCTGGGTCGTCGTGCAGGGGCGAGAGGTCGTGGATGTCAACGAGCGGCGGGCGCACGAGGCAGGGCGCGTGGTCTACGATGTATTGGATCTCGGCGCCGAAGCCTTGGGCCTCGCGGTAGGGGTCGGAGATCGCGCTTACCTGATCGAAACCGAACTGTTCGCGGCAGCGGAGGTTGGCCTCTACCAGCACGCGCCAGTCTGAAGCGAAGGCGGCGTAATTCGAGCCGATATACTCGGCGGCGAACTGCATGAGGATCGGCACACGCGGCAACATGTCGGTGGCGCGTCCTTGGACAGTGGCAAGGTATCGTTCGAGGGAGGTCATAAGGTGTTTGAAGGCGTTTAGGTGTTTTGAAATGATTGTTCCATGATCGCCTCAACTATAGCAGTTTCATGAAACGCCGTCTTGTATGAACCATCCGTGTTTTTGTACATTCTTGCTATGAAACAGCGTTGGACGTTCTGCGTTGAACGTTCGATGTTCTTGGCGGTCCAAACTCGGTCACATCCTAATCTCCCCACCGAAAACGCCGAAAATTTTTCCAAATTTTTTTTTCAAAAAACCCTGTTGCGCGTCTCCGGTCAATATGATAAAGTTGCAGCCACTCTTTTGAAGCGGGTGTAGCTCAATTGGTAGAGCGCGACCTTGCCAAGGTCGAGGTTGTGGGTTCGAGACCCATCACTCGCTCCATGCTTTTTATGGGGGTGTAGCTCAGTTGGTAGAGCAAGTGACTCTTAATCACTGGGTCCACGGTTCGAGTCCGTGCACCCCTACCATGGAAAAACCGGCGCGTGGCCGGTTTTGTCAATTAGGAGTCAGGAAGCGTGAGTCGAGAGCTTGGCATGATGACATGGCCGATGGCAGACTTAATTCCTGACTCTTGATTTTTAATGTGTCAGGGGCGAGTGTAACAGAGATGGACGTCGTCATTCTGTTGGGAGCGCCGGGGTCGGGCAAAGGAACGGTTGCCGGACGGCTGGTGGCTGCGGATAAGACGCTGCGGCATGTGTCGAGCGGTGATCTGTTGCGTGACGCGGTGAGGCGTCATACGGCGGCCGGGGACGAGGCCGAGGCTTATATGAAGCGTGGCGAGCTGGTGCCCGACGCGCTCATTGCGCGGCTGGTCGCCGAGCTGATGGCGGAACTCAACGGTCCACGCATGTTGCTACTAGACGGGTTTCCGCGCACAGTGGTGCAGGCGCAGATGTTGGACCGCACGGTTGAGGACTGCGGCGTGTCGTTGGCTGCGGTGGTGTTGCTGGATGTGCCTGACGAGATTTTGGTGAACCGGATCGCTGGGCGTAGGCTCTGTCCGGCGTGCGGGGCTGGGTATCATGTGACCAACATTCCGCCGCGGGTGGAAGGTATCTGCGATGCCTGCGGGAGTGCGCTGAAGGTGCGCAAGGATGACAACCCTGAGACGGCGAAGAACAGGCTGGCCGTCTATCAGGCACAGACGGTGCCGTTGATCGAATTTTACGAGGCGCGCGGCCTGTTGCGGCGCGTGCCGGGAACCGGTCCCATTGATGAGATTGTAGAGGGGGCTAGGCGCGCGCTTTGATGAAGATTCCCTTAAAAAACGCTGCGGAGTTGGATGCGATGCGGGAGAGCTGTCGGATGACCGCTTCTGTACTGGAGCAGGTGGCGGCGGCGGTCCAGCCCGGCGTGACGACAGGCGAGTTGGATGCGCTGACCCGGCGGCTGATCGCGGGCATGAACGCCAAACCCTCTTTTTTGGGCTACCGGGGGTATCCGGGAGCGATATGTATTTCTATCAACGACGAGGTGATTCACGGCATCCCCGGGCAGCGGGTTGTCATGCCGGGGGATGTGGTGAGTCTGGACGTCGGGGTGTATTACAAGGGATTCCACGGGGACAGTGCCACGACCGTGACGGTCGGGGTGACGGACCCCGATGTGATCCGGCTCGTCGAAACGACGCGCCGGGCGCTGGAGGCGGCGGTGGCCGCAGTCCGGCCCGGGTGTCGGCTTTCCGATGTCTCTCACACGGTTGAGGGCATCGTGCGTGCGGGCGGTTGTTCGGTGGTGCGGGATTTTGTCGGCCACGGCGTGGGGCGTCACCTCCACGAAGATCCGCAGATTCCCAACTACGGGGTGCCGGGGCGCGGCCCCGTCCTGAAGCCCGGGATGACGTTGGCGATTGAGCCGATGGTCAATCTGGGGCGGCCGGATGTGGCGGTGCAGGATGACGGATGGACAGTTGTTACGCGAGACGGGAAACCGTCCGCGCACTTCGAGCACACCGTGGCCGTGCTTGAGGAAGATGTGGAAATTCTGACGCTGGCATAGAGGATTTCCACATTTTTAGGGTAGACAAGTCAACGGACTTTTGGTTAAATCCACCACCTTTTTTGAACGAGGAATAAAAACCATGAAAGTTCGCAGTTCAGTGCGGCGCATTTGTGAGCGTTGCCGTGTGGTGCGTCGCAAGGGCATCGTGCGTATTATTTGTACGAATCCTCGCCATAAGCAGCGTCAGGGTTAACTGGAGAAGACAACCATGCCGAGATTGATGGGTGTGGATGTTCCGGGCAGAAAGCGCGTCGAGTACGCGCTCCGGTATATTCACGGAATCGGTCCTAAGCGGGCCAGTGACGTGGTCGAGAGTTGCAAGATCGACCCGGCCAAGAAGGCAGATGATCTGACCCCGGATGAGATCCGGCAGATCGTGGCCTTTATTCAAGAGAACTACCGGGTCGAAGGCGACCTGCGCCGCGAGGTGTCGCAGAACATTCGCCGGCTGATCAGTATCGGTACCTACCGCGGCCTGCGTCACAGGCGCGGCCTGCCGGTTCGCGGGCAGAGGACTCGCACGAATGCGCGGACCCGCAAAGGCGGCAAGCGAACGGTGGGCGCGGTGCGTGACAAGTCGGTGCGCGCGGCGATGAAGGCCAAGACAAAATAAAACCCGGCGACGGCAGGGCGCGGGCTCGCTCCTTTCGGGGATGGAACCGGTGCCGTGTCTGTCACACATTTTGAGGCTGAATACGCATGAGCGAAAAAGATGTGAAGCAACAAGAAGAGCAGGCGGCGAGCCCCGAGCAGGCAGCGACTGTTGAGAAGAAGGCAGCTCCTGAGAAGAAAGCGGCTCCTGAAAAGGCGGAGAAAGCAACAGCTTCTGAGAAGAAGGCTGCTCCCGAGAAAGCCGAGAAGGTGGATACTTCCGAGAAGGAGGCAACCCCCGAGCAGGTGGCTGTGAGCGAGGCGCAGGCCGTGATGGCCGAGGGCGACGAGCCCGTTAAGACCGCCGACACCACAAAGAAGAAGGGCAGAGGGAAGTCGATCCCCGCCGGGATCGCCTTTGTCCGGTCGACTTTCAACAACACACTGGTTTCAATCACGGATGCCCGCGGCGGCGTGATCGCCTGGAGTTCGGCGGGTAAGGCGGGCTTCAAGGGATCGCGCAAGAGCACCGCGTTCGCCGCCACCATGGTGGCGCAGGATGCGGCCCGCCAAGCGATGGCCAAGGGGATGAGCGAGGTGGAAGTCAGGATTCAGGGTGCGGGCGCGGGACGCGAGTCGGCGGTGCGGGCGATTCAGGCTGCCGGCATTCAAGTTACGCTGATCAAGGATTGCACGCCGATCCCGCACAATGGCTGCCGTCCGCGCCAACGGAGGAGAGTCTAACATGGGCAGGTATACAGGTCCCGTTTGCCGCATTTGCCGGCGTGAGGGGCAGAAGCTTTTTCTGAAGGGTGCGCGTTGCTACATGGCCAAATGCGCCATTGAGCAGGGGCACCCGGCGCCGGGCCAGCATGGCGCCCGCCGCAGCCGCAAGATGTCTGATTACGGTGAGCAGCTCCGCCAGAAGCAGCGCCTGCGCCGCCAGTTTGGCATGCAGGAAGGCCAGTTCAAGCGCTTCTATAAAGAGGCGATGCGCCGCAAGGGCGTCACCGGCGAGTTGCTGCTGCAGTTGCTCGAGACCCGCTTGGACAACCTTGTCTATCGCCTCGGCTTTGCGTCGTCGCGCCGCGCGGCGCGTCAGTTCGTGCTGCACGGTCACGTGTCAGTGAACGGCAAGAAGGCCGCCGTGCCTTCCATGATCCTCAAGGTCGGTGACGTGATCGAGGTCCGTGACCGCCCGCGCAGCCGGGATCTTGCCGCGCGCAGCCTCGAGGCCGCCACCACGCAGCAGATGCCCACGTGGCTCGCGCTGGACCGGAAGGCCTTCCGCGCCGAAGTTCTGAGTATCCCGACGCGCGAACAGATCGCGCCGATCGTGGATGAGCAGGCCATTGTCGAATTGTATTCGCGCTAAGCGCGTGTGCCGATGGCCGTAGCCCTCCGGGGTGCGCGGCCTGAAAGGACGGAAACATGCCGATTCGTTTGAGTCGTTTTGAAATGCCCCGCCGTGTGCAGAAGGAAGAGAACACGGCGACCGCAACCTATACGCGCTTCACTGCGGAGCCGTTCGAGGTGGGCTATGCCCGCACCATCGGAAATTCGCTACGCCGCATCCTGCTCTCTTCGATTGAAGGCGTCGCGATCACTTCCGTCAGGATTGAGGGAGTCAACCACGAGTTCACCTCGTTGCCCGGTGTGAGTGAAGATGTCACCGACATCATCCTGAACCTGAAGCGCGTGTTGCTCAAGAGCTACAGTCGTACCCCGGTTTGGCTTAAGCTGAACCGCAAGGGGCCTTGCGTGGTCACCGCCGCAGATTTCGCGGAGGACAATGCGGTCGACGTGCTCAACCCGACCCAGCACATCGCCACGCTCGACGCGGACGGCGTGCTGGCGCTGGAGGCTGAGACCCGCATCGGTCGCGGCTTCTGTCCGGCCGAGGGGAACAAAGGCGAAGAGCAGGAGATCGGGCGTATTCCGATCGACAGCGTCTTCTCGCCGGTGTCGCGCGTGAACTTCACGGTGGAGCATACCCGCGTGGGCCAGCGCACGGACTACGAGAAGCTGATTCTCGATGTCTGGACCGATGGCCGTGTCTTGCCGGAAGACGCGCTGAAGACTGCCGCCGCCGTGCTGCGCCACCACTTGGATGTGTTCGTGGACTACAGCGACGAGGTATTGGAATTCGAGGATACCGAGAAGAAGGTCGATGAAGAGCGCGACCGTCTGCGCCGCGTCCTGAACATGAGCGTCAATGAAATCGAGCTGAGCGTCCGTGCCGCCAACTGCCTGAACAACGCCAACATCACCACAGTCGGCGAGTTGGCAATGAAGACGGAAGCGGACATGTTGAAGTATCGCAACTTCGGCAAGAAGTCGCTCAATGAGATCAAGGACAAGCTGACCGAGTTGGGGCTCTCTCTCGGATATAAGGTCGATCCGGACCTGCTCGAAAACAATAAGCAAACGCAAGAGCAAGCGCAAGCAGATTGAGGTTTTGAAACATGCGTCATAAGAGAATTGCTAAAAAGTTCGGGCGCTCGACATCGCACCGCAAGGCGCTGATGAGCAGTCTGGTGACGAACCTGATTATCAACAGCAGCATCAAGACGACGCTGCCCAAGGCCAAGCAGGCGCGCCGTGATGCCGAGAAGATGGTTACCCTGGCCCGCAAGGGCACGCTGGCGGCCCGCCGTTTGGCGGCTTCCCGCTTGCAGAGCCCTGCGGCCGTGCGGATACTCTTCGATAGCGTGGTTCCGGCCATGGAAGGTCGGCCCGGCGGCTACACGCGTATCTATAAGCTCGGGCATCGCACCGGCGACGGCGCCGAAATGTGCCTGTTGCAGTGGGTCGTGACGCCCAAGAAGCTCGAAGCGTCGGCTGAAGCGGCTGCGCCCGAGGCCAAAGGCGAAAAGAAGGCGAAGGCGTAACCCTTGCGGGCTGTATATGCGCCGCGTGTGCATGTAGATGAAAGACCGGACGCCGCAAGGTGTCCGGTCTTTTGTTTCGGGATAGGCTTGGATGCTGAAATATGAAAAAAAAGCCTGGGCGGAACGACCCGGAATGGTGCTTGCCGGCGTGGATGAGGCCGGGCGGGGATGTCTGGCCGGCCCGGTGGTCGCGGGAGCGGTCACGATGTCGGCCGACCTCGCTGAAAGCCTCTACGCCGACAGCTTGGCGGACCTGACCGATTCGAAGCAACTCTGCGCCTCGCGCCGCGAAGCCTTCTATGATATTTTGACCGCCACACCGGGCGTGGTCTATGCCACTGGCTGGTGCAGCGCGGCGGAGATCGACCACCTGAACATCTTGGCTGCGACGGCTCTGGCGATGCGGCGCGCACTGAAGGCGCTGCCCGAGATGCCCGGCCTTGCACTGGTGGACGGGCTGCCGGTCAAACGGCTGCCCTGCGCCTCCGCCGCGATTGTGCAGGGCGACGCCAAGAGCTTTCTGATTGCGGCCGCCAGCGTGATCGCGAAAGTCAGCCGTGACCGCTATATGGTGAAGGCCGCCGAGCGTTACCCCGAGTACGGCTTCGCCGAGCACAAGGGGTACGGTGTCCATGCGCACATGGCCGCGCTTTTCCGGCATGGCTCCTGTCCCGAGCATCGTCACACCTTCCGCCCGGTGCAAGATGCCGACCAGAGAGAGTTTTGTTTCTAATGCGGGCGCAGCCCGCAACCCAATTCAATCTCACACAAAGGCACAAAGGTTTTTTTGGGGGCATGGCTCGGGTTTTTATCCACAGATTTACGATTGCGCAGATTTTTTTTGGGAGCGAGTATCCTCGACTTAAAAGAGTGCGGGCGTCCTCGCCCGCAATAACGTGTCTTGCAAAAGGGTGTGGCACGGGCATCTTGCCCGTGTTCCATGGTTTCATTTTTCGACATGATTTCCCGCTGCGCGGGCGCATAAACGACATGATTGACATGATTTCCCGCTGCGCGGAGACATACACTTAGTCGGTTACGCTTAGTCGTTTACACTTAGTCGATTGCGCCAGCGACGAAGTGTTTCGACGAAGTGTTTTGGACGAAGTGTAGGCGACCAGTGTGGCTCGCGGCACCATTTTTGCGCACCGCCCTGCCGCCGTACTTCTGCTCAAAAAGCGGCGTCGCGCGGAATACCCCTTGCCGCCGACATTTTCACAGGGAAGCGTCAGTTCGAGATCATCAACTCAACTCCATTGACGGTCGTTGGCCCATTCGGCGTCCCATTGTTCGGTGGAGGTCCAAGGCTCGGGGAATTGCGGATGGCTCTTCTCTTTGATGAGGTCCTCGTTGAGTTCCTCGATGCCGAGGCCGGGAGTATCGGGGACCGCGATGAAGCCGTCCTTGATGAGCGGCTTGGACGGCCCGACCACCAGATCCTCCCACCACGGCACATCGACGGAGTGCACCTCCAGCGCGGTGAAGTTGCGTGTGGCAGCGGCCGCATGCACGGCGGCCATGCAGGCGATCGGGCTCTCGGCCATGTGGATCGCCATGGCCACGCCGTGGTCCTCGGCGAGATCGCCGATCTTTTTGGTCTCCATGATGCCGCCTGCGGAGAGCACGTCAGGATGAACCACCGCGATGCCGCCCGACTTGAACAGGGGCATGAAGTTCTCTTTGAGGTAGATGTCCTCGCCGGTGGCGATCGGCGTCGTGGTGGCGTTCGCGAGCCGGACATACTGCTCGGTCAGTTGCCACGGCACCGGGTCTTCCATCCACGCCAGATTGAACTTCTCCAAACGCTTAGCCAGTTTGATGCAGTCTTCCAACGGAACATGACCGATGTGGTCGATGGCGAGCGGGATCTCGTAACCGATTTCAGCGCGCACGTCGGCCATATACTGTTCGAGGAAGTCGAGCCCCTGCTCGGTGATGTGGATACCGGTGAAGGGGTGGGCGGTGCTGAAGAGGTCGTACGCTTCACCGCGCATGGCGCGCGGATCGATCGAGCCATGCGGCGTGCTGAAGACGGTCTTCTTGTAGTGGCGCATGGTCTCAAGGAAACCACCGGGTGCGCTGAGACAGCCGGGCTTGTCCATGAGCAGTTCGATGCCGAGATCCATTTTAAGGTAGGTGAAACCCTGCGCCATGCGCTCCTTGAGTGCCTTACCCATGTCGCGGCCGCCGCCCTCAGAGTCGGTATCGCAGTAGATGCGCACGGTGTCGCGGAACTTGCCGCCGAGGAGTTGCCACACCGGCACGCCCCATGCCTTGCCTGCCAAGTCCCAGAGCGCCACCTCAATGCCGCAGACACCGCCGGCCTGACGCGAGTGGCCGCCGAACTGCTTGATGCGGCGGAAGATCTTTTCCACATTGCAGGGGTTCTCACCGAGGATGCGGCTCTTGAGCATTGCGGCGTAGGTGCGGCTCGAAGCGTCGCGCACCTCGCCGTAGCCGATCAATCCTTGGTTGGTGTAGATCTTGATGAGTGTACAGCGTTTGGGCGCGCCGTCGATATCGGCAAAACGCATGTCGGTGATTTTTAGTGTGGAGGGATCGATTGTCGTGGACATGATTTTAAACCTTGGATTTATGGATGGTGCGAGCACAGCAACGCCCGTCAATTCGCATGGTACCACAAAGAGTTATTCCATGCCTAGCCTTCACTGTAACCGCTAGCGACACCGGCTAGTGACAGGGGATGCGAGTCGGGCGTGTGTTTGGAAGGCACAGCAAGCAATGTTTTTCGTTTTTGTTTGTTGAATGCATCTCGTGGTTCATACGAACCCTCAGAAACCCTTCGTGTTCTTCGTGCCTTCGTGGTGAAAAACCCGAACCATGAAACATGAAACTTCATGAAAACCTTCGTGTCCTTTGTGGTTCCCTAAAACCGAGCAATGCCCCCCAAAAAAACCTCTGCGTCTCTGCGCCTCTGCGTTAAATAAACCCAATCCATGCCATTCCCAAACGAATCAACCCAAACGCCCGCTTGCAGAATCCACACGAAGTGGCTACCATCTCACCATGATGAATGCATGTCATAGAATTGTCAGCGCGGCAGCGGCGTTCATGCTGATCGCCGGGTTCGCCGCCGCGGCGGAGCCGCAGGTGTCATTCACATATATGCCGCCTTACGGGTCAACGGAAGACCTGGCCGGGCGCGTCGAGAATGTCGATTGTGCGACGCATGCCGTGGCGGTTTACATCTTCGTCGGCGGATGGTGGACCAAGCCGAGCTTCGCGGCGCCGCTCTCGCCAATCGCGTCGGACGGCACCTGGACGTGCGACATCACGACCGGCGGCTCGGACATCTATGCCACGCAGCTTGCCGCCTACGTGGTGCCCCGTGACTATGCGCCGCCGCGGGCCGAGGGCTGGCCGCAGCTTCCGGACGAGCTGGCCGCGAATGCCGTCGCCTCAGTGCGTGCGACCCGGCCCTACACGCGGCGGATCTGGTTCTCAGGCTACGAATGGTCGGTCAAGGATTCGCGCGGCCAGACGACCGGGCCGGGGGACAATGTCTTTTCGGACAGCACGGGCAATGTCTGGGTGGATGCGCAGGGGCGGCTGCACCTGAAGATCTGCCGCCGGAACGGCGTCTGGTCGTGCGCCGAGGTGGTCTCGGTGCGCAGTTTCGGCCACGGGACCTACCGGATTTTCGCGGACACGGCCGCCGACGCGCTCGATGCGCGCGCCGTGCTCGGCCTCTTCACCTGGAACGACGACGCCCCCTACACGCACCGGGAGATCGACATCGAACTCTCGCGGTGGGACAACGCATCCGATGCGAACAACGCGCAGTACGTCGTGCAACCGTGGCAGCCGCCGGGGCATCTGACCCGTTTCCGCGTACCGCCCGACGTGACGAACGCGACCTACAGCTTTTCCTGGCGCACGAACCGGATTGATTTCGCCACCTACGGCGGGCACGTCATCCCGACGTCACCGGCAGGGGGCGAGATCGCGGCATGGTCCTTCGCCGGCGACGGTCTGCCGCAGCCCGGCGGCGAGAACTACCGCATCAACCTCTGGCTCTGCAACACCGCCGGCACGACCGACGGGAAGGACGAGGAGGTCGTCATCAGCCGTTTCGCCTTCGTTCCGTCGCCCCTGCCGCGTCCGGCCTGGACCAACCTGGCATGGTCAGCGGACGGGATGCTGTCACTCGCGGCGTGCGCCGAGCCGCAGGTGGCGTACCGGGTGGAGGTGTCCTCCAACCTCACCACCTGGGCCGAATCCACCGTGGTCGCGGCAACCAACACCAGCCTGACCTTCATGGAGCAGCCGTCCCCGGGGCATGCTCGGCGCTTCTACCGTCTCACGGCTCTGGAGCCGTAGGTGTATCCAACCCGATCGAGGGATCCATACCGTGAACAACCCATCACCAAACAAAGACGACTCCAAAGCGAGGCGGCTGGGGTTCGCGCTGGTCGCGCTGCTCTTTCTCGCGGCCTGGATTCTGGGATACGTAGGCTACGACCAGTGCTACTGGGAGGTGGGCAAGCAGCTCCCCTGGTGGGATCTCGCCTACATGTCCTTCCAGCTTTTCGGTTTGGAGTTCAACGTGCCGGTGGTTGGCAGCTCGCCCGCCCCGCTCGTGGTCGGGCGCTCCCTCGCCCTTCTCTTCACTGCCTCCGCCGCCCTGCTTGCCCTGGCTGGGATCTGCCGCAACGAGATCTGCGCCCTGCGCCTTGCCCGCCTTCGCGGACACGCCGTCGTCTGCGGCGCGGGAAAGAAGGCCGAGGCGCTGATCCGCGACCTCCTACGCGCCGAGATGCCGGTCGTCGCCATCGACCTCAAGACGGACAAGCCGCTTCCGGCCTGCGGCGTCTTCTCCCGCTTCTTCGTCATCCAAGGCGACGCCACGCGAGCCGAGATCCTCGCAAGAGCGCAGGTTCGCCATGCCGCGCACATCTTCGTCATGACCGGCAACGACAGCGTCAACATCGAGACTGCCTCGCAAGTCATCCAACAGGCGCGGTCGCATGATTCCGCCGGTCGGCGGGGCAAGCCGGTCTGCCATGTCCACATGGTGGACCGCCATGCCGGGGATCTGTTCCGCGGCCACTCCGTCTTCAAGGACTACTCCGCCTACATCTCCGTGCGAATGTTCAATGTCTACGACAACGCCGCACGGCTGTTCTGGCAGCGCGAACTGATTCGGCGCGCCCCCACCGCCCCGAACGATCCCAGGCGGTTCCACGTCGCCATCGCAGGCATGGGGGAGATGGGCGAGGCCGTCATGCTGCGGGTGATCAAGTCCGCCCACTTCGCCAACGGCCGCAAACCGGCCTTCACCCTCGTCGACCTGCAGGCGGACCGCGTTCGCGAGCGTCTCGCGCAGCGGCATCCGGCTCTGGAATCCCTCTGCGAAATCGGCTGGATCGACGGGGAGATGGGTGCCGCCGATACCCAGTGCCGCATCGCGCAGCGCCTGTCCAGTCCGGACGACATCGGCATCGTCGTAATCTGCGCGGATGACGACCACGGCAACTTCGTGACCGCGCTCCAGACGGCCCTCCATCTCTCCGCGACCGACATTCCCATTTTCGTCAGGCTGTCGACTTCCGCAGGGCTCGCCGAAATCCTGAAAGACGAAAAGTCCGAAGCCGCGCTGGCGCGCCGCATTGAGGCGTTCGGACTTGTCACGGACTGTTGCTCGGTCGACGTCGTGCTGGAGAATCGACTGTTCCGTTTCGCGCGCGAATTCCACCGGGCGTACGTCGCCAACCGCGCCAAGGCGGGCGTGCCAGATTCCGATCCGTCGATGAAGAAGTGGGAGGCGCTCGACGAATCGTTGCGGGAATCCAATTGCGAACAGGCCGAGCACCTGAAGGTGAAGCTACTGGCGGCGGGCATCCCGCCCGAGGCCGCCGGGCACTCGCATCCGGTCGCGTTCAACGACAAGCAGGTCGAGATTCTCGCCAGAATGGAGCATGCGCGGTGGTACGCCGAGCGCCGGCTCGCTGGCTGGACCTATGCGCCGCCGCCCAAGAACGTCGCACACCGCACGAGTCCGCATCTGGTGCCGTGGGAAGAGCTTGACGAATCGATCCGCCAGATCGACCGCGACGCCGTTCAGGCCATCGCGCCCGTTATGGTCGATCTCACCGGCTCCAGTCCCGCCCCGACGCACGAAACGAGTTAGCTCGCCGCCCGCGTTTCGCACGGGAATGTAAATGAGGATAACTTTGATCGGTGTAAGTGATAGGCAAGGCGTTTTCTACTTAAACGTTCTGAGTTCGACGTTCAGCGTTGAAAGTTTTTTACGGGGTGGCGGCGTGACCGCCGCCGGGGAGGGACGAGCGTCTGCTCGTCCGCGGGCAAGCAGACGCTTGCCCCTCGTGCGCCCAGCATGGGCATGTACTAGTCAACTGAAAGGAGTTGATCGCAAAAGCAGTGACAGCAAGCGTAGCGAAACGGCAAGGCCGCGACCGCAAGGGAGTGAGCTGGAGGAAGCCGATAGCAAAGACACGACCGCAGGAACACGAACGGGTAGTGAGGCATGGTTCGGGCGATGAGTGTGCGAGGAAACACGAAATCCGACAGTCACCGAAAGACGCACTGTGTAGAGCCCGGCGGCACGGGTCGAAAGTACATGCACCTTACCTGGGGAGGCCCCGC
>Ga0209719_1001924_pt1 | contig 23557 bp, 22 predicted proteins | sample AD_JPNAS2_MetaG_FD_184421 | JGI IMG/M metagenome (GOLD analysis project Ga0209719, IMG submission 184421) | Active sludge microbial communities of municipal wastewater-treating anaerobic digesters from Japan - AD_JPNAS2_MetaG (SPAdes) (version 2) | ecosystem: Engineered > Bioreactor > Anaerobic...
GGGAGGCATATTCCTGGTTCAGGGCTTCTGCATCGAGCAGACACAGCTGAACGTCATCTTCGGCAATCACCGTGGCGCTTCGCTCGTATGTGCCGAACAGAAAAGACCGGATGGTCCCGATAAAACATCCTTCTCCGAGCCTGGCCAGGGTTATGGCGCCTTTGGGAGTTTCCTTGATGATCTTGACTGTACCATCTGCGATGACCCACAGCCACTTGCCGTGGTTTCCCTCTTTCACGATGGTTGCACCGGCGGAATAATTTTCTTCGATTCGCACATACCGGTAATCAACGTTCGGCCCTTTAATAGGCTGCAGAAAATCCTCTTTTAGACCACCCGCTCCGGCTTCCTCTCCTTCTTCCGGGTAGAGGGGACCGGAACCTACCAGGGTTATCCTCCCGTCATCCACCAGGCGTAAAGCATCCAGAACAATCTCCATCATGCTCTTTTTTATGACGGGTTCAATGCCGGTTAAATCGCCTTCAGAAAAATCATATGTTCCGTCAGTCCACCCGAAAAGTGTGTATACCGCGTCCAATCCTTTTTGATTGCCCAGAAATGCATTAATCGGATTCCCGTCGACAAAATGTACAACACCCTTATCCACTGAATATTGACTTCGCAAAGTCAAGGTTCCCGTGCAATTATTTCCTCCCAGCAGCTGAAAAACATCAGCAAGAGTTAAGAATATCAAGCTCCCGGAGAACACGATGTTATTCGACATAGTTTTTATTCCTTTTTTTGATGTTGAGGAAGGTCGCCCGCACCCCTAATGAATAAAGCACATGTTGGCGTTTATAATAAATACCATTACCCCCCAGAATCGGTTGCAATTTAATCCGGCACGCGGAAATCTCCACTGGTTCTGGAGGGAACAGATCTGCCACCGCACCTGATGATCAACAATCTCTATTTCAACCAGCGCCAATATAGGAAACGCTGTTTTGGATGTCAAGGAAATCTTCATCCCTTAACGATAAAGCATACATTCGACGTTTTCTGCTACAGAATAACCGGCGGTTCGCAATATTTTGAATCGATGGTTCCCGCCCGGTCGTCTTTCAAAGCCTGCGGCAGATGTTCCAGAATATCCGTTGCAGTGATTCCGTCCAGTCCTTTTTGGTCGGCCGCCAGATCGCCGGCATAGCCGTGAAGAAAGACTCCTTTGCGCGTTGCCATCTCCGAACTTAATCCAAATCCTTGCAGAGCCGCGATGCATCCGGTCAGCACATCCCCGCTTCCGGCTGTCGCCATTCCGGGATTGCCGCTCAAATTGACATACACCCGGCCGTCCACAAACCCGATCAGCGAGTGTGCGCCTTTGAAAACAACGGTTGCGTTGAATTTCGCCGCCGCCGCCTGCAAAATACCAATTTTATCGGAATTCACCTCCGCCACGTTCTTGCGCATTAAACGCGCCATCTCGCCCGCATGAGGGGTGAGAATCGTGGCTGCTTTTCTTTTTAGTAGGATTTCCGGCCGTTCGGCAATCGCCGTCAAGCCATCGCCGTCAATCAGCAGGGGCTTGGATATGACAGCAACCATCTCTCTTACGAGCTTCGTCGTTTCCTCCTGTAAAGACAGGCCGGGCCCGATGACCACCATGTCGGCCTTCTCCGCGAAAGACACGAGCTCCGGCTTGGCTTTTAGAGAGAGGCTGAATACCGTTGTTTCTCTCTGCGGCAGGTAAACAATTTCGCGTCCTGATTGAGCTATGAACGGGATAATTGAAGCGGGCGCCGCAAGCCTTGCATAGCCGCCGCCTGCTTTCAAAAACGACATGGCGGAGAAATACGGTGCGCCAAAGTAATTGGCCCCGCCGGCAATGAACAACACATCCCCCATCGATCCCTTATAAGCTTCGGCAGACCTTGGAGGCAGTAAAACCCTCTCATTGGTCTGTGTCAGAATGCCATCCTGGTCATAAAGTGACGGAGGGAAAGAAATATGGGTGACAAATAGTTCTCCGCAATGATCATAACCCGGATAAAGCAGGTTGCCGATTTTCGGCAAACCAAATGTGACGGTATAAGCGGCCCGAACCGCGGCTCCCATCACCCTTCCCGTATCACCTGAAATCCCCGAGGGGATATCCAGGCTCAATACCGGGCGTCCGCAGGAATTGATCAGACTGATCACATCCGCTGCCAGTCCCTTAACATCGCGATCCAACCCTGTACCGAAAACAGCGTCCACAACGGCATCGCAGTGCAAAACGTCTTGCCGCGCTTCATCGGCCCGGCTCAACAATTGGACGTCACTAAAGAGATTGCACAAAACATCATAATTCGTCCTTGTCGCCCCGCTGTACTTTTTCGGCGAAGACACCAGGAATACTTTTGCCTGCCCGCCTGAAGAATAAATCAAACGCGCCACGGACAGTCCGTCACCTCCGTTATTGCCGGCCCCGCAAAAAATCACAAATTTATTACCGCGGATGCCGATTTTTCTCTGCAACAGAACAACAGACGCCATTGCGGCATTTTCCATCAGGATTTCTTCTGCGAGCCCCAATTTTTCTATCGCGTACCGATCCATCCCTCGCATTTGTTCCACAGTGGCCAGTTTCATGATTTTTTCCTCGCATTCTGCATGATTTGATTTGAAATATTCTTTTTATAGTATAAAATAATTCATCATTATTTACCAACAACATTTTAAGGAGAGGTCATGACGCTCATATCGGAAATCATCCGAAAACGATATTCCTGCCGTTCCTATTCGCTCAATCCGGTCGAGGAATCTATCTTACAGAAATTCAGGCAGCAGGTCAATGAACCGCATCGAGGGCCTTTCGGGAATATGCCGCGCTTTGCCCTTATTTCAATGGCGGTCCTGCCGCGCGAAGAATGGAAAAAGCTCGGCACTTACGGCGTCATTAAAAATGCACGGCTTTATCTTGCGGGATTGATCAGTCCGGCGCCTATGGCGACCTGTGATTACGGATACTGCATGGAAAAGCTCATCTTAAAGGCCACTGAACTGGGGCTGAATACCTGCTGGCTGGGCGGTACCTTTGCGATCAGTGCTTTCAGGAACGCGGCAGGAATGCAACGCAATGAACTGCTGCCAACCATCAGCCCCATAGGCTATGCTGCAGAACACAAAAGCCTTACCGAAAGGTTCATGCGGCGTTTTGCCGGCTCCGACCACCGCCTGCCCTGGCAGGACCTTTTCTTCGATGGCAACGCGAAAACCCCTCTTTCATCCGAAAAAGCCGGTGAATACGGTGAAGCCCTGGAAAATGTTCGGCTGGCACCCTCAGCATCCAATCAACAACCCTGGCGTATTGTTTATGATGATCAGCAAAAAACATTTTCCTTCTATCTTTCACGCACCATCGGCTACCGGAAGCTTCGCGACGTTTCTTTGCAGGAAATTGACATGGGCATCGTCATGTGTCACTTTGAACTGACTGTTGCAGAGCTTGGATTAACAGGAAAATGGCGGCAAAATGAATCCGCCCCGGAAATAAAACCGTGGGAATATATCACAGACTGGCAGGCTGGATAGCCGAATAAGGAAATCTGAAATGTAGGATGATCATGTTCAAACGATACCATCCATTTTCAATACTTTCGCCCCGCGGATTCTGCCTTCCTTCAGATCGACAAGCGCCCGGTTGGTATCGGCAAACGGATATTCTTCGACATCGGGGATGATGGGGATACGGCCGGCGATTACCAGGAATTCCTCAATATCCCGACGTGCCACGTTCGCTACACTTTTCATCTCTTTTTCCTGCCAGAGATGCAGCGGATAGTCCATTCGGAGTATCTGGTCCCGGTCCGTTTCTTCCTTGCGAATGGCGTTGATGACGAGCCTTCCCCCGGGTGCAAGGTTTTCCAGCGCTTCAATCACCGGCTTCCATGCGGGTGTTGTATCAATGACCGCGGCAAGCAATTGCGGACTCTTGTCGGCTGTATCGCCGGACCAGGAGGCACCCAGCTCCAGAGCAAATTTTCGCTCTCGTTCGGAACGCGCAAAGACAAATATTTCTGAACGGGGATAAAGATGACGGGCCAGCGTCAGCACCAGATGAGCCGATGCACCAAAACCGGTCAGTCCCAGGGATTCGCCGTCGCGAAGGCCGGCAAGACGAAGCGAGCGCCAGCCGATGGCCCCCGCACATAAAAGCGGCGCGGCCTGCAGATCGGAATAAACGGAAGGAATGGGAAAGGCAAAATCCTGATCCACAATGACATACTGCGCATAGCCCCCCGGAAGATCGCGTCCTGTCGCCTTGAAATCGGGGCAGAGGTTTTCAAGGCCACGAAGACAATAACGGCATTTTCCGCAGGACGATCCGATCCAGCCGATGCCTACCCGCAAACCTTCAGCATGCTTTGAGGCCTTCGGTCCCTGCTGATCCACAAAACCGACAATCTGATGGCCCGGTATAAAAGGAAGTGACACGGGAGGAGTACGGCCTTCGATTTCATCAAGTTCCGTGTGGCAAACACCGCAGGCGGATACACGAACCCGGATTTGTTTTTCACCGGGAACCGGATCGGGAATTTCCACAAAAGAAAGCGGCTGTGGATTTTCGCGAACATTCGTAATTTTCTCCAGAACAGCCGCTTTCATGATCTTATTTCAAGGCTGCGGGCATTTTCAGCGGCACATCAACCGGCTGAATGTATTTATCCAGTATCGCCCGCGTACCGTTCACCTTCAGTTTTTCAAACAGAAAGGCAAACTGGCGCTCCAGTACATCGCAGATCCGGCTTCGAACATCCGCCGGCAGATGCCACAGTTCCAGTTTGAACGGACCGAACGCTTTCTTGCGGGTTTTGTAGATAAACTGTTCTTCCGTGTCTTTTTCTTTCCATTCATTTTTCATGTTGCTTTTCAAATAATCATAAAGCTTTGCCCGCAACTCACCCGGGAAGTCACTGCTGTCAAAAATCATATTCTGAAAACCGGTTGCCAGGTGAATTTCGGCCGTGCCGGTGGCAGGGAAACGGTCAAAAGCTTCATCCGGCAGTGTGGACGCACCGTGCTGAACCGCTCCCGACAAACCGTATTGCAAGCGCGAGGTTTCCGATAATTTCTCAAGAACGTCAAAATCAATTTTCACTTTCGCGACGGTTCCGTCGGCCAGAGGAATGCCGCCGTGCGTGGTCCCTGTCTGCACACTGATCTTGCTGATGCCTTTCAACGCGTCGCCCCGCTTCTTGAGTTCTTCCAAATAGCCGTCCATGTATGCCTGTAATTCTTCGATGGTGCTGTTCTTGCCGCCGACTTCGCCGATCTCGCCGCCTACGGATATGGTAATCCCCTGCGGCTCCAAATCGCGAATCATCGTCGTCAATTCAGCCGCCAGCGAAAAATTATTCCTCTGCTGATCTTTGATGGTAGGTTGCGACAGATCAACCAGCGTGGACGTGTCAATGTCGATATTGTAAAAACCGGCTTCGATCGCTTCCCAGATCAGATTTTTGACTCCCTGGATTTCCTTTTCGGCATCCGCCGCAAATTTCTTGGCATTGATCTGGAAATGATCCCCCTGGATAAAGATCGGGCCACGCCATCCGGACTTGACTGCTGCGGCGGTAACCGCACAAGTATATTCAAATGGCCTTTGACTCGTATAGTCAATTTCCGAGCGTGCGATTTCAAAGAGAACCGGCCCCACTTTTCCTTTCATCGCGGCACGGAATACCGCCTGCGCGGTATCGTAGGTAATCCCGCGGAGATTGATTGCCGGAACCGTAAAACCACTGACTTCCTTTCGGCCCATCGCTTCGTAGAGAACCTGAATCGATGAAGACAGGATGCCCAGTGCGGCGGCTCCACGGCGAATGAGAAATCCCGCGGCTTCCTTTGTTGCCGGATCGGGGCTGAACACAACCGTATTAATTAAATCATCGATCAATTTACTCTGAAATCTGCCTTCGTCTAAAACGCGGACGTCATCCTCCTCAATGGCAAGGATCGATTCACATCCCTTTTTCAGTTGATCTTTGTTTTCGTAAATCATGGCTGCTCCTTATGATCTTAAATTAATTCGAGAGAAATTGTTCCGCCATGGTCACTTCCTTTGCGGAACCGATGTAAATCGGCGAACGTTGATTGACCGAGGTCACCTTCACGGATAAAATATCCTGTTTACCGTCTGTGGCCTTACCGCCGGCCTGCTCCATAATGAAGGCCATCGGCTGAAGCTCAAACAACAGTCTGAGTTTGCCTTGAGGCGATTTCTTCAGCGCCGGGTAGGTGAACAATCCTCCCCGCTTAATCAGAACCTGATTAATATCGGGAACAAACCCGCCGCTGTAACGGAGTTTGTAGCCGTCCTGCTCCAGCTTTTCGATAAATTTTAAATGCGCGTCCGTCCAGTCTTTGCGCAGCCCTCCCGGTGAGAAGATGGATCCTTTTTCTTTGAGCTGTATTTTTTCCTCAGAAAGAACGTATTCCCCCTCCCGATCCAAAACAAACTCGTGCGCACCTTTGCCTGCCGAATAAATCATCGTGATCAGCGGACCGTAAGTGATGTAAAGCGCGGCGACCATCGAATTCCTTCCACAATCAAAAATGGATTTCTGGTGGATGCCGATAATCGTGCCGATGGCCAGATTGGTGTCCACAAGCGATGAGCCGTCCAGAGGATCTGCCGTGACAATATATTTTTCCTGCCCGTTACCGATGGCAACGATGTCTTCCAGCTCTTCGGAAGCGTAGTGGCTGACAAATCCGGAATGATGCAATTTATTTTTGAGAATGTCATCTGTTACACGATCCAGGGCCAGTTGTTCCTCGCCGTAAATGTTTTTGAAACCGGCCAGTTTGCGATTGGATTCATGGATTTTGGCGGAGATATACTTGCCAACCACGGCAATCTGCCAGATCAGACGGCGCAATTCCACTTCGACGCCAGCCATCCACATGTGTCGCCTCAAATCAACGATGTTTTTTGTGTAATCATTTATTCCTTCGCCCATAGATGCTCCTTTTTCATTGCCCCTGCCCGCGAGGATTTTCCCGGAAAACACTCCGGACCCATCAGCGGGCAGGGTTTTGCCGTTTCCCGGACAAAGCTTCATATCCGGTGTCTTCAAACCGGTTTATGTTCGTAGCCCCGGCACATCAGCGCTTGGGCATGCGGGAAAAAATCCTGCCGCCGGCAAAGCGCGACGTACCCTGATCCTCATCGCCCCGCATGGTCATGTCCATGACCATCAGCGCAGGCAAGGGGATGGCGGCATACTAAGCCTGTCGGTCATTTTCCATGGCATCGTTGCTACTTTCTGTTGTCACGACACCACAACCTGTATACTTCAACAAATCCTTCCGGTTACACTCAAAAGCATTTGCCGATAATCACTGTAAATGAACACGCCCTGCAAGAGCAGGCAGAATCACGGCCGGAAACAATCGCCCAACAAATGATTAAAATATCCTTTAATTTCTTGTACATATTCAAGACTGAACAACGGGACCTGATTTTCCTCTGCACCTGAAACGCCCACTGAATAATAAACCAAATATCCAAGACCTTTACAAGCAAATATTTAAGAAAATTCCCTTCCCGCGAATGGCTGTATCCCGCAAAAGAGATTGGAAAAATTTTACAGAATTTGATTTTTTCGAATTGTTAAAGGGCTCCCGGATAGATTAATGGAATTATCACCGTATTTTTTACCAATGTTAATTTGAATCATGTCTCATTTTCCCCAGGTCAGGGAAAAATATTTTTTCGCCCTCTACCCGAAAACCGAGCACATCAATGTGCAGCAACCGCATTGAATTTACATATTGTTCAGACCTGTCCTCCGGCAACAGCAGAATGACGGAAGGATGATCCTCCTGAACGGCTTTTTGTAAAAGCAGTTTTGCTGCCGCCACCATCACCGCTTTCTCATGTGTGTCAACACAAACGGCGATCAGATGAGACACGCCGTCTGAAGCCGGCTTAGTCACGAATAACTCCATATTTTCGTCATTTCCGACCTTGAACTTCCACCGGTGAAGCTGCGCGGCCAGCTGACTGACAATCAAATCATGGTCACAGGCATCGGCAATGTTATCCGGAGGCAATGAGGGCAGACTTCCAACAAGCTCCTCATGAAAAGCCGCCTCTGAAAAATTAAGGGACGTTTGGGAAGAAAACGATGCCGCCGATTTAAGTTTTTCAATCTTCCTGACAAACTGGGCTGCCTGCAGGGCAAAACGGGGGCTCTGCAGAGCACCGATCACCGCAACTTCCGCCAGTGAATCGCCGTCTTCCATCCAGGCCCAGTTTCCCCGATAGTTTTCTTCAAAAAGAGTTTTTCCTATTCCTTTTTTTCCGCCGCCGATTTTACCACGATGTATCACATAGATACGGTTCCAGGCGTCCCGGGCAAAAGCCCCACCTGTTTTCCGGTCGATTCCCGTAAGGGGAAAATTGATTTCTGCTGTTATCGGTAGATGGCCGGATGCCTGTGGTTTGCCCAATCCAAACGCATTCCAGTAACGGATATTTTTTGCCGAATGGGAATATATCCAGATGCCTAGTTTTTTAGACCAGGAAACCTTTGCGCTGAAACTCGCTCCCTGGTGTCCCAGCTTTACCCTGATCTTTTCGTCCGCATACGGGCGGAAAGCAGCTGCAAACTGCCGTGCATATCTGGCAATCAGTTTCTCATCTTCAATAACTTTAAGCATCCCCGCATCCTTAGCCTGTCCCCTTGTAGCCTTGCTCCTTGCCTTTGGCCTTTTGCCTTTAGCCTGTCTTTACACTAATCCAGCCGTTTTTTGAAGCGGGCAATTGCTCCCGAAAAAACAATCCCTCCCAGAATCGCAAGGAAAAGATACTGGGGCCAAAGAACATCAAAACCAACACCCTTGAGAAAAATCCCTCTTAAGATCACGAGAAAATACCTCAATGGATTGAGGTAGGTAAACCATTGAACGACTTCAGGCATATTGGCGATTGGAAAAACAAATCCGCTGAGCATGAAGAACGGCAGAATGAAAAAGAACGTCGTCATCATCGCCTGCTGCTGCGTTTTTGAAATTGTGGAGATAAAAAGGCCAATGCCCAGCGTGCTCAACAGGAATAGACAGGCGGCAAAAAACAGCAGCGGGATGCTTCCCACCAGAGGTATTTCAAACCAGTAAATAGCGACAACAATGACCACCATCAGCTGGAGGATCGAAATGATGGCGTAGGGAATCGTTTTCCCTACTATTAATTCGTAAGATTTCAATGGAGTGACAATAATCTGTTCCATGGTACCCGCTTCTTTTTCACGAATAATGGCAATGGATGTCAGAAGCAGGGATATCAGCATGATGACAAAAGCGACAATCCCCGGCACAAAGAAATGCTGACTCTCCAGATTCGGATTATACCATGTGCGGATACGCATATCGATTCTGCCGTACTTCATCTGCTGAGGATAAAGTTCCCGGAGCATTCCCCGGTTGAATTGATCCAGCACCGACGTCGTATAGGCCATGCGCAGCGATGCCATATTGCTCATGGAGCCGTCAGCAACAATCTGAATGGGGGCCGTCTGTCCCCTGTGGATGACCGGCGCGAGGTCCCGGGGGATTTTCATCCCCATATCCACGCTTCCCCGAAGCAGCAGGTCTTCAAACTTATTTTCATCATTCAGGAAATGGGTGATTGAAAAAATGCGACTGCCTTCAAAAGCATCCATGAGCTTACGGCTTTCCAGTGTGTGTGAATAATCAACAACAGCCACGCGGATTGTCCGGATATCATAATTTACGACATATCCGAAAACCAGCATCTGAATGATTGGCGCCACGAAAAGAACCGCACGGTTGCGCTTATCGCGCAGCAGCTGAATAAATTCCTTGCGGACCAATTCCCTGATCCTGGACCAGTTCATAAACCTTCCTTTTTCAGCAAAACGTAATTCAGCCCGGTCATGACCATACACATAACGCCCAGCACAATCATGTTCGGCCCCAGATAGGCAAGACCGGTGTCCCGCAGATAGAGGCCGACCAGGATGTCGATATAGTATCTTGCGGGCACAACATATGTTACCCATTGCAGCACCTGCGGCATATTGATGATCGGAAAAACAAAATTAGACAAAAGCAAAGACGGCAGATAGGTAAGCATAATGGCGGCTTGATTGGCCATCAACTGCGATTTGGTAACGGACGAAATAAACAACCCCAGAGACAGCGCGCATAGCAGATACAGGGATGTAGCAATGAGCATCAGCCAGAAATTTCCCTTGAGGACAATCCCGAAAAGAAGCTGCCCCAGAAGCATGGCAATCAGCACATCAGACAAACCAATGAAAAAATACGGGATGGATTTGCCAAGGAGAAATTCACCGGCATGAATCGGCAAAGATTTAATTGTCTCCATTGTGCCATCCTCATATTCCCTCGCGATCACAAGGGACGTCAGCATGGCACCGACAATCATGATAATGATGGCAATAATCCCCGGAATGATAAAATTGCGGCTTTCCAGATCTTCGTTGAACCAGACACGGATCCGGCCTTCAACAGGTGTCTTGATGGTTGCCTGACCCTGGCGGTTGAGAAAAGAAAGGAGCAGTCTTGAATTATATAATTCGGTGAAAGCCGTCATATATCCCCGCACGGCCCCGGCAAAGATCGGATCGCTGCCGTCAATAATAATCTGCATCTGCGCCTCCCGATCCGCTCTCACGTTTTTCATGAAATCGGGGGGGATATGAATGGCTACAGAAGCCCTGTCATGGTCAATATAATCTGCAACCTGCCTTGATGAATCGAGACCTGCCACCACGTCAAAGTAGGGAGAAGCATCCAGCTTCCTGGTGAAATCACGGCTTTGCCATGTCTTGTCATTGTCAATCACAACCGTTTTGATATGATCGACATCCAGACTCAGCGCATAACCGAAAAGGATGATCAGAATCAGTGGAATGGCAAACGCCAGATACAGACTGCGGTAATCCCGGATCAGGTGGTAAAACTCTTTCTGGACAATGGCTTTCAATCGTAAGGGATTCAATCCGGTATCCTTTTCATCAGCGATACAAAAGCATCGTTCAAATCCGCATCAGGCTTGCCCGGGCAGGCCTCGGCGATAATCTCTGAAGGCGAACCTGACGCCACTATGCTGCCTGCATTGATCATGACAATACGCTCACAAAAAAGGGCTTCGTCCATGTAATGCGTGGTGACAAAGACCGTAACGCCGTCTGCCGCGAGTCGCCTGATAAAATTCCAGAAGTGCTGTCGCGTGATGGGATCAACGCCGGACGTGGGTTCGTCCAGAAAAAGTATCTGTGGCCGATGCAAAAGCGCACAGCCCAGCGCCAGCCGCTGACGCCAGCCCGGCGGCAATTCCCGCGTGAGGCGATTACGAACATCCTGCAGGCGCGTCATATTCAATATCCAGTCGATGCGCTGGGGCCATTGGCTTTGCGGAACACTGTATATCCCGAGATAAAAACGCACATTTTCGGATGGCGTCAGGTCTTCATACAGGGAAAATTTCTGCGACATATAGCCGATGGCCTGCTTGATTTCTTCAGGCTGCCGGATCATATCATAGCCGGCAACCATGCCATTGCCGGATGTAGGGGTAATAATGCCGCACAGCATGCGTATGGTGGTGGATTTTCCTGAACCGTTTGAACCCAAAAAACCGAAGATTTCACCTTTTTTGACGGAGAATGTAATTTTATTGACCGCGACAAATCTGCCGAATTTTTTTTCCAGTTGAGAAACCGAAATGGATTCAGAGGGAGAAAGCATCATTAACAAGCTCCTTGTCCACGTCGGTGATCCGCGCAATGATGGCTGCTTCCAGCGTCGGGTGAGTTCCACGCATCGCATCGGGGGAGTTTTCCTCCAGAACGATACCGGAGTGCATCAGAGCCAGACGGTCGCATTTTTCGCCTTCGTCCAGATAGGCGGTTGAAACAATGAGCGTCATCCCCTCCTGTTTCATGCTGTCCAGAATATCCCAGAACTCATGCCGGGAGACCGGATCAACGCCATTGGTCGGCTCATCCAGAATCAGCAGCCGCGGTTCATGAACCAGAACACAGGCCAGGCCCAGTTTCTGTTTCATGCCGCCGGAAAGATCGCCAGCCAGTCTATCCGTAAAAGGCAGAAGGTTGGAAAAACCAAGGTACTTTTCCATGCGATGTTTCCTGTCGGAACGAGGAATGCCGAAAACGTCCATAAAAAAATTCATATTTTCTTCCACGGTCAGATCCTGGTAAAGACCAAATCGCTGGGGCATGTAACCGATAATGTGCTTTATTTTCTGCCTGCCGGATACTGAGGACAAACCGTCTATCATAATTTCGCCCTTTGACGGCTTCATCATCCCGGCAATTAAACGAAGAACAGTGGATTTTCCGGCCCCATCGGATCCAACCAGCCCGAAAATGCTTTTGCCCGGCACGTAAAATGAAATATCACGGACCGCTTCAACGAGATTGAAAGCGTGTGAAAGGTTCCTGACTTCCACCAGCGGCCGCCGGATTCCGGACAAGTCAACCATCGTGCCTCCTGCTACTCGTGTATGCGTGCATCCGCAGGCATGCCTGCCTTGAGATCATAATCCGGATTGGGGATGGACACTTTTACAAGGTAAACCAGCTTGACTCTTTCTTTTTGCGTCTGGATAACTTTGGGCGTGAACTCCCCTTCCGGTGATACAAAGGAGACCGTTCCATGATACACCTTGCCTGGAAATGTATCGACTCTCACTTCAACTTTTTGCCCGGGCTTCACTTTACCGATCGCAGTTTCCTCCACAAATATTTTCAGATCCACCCGATGAAGATCGGAGATCGTGATCACTTCCCTCCCGACATTGACGGTTTCCCCCGGTTCGATATTGCGGCTGGTCACCACGCCATCGAGCGGGGATTTCAGCCTCGTATACCCCAACTGGACAGCGGCCTGGTCAAGAGATGCCCTGGCCACATCAACCTGAGCCGATGCCGTGGCAATGTCACCCCTGGCAGCTTCAATCCTGTCTAGGTTTCCCCTGGCCAGCCTGAGAAGCGATTCGCTTTCCGCAACCCGTGATTTCGCGACGTCATATTGCAGTTTCAGTGTGTCGCGTTCTTTTTCCGAAACCACCTCTTTGCGGAACAATTCCTCAAAGCGCCGGTAATTTTTTGCAGCATCCGCCATGGAATCTCTGGTGCTCTTCAAAGCAGCCTCCGCACGGGAGACTTCCGCAGGCAGTGTTTTCTTGCTGATTTCAAGAGCCGTTATTGCCTGCTGCTTTGCTTTTTGCGCTCGATCCAGATTAGCCCTGGCCTGCTCATAGCGAGCCGCATATTCCGACCTGTCAAGCTCTGCGATCATCTGGCCTTTTTTAACACTCTGACCTTCCTCAACGTTCACCGTCGAAATCCGTCCCGGAACCTGAAAAGACAACCTGGCCTGCGTCGCTTCGATCGTGCCCGAATAAAATAATTCCCCGGTCTTCTTATTGTTCTGACCAATATAAACAAGCAGACCCACACTGACAAAAAGCAGTACGAAAACACCAATAATGATTCTCTTTTTCACCGGCTTCACTCCAGATCAAAATTCTTTCGTTCAATGACGCTTTAAAATGCTTTCCCGCCGGGAACAATCATTTTAAAGGAATATCCCGGTCATTTTTTGATCGCTTTCAGGACAAGCTGCCCTACTTCGTCTCCAAGATCCCCCTTCAGTTTTTTATCACGGGATTTGAGCGCGGCGGGCAGCCACAGCTGTTTCTCCTTGATGGGGGCACCCTTTTTATAAAAAAGAATCGTCCCCATGATCATCATGTGAATCAGAAAGGGAGGAGTCTCAACGAATATTCCCCTCCGGATCCCGTCTTCCATAATACCCAGCAGAATCGTCACGACCGACGCCATATCTTCAGCAACAACACGGGGCAAATGCGCTCCGCCTGAAGCCATCTCCCGCATCATAATCGGTGGAAGTTCAGGATTTTCGTCTACAGCGGAGGCAATACAGTTAACGTATATTTTCAGTTTATCTTCAGGATGATCGGCTTTCGCCACAGAATCAGCGATGTCCTGTGCAACGTTGCCCAGAACCTGATGGATGACATTGGCGTAAAGCGTGTCCTTGTCGCCGATCTGATAGTAAAGCGTAGCTTTATTCACGCCGGCCTGCGCAGCAATTTCATCCACATGGGTGCCATTATAGCCGTTTTCGGCAAACACCTTTCTTGCCGCAACAAGAATCTTCCCGGCCGTCTTTCCCGGCTCCCTGAAATCCATTTGCTTTTTTATGAAAGACGGTTTCCGTTTTCTTTGATCCATGGCCCTTTCTCCGAAGCAAAGCATTTGCCATACAAACCGTTCCCTGTAACAGGCGTCATAAATTTGCCGGCAGGAGTTTATCGCTGGAATCAACGCCGTACCGACAATACCGTATTAACCATCTGATTCAACCAAAAGGTTTAACCAAATGGTTAACTGTTTACCCGTAAAAGTCAAGTGGATTTTAACAAAAGGGAGAATTGACCGGTAAGCCTTTTTCATCAATCAAGCTACCTTTCTTTCTCCACCTGAATAAAAGGCACCGTGCCGCCGGTTACGTTAGGCAGTTTTCCGTCCCATTTTTCAATGGCCTTGATTTGTGCCTCGATTTGACGAAGCTGGATAAGCTCCGGTGAAATGACCTGACGCTGCAGACGCAGCGCTTCTGCTTCGGCCCTTGCGGACGCGATTTTCTGCTCAGCTTCGACCTTGATTCTTTCTAGGTCACGTTTGGCACGCAGCGCATTCTGCTCCGCAGTCTGCTTTGATTCAATGGCTTTGTTGAATTCCTGAGAAAATTCAAAATCGGTAATGGAAAGTTCCACAACAACAACACCAAATACATGCAGCCGGTCTCTCAGGTAATTGCGAACTTCGGTTTTCAGCGTTTCTCTTTTGGAAATCAATTCTTCCGCTGTGTAGCGGGCTGCCGCCGCTTTGAAGCTCTCTTTCACAGCCGGATCAATCACCCGTTCATTGTAATTCAGGCCGATGTTTGAATACATGGAGCCTGCTTTCGATGGTTCGAGGTTATAGTTAAGAACCATCGTGGTCTGAACGACCTGTAAATCCCGGCTGGCTGCTTCTGTTTTAGTTGTGGTTTTCTGGACGCGTACAGACATATATACGACTTCCTCCGCCAGCGGAATCTTGAAATGAGGCCCCGGATCAACCACACGGTTGACCTCACCAAAGCGCAAGACAACGCCGCGATCGCCCGCATCCACACCGAAATACGTCGCTAGAATCAACATGAAAATCACGACTCCTGCAATCCCGATCAGCATCACTTTTCCGGGTATTTTCTGCCCATTCATTATTGCACCTCCCCTTTCGTTATTCATCATTGTTTATACATTAAGAACAGAAATATCACCATGAAAACCGTTTGCACTAATTCTTTGACCAAACCGGCAGGCCGTGTTAAGAGTTTGGCAAATACTACGGATTGGGGTAAATATGTTGAATTTTCTGCCTGGTTGGCTTGTAGGCTCTATCGCGATGTTCCTGTTGTCTTTAAATATCATATTCTGGGCATCGATTCTTTTTGTGGTTTCTTTCCTAAAATTCCTGTTGCCTTTTCGGTCTGCTACCCGTTTTTTTGATAAAATCCTCTGGTGGATTGCGGAACAATGGATTGAAGGCAATGTCCTGTGGATGAAGCTGACGCAAAAGACAAACTGGGATGTTCAGGGGTTGGACAACTTAAATTACCAGGGCTGGTACCTGGTGGTCAGCAATCATCAGTCCTGGTCGGATATCCTGATCCTGCAGAAAATGTTTAACCAACGTATCCCTTTTTTGAAATTCTTCCTCAAACGTGAACTGATCTGGGTGCCGATTATGGGATTGGTTTGGTGGGCATTGGATTTTCCTTTTCTACGCCGCCACAGTGCGGAATACCTGAAAGAACATCCTGAACAAAAGGGAAAGGATTATGAGACCACCCGAAAAGCATGCATGAAGTTTTCGCTTGTGCCGACAAGCGTGATGAACTTTCTTGAAGGAACGCGGTTCACGAAGGCAAAGCACGACAAGCAGAAGTCCCCCCATCAATACCTTTTAAAGGCCAAAGCCGGCGGTATTGCGCTGGCGCTGAACGTACTGGGCGAAAAATTTCATTCTCTGTTGGATGTCACGATTGTCTACCCCGATGGGATTCCGACGTTTTGGGATTTTTTATGCGGGAAAGTAAAAAAAGTTATTTTCCGCGTTTCTAATGTAGAAATCCCGTCACATTTTCTGGAGGGCGATTACGAAGGCGACAAGGAATTCCAGGCCGTCTTCCAGCAGTGGGTACAGGAATTGTGGAAGGAGAAAGATCAGCAAATTGCTGCATTGCTTGGGGCAGCCAGAGCACAATAGCACCCTGGCTTCCCGTAAGTTTGAGATCATCCCTAGACCGCTTGTTGAACGCGGGGGGAACAGAAAATGCTGTGAGCATCTTTGAATGAACGTTGTTGCGGCTTTCTGGTTGACAGTGTCCTGGACGGGAAAAGTTTTCTGCCGTTACCACGTCTCGTCAGTTGACCCGCGCGCTTTCCCATGGATTCACACACCGATGGGCTGATGGTCAAACCATCAACCTTCTGATACTGCCATTTATCCCCCAGCAATTTCTTGAGGGATCGCAACAGTTCGGCGTCCTGTCCGGTAATAAAGGTAAAGGCATCGCCGGTCTTCGTGGCACGCCCCGTTCTGCCGATCCGATGTGTATAGGCATCTGCAGTGGATGGCATATCATAATTAATGACATGGGAAATACGGGATACGTCAATGCCGCGGGCGGCGATATCCGTGGCCACCATCACTTCATAGCGGCCGTTACGAAAACCGTCGAGGGACTGTTTACGTTTCTGTTGCGTAAGATTGCCATGTAGAGAGGTCGCGTGATGTCCACCTCTGATTAGCTGATCGGCCAGACTTTTGGCCCGTGATTTTGTCCGGGTAAAAACCAGAACCGATTGAGTATCTGTCTTTTTAAGAATATCATTGAGCAAGGCTGTTTTCTGCTCCGTCTGAACCGGATAGAACTTGTGGGAGACCGTCATGACCGGAGCGGAGTTTCCTATTTGAATATTTACAGGATCATTGAGCAGATCATTGGCCAGGCTGCGAATCTCATCCGGCATCGTGGCAGAAAAAAGCAATGTCTGGCGATGTGCCGGCAGATGCCTGACAATTTTGCGGACCTCAGGCAGAAAACCCATGTCAAACATGTGATCCGCCTCGTCAAGAACCAACACTTCAACAGAAGACATGTCGATCGTACCGCGGCTGATATGGTCGAGCAGACGGCCGGGACATGCCGAAACAATATCAACACGTGAACGCAGTTTGTTGATCTGATTCACGATGCTGACCCCGCCGTAGATGCTTGCACTGGAAAGCTTTGTTTTTCGCCCCAACTGCATAATCGCTTCATGGGTTTGTTCGCTTAATTCACGCGTCGGTGCAATAATCAGAGCACGAATCCTGCCGCGTTGCCCCTGCATCAGGCGCTGTAAAATCGGCAGCACAAAAGCGGCTGTTTTCCCCGTCCCCGTCTCGGCCAGCCCCAGCACGTCCCGTCCATCCATAATGTGCGCCATGGACTGGTCTTGAACAGGGGTCGGCTTTTTGTAACCGGCTGCCGTCACACCGGCCAGTACTTTTTCATTAAATTGAAACTTTTCAAAACTCATTCTTTATCCTTATCTTATATGTTGCCAGTATCTGTTTGATTTTAAAATCCAATGCAAACCGCAATAAGACTGGCAAAGGCAGGTCTCTGCATACGCTTCTCCGGCGTCCGAAAGACAGGCCTCTAATACGGCTTTTCATCTGAATTTTCTTATGATTAGCGGGATTATCCTTAACAAATTTCTGATTAAGAAAGGTGGGAAGGTCAATGTTTATCGCTATTCTGGTCGTCTCTTACAGTCAATACTGATAAATAGCAAGCAATATCTTTACGTCATCTGCCGCTGAACTATTGCGTCGCCAGAGCAAACATCAGGATCGATACCGCAGATCAGCGTTATCACTTTCGCAGTTGGAACTTTATAAAAAAGGGCAGTTGATTATGGTCAACTGCCCTGGAAAATTCGCGGCACCCTTAAGGCTTGCTGAAATCAACCGGCACGACAGACAGCCTGTGAACCCCGGAAAGTTCTCTGGTAAAAATGATCATGAAAGGCGTTTGTCCCTTGGGGGAAACGATGTCTTCCGATTTTTTCCCGGCAGCCAGTTCGGAAACCAACCCGGCCTCATCCAGACTTTCCAGTTTTACATCAGGAAGGATATTCCCGCCCAAAGATTCTCTGGTGGCGATGACATCGCCATTGGCATTATAAAGATTTGCCACAACTTTAATTTTTGAAACCGGATGGGATGCAACGTTTTCAGCAACACCTTCAATCACCCTGACACTTTTTCCCAATGCATTATTATAAACCAGCCTTTGACGGACATTGATAAGTTTTACCTCGTTTACAGGAGAAACCGATCCACCGATATCTATCTTAAAGAAACTTCCTAAATCAGGCAAAGACAATTTTGGAGCAAGCAGGAAATATCCACCGGCCAGTGCCATGATCAACAGGATGATCAAAACCCAAATCCACTTGCCCTTGCCGCCGCCTTTTTTTTCAGGCTCGAAATCGTAAGCACTGGTTGTGCTGTCTTTCTTAACGTCCGCACCACTTTCCACGGATGGTTTTTTCTCTTCCGGCAGCGAAGGGGGAGTTGTCTCTGTCATGAAAGGAGTCTCCGCTTTCGTTGTTCCGTCAAACCTTGTCATGGTTTTTAAACTTTCCAGCGGTTTAACACTTTTGGCAGAAGTCACCCTTGGCATAAAATCCGTTTTTTTATCCTTGTCAAATGAGATGGTTGAAGACGCTTTCTCCTCAAACACGTCTTTCCTGCCAATACCTGCACTTTTTAACGGAACAACATCATCCTTTCCGGGGATGAATGCGTTGATGCTCTGGGCATGCGGTTTATCCTTACCGGCAGTCGGCTTGAAAAGATCCTCAGGCATTATACCCGGTTTTTCAATCGTTAAACCGGCCGCCCGATCAGAGTCCTTCAACACGGATTTATTCTCTGACACAGATGGAGAAGAGGATTCTTTCGTCTGGACGGTTTCTTTAACGGGAACGGAAGGTGATGCCTGATCTTTGGCAATCGTAGACAAAAAAGAATCCAGCTCCCGCTTCTCTCTTAATAAATCATTCAAATCAATTTTATTGTCCATTCAAACGTCCTTCTTTTCGCTTCGACAGGGAGATTATGGTCTTTTTTTCTGAAAAGAACTATCTTTCTTTTCAGCCTTGTTTTTTTCTTTTTCTTCCGGTTTGTGATGTTTCTCCTGCGCAGGAATACGGATGATATCATTGCAGACACGACAAATAAAAATCATCGCTGAACCTTTTATTTCGTCAGCTTCAATGACATATCTTTCACCACATTCCTCACAAAAAACAATCATGACCAGATTACCCGCCGTACCTTCCGGCTAAAAAATATTAACTTCGTTTCTCAATATTAACAAGTATTTAATTAGCACCTGTCCTTTTAATGGTCCATATGAACTTCTTTGTTCACTACGCTTTTTTCAGCAAACGGATTTCTTCTTTCAAAACATCCAATTCAGATTGGAACATGTTTTTAATCTCTTCCAGCGCGCAGGACAAAGCTTCCCGGGTAGGCTGATCGTTTATGGCTTCGATTAAACCTTCCATCTTTTTACTGTACCCCAAAGGCAGGCTGGCTGCCATTGGTACCGGTTCAGGTACGACGGCTATTTCAGGTTCTTTAATGGCTTTTTCGGGTTCAACTTCCGGCTCCGATTGGACTACCTGCGGAAGCGATTCCTCAACAAAAGCAGCACCAGCAAGGATTGGGGCTTCTGAAACAGGTTCTTCTTTGACAGGCACAAGACTTTCAATCCGCAGCTCTTCTTTCTCTTCTTTGACAGCCTGTTCTTCCATGAACTCCCGTGGTGCTGCCTCTTCAACAGGTGGAGCAACTGTAACCCCGGGAACGGGTTCTTCCCTGGCAGGCTCAATTTCCACGGGTTTCATTTCTTCTTTTTTCTCCAGAACGGGTTGTTCTTCCGGAAGAGGTTTGATTTCAGAAGGTTTCACCTCTTCTTTTGCGGCTGCCGTAATCTCAGCTTCTTCAGCCTCTTTGGCAACTTCAAAATCATGAAGGTCAGTACTGTCCACCCACGTCCGGTATCTCTTAATATTGTCCAGTAAAATTGTATACTTTTGGGGCTCCGGCATTTTATCCGTCACCATGACATTTTCGAAATGATCATAGACGGACAGCAACAGGTTAATGGAATCCTGACTGGACATTTGTCCTCTGACCCGCACGTATCTCCCAAGAAAACGGATGATTCTCAAGAAACCCTGGACAATGCGATCCCCTGTAAAAGTAAGATATAATTTGTTGATCTCATCTTCCAATTGTTCCAGGATGTGATCGTTGATCTCCCATTCAATCGACAAAATAACACTCTTCATGTCCTTGAGCGGTGAATTGTATATAGATGTTGTTGGCGCAGAAAGATCATCTAAAGCGGAATGAAATTCAGAAGACGGCGCCGCGGAAACATCATCCAGGGGTGAATGAAATTCGGACGGCGGTGGCGGAGCAATCTCTTCCAAAGGTTCAGCAGGCGCAATCTTTTCGTCTAGCCCGACCTTTTCAAATTTATCCACAACTTCAGCCGGTTTTTCAACTTCCCGGGCAGCAAAGGCATCCTTTTTTTCTTCCTCGCCAAATATCGCCGAAAAACGCTTTTCAATTTCAGAAATAAATTGTGATTTATCTGCTGTCTGAATTGGTTCAGGAGAAGGTTCGGGTTCAACTTCCGGTGCTTGGACTTTCTGAGTTTCCGGGGCGTCCTCTTTCATAGCCGGTGCAACATTTTGAACAGTTGCCTGAGAAGGTTTAGAGTCTTTTTCCGTAATCTTGGGGGTGCTTTCAGCAAAGAGACTGTCGAGACGGCTTTCTACTCCTTGAAGAAATGATGACTCTTCGTTGTTTTTCATATTATGGCTCCTGTTTCAGTTGCTTTTCCAAAGACGACATCGTGTCGTAGATTATTTTTTTCAGGGTCAGGATCACATTATCTCCCTCTACGGCACTGGCTTCGAACGAGGGAACTTTCAATTCCGAATTCAGATCATTTTCCAGTGTTTCAACATCCAGAATTTCAATTCCTTCCTTGGCAAGATCTCTTTTATTATATTGGATAACAAGCGGGATATCCCGGATATTTTTATTATACAGTTTAAGATTCTCTTCCAGATTCTTAATGGAAATTATGTTTTTGTTACGACGGTCTGCCGCGGAATCTGCAACAAAGACCACCCCGTCAACTCCTTTTAATACGAGACGTCTTGTCGAGTTATATTTGACCTGTCCGGGGACGGTGTAGAGCTGAATTTTGACATCATAACCGCTGATTTTCCCCATGTCGAACGGAAAGAAATCAAAAAACAACGTGCGGTCACCCTGTGTTTTAACGGTGACCATTTCCGAGTTGATCTGAAGACGACATTTATCGTATATATACTCAAGATTAGTTGTTTTACCGCATCTCCCAGGGCCATAATAAACTATTTTGGCTTGAATAACCTTATCCTTTAAATTTATAAACGCCAAACCTGCACCCCCTGACATCCCCAAACCGACATACAACCCTGTATCTCTTGATTTGAAATTTTGATTATTACAAACCTAACAATTCGACCAACTCTTCTACAACTTTTGACATTTTCAGCCTAAGGAAACCGAGAGAAATCTGGTTATTAAATATATTCACCAGCAGGAGTTCCTCGTTGACCTTGCAAAAATAAATATTCTCTTTTTCGCCTTTATGGAACAAAAGCGAAAATTCATCTTCACCGACAATTTTGGCCATACAGCTCATTGCACCGAAATTGGCGGCGGCAAGCGCGGCCAGTGAATAGAGATCCACCGTCTCGTTGCCGTTATTAATCGATGCGATCACGTTACCGGCAGTATCGATCAACATCACACTCTGAACGCCGGACCCAATAAGATTAGCTGTTAAAATATCATTTATTTTGTCGAGTTGTTTTTGGCCTAAAATCATAAGGTTTGTCCTTCATTCAGAATGTTTTTTAATAAGAAGCCACAAAATATACATTCATTGCCGCTTAAATTGATTTCCCGTCAAGCCCTGCAAAAAACCACTTACAACATGACGGGAACGCATAAAACAAGAAAAATCTCTTATTTAAAACATGATATTATTATATTTATGAAATTTTTTCAAGGATAGAACTTGCTATACCTTTCATTTTTTTTATCAGTTCTTCTGTATCCTTCATCTGGGTCGCTTTATTGAGCGATATCCCCGTCCTGGTAGCAAGTTCCATACGGCCTTTCAGGCCGGCTTGTTCCTGAACAACTTCAAATATGCGAACAAGTTTCTCTCCCATGATCCCTTTTCCCCCTATTTGCCTTAAGAAACAACGGCATCTTCAAAAGCGTTAATGATAGCCGGAAGAACAACATTCAACAGAAGACCAAGTTTTACCTGCTTTTTGTTGACAGTCACCGTCCACTGATAATCTCCAAACGGAATAACCAGGACTGCCATCGTCCCGGCAACATCAACATAATAGTACTGGCCTAATTCCGCCGGGTAGGTCTTGAGCGCGTTACGGATAAACGCAGTGGCATCGTTTAACAGCGTGGCTTCAGCGATATTGGCCTGATCCGTGGCAACCAGTACCTGGCCGTCTTCCGTCATGATAATACAAGAGGCAATAAACCCCTCACCCAAGTCCTTTTTCAAGATGTCCATACAAACATTTATTTTTTGAATATTCATTGGGCCTCCTTTTTAACGTTTCATCCAACGTTCATTTCATTAAAAGTTCTGATTACTTTTGGCATGATGATATTGCGCAGCATCCCAAGGCTGCACTTGACATTATTAAAAACAATATTCCACTGGTGCTCGCCAATCATCAGGATCACCAGGGTGTGCTGATCTTTTAAATCCATGATGATATGGTCACCCAGTTCATAAGGGGTCTCGCTTTTATAGGTGTTTTTCATGAAATTCGTCAAACGTACGAAAGATTCAGCGGTTTCCTGGTCATCCTGGTAGGATGCCATCACCTTGCCATCATTTATTGAAATAATACTGGCCGCCTTTAAAGCGTCACCCATATCTTTGCTCATCAGGTTGAGGCAGGTATCGAGCTTTGTACGCTCAACATCGTCGGCAACAACTTCCGCATCTTCCAGGGTTTCGACATCTTCCATTTCCAGGTCCGCGTGCTCACCATTCTCCTGCACCTCGTCACGCCGTCTGGAACTTTCCATCATCAGCAGCATGAGATTTTTGTCAATTTTTCGCTCAACATTTTTAGCATTCAGGATCTGCTTAATGTTCAGCCGGACATTTTCCCATGCAATCATTTCCATCGCGGCGTTTTCTCCGTTCAAATCGCCGCAAACCGAGTCGTAAAGCTCTCCTTCCACAAAACAGAAATGGCCTGTATGATTTGCATCGAGATATACTTCCATGATGCAGGTCTGCTGTT
>Ga0209719_1001932_pt1 | contig 23445 bp, 19 predicted proteins | sample AD_JPNAS2_MetaG_FD_184421 | JGI IMG/M metagenome (GOLD analysis project Ga0209719, IMG submission 184421) | Active sludge microbial communities of municipal wastewater-treating anaerobic digesters from Japan - AD_JPNAS2_MetaG (SPAdes) (version 2) | ecosystem: Engineered > Bioreactor > Anaerobic...
TTTTACTGGGGCCGCGCCAAACCGGAAAAACATCTTTAATTCTCCATCGCCTGCCGACTGTTCGCCTCTACGATCTTCTGGACAGTGCCGTCTATCTAACTTTCAGCCGTGATCCGGGCCGCCTGGCGGAGGAAATCGGACCATCGGTTGAAAAGGTTGTAATCGATGAAATTCAGCGTCTTCCCCTACTGCTAAATGAAGTGCAGCGCCTGATCGATTCGCGGGATGTCCGGTTTCTACTTACGGGGTCCAGCACCAGAAAACTGCGTCGCGGTGGTTTGAACCTTTTGGGAGGACGTGCTCGGATCGTCAATCTTCATCCCCTCACATCCCACGAGCTAGGCAGTCAATTTGATCTTCACAGGGCCATTGAGCGAGGTATGCTTCCGTCCATCTATTTTTCCGACGATGCCGCCGCCGATCTTGAGGCCTATTGCGGGCTGTATTTGCAACAGGAAATCATGGCGGAAGGAGCGACAAGAAATATTCCATCATTCAGCCGCTTCCTGAAAATCGCCGCGCATAGCAATGGTGCCATCGTCAATTTCACCAACATTGCCAGCGATTCACAGGTTGCCCGCACCACCATTTATGAGTATTACGAAATCTTGAAAGATACGCTGATTCTGCGTGAACTTCCCGCCTGGCGTAAAACAGTAAAAAGAAAACCGCTGGCCTCATCGAAATATTATTTTTTTGATGTCGGTGTGGCGTCGGCGCTTCAGGGCCGTCCGTTTTTGCCGCAAACGCCCGAGTTCGGCCAGGCCTTTGAGACTTTTTTGATGCACGAATTAACATGCTTTAGCGACTATGTCTCTGGTGATCCGCTAAGCTTCTGGCGTTCAGCCAGCGGCTTTGAAGTGGACTTCATCATTGGCGATCACACTGCGATCGAAGTCAAAGCCAAGCAAAACATTGCCGCCCAGGATTTGAAATCATTGCGTGCTTTGAGGGAAGAAAAACAATTCAAACGTTATTTGTGTGTCTGCCTGGAGAAGCGGCCCAGAGAAACAGATGGGGTCTCGGTTCTACCCTATGCCGATTTCCTCAAAGCCCTTTGGGGTGGGGAATATCAGGCGTGAGGAGAAAAGCGTTCGGCATCAGGAATAAAGAGTAAAGAGTTCGAGGCTTAAGAATCCGTTTTTAGTTTTCAGTGTTAAGTTTTTAGTCGGCTGGAAGTGTCCTCGTATGTAATCCAGAGGGCGGAGCTGTCTAAGGCGTGAGGCGTTAGGTGTCAGGAGGCAGGCGAAGAATAAACAGTTTCAAGTTTTCAGGGTTCAGTTTTTAGTCAGGGGGAGGAAAGGCCGTTAACCGTTAACCGGCTACTGTCAACCGTTAATCTATGATCGATAAAAAACAAATTGGAAGAAATGCGATGATGGCCATTTTGCAAATCCTGGTCAATGGCGTCATCCTTTTCTTTCTTTATCGATTTTTTATAAAGACGATTGGCGCCGAGCAGTTCGGCATTTGGGCGCTTGTGATGGCGTTTACGTCATTTGCTTCCGTCGCCAATCTGGGGTTTGCGGGTTCTGTCGTGAAGTTCGTCGCACAGAGTCAGGCGAATGACGATAAGGAAAGAACAGCGGTTATCATTCAAACCGCCGCTATCTCGATTGCGGTCATATCCGGCGTGTTGATGATGATTCTGTTTCCCGTTGTCAGTTGGAGCATGAAGTATTTCGTAGGCAGCAGTTCGCTGCCGATGGCAATACTCTTGTTGCCCTATTCGTTTACTGCCTTGTGGCTAATGATGATTGGCGGGATTTTTCTTTCAGCCCTCGACGGATATAAAAGAACGGACATTCGCGGTCTGATCATGATCTGCGTCAGCGCGTCAAACCTCACATTGTGCGTTCTGCTTGTTCCTAAATTGGGGCTAATAGGTGTTGCTTACTCCATTATCTGCAGCAATTGCTTTGCTTTAATGTCAGGTTGGGTGATGATTAAAAGGAGCAATCCACTGCTTCCTTTCTTGCCCTTCATATGGCGAAAGAGTACATTCAAAGAAATTATTGGTTATGCAACAAAGTTTCAAATAGCTACCTTAGCTGCCATGTTTTGCGAACCTGTGACAAAAGCCTTTTTAAGCAAGTTTGGCGGGCTTTCAATTGTGGCATACTACGAAATGGCAAGTCGCTTGGTGCTTCAGTTAAGAGCTTTGATTGTGTCTGCCTATCAGGTACTGGTACCGGTATTTGCCGAGCATAAGGAAAATAGTCCGGAGAAAATCTCTCTTCTTTATGGGAAATCATATGATCTGATTTATTATTTGTCATTGCCTTCGTTTGTGCTAATAATTGTATGGCTTCCGTTGATATCGGAAGTTTGGCTTGGCCATATAGAGCGAACATTTATTATAATCGGAAGTATGCTGGTGCTATCTTGGTTTATTAATACACTCGCTATTCCTGCGTATGTCGCCAACGTTGGGCTGGGAATATTTAAGTGGTATTTGACAGGGAATTTAATTATGGCATTTTTGAATGTGACGGTTGGATATGGTTTAGGTTTTTTTCTTGCTGGTTATGGTGTTATTGGGGCAATGTGCCTCGCCATAATTATAGGGAGTATTGTTATTATGGCACCATATCACATTAAAATGATTTCAATAAAAGGCATTATATCCACCGATAATAGATTACTAAGCTATTTCGCTCTTATAATTACTTTAGTCTCGATTGTTCTAATGATTTTTAGAATTGCAAATGCACGAATGTATCTTTTTCAAATTGTGAGTTTTATAATTTTATTATTTCTCATCTTTTTTCACCCAGCCAGAAAACAAATTCAAAAGTGGCTTTTTGCATCTCTGTTGAGAATAAAGTGAATATTTAATTAATGGATTATATTAAGATGGTGAAGAAGCTGATAAATCGTTTGCTGACTTACGTAATAGAATTTATTGTATCTGTCCTTTATTCTACCTTGAAACCACTCAATAAATATTTAAAAATAATTATCGCTATTGTTAGAATGGCTATTTGGAAGAAAAAATTAAAGTCATGCGGTATGGGTACATTGATTTATCCGCATGTTATTATCCATGCACCAAATAATGTCAGCCTGGGTGAGAATGTTTCATTGGTTGACTATGTTCATATATGGGGTAGTGGTGGTGTATCAATTGGTGATTATTCAATCATAGCAGCGCATGCTATTATTACATCTATTACGCATGAATCCGAGTCCAAATTGTACGCACTAGCCAACATAAAGCGACCTGTTATTATTGGTAAGAACGTTTGGATAGGTAGTGGTGCGATAATACTGCCAGGTGTTGCGATTGGCAACAATGCCATAATTGGTGCGGGGAGCGTTGTTACTAAAAATGTCGAGGCAAATACAACAGTCGTAGGAATCCCGGCAAAAGTCGTTCGTAACAATATGATTAAAAGGGATGTACCGATAGCCGATATGAACTAAAAGCAGATATGGCTGATTCGAATTTCATGACTTTTTGATAATATATGTCGAATTTAGTTGTTACGTGTAAATAGTGAGGTGTCGTTTTGAAAAAAGCAATAAAATATTTCGTAAACTTGTGCGGGTTTGATATCAGACGATATAATTTGTCAGATGAGGCAATATTTAAGAGATACATAGAATATGTATCGCCTGACTTGATTATCGATATTGGGGCAAATATTGGACAAGCATATGATTATATGCGTAGTGGGGGTTATGAAGGACGAATTATTTCTTTTGAACCACTTTCTTATGCACATCAGCGACTAGTGAAAAGAGCTGTTGATGATGAATTATGGGAAATTGCACCGAGGATGGCACTAGGTGACTATGACGGTGAATGTCGGATTAATGTGTCGCGCAACTATGTGAGCAGTTCAATTCTGAACATTATGAAAATACACAATGACGCGGCTGCTGAATCTGAATATGTCGATAATGAAATAGTAAGGTGTGCGACTGTAGAAACAATATGGAACGACAATATTGGGTCTCATGTTCGCGCAGCATTCATAAAAATTGATGTGCAGGGTTATGAGGATAAAGTTATTAGGGGTATTGGTGAAAAGCTTCGTTATGTGACAGCGCTTCAAGTTGAACTTTCTTCAGTTCCATTATATGAGGGTCAAAAAATATTACCTGAAATGCTCGAAATGATATACGAATTAGGATTTTTACCGTTTGCTTTCTTGCCGGGTTTTTCGGATAAGGAAAGTGGTAGAATCCTGCAATATGATGGTCTTTTTTTTAAAAAATGATTACAACTTTGATTTATAAGCACCTTTATATAAATCCTTGCAATAGGTTTATTTGTTCTTTTGCATTCATATTTATTTTCATACTACTTTTATTGCCCGGTATTCCCTACTGGCCGATATTGAGCATGCTATTCGCGTTTGTCTTCTATGTAAGCTTCGTGGATCCGATTTTGGGTCTCACTTTCATAGCATTTGCGCATAGTTTTTCCGGAATAGTTCGTTGGAAAGATCCTGATTCTTTCTTGTTAGCGGGTTTTGGGACGGTTTTTGCTATATTGTTTATTCTTGGTTACTGTTTTAATGTGCTTTTGAGATTACGTTTTAGAATTCCGATACTTAGAGGTGGATGGTGGGCTATAAAGGTTTTATTACTTGTTTGGCTCTCATTTTCGTTGCTTATAGTTTTTAATATTATTGGTAATTGGCAAGGATTGACATCTGTTATGATGATTCGGGAGTATATTATCCCTCTTCTAATACTGCCATTTGCCATATCTGCGTTATACTCTAGCCGGCGCGATTGTCGTTTGGTTTTAGGTGCGCTCGCGCTAGGATGTTCTATAGTCGCTTTGATAAATATTGTACATTACATAGTGGGCCTTCCCATAAGCTTACCCAGGTGGGTTCCTAAGCTGAATATTATGACTGGTTTGAGTAGCGAAGCGCCGGAATTTCGTCTGATTTATGGTGATATTGCTTTACCGAGAATGATGCACGTCTTTGGTTTGTCGGGGGCAGGTGCCGGTGGTGTATATTATATTACCCTTGCCTTTACTGCCTTTTATCTCGCTGTGAAAATGCATTCTCGTGTCTGGAAATTCAGTTTGTATACTGGAAGTGCTGTTAATTTTATTGCCGGATTTTTTACCCTTTCTTTTTCTATAATAGTATCAGCCATATTTATAGTGGTGTTTTTAAGTATCGCTGGACATTACCGTCATAGGATATCACGGATTTCACTCCGCATGGCATTTGCTGGCATTTTCATAGCCTGCCTCCTTTTCTTTTTATCACCAAGTTTGGGAGAAGAATACGAGAAAGTCGCCGTGCTTAACTATATTGCCAATATCTGGAGTACATTAGTTTCACCGACGTTATCAGGATTCGATGGATTTATCATAGGCGACGGCCTAGGTCTGAAATCCGGCGCTGCAATTTTCGCGTCGGATACTACAACGCCAAAAGGCTTATTCTTAACGGATCAATGGCTTTTGGTTGTTCTTTACCAATTGGGTATTGTGGGGTTTATTATGTCTTTAGTCTTATTAATCCTTCCTGCATGGATGAGTAATGTCTTATATAATCAAGGAAAGGATAACGAGTACGATCATTACGTCCTTGCGGCGGGCGTAATAATAATAGGCTTTCTGGGCTTCGTACATGGATCTGCCGTCATTGAAAGGCTTTTCTCAACACCGGTGATGTTAGCAATTGCAATCATAATTGTAGCTTGGCGGAGTAATAAATTACAAAGATTGCCATGCGTTATTGAGAGTAATAAACTAGGAATAGAAAGAATTTGTAAATGTGGATGAACTAACCCTTGGATCTTAATGGTGAACAGTTTTTAAGATGAAAATAAGTATTGTTACCCCATCTTTTAATCAAGTATCCTACATTAAGGAGACCATAAGCTCTATCGTTAATCAGGGTTATTCCGATCTCGAATATTTAATCGTTGATGGTGGGAGTTCAGATGGTTCTGCTGATGTTATAAGCAACTTCAAGGATAAGCTCGCCTATTGGTGTTCAGAGCCAGACGCTGGCCAAAGCAATGCAATTATGAAAGGTTTTTCTAAATGCACTGGCGAGCTTTTTGCCTGGGTTAATAGCGATGATGTGCTATTTCCAAACTGCTTGAGATTAGTTGCTGAATACTATTTGAAAAACGATAAACCCGATATCATTACAGCAAATATCGCATATATAGATGCGCGAAGTGAGATTAAGCGTTTTATTCGCGTACCGCAACCATCGCAGTATTTCTTTGAGCGTGGTGTATGGAATTCTACGCAGCCCTGCGTTTTTTACAGACGTGACTTGTTTCGTGAATTAGGTGGACTCAACACTAACTACCATCTATCTATGGACGTTGATCTTTGGGCGCGATGTATGAAAGCTGGTGCTAGATGTATTCATATCCCGGTTTATTTGGGTGGCTTCCGCTGGCATCATTCGGCTAAAACGGTTATCTCCATGCGTTCGAGGCATAAAAAAGAAAACCTTGAGACAGCAAAAATACTTAACGCTAATCTAAATGATTCATCACTTGTCAGTCGCGAAATGTGGCGGTTTGTAATGAAGGTTTATCGTACTATAAATTTGCATTATTTAATGGCCTATGTGGATTACAAGCAAATATATCCTTCTTGCCATTGGCATGAATATGTTAAATCGCAACATTTCTTAAATCAATTGGTGGCCTTAAAATGAAAGTAGCATTTTTTGGCTTACAAATATCATTTAATCATGAACACATTGGTGGCACAAACTCAATCGTACGTCGTTTGGCTTCATATTTAAAAGAGGCTGGGGATCATGTTGTGTTCATATATTATGGCTGCACGGAAGATATAAAAATCCGTCTTGATTCAGGAATTGAAGTTCTGTGTTTTGTGACATTCATCGATGCCTTGGAGGCGCTTAGTAATAAATATGATCATGTTCTTTCTATTTACTTATTGCCAAAGGATAGGCTTTCTTATGCACGCTGCAGAAAAGCTAATGCCAAGCAAATGCAGTTTCATCATTTATATCTAGGCTGGAATGAATCTTTCATTAAGCGACAATTACTTTTCACTGAGGCGCGGTTATTCCCTTACAATGGATGCCTTTTTTGTGTCTCGCCTAGAATCCATCGATATGTATCAACCTGGGCGCAAAAAGCTAGATTGCTGTTACCACCAGTACCAAAAACTTTTTTTTTGACTCCGTCGCAGAAAACAAAGTCTGATAAAATCCGAGTCACATACTGTGGTCGTGTAGATGCCGCGAAAGGTGCATTGGAAGTATCGGAATTATTTAAATTGTTGGAAAGTAAAAATAATGTTAGCGTACGAATATGTGGATTTCCCTGGCGTCATAAGCCGGAGACAATGGCGCTACACGATCGGTTACTGACCAATTCCGCCGTCTGTTATGAACCAATTAAATATGAACACTGGACAACACAAGTGGATGAAGGACTCCGAAATATTCTACAAGAAACTGACATACTCCTTTTGCCTTACCGGAAACTGAGCAGTACTGTAGATACACCCCTTTTGCTTTTAGAGGGCATGGCAAATCTTTGTGCAATAATCTCACCTAATCTTGGCGATATCCACCACATCTATGGAGCAAGCATATTTAATTTAGCTGATAAGTGGCGAACTGATGTTGTGCTGAAGTTAATTGAAAATGCAGCGATACACCTGTCGGCAGAAAGAAAAAGAGTGTTTCTGCAAAGCAGTTCCAATAGGTTTGACGCACAGAGTGTTTGTAGCTACTTCAGAGAATCAATCACGAGAATATAATAAAATGGCAAGTATAATTCATAGAATTAAGGAGTTGATAGCAGGCCCGTTTAGGAAAAGTAATGGTGTCAACAGAAACATCATTATTGACTATTTAAAATGCCTGAAAGGTGTTTTTTTGGAAATCGGTCCAGGCTGTGCGCCCCTTCTGGAGGCTGTTCAGCATATCGATAATGATAAAAAGATCATTATAGATTTGCCGGAAATGGTTGGTTATTGTGAATCTCTCGGTTATAAATGCCTGGCACAGGATGCATCTATAGAAAAATGGCGACTAGATGACGAATCTGTTGATGTTGTCATAAGCAATCAGTGCCTAGAGCACATACCCAATACAGATGATTTTATTCTTGAATGTCGGAGGGTATTGAAGGAAGGTGGCATCCTTGTCCTTTCGGTTCCGAATCAGGGCGCTCTGGCATTTATATTTCTAATGCTCCTTACTATAAATCCTCCGATGAATTTTGTGTCTGATAAATTCTATTCATTGGGTAATCCGCTGTCCAATATGCGGATGAAGAAAAGGAATGTTCCTGGACATAGTCATTTGCGACTTTTCACAACCCGTGCAATGAATGATTTGCTTAAAGCCTATGGTTTTACAATATTGAAAAACCATGGGGGCAGTTGGGGAACCTGGGGCGGCAAATATCTTGCGAGTATATTTCCATATTATGGTCTGTACACTACTGTAATGGCAAAAAAAATAAACCGATAAATTATTCGCGAAATATATGACGAATATGCCTGGTAATCTGCATTTGCAGAATCTATTGATTTATTTCTTTCATAGTTTAATGCAGCGCAATGTTATGTATTGCGTGCTGCGCAATTATGAACTGCTTCCTGAAAATATCGAGAACGATATAGATATGCTTGTATTGCCTGAACATAAGGCAGTTTTTGAAAGTTGTATAATGGATTCCGCGAAAGCAACTGGGTGGACGCTGCTTATGAGGCCGATCCGGCATGGTTACACTGCCTATTGGTTTCAATCAGACATTTCTGGTGATTATGTCCATTTTGATGCATGGACAAAGATAGCTTGGAAGGGTTTAAGGTGGGCGAATGAAGCGGAAGTTCTTAGTCGAAGAGTTCGAAGGGACCAGTTTTATATTCCGTGCGCTTCTGATGAGGCATGTATTTCTTTAATAAAAGACCTCATTCAGGTCGGCATCATTAAAGGAAAATACAAACCAGGGATTAATAGCGTAGTTATAAATAGTAGAACTATTTTTACAAACGCCTTGCAATGGGGTTTTGGTAATAAGCTGGCAATAAGGCTGTGTGACTTGATTGAACGAGATGATTGGGTGACTTGTGTAAAGCTTAAGAACAGCATGCGAAGATCAGTTTTGTGGCAAAGCGTTTTACGCAATCCACTTGAACCAATTCTGAGTGTACTGTGCTTCCTTGGTAGTTATATGCGCTCACTTGTTTTTAATCGCACAGGGATATTTGTCGCTTTGATCGGCCCGGATGGCTCAGGCAAAACGACCATTGCTGAAGGTCTTGTGAAGAGCATGAATAAACTCTTTCCTGCGCCTCTGTATTATCATGGTCGTTTTTTTTTCCTGCCTGATTTGCGAAATATTTACAATGTTATGAGACGCATGTTTGGCCGCAAGCCGGTGAAGCTTTCCCCAAGTGGTTTTAATACGCTTGGAAATATGCAACCTCATACAAAATTGCGTGTGTGTATGTATCTCTTCTATTATTTTTGGGACTACATTCTTGGTTATTGGGTTATTGGAAATATTCGCACTAAAGGGCAATTGCTGATATTTGACCGTTACTTCTATGATTATTTAATACAACAGCAGTACGCCTTTATGCCAAAAATGCTGGCTAGGCTGATGTTGCTACTAATACCAAAGCCTGACATTATTTTATATTTAAAATGCGAACCAGCTGTAATTCATCAACGCAAGCCAGAGCTTTCAGTTGCTGCAATAAAGCAACAACAATTGGTATGTGATTCTTTAGCGCAAACTCTAGCTAATGTGTTCACTGTCCAGACAGCAAGTATGCCGCAAGAAACCTTAAAAATAATTAACATTATTATCGCAAATAACCTTAAGGCGAGGCAGCATTGATATGAGGCTCTTAATTGTTCTTCCGTCTTATGAACCAGCATGGCAATATGGCGGTGTTGTCAGTTGCATGTCAATTTTGTGCAGAGGCTTGGCGGCAGAAGGTATTGATGTAACCGTTTATACGACTAATGCAAGCGGTACCGAAGCGCCTTTAAATGTTGTTGTCGATAAACCTATCGATATTGGTGGTGTTCATGTTTGGTATTTCAAATCTTTATTTGGCAGCAAAAGCAATTTTGCTTCCCGTGACTTGATCAACAAAATGCGTAAGACCATCCATGATTTTGACGTCGTATACATATCTGCAGTCTGGCAATGGTTGGGTGTGTCGGCAGCAAATATTTGCATTGCAGGAAATGTCCCTTACATTATTGGAACCCATGGCAGTTTTGCCTATAGCCTTAGAAATAAATCAAAATATAGAAAATTATTGTACAAAGCGCTATTCCTGAATCGCATAATTAAAAAAGCAACGGCCGTTCATATAACAACTGCTGATGAAATAAATGAGGCTCGCGGTTGGCTTGATGACTGTCATTGTGTGCGTATCCCGAATGCTGTCGATCATAATAAGTTCAAAGCGGTACCGTTACGTAAGGAATTCAGACAAAAACACAATATTCCAATGCACGCGCCTGTCATAATAACTGCAGGCAGAGCTGATTGGAAAAAGAGAACAGATCTTTTAATTCAAGCATTGGCCGAGAATGAAAGCTGGTATCTTATAGTTGCCGGCCCGACAGATACAGAGAGAAAAACATTAGAATGGAAAGCGTTGGCACGTGCTTTAGGAATATCAGACAGAATAATATGGCCAGGTTTTCTTTCCGGGAAGGATCTGCTTGAAGCTTATTCTTCATCAGATCTATTTGCCCTTGTTAGCGAAAACGAAAATTTTGGTATGGTTGTAGTAGAGGCCATGCTCTGTGGTTTGCCCGTCATGGTTTCTAAGGAGGTTGCTGTTTGGGCTTTGATAAAGGATGAAAGGGCAGGTGTCAGTGTTGAGAAGAACCATCAGGCAATTTCACATTTGCTTCGTGATTTAAGCAAGGGGGAACACTATTTCATATCTGCAGATCAAATCAGGGCTGTGGCCATAAAGCGTTTTTCACCTCAAACAGTTGCGAATCAATTTATTGCTGCTACTGAAAGGCTGATAAATCTCAGGCATCCGAATTGATTGGACCTTTGAAGGAAATCCTGTGTCCAAAGAGACAATATTAAAAACAAGCACATCTTATTCCCATGCGCTCGAAATGCTTTTCATGGAATATTTACCAAATTACGAAATTTTAGCATCAAACATATTTGGAAGTATATGCTCTAAAATATTTATTTAACGTGTCCGCTTGGCATTACTTTTTGTTTGGCACAAACACTTTCTTGATCTTTCTCCTAGGAAAAGTTGAATTGCTACATTTATATCGAATGAAAGGAAGTCTGCGATGGGTATCGGAAATAATTCTTATATAATTAGTTTGAAATATTCGCCGGGCCTGTGGAAAGAATTTACTTTGATGGGTGAAAGATTACGCACGCATGATGTCTCTGTCAGATATCTTATCTCTAAGAAATATGCTAATATCGGCCCAGCGCATTCAGGTACGCAATACGTGACTTCTTCTGATCGTGTCGCAACTATATTAAAAGATGTTATTCTATTTAATAGCTTAAAAAAAAACATATTAAGCATCTTCTCTCAATCACCACCAAAATATACATGCTTCTATAATCCACATCCTTTAAATCCAATTTTATGTTATTTGATAAAAAAATATTATCCAGATTCTATTATATCACTTTATTTACATGATCCATTTAAGCCGGATAAAAGTCACTATGGTATGGTTAAATCATTTTACATCAGAATTGTTGATTTGGTTCAATCGAAAACAGTGAAATGCTGCGATTATATTATTTCGCCATCAGATTATTCAGCGAAGCTATTTAATCAGCGCTATCCAAAATTCAAAGGCATTAATATTGTTGCACCGCTTCTAGTCCCTGATGGTGAGCATCAGAATAGAAATAAGAGGATTTATTTTAGCATTGTTGGTACGGCCCATCAGGCAACAGGGCATGATACATTTGTCCGACTGATAAACTATGTTGCAGAAAAGGATTTCCCCTTCAAGTTTGCTATTATTAGTTCCAGCAACATCGATTCTTTTTTAAACGTCATTTCTGAAAAGGGGAAACGTTTATTAACGGTCATAAATAAAAGCATTATTACTGATCAAGAAATCAATAATATTATAAGCCAAAGTTTAGCTGTCTTTCGTTTTGATAAAGAGGTGACACAAAGTGGCGTCGTACCAGTGTGCTATATGAACGCGACACCCGTTATTGCCAGAGATATACCGGGGCTTAGACAACATGTTGAACATAAGGGAAATGGATATCTTGTGCCATATGCTTGTACCCCATCAGAGATCATAGAAGCAATGGCGTTTGTAAGTGCTAATATATCTGTACTTAAAACAAACGCACGTAGAAGTTATGAAACTATCTGGGCATCTGACAATTTTGATAAATATTACGATTGGCTTATTCAATCGCTGAATAGATAGCTGAAGTTTGATGTCTTTGAAAATATCAATCATCACCGCTGTATTGAATCGTAGAGACACTCTTTCATCATGTATTGAAAGTGTGATGGGGCAGGATTATCCGGATGTCGAGCATATTCTCATCGATGGCGGTTCGACGGATGGGACGCTGGAAGTTATAAGAAGCTATCAGGATAAGATCAGCCGATGGATCAGCGAGCCGGACAGCGGCTTATATGACGCCATGAACAAGGGCATTCGTCTGGCAACAGGAGATGTGATCGGCATTCTGAATTCAGATGATTATTATACGGACAGAAGCGCTCTATCGACTGTTGCTGAATGCCTGAAGAAGAAGGTCGATTCCTGCTATGGCGATATTGATTACGTGGATGACTGTAGCGATGGAAATCCGGTTCGGGCGTGGCATGCCGGCGAGTATCATCGAAACCGATTCAAATGGGGCTGGATGCCGCCACATCCGACATTTTTTGCCCGCAGGGCGCTCTATGAAAAGTACGGCCTATTTAATCTGGATTTCAAACTGGCTGCGGATTATGAATTGATGCTTCGGTTTCTATACAAGCACCATGTTTCGGCAACCTACATTCCCAAGTGTCTGGTCACGATGCGAACGGGCGGGGCATGCAAGCCGGGGATTGCAAACACGCTAAGCAATATGGGTGAAAATTATCGCGCCTGGAAAGTCAACGCTCTTCGACCGAACCCTCTAACATTTGTCCTTAAACCCTTGTCGAAGATTGGGCAGTATGCGCGCTTTAGAAGCGTAAGGAGTAAAGAGTAAGGCGTCAGGTCCAAGGCAAAAGATCCAAGGCAAAAGGACAAGGGCGGTTCATAGCTCATAGCTCGTAGTTCAAAGTGAAAGGCTCAAAGATAAAGGTTGAAGGGGAGAAATAGTCTCCCGTTGTTTAATTATTTATGCAGCGCCTGCAGGTGTTTCGCTTTTCGCGCCATCAACTATCTTTATTACCGCCAGTCGATAATATTCTTAGCCTAAATACGGCTTGACAGATAGTATCCTATGGAATACACTTCTCACACGATAGAGATCCGCCAGACGGATCAATACATAAAATGGTTTGAAAGTCTGGCAGACCGCCGGGCAAAGGCGCGGATTGATGTTCGTATTCGTAGAATGTCGTTGGGGAATTTTGGTGATGTTAAGCCGATAGGTGAAGGTATATCAGAGTTGAGAATAGATTACGGTCCGGGTTATCGGGTGTACTTTACCCGGAAGGGGAATCAAATCATCGTGCTTCTTGCCGGAGGTGACAAATCAACGCAGGACAAGGATATTCAAGTGGCAAGGAAGTTGCTGCATGAAATTGAGGTGTGATCAATGACAAAGACAAAAACAAAAGCATGGGACGCGGCGGATCACTTAAAAACGGAAGATGATATGGCGGCTTACTTCGAGGCTGCTCTGGAGGAGAATGATCCCGCATTGATAGCGGCTGCATTGGGGGACATCGCGCGGGCCAAAGGGATGACGCATGTTGCCAGAAAAGCAGGACTCGGAAGAGAAAGTCTTTACAAGGCTTTATCACCTGGGGGCAATCCGGAATTCTCTACGATTTTGAAGGTCGTTTCCGCCCTCGGATTAAAATTGCATGCGGGTATTTCAAAGTCAAAGAAAGCAGCATAGTTAAAAGTCGCCATTCACCATCAACCATTTCAATTTTCGGTAAATGAATATTTTATTCCCCTTCGGTAATGATCCGGCAATGACGATTGATTTACTATTCTTTATTCCCTATCAGGAATGTATTGCTTGACGGAGGTGATACCACCATCAACCGCTTTTACGATGATAGACAACAAAAAGACGTATTCGGTTGTAATGCACCATGCGCGCAACCTGAAACATTAAACTTGAAACGGATTTTTTAACGGTGTTCAAATTCCTTCCTCGAAAGAAAATTGTGTTGTTGTTGGGCGATGCGGTCATCATTGCCGTTGCGATGCATGTCGCTCCGTTCTTGCGAACCGGCGTGTGGCCGCACCCGGCGGATCTGCTTTCGGCGTCGAATGTTGTGGCGCTTTTGGTTTATCTGTTTGTTTTGTATCTGTGCGATTTGTACAATATCCAACCGCCGGTCGAGAAAGTGCGACTAGCCTTGAAATTCTTTGTGGCCGTTTTGGTCATCGGCGTCATCAACGCATCTTTGTTTTATCTGTTTCATCTGCGGCCTTACAGTTCGTGGGTTTTGTTCATCAGCAGCCTTCTGACATTAGTCGGTTTTGTGGTCTGGCGCTTTGTTTTCATTTATTTGGTGCCGGCGGCCAGACGCCCTGTCCGGGTTTTGCTTCTCGGGGCGGGCAAAGGCGGCGCCAAGATGGCGGCCCTTTTGAAAGGACGGCCCGAGTATCAGATGGTCGGATTTGTGGACGATGATGAAAACAAGCAGGGATGCCGCCTTTCCAATCTTCCCGTGATCGGGAAAAGCAAAGATTTAATGGACATTGTCCGGAAGTATGCTATAAAAAAAATCGTCGTTTGCATCAGCAAAACTATTAGACCGGACATATTTCCCATATTGGTGGAGGCGAAGTTCAAGGGCATCACAGTTTATGAAATGCCCACCTTCTATGAAATGCTGGCACGCAGGATTCCTGTCGAGCAGGTGAATGATATCTGGCTGGGGTATGCCGAGGTATCCGGGTTACAAAGAACCTTTTATAACCTGAAATTGAAAAACCTGCTGGATCGACTGCTTGCCGCGCTGGGGCTATTGATCGCTTCTCCGATCATGCTTCTGACCGCGCTTTTGATTAAGCTGGAGTCAAAAGGCCCTGTTCTGTACCGGCAAAAACGTATGGGGCTGGATGAAAGAGATTTTGATTTATTCAAGTTTCGGTCGATGCGTGCCGATGCAGAAGTTGGCGGCGCTGTTTGGGCGCAAACGAACGACCCGCGTGTCACCCGGATCGGAAAAATGATAAGAAAATTGCGCATCGACGAGTTGCCGCAGTTGTGGAATGTGCTCAAAGGCGAGATGAGTTTTGTGGGGCCCCGACCGGAAAGGCCTGAATTCGTTAACCTTCTGAAGAAAGACATTCCTTATTACATGCTGCGTCACAGCGTCAGGCCGGGCATTACCGGCTGGGCGCAGGTAAATTATCCCTACGGGGCATCCGTGGAAGACGCCCTGGAAAAGCTGCAATACGATTTGTATTACATTAAAAACGGATCGTTTTTACTCGATATGCACATCATGTTGCGCACGGTACGGGTAATGCTTTTCGGAATCGGAGCGAGGTAATTTAGGCAATGAGAATTCTGGTCACGGGCGGCGCGGGGTATATCGGAAGCCATGCCATCTTAGAGCTGGGCAGGCAGGGCCACGAGATTCTGACCTACGACAATTTATCCACGGGAAACGATTGGGCGGTTCTTCACGGCGATCTGGTGGAAGGCGATCTCGGCAATGCTGAATTGCTGCGCAAGACGATCAAGGATTTTTCTCCCGAGGCGGTTTTGCACTTTGCCGCCTCGATTGTCGTTTCCGAGTCGATGAAAAATCCGCTTTTGTATTACCGCAACAATGTCGTCAATACGATCAATTTAATGAAAGCCGTGACGCGCGCCAAAGTTCCGTATTTTATTTATTCCTCCACGGCGGCGGTCTATGGCGTTCCGGAGACGGCGCCCATCAGCGAAGAGGCGCCGATGGCGCCGATCAATCCTTACGGACGGTCCAAAATGATGGCCGAGCAAATTGTGAGAGACGCCTGCGGGCAGGCCGGCACGCAGTTTGTCATTCTGCGGTATTTCAATGTGGCCGGCGCCGACCCGCAAGGCCGCCTGGGGCAGGTCAGCAACAATGCCACCCATCTGATTGCCCGTTCACTGAAAGCGGCGACAGGCGAACTTGGCGTGCTGCCTGTTTACGGGGCGGATTACCAGACGCCGGACGGCACCTGTGTGCGCGACTATATTCATGTGTCGGATCTGGCCGCGGCGCATACGGCCGCTTTGGCGTATATGACCTCCGCAACGCCGTCGGGAATCCGTCGGCATGTGATGAACTGCGGCTATGGCCGCGGGTATTCGGTGCATGAAGTGGTGGCGGCGGCAAAGAAGGTGACGGGCGTGAATTTCAAGACGGAAATCAAGTCCCGCAGGCCGGGCGACCCGCCCAGTCTGATTTCCGATTCTTCTCGAATCCGGAAAATCACGGGATGGAAACCGCAATACGACGATCTGGATCTGATGATCCGCACCGCCTGGGAGTGGGAAAAGAAAAGAGCGGACCGGGAGTTCGGCTTGAAGCTGGTTGACCGGCTGGGTCCGGTTGACGACGCCGATCGGCGGCAAACCCAAGCGCCCGAGCAGTTGACGGTCGGCTAAAGACAATAACTTCCTAAAAAAACTGTTTGCTGAAAATAAAAAACCCCGGTGCAAGCCGGGGTTTTTTCGTGTGTTTATATCGCGCGTCAGAAAGCCGCGATCATCACCGCCGTCACGGCGGCGATGTTCATCAAGATGGTGGAGATATCCTTGATTTCCCGCAGCCAGGCGATGCGTTCAAATTTTTCGGGAACCACGATCGTGTCGCCCGGTTCGATCAGACTGATTTCGCCGCCGTAGGCGGTCATTTCCCATCGGGACCGCGCCGAATTCCAGCCGATATGCGTTCTCGAAATTTTCCGGGCGCTGCCGTCCACCTTGAGGACGTAAGTGTTGCCCGGGTCGGCATAATAGGAGTACCCCCCCGCCTGGTCGATGTAGTCTTGATAATTGAGGCTGCTGGAATATAAATGGCTGCCGTGCGACATGACGGACCCGACGACGTTCACCACGTTATTCTTTTCGGGAACGTGCAGCGCGTCTCCGTCTTCCAGTTCGAAATCGTATTCCGTGTTTTTAAGCTTTGCTGCATCGGCAAGATAGATGGTCATGCGGCCGGTGGCTTTGAGGTTTTTGAGAGTGTTCATAAACTTCTGACGTTGTTCCAATTCGGCCTTCTTCGCGGCGATTTCTTCAGGAGAAAGGGCCGTGGCCAGTTCCCCCGCGCCGGCCGCCATGATTTCACGTTCGAGGCGGTCGACCATTTCCGTCAGACCCTTTTGTTGCAGCGTCCGCGCGCTGGCCCTTGTGAAATAGGCACCCCGCAGATACGCATGGGGAGTGAACCCGCCGGCCCGATTCAGCAGATCAGAGAGCCTTTCTCCCTTTTTAAACGGGTAGCGGCCGGGGAACATGACCTGGCCCGACAAACTGACGAAACGAACCGTTTCATAGTCGGCGATGGTTTTCACCAGCAGCCGGTCATTGGGCGCAAGCTTCACGTTATGGGCCGGGTCGCCCTCCAGGGCCTTGCGCAGGCTGATGGTTTGGTGCGACAGGCTTCCCATCTTGCCGTCGACAACGCGCACGGACGTGATTTCCGCCTCGTCCAGGTAGGCCGATTTAAGGACATTTCCTGCCTTGAAGACCAGATCGCGAACGGTCAAGTTCTGCGTGAACTGATAGGTTCCGGGGTTTGTGACGTCGCCGGTGATAAAGACACTGGTTTTGGGATGCCTTTCCCAGATGGAATGGATGACGATCCGGTCTTTATCCTGCAGGATCAGATTGTCGCGCGGGTCGTCCGCCATGGCGCTTTCGACATTGAAGTAAAACGTTTTAAACTCATTGTTGGAATACTGGCGGATGATCTGTCCTTTGTCCCGGCTGGCGGCGGTTGTCAGTCCGCCCGCGTTTAAAATCGCATCTTTGACCTTCATGTTGCCTTCAAGCTCGACGCGCCTGGAGACCTGCATCTGTTTTTCAAGTTTGATCAGCCGGTCGGTCAGATCGGGCCTGTCGGCTCGCTCCAGTTCGCTTTGCAGATAGCGCATGGCGCCGGGCGTCGGCCTTGCCTGCGTTTTGATTTCTTCTTCAATTTCTTCGATTTTTGCGGCGTAGAGATAAAAGCGATCGTTTTTGAGGAGCTCCTCTTTCATGGCGGCAAGCTCCGCCAGGATCCGGCGGTTGCGGGCTGCCTGAGCGGTGTCCGTCTTTTCGGCGTCTTTTTCGCTCAGAGAGCTGTTGCCGCGGATTTCGCCTTCGACCGTGACAAACGGCTTATCTTCAAAAAGGCTTTTGTTGAAGATGAAAACCCGATCTTTGGGGGTGAGCGCATAGTTGTATGCCTCGTCGTTTTTCAGGATCAGCCGGCCAAGGTGAAACGGAATTAAAACCACGTCCCGGCCGGGCGGGTTCTCTCGTTTGATGAGCGCATAGTCGAAATAGGTTTCGGCAAGCAGATCATCCGGCTTGCCGATGATGTCTCTGATTTTCATGCCGGGTTGATAAGCGTAGCGGCCCGGCCGTTTGACATTGCCCTGAAGATAGACGGCGTTGTCGTCGTAATCCATGATGGGGAAAATCTTGACCAGATCGGCGTCTTGCAAAACGAAATTTTTGACCAGATCCAGGGTCTTGTCGTTGATGTCGATGACGATCTGCTTTTCGTTTCTGACGATTCGCTCGACCTGCATCTGCTGGGTATAGGCGCTGGGGATCACGCCGCCGGCCAGATCGATCACATGCGCCAGGTCGAATTTATCTTTAAGTTCATAGATGGCGGGACGCTTCACGTTGCCGGTGATGCCCACCAGCGGGCCGGTAACCGGCACGAACACAACATCGCCCGCCTGCAGGACGACATCGCGCGATTTATCGCCTTTGAGAAACAAATCATAAAGGTCGAAGTGCGTGACGACCTTATCGCCTCTGCGCAACTCCACGCGCCGCATCGACCCGATGGCCGAGGGGCCGCCCGCCAGAAGCAACGCGTCGGTGATGGTGGCCAATGCGCCGATCGTGTGCGCGCCGGCCCGCGCCACATCGCCCAGCACGAAAATGGGGATGGTTCTTGTAGCGCCCATCGAAATATCGATGTTGGTTCCCGTGATCTGCGAGGCTTTGCCGATGAGGCGTTCCGAGGCCTGCTCAAAGGTCATGCCGGCCACCTGGATGGGACCGATGTCGGGAACGGTGATCTTGCCGTCCCGGTCGACCGTCAGCGTGTGCCTGGCGCTGACCCGCCCCCATAACAGGATGTTGATCTGATCGCCCGGGCCGACGACATAACCGGCGGGCACGGGGATGTCTCGCCTTTGTGTAAGAATGCGGATATCCGCGCCGTGAAAAAAATCGTACCCGAAGGGCTTAAGCGTATCTACGGACACGTCCTGGTAATTGCCGGTTTTGCGCGCGCGATGAAAGATCGACACGTCTTTGGGGTCTTCGACGACGGTCAGATTCTTATCAGCCGCAGGCGGCAGAATCACGGCTTCCGCAGGCGTTTGCGCTTCCTGGCGGTCGAGGGCTTCTTTGCCCCGCCGGATTTCGTCGGGTGAAAGTTCGATGCCCGCTTTTTTGAGTTCCGCCTGGACGGCCAGCGCGTCTTTGAGCGTTGAAGGCGTTGCCGAAACGGTTTGCGCGGCGCAAGGGGTGAGCGTGATGCAGGCCGCCCCGATAAACAAGGCGGTCAGAAGCAGCGCAATCAGAATGGGGGATGTGGAAAAGCGTCTATTTGGCATTTTCTCCTCCGGCGTTTTTTTTCGCGCGTTCCCGAATGAGAACGACAAAGACGGCGATGACGAGCGATGCCAGAAAAGCGACAACAACCATTTGCGATCTTTTGGGCCGGCTTTTCCGGTCGGGCGTCATGGGCGGGTCGAGCACCTTGAAAGCATAGCCTTCCTTGACCTCCGCCATCATCATGGTTTCAATCTTTTCGGCGATCAGCGTATAAATTTTCTGTTGCACCAGCGGATCGCTGGTTTGTCGAAGCTGATTTTCAAGATAGGCTTTGTTGATATTGGCGATGCGTTTGGCCTCGCCGCTCATGTGGTCGTTCAAGGCCAGGATAAAGTAGTCGGCGATTTTTGCCGCCATTTGCGCGTCCCGAAAGTCAACGGAAACGGTAATGATGTCTTCTTTGGTGTTGTAGTTGATCTTTGTCATCCGATCAAGCGCCCGGATGCCGTCCCAGATGTCCGGAACGCCCGGTTCCTTTTTGGGGGCGGAGGGGTCGGCGGGCTTGAGTTTGGCCAGATAGAACAGAGGGTTGAGGCTCAAGCCGGGTTTTTTCCAGGCCTGTTTTTCTTCATCCCAACGTTTGGGGAACAGCACCGGCAGAAGGTTGTGACGTTCGATGATGCTTTTTTTCAGGACATTGGATTTGAGCAGATTGACCATTTCCGTGGATGAGGCCGCCCCCGGCATGGCGATTCCCGCAAGGTTGGCGATGCCGCCGAACTGAGCCATCAAAGAGGCGGCGCGTCCCGAGCTCTGGGTTTGCGAGACGGGCTTGAGCACCGCGCGGGCCGTGTAGATATTGGTCATGAACAAAGAGGCGACGAGCACGGCGAAAGTCAACCCGCCGACGATCCAGAAAATGAGTTTTTTATTTTTCCAGATCGATTTGGAAAGATCGCTGAGATCGATTTCAACCCAATCGCTGTCTGTCGGTTTGGTTTTGCCTGCGTCGTTGTTCATGCCGGTCCTTTCTGCGAGATGGAAATGCCTGGTCATTTGCCTGCAAGATGCCCGGTGACGGGGTGGAAAGCCGGTTACGGATTTTGTTATTCCGGCGCATTTCTTAACATGAAGAAATGCGGGAATCAATATGAAATCCTTGCCGAATACGGTTGATTTCGCCGCCTTTTTCCCGTCTTTTCAAAGGCTAAAAGAAAAGCGCCGCTTCCAGGCCCAGCAGATGGTTTCTCTGCCTTGAATTTTCAATATGGTTCAGATTTCGAATGTCTTCGAACCCGTAGCGAAGCGAGATCTGCGCGTGCGCGTTGAACCGGTATCCCGCTTCGACGAAAACCTGATGCTTTTTTTGCGGGTGGTTTTGCAGCTTCACGCCGCTTTTTTCCCAGTCATAGCTCAATTTATAGAAGAATGGATCTAAGCTGTGCGACCATTCAACGAAAAGATCTTCCGCGTCGCTGCCGGCGTGGTGGCCGAAAACCCGGTCGTGAAATCGCATGGGATAATACCTGTGATTGTACCAGGCATTGGGCACGCTGTCGGGAGACAGCATGGCGTATTCGCCTCGAAGGGCGGCTCGTTCGAGTCCGAAGGGCTTGAAAAGCGCCGCGCCGACGATATAGGCGCGGCGGTCCGGCGGCGTTCCGGTGTCTTCGCCGCCGATTTCCCCGTAAAGTTTGATGCCGTCAATCACATAAAGGTATCGTCCGAGATTCGGCACCGTAAGCGCGATATCGGCGGCAAACTGCTGGTTGCTGTCGAGGTTGGTCCGGTCCCGGTTTTTGTTGCTGTACAGGATTTTGACAACGTCTTGGGCGCTAAGATGACGCCGCCCCGGGCCGCCGAACAAAACCAGGTGGGAGGCGCCCACTTCCAGCCAGGGATGGGGTTTAAGCCCCAGCCGCATGCCGTATAAGAATGGGTTGGCCAGCTCTTCGCCGGTTCGCGTGTCGTTGAGCTGCGAGAAAAGCAGGGTGAACTGGGCGGGTCCCAGATAGGATAAAATCCAGGGCAGAAGCACCGGTTCGGGATTGGACAGCTTAATCATGTCGAATGGCCGGGCATTCGTGGACATCAGAAGCGAGCCGTGGTAGCCCGGTCCCCACCACAGGGAGTCGCGGCCGACTTGCAGCTCAAGATTGAAAAGCGTCAGTTTTGCATAGCCTTTGTGAAGTCGCGTGTCGTGGCGGCGGCCGTCTTCCCCGTAAGCCAGATTTTGGTTGAAGACGAAAAGCGGCTCTACAAAAACGGAAAAAACACGTCCCAGCCGGGCCTGGGTCTGCAGGCGGAGCGTTAGATTGTGTCCCTTGTTTTCGGGGAGGCCTTCGTTGTTGAAGGTGGAAAACGGGCCGTCCAGATAGCTGTAGGTCACGGCAAAGGATTCCACCGGCTTGAAGTAAAACGCGGCGGCGCTGTCGGGCGACTGCGCTTCCGCGATTTCACCGTCGAACAGTTTTGTGTAGCGGTTTTGAATGTCGCGGCATGCAGCCGATTGCGTCTTTCCGGCTCGGCATCTGTCCATGGCTTCGAGAAGCTGCCGGCCGACTTCGCTGCCGGTAAAAGGCCTGATGGAGGCAAGCTGGCTTCCGATGAGACCCTCGGCGGCCCAGAAGGACATGTCGTCGTAAAGGTCGCGGTTTAAAGGGATATTCACCGACGAAGCGGCGCCGCACAAGGGGATCGAAGCCGGCGAAAAAAGCAGGCAGGCGACAAGCCCGGCCAGGCATAGCAGTTGTTTTCCGTTTACGCGCAAGAGTCTTCAATTCCCGATCAGTCATTTTTTGCGGCGACGGAAAACCTTCGGCCGAAAAGAAACCGGCTGAATCCAATATTCGTCCGCCGATGCAGGGCTTCTTTTAGGCATTGCTTACGCGGTCTTGTCAAGAATTTCTTTGTCGCCGCACGCCCCGGAAAGGCGGGCCGCCGGGGGGGCGGTCAGACGGGGCGATTGCCGCCGAAGGGATCCTTGTCATCGAAGTCCGGCGCCAGATGAAAGGAGCTCACTTCCTGCACAAAAAGGTTTTCAATGCCCAGAGCCAGCGCGAAATCGGTCATCTGCCTGTATTCCCGCTGCGACAGTCTGCGCCCGAGCTGCGGGTGATTGCGCACCTTCGGCATTGGCGTGTATTGCGACATGAGGCTGACCGGAATATTCGGCGAAATATCGCGGATTCTTCGCAGGGCTTCGCGCGTGTTGTCGAGCCGGCCCGGCAGGACCAGATGGCGGATGATGATGCCGCGCGAGGCGACGCCGTTGTCCGTTTCCAGATCGTCGCCGACCTGGCGGACCATCTCGCGGATGGAGTCGGCGGCATAGCGGGGGTAGTCCGGTGCGTCGGAAAATTCGAGGGCGTCTTTTTCGAGGCCGTATTTGAAATCGGGCAGATAGATGTCCACCATTCCGTCAAGCATGCGGATCAAACTGTTCGAAAGAGCCCTGCCGGCGGTACTGGAATTCGATGCGCCCCGTTCATGGGCATTCGCGCTTGGGGGAATACACGCCTATTTGCAGAAATTCAGCGGTGACAGCGAGGCGAGGCGCATTCA
>Ga0209719_1001934_pt1 | contig 23432 bp, 30 predicted proteins | sample AD_JPNAS2_MetaG_FD_184421 | JGI IMG/M metagenome (GOLD analysis project Ga0209719, IMG submission 184421) | Active sludge microbial communities of municipal wastewater-treating anaerobic digesters from Japan - AD_JPNAS2_MetaG (SPAdes) (version 2) | ecosystem: Engineered > Bioreactor > Anaerobic...
CTACGGATGGAACTGCTGTTTGTAACATGAGTCTCGCTACTTCTGAAGTTTGGAAAGATAATCAAGGCAATGAACACAAGCGAACAGAATGGCACAGAATTGTATGTTGGAGACGGCTTGCTGAAATTGCTGGACAGTACTTAAAAAAAGGTTCACAAATTTATATCGAAGGAAAAATTCAATCTCGAGACTATGATGATCCACATAATCCTGGAACTAAAAGAAAAGCATATGAGATCATTGTCAGTGACATGAGAATGCTGTCTAAAGCACAACAAAACCCACAAGCAGAACCAGTTAACAATCAGAATATACAATCAGGTAATCAACAGCCTTTGCCACTTGAATAAAGGAGGAAGATCTTGAATCTTCTAACAAAGAAATCTGAAGTTACTAACAGTGATTATTTTACTGTTAGTAACTTTAGATCGGCACAATATACTCTTTTGAACTATTTTATGAATCTCTGTGTTGAATATATTTCAAAACAGAACAAAAATTATCTAAAAGTAAATAATATAAAAATTCGTGACATAGTTACATATAATGGAATACATAATAATCTACTAACACAAGTGACAGTAGATGTATCATTTGGTAATGTGGAAAATACTACAACCAAAACATTTTTAAAGTTTTTTATTCCAACACTAATAGATGATTCATTTTTTATATTAAATGAGAACTATTTTGTCCCTACATTGTATATATTAGACAAACCATTAGTTATTAAAAAGAAATCAATTAAATTAACTAGCACATTTAACTCAATTACAATATATGATAAATTGATAACTTTCATGGGAACAAACATCCCAGCAACATATTTTTTAGATTTGTTTTTGCCAGATTCAGATCCAGAGCTTGCCGCTTTAAAAGCTACCTTTATAAATACATTTAAAATAAATTGCAGTTACACTCTAAGTGAAGTTGATCTGATAATTTATTTTAGCAATTTATTTAGGTGTGATCCGGACAGAGCTACAATACAAACTTTTATTAATAACATATTTTTTGATGATTATGCAAAATTACTATATCGTTGTTGCTATAATTTAGAAGAAAAAGATATCAACATTACTAACTTATTAAAATTGATTGTAAATCAAAAAAATATCATGGATGATGAAACTTTTATTGATTTAGATCAAAAACGATTAGTGTTTATTGAAATTCTTCTTTGGCCAATATTCAAACGAGTTGCAAATATAGCTGGTCAGGCGGCAAGAGGATTTTCTGTTAATGAAATAAATATGGATCAAATGGAGTTAGTTAAATATTTTTATACAAAACTCCACAATAAATTCATATATGACAATGTTAATGCGTATGATACTATGCTTCAACACAAGGCATATATGTTAAGTCCAAATGCAGAACAAGCTCCAGGGGTGGTTGCTAATCTACATCCAACACACTATAAAAAAATATGCCCAACAAGTGTGAGTTCACAAAGCCCTGGTGAAACAATTTATATTGTAGCAGAAACAAAATTTGATATCTTTGGAAGATTTTTGGAGGATCAATATCATGTTGGATAATTTGAAAGAAATTTACAATATGTTAGAATCAATCAATCAATCGACATCCGATAAACGGATTCTAATGAAACAATATCTCAGAGATCCAGTTTTTGGCAAAACATTTAGACAAGTATTAATCTTCATTACCGATCAAAAACACAAATTCAATATTAAACAAATAAAGTTTTGTGCCTTCTTCGAAGATAAATTTGCTGAAGAACACCAGAATGTAAAAGGAATATTTCAGATGTTAGATTATCTTGGTGAAAAGGGAAAATCATCATCTTCAGAAGAAATAGCATTTTTAGAGAGAATATCATCCTCAAATCCAGAAACTGTTGAAGTCGTAACCAGAATCTTAAACAAATTTTCTGGTTGCGGCTTAACAAATGAACAAATTGTTGAAATCCTGAATGAAAAAGAAGAGGAAGAAACAAGTGTTTAAAACTTGTCCAATTTGTCAAACTGTATTTGAAACAAATTACAAAACTTTATATGATAAACCAGAATGTAAAAAAATTGCAAAAGATCGTCGTGATGCAAAATATAAAAAATTAAAACGCCAAAAAACTAGAGAAGAACGAAAACAGAATCCAGAAAATAATTTGGATAAAAAATCACATACTCTATGCACATGTCCAACTTGCAGACATCACCACATCAAACCAGGAAAATATGATTCTGAATGGGTATTTTGTGATGATTGTAGATTTCAAAATTCAGAAGTGATGTCCGGTTTCATAGGAGATTTTTATGAGTGAATCAAACAATATCAAAAAAGTAAAACTAGTTGTAAGAGCAACACCTGGTGCATCAGATACAGATTGTATTAAAGAAGCAATCAAATTGAGTATTGATTGTGATGTTCCAGTGGAACTTATTCACAACGAAGTCAAATATAATTGTGACAGCAAATATTTGACAGATCTGATTTTTAAAGCAGCACATAATCAAACTGAGATCTCTGAGAGGGACGTTGTATGATTTGTTTACACTGTGGCGACTGTTGTTTACGCATGTCACCAAAAACTCATTCAAAATGTCCAGATGTTATACAAATTGGTGATTTCTATTTCTGTAATGATTATGAAAACAGACCAAAAGAATGTATCAATCATAGTTTTCCGTATAAGTATTGTCCATTAGGGATAGTTATTTGTGGCCTCGAAACTGTTGAAGATTTACATCAAAGAATGGACAGAGGTTATGAACTAATAGAATCATTAAAATTAAAAGATCGTTTCAAAGGTGGGTTTAAGGTAGTTTGTGATAAAACAAATAATTCAGAACAAGATATAAAAGAACACAAGCTTAATGTGGATATTTATTTTGGAATAGAGGAAAAATAAGACAATGATTTGTGAATTATGTGGAATCAAAGAAGCCTCTGGAAATGGTGTATTGTGTGATAAATGTTTAAAAGAATCAATTGAAGATAAAATTGAAATTAATAATTGGATTGCAGATGGACACACTCAACATTGTGCATACAGATTGGTTTGGGGAGATGGTGAATGTGAATGTAGACGTCAACAAAATTGGCTTACACCTAAGCCAACTACTGCGACTGGAAAAGCTATTGTAAATTTCGACTGCCCAGAGTTACATGACTATAATAAAGAAGAAGCTTTATTAACAGTTCATGCATTTTTTAGCAAGCTTGAAGAATTGGAAACTGATGTGTTTAGAAATTTTAATATAAAACAAGAATATCTTGGCAAAGAATTTAGTGATATTTTATATAATAATCTTGATAAACTTTACGAAACAGATCTTAAAAAGGAGAAATAAAAATGGATGAAACATATTCATCCGCTGAACTGGATGAATTAGAACAACAACTTGAAACTTGTTTGGAAGCTTATGAATTGGGAGAACCACTAATTCCAGACAATGATTATGATTCATATAAAAGAATTTTGCAGAAGCTCAGGCCGAATTCAAAATTTCTAACAAAAATTGGCAATAAGCCAAAAAGAAATAAAGAAACATTACCATATATCCTAGGTAGTCTTGAAAATAAATTTGAAGATAATATTCAAGCTTGGTTAGATAAAAATGATAATGGAAGTGGATTCATTCTCTCTCATAAGCTTGATGGTGTAGCAATTGAATGTGAATATACATCTAGACAATTAACAGGAGCTTGGCTCAGGGGTGATCATTATATTGGCGAAAATATTACTGACAAAGCTCTTAAGTTTGTTCCAAATAAAATTACCACAGAAAACAACCCAGGAACGGGAGATAATAAACAATATTTTAAAGGAGAGATTCTTTTAAATTGTGAACCTGAAACTATTGGTTATAAGACTAAGCGCAATGCAGCAGCTGGAATTATAAACAGAGACGATCACACTAAATTACAACATTTGTATGTTTTGTTTCATACTTATGTTCCTAATCCAGTTAGTTCACATCCAGTTGTAATCAATGAACTTGCACGCATAAAATACATGCAAGATGCATTTGGGATTTTAAGTAAATCAGTAGTTGAATTTTCTTATGCAGACTCTAAAGAAATAATAATAGAGACAGCTAAAGAAATAATTGAAGAGGAAACTCAGTATGATAAAGATGGTATTGTTATAACAATTAATAAATCAGGAGTTGAGAATATTAAACTTCCTGAAAAAAAGATAGCATTTAAGTTTAATAAGATGTCAGTGGAAGCTGAAGTTGTTACTGTTGAATGGAATACTTCTAGAACTGGAAAAATTATTCCAGTCGTAGTTGTGAAACCTGTCATATTGGGTGGAGCTACCATCCAAAGAGCAACTGGTTTCCACGCTAAGTTTATTTATGAAAACGCAATTGGAGCTGGAGCTATCATAAAGCTTGTTAGATCCGGTGATGTTATACCTTATATTGATGAAGTCATTAAACAAGCAGAACAATATGATATGCTTGTGTCGTGTCCTACATGTGGACATGGAGATCTCTTGACTGATGAAACTCAAACACATATTTATTGTTCAAATCCAAACTGTCCTGCTCAGACACAGAAGAGGATTGCTTACTTCTTTGAGAAGCTTGGACTTGAAAACTTTAGCGAGAAGATGATTTCCAGTTTAAATTGTAATTCGGTAATCGATATTTACAATTTGAAGAAAGAAGATATTCTGAAATTGAATGGTTGGGCCGAAACATCTACAATTGATTTTTTAAGCAGAATTGAACAGACTAAAAAAGCAAGACCTGAGAAGATTCTTGCCGCTTTAGGAATTGAAAATCTTGGAACAACAACTTCCAAATTGATTCTAGAACATGTTTCGACTCAAGAAATATTGGATGGGCTTGAAGACTCGAATCTTATGAAAAACATAATCACAAAATTGATTCAAGTTGATGGTCTTGGACCAAAAAAGATCCAATCAATCATTAAAGGATTAAAGGAAAATAAAAAGCTTATTAAAAAGCTTATGGAAACTGGAATTTCATTTGTTCCTATTATTGGCCCTTTAACCGGCAAGAGCTTTTGTATAACTGGTTCTTTGAGTAAGCCGAGAAAGGCTTATGAGCAAGTAATTGAAAAGTTTGGAGGATCAAATACAAGTATTTCATCATGTGATTATTTGATTTGCAATACTCCAAGTGATTCCAGTAAATTTAAGAAAGCTGTGGATAGAGGAGTCAAAATAATAACTGAACAAGAATTGATTGAACTGATAAAGGTGAATAAGAAATGAATCTGGAAGAAACTCTTACAAAAGCAGTGAAGATATTAATTAAACAATCTAGTGAAATCAAATCGTTTAATGAAGGGATATTGCGACTTTCATTAAAGAGCACACACCCATTTTGGGAGAGTGATAATTTAACAGAAGTATTAGAAGTTGGAATCGATATTATTCCATCAACAAATGATAATTTTGAATTAGAATCAAGAGGAATACACAAAAAACTATATGATGGTAATGCATTAATTACAGAACAATTATCGATTATAAAGTGAGTAGAACTAGAAACCTAAATTAAAATTTATCGACAAGATCTTAAACTAGATCTTGCCGATAAATAATTTTTATTTGGAGAAATAACAATGGCTGAAGGAGAAACATCTACATCATTTATTTACGAATTTCTCTTGATGAGAGCAGATGCTGTCACAAGTGATACAATTCATAATATCGATGACTTCCATTATATAGCATTTATCAGAAATCCTGTAACAAAACAATCAACAATTATCGAAGCAGAAGTAATGGTACCTATTGAAACAATTACAATGATTGAATCTGATATTAATAAATCATTCTTCCCAGACTGGGAACTCACTTGTTATCAAATAAGTAATGATGATGAAGAGGATGAAGAAAATAGAATTCAAGAGATAATATATGACACAACTGTTAATGTAATCAAAGCTACTCGATTGTCAAACAATCCTCGACCGATAACAGAATACAGCATCCCAGTCAAACTTACACTGGTTAATCCAATAGCTTATCAAATGTCAAAAAATACAAATTTTAATACTATTAGTAACAAAGAACCAAGAATAGCATTGAGCATATTGGGTACTACTCCAGGAGAATCAACAGATATGACATACTCATTTATGAATCATATTAAAAAGAAATATGCAGGGTCAGTAGATTCAGAGCTGATTAAAAGTATTACACTTGCTAGTGAAGATACTAAAAACAAACACAAATATTATCAGATATCAATCCCATCAACAATACCAGAACTTAATGTGCCAGAATATATTGATAATACTTATAAATTGTTTAGCACTCCAAGTCTCTGGTTTTTAGACACTTTCAATTTTGGAAACTATGATGATGAATCAGATCCAGATAATGGGCAAATTCCAATCTGGGGAATTCTGCTTAATTTCTACAATTGCTCAGAAACATTTCAAAAAGTCGATCTTGATGTTCCTGAACTTAGTGATGTAACGACATTCACTAGAAGACTACATATTGCAGAATTTATAGATATTTTTGGAGTTCTTAATAAACCAGATGCAATTGTTAATTTTATTGGATCAAACATGACGCAAGTAATTGAAAAACTTGGCGATCTACCTAAATTATTTTTAGCAGATAATACATCAGAAAAGCAAGAAAATAGAGTAACATCAATGAATGTTTACTATCCAGATGAATTAGACAGCGCAAAAACTAGAATTTCTGATTGTATGGATCTATTTATCAACCAAATAGAACGTTTTGAAATATTCGAAACAGCTACCACTACACCAGATTGGTTACAATTTGGAAAACTGTATAATTTAGAAAAAGATCCGGCAACACAAAACAATTTGAATGATTATATTCACACTCCAATAATGATTACAAATATTTTCAAGCGGCGACAAGCTAGGGACAAAACACTAGAATGTATCAATAAATATATTATGTTGAGACTATCACAATCACAATAGTAATTTTTATTTTTTCATTTTTCATATAGAAATAATATTAGTACAAAGTTATCTTTTTGTTTAGAAAGGAGCTCGTAAAAATATTAAATATTATATCAAATATGCATTAAAATATTCATTACTGTTTGAGATTCTACAAAGACTCAATAAAAAACGAATTAATTTTTTTGTCGATCTCCAATCAATTGCAAAAGGCTTTTATAATAAGGATGTAGTATTAGTTGAATTGGGGAGATATGCGACAGATGGTAAAGTAAGTGATATTCTTATCCAAGAATTAAGAGATTTTTTAAATGGATTATATGTTCAGTTTAAGATATATGATCCATTTTTTATAATATCTTATGACGATGGATATTGTCAACAGCAAAAAGTAATAGATAATTCATATAAAGCGGGAAGATCAACATTGAATCTGATTTTGGATAATAACCAAGAGATTGAATTATTTCGACAGATAAAAAAATATTACTACCAAAAAATTGAACAAATGTTTACTAAAAAAGATCGTTCAAGAGTTTATTATTTGCGAGAATTCGAAGCTGACTTTATTCCACATTATTGTATTGTAAATGGTCTTTTTGATAGTGATCAACCAGACATTTTAAATGTGATTCTGTCAACTGATAAAGATCTATTGCAAACTTGTAAATTTACAAACACCGTGCAATGTGTTACATCTTTTCAACAAAATGCCCAAAAAGGAGCATATCAAATTCAATTTGATGTTTTCGATAATGAAAATGCAATAAGTTATTTTATCAAGAATTTCAAAAGAGGAATCTTGACAGCAGAATATGTTCCATTAATATTATCAATTGGTGGAGATAAATCAGATGAAATACCGAGTTTATGCAGAGCTGCAAAATTGAAAGAAAAGATAGGAACGGCAAGAGCTGCGGAATTGATTATTAACCACTCAATTCCCCCAACAATATCCGCAATAAAAAATAATTTAAATAACATGCCGGATATTATTAAAAATAACATAGATATACTAGAAAGGCATTATAAATTGATAAGTTTTGAAGAACAATTAAAGAGAACACCAAAGCACATTTTCAACATCCCAAATTTTAAATAACTTTATGGAGGCAAAATGGAAGCAGAAAGTTTCAATAATAACTTAAGAGAGATTTTTACAAGCTTAATAAATGATGGTTATAAGAAACGAAAAGTATGTATGTTGACTCTTGGTGAACAGAATGAACCACAGTTTGAGAATTTTCTTAAAGGAACTGATTTTGGAATAAAACCACTTCAGAGATTGATGAAAAATCTGGATTACAAATTACAAGTGATTATCACTCCATCAGACGACGTTGAAGTATCTAAATTTGTAGAAGAAAACAATCGGGAGTGCTTTGAATCTTGTAAGCAGTATCTTGTTAATAACTTAGAAAATGGCACTGTTCCGACTTTAGTAAACTCACCGAAGCGAGGACCAATTGTAGACATTTCTAATGAATTATTTAATGAAATTATAAAATAATTTTAGTTTATCGGCAAGAGTCGAAGATTGTTTCTAGTCTAAGATCTTGCCGATGAAATGGGAGCAATAATTATGTCAAATTTACAACCAGCACAACATTGGAACAATATCCTTGGTTATATCAAAATTAATCTAGGAGTTCCAATCAATCTACTCGAAATTGCTGATGATGAATTAATTCAGAATCTTAGAGATCATGTATTATCTTTGTTTTCTCAGTTTGCACCGCACAAAGCATATGCATTTCTCACCAGTGCAAATCAAATAACTGGAGGGCTTGGTTCTCCACAATATATGTATAAAATACCAGTTCCAGATGGAACATACATTATAGATGTGTTAGAAGCAATGCCAACAAAAGAAGTATCAATTGTAGATATGTATGGTGGAGCATTAATTAATGCTCAGGCCGCTATGGATCTTGTAATATCCAATTCATATATAGACGCTGTGAGATCATTACAAACAAGACACACTTGGGAGTTTGTTCCTCCTGATATTTTAGTTTTTGATAAAGAAACAACATCATGTGTGGTCATATACAATATCCCACATGTAACACTTGATACTGTTCGTCCAGATCTTTATCATCGAGCTTTCAAACCAATGTGCTTGGGACATACCAAATTATGGGTAGCCTCAATGCGATCAAAATATGAAAATTTAGCAACACCATTTGGACAAATCAATTTAAACTATGACAAATTACAAACAGAAGGACAATCTTTAATAGATAATGCTCAAGCTATTTTAGATACAATTCCACCAGACATTTTAATCGAAGTTAGCTAAAAAACATAATAAACAAATGGAGGCAAAATGGCACAAGACCAGCAGTCAAAACTAGAATCTGTTTTTTCATATTCATTTCCAGCAAATCACATATTACAATTTTCAATAGTGAGACAACATTCAGATCAGAGCTACAAAAAAGAATATTTTTGTTTTATTACACTTGCACCAGGATCACAAAATCAACAAGGTGGAAGAACGTTTGATTTCAAAACTAATAAGATTACAATGAAAGTTGAAGGCTATCAAATTACAGAACTTGCACATGCAATCAGAACATTTGCAAGAGGACAAGAGCAGATTCTTGGACCTCATTCGATTTTTGTTGATTCTGGAAAATCACAATATGGGCAGGGTGGAAGAAAATCTCTGGGAATTCAAAGAACCCAGAATCAAAAACAAAATAATGCTCCATTGGTCACATTATTCTTCAAAATGGGTGATCAGGGCCAGGTACTAGCATATTCAATGTCACCATACCGAGCATTGTCAATGGCAGATAAACTTGAATTTATCGGAAAAAAATGTGATGAACTTGAATTTTCAAGAGGTCCAGTAACTGCTCAAACAGGAGCTTATGAGAATCCGAATCCATCAAGTTTCGGAAATGCACCTGGTGGACCAGCTCCATTTGGAGCAAATGCTGGAGCTGAGAATGTAGCTAATAACTTTAGTAATACATTCAATTCTTTCCCACCATCAATGGATGATGATGTACCATTTTAATTAATGTGTTCAATAAACTAACCAAAATTCAACTAAGAATTTTGGTTAGTTTATATTTTGTGGAGGAACAAACATGATAACAGAAGAATCACAGTTTTATACAGAAGAAACAACAGATGAAGTGCTCACAGAAGCGATAAAGAAACTCATCCCAGATACAACAAAAGTTAAACTTTCAAGCAGAAAGAATCGTCAGCTCATGCTTGAAAAATATGGAAAATCAGCATTTCTTTTACCAGATCAATTAAAATTTCCAGTTGTCAATCCAGACACCGGAAAACCTGACTGTGCTCTGATTTATGCGGCGCGAATCAGAGCAAAACAATATGCTGGAACAAAACCAGGATATAACGAAATTGCAACCAAAGCGGAAAGAATGTTCAAAGCAAACAAATGTGATATCAAATTAAATATTAAAATACACAACGAATCAGAACAAGTTCTCGAAATTGATCTGATAAATCTCGTCGAGGTATTGTACTAATGGCTACTCCACAAGAAATTCTACAACAAATGATAGATGCTGCCCCAGATCAAGCGGCAAAAGCACAACAATCTATTGATCAAATTCAAACATCAATAGATGATTTTCAAGAAAAACAAGATGCTATGAAGTCTGGAGTAGGAGATGTTGCTATAAGTAGATTCGAACAATATTTACTAGAAACCAAATTTCTTCCAGCAGCGAATTATAATTTTTTAACAGGAGCCAACTATAATCAAATAGAAAGTGCAAGTGGATCATTGACCGATTGGAAAATTTATAAAATAATGACTATTAGTGGGCTAACATATTTCGATGCTAGCAACTTTACCTGTTCTGGAGATCAAACAGCAATTTTCATAACAGGAAAAGATCTAGCTGCTAAACTTGGATCGACATTTGCATATTCGACAGTTCAAAATTCTACATATGATTCAGGAACAGGATTAACAACGGTTACACTTGATGATGCAATTTTAACAGCTACTTTGTCTAATATTTTTGAAAAACATTATGAATATTCAGCTGGAGACGATGCTCAAATTGACACATATAAATCCCAATGGGATTTTGCTCATGATTATATTGTAAAACCATTAGGAACAGATGGAACATATGGAACTCAAGACAATATTGCAAAATTAACCTTGGCAAAAAATCTACTTGCCAATAATAAAAATAAAGTTGACAATTCAATAACTGTGTTCAACAGTTTTGTTTAGGAGTTTAAAATGGCAAATGAAGCTAGATTTACAGATCTTGTTGTTGGTGTGTGTCTTTGATGTGTTCCTCCCGTTCCAATGGTTGGAGCGATCATCACTGGAAGTGGTGATGTAAATACAAATGAACTAGCAGTTGCAAGAAAAACTGATCTCGCATTGGGATATTGTGGACATATTACTATAATTGTGAGTGGAAGTGGTGATGTAAATGCAAATGAACTAGCAGTTGCAAAAGTTGGAGATGCAGTAGCTGGGTGTTTAATAGGAACAATTGTCACTGGCAGTGGTAATGTAAATGTTAACTAATAAGTGAAAGGTCAAAAACACAATCATGAATAGCGGTGCAAGCTACGTACATACTACTGGGGACGTAATCGAACCCAATCAGCTTAAACTGATGGACAAATATGTAAACAATTATCTGTTTAGTTTAATAGCTGGACTTCGTCAAGGTTCATTTGGATTTGATACTCTTCATCGAGCAACTCAAGATATCATCGAATATAAAAAAGTATTAGGAAGCGACAGAAAGTTCTTTATTGACTCGGGAGGATATTCAATCATTGCTGGTGATGTATCTCCTAGAGATGTTAGTAAATTCATTGAATGTTATAATATGTTCTTAGAAAAAGATGCTCCAGAAAATTGTGATTATATATTTTCTCTTGATATACCAATATTCCTGAAGTATCCGCAGTTTAATAATTCAAAACATATATATGAAATGAATTTAAAATCAATCCAAGAGTCTAAAAAAGTATTATTAAAAAATAAAGAATTGTTTGATAAATTCATTTTTGTATGGCAGTTTAAGCTTCATAAGCAGAATGTGATTTGGAAAAAAATTTATGATGATGAACTCCGGCAAGAGCTGGAATTACATCATTTTGCCGTTGGAGGCCTAGTTTCACTTCGTGGAATTACAGGAATCAAGTTTAGTCCTTTCATAGGCCCAACATTCAGGTGTTTAAAACTTATTAGTGATAAGAACCTTCCAAAAGAAAGCATCCTTCACATTCTTGGAGTATATCATCTACACGATCGAGTTGCGTTATCATTCTTGCACAAATTGTTCAATCAATATTATCTAAAAGATAGAGATTGTTCAATCCAAGTAACATATGATACTGTCAATTATGCACTTTCGGGACTGTATAAATTAAGAGAACAAATTGTATTCATTCCTGAAAATGATGATTATATTTGTGATTACTCATACAATGTAATCGACAAAATGGATAGAATAATTGACGATCCAGAAGTCCTCAAAATCATTCAACATGATCTTAGAAAAATCGTAGCTGGAGAACAAGTGGAAGATACTAGAATTTCAAGCTTGTTGAATGTAATCACCCAAGCGACTATTGATAAAATTATAAATGATACTCTTAATAAAAACAATATAGTTGATTTGTTTATTGAGAGTAAAAATTTTAATAAGTTCAAGAATAAGATCTTGCCGGTTTTGATGAATCTCGAAAAGAAATATCCATTAGTATTTGGAAACAGAACTGTTAAAAATTTATTAAACTGGCAATATTGTTATGCTTTCCACGACGCATATATAACTCAATCGGAAGAAAAAATAGAAAAGCTAATAGATCGTTTTGTAGATCTGATAAATTTCCCATTTGATTTTGAAAGTTGAGATAACAGCAAACGAAAAACAAGGTAAATAAAATATGGATAAAATCGAACAAAGAGATTTTATTAGAGAATCTGACAAATTAGAAGATAAATTTATTTTAAACAGCATAGCTGAAAAAATAAAAAACTCAATCACATTTATGAATATTCAAATGAACCATATGTAATTGATTTAAAAATTATGGTAAATTTACAAAGACGACTTATTGATGTAAATAATCAACTTTATGAAATTAAAAACTCTAACGATTATGAAGATAAAGAACTTCTTGTTGCTATAAAGACTATAATTAAACATATTGCTAAGGAAATAAAATAATGCAAACTAAAGAAGTGGTCTTAAAGGAAACTTTTGGATTCGATACATTTAGAGATCCACAAGCAGAAGCAATTGATTCAATATTTGACCAAAATACTAAAGGTGTTCTCGTTGTTATTCCAACTGGAGCTGGAAAGAGTTTGATTTATCAGATTTCTTCCTTGCTCCAGGATGGATTAACAATAGTAATTAGTCCATTAATCAGCTTAATGAAAAATCAAGTTGATTATCTTAAATCGAAAAACATTCCAGCTGAATTTTATAATTCCAGCCTATCGGATTCAGATAAGAGAAAAATTGAATACAAATTAATTGATCAAAAAGTAAAACTTTTATATGTGGCTCCAGAAAGGTTTGGAGACGTTAGATTTTCACAAGCTTTGAAAATGACAAATGAAATTGATCTTTTTGCAGTTGACGAATCCCACTGCATTTCCGGATGGGGGCATGATTTTCGTCCGAGCTACAGATTGCTTAAAAATGCAATAGAAATGTTAGAGCCAAAACAAGTAGTCGCATTAACAGCTACGGCTACAAAACGAGTTCAAAAAGACATTTGTAATCAACTTGGTATTCCAAAAGCTAAAAAGATTATTAAAGGATTTTATCGGCCAGATCTGGCTTTGTCAGTCAAAACATGCAACACAACTTCTAAAATGGACAAAGTTGTAGGACAAGCGATATATCATGTTAATAAAGGGCATCGAACTGGAATCATTTACTCTCCAACAAGAAGTTTAGCAGACACTATTCACCTCAAATTGAAAAAAGAGGGAGTGGATTCAGTTCTTTATCATGCTGGTTTGCCAGATCAAGTTAGAGAAAAGACCCAAACTGATTGGTTTAAAAATGGAGGCGTTGTAGTTGCTACAGTAGCGTTTGGTATGGGCATTGATAAACCAGATGTAAGATTTGTAATTCACGCTGGGATGCCAGCTAGTATAGAAAATTATTATCAAGAAATTGGAAGAGCTTCTCGAGATGGAAATGGTGCAGAATGTACTACTTACTTCGACCCGATGAAAGATATCGGGCTGCAAGAGTTTTTCATTGAGATGTCATATCCACCAGAAGATGCAATTACAGACTTTTGGCATTGGTGTTGTGATGTAGCTGATACAACCAATATGATTTCGATGACACAAAAAGAAATGGCAGAAAAGTGCAAATCGTTTATGAAAGATTATTATGTATCTGGCTGCATCTCTAAGTTAAGAGAAAATAAATTCATCGAAACTATTGGAAATGGTAAGTATAAGATTATTAGCAAAGATGGTATTTTAGATCATACCACATTCGATTTTAGAAGTTTAAATGAGAAGCGTCAAGCTAAATTCGACACACTCTCTGAGATGTCGGATTTTGTTACTAATTCCAGATATTGTAGAATGTTACAGATTCTAGAATATTTTGATGACTATTCTCGAACAACAGCTTGTGGTAAATGTGATGTATGCATCAAGAAAATGTTGAAAACCAAACCAGTTTCAGATCATGATCATGTTGTAACAGATAAAAGTAACTGGAAGCGAGCGATCGCGTTATCAGAAAGATTATATGAATAACTCAAAATGGAGGCAATGTGAATAAAACAATTATAAGTCAGATCATTGTTAGTATACAAGGAGAGGGGCCGTCAGTAGGCACACCAGTTCTATTAATCAGAACTGGTAATTGTAACTTAGATTGCTCTTTTTGTGACACCAAGTGGTCAAACAATCTAAAACTCAAAGATGTTGAGAAATTTGATCAAGATAATGTTTCTTTGCCGTTTGTAATTACAGATAATGTAGTTTTCAATAAATTCATAAATTACACAAATGAGAAATATCTTAAAAATTATAACATATCAACAATTCTCTTAACAGGTGGAGAACCACTAATAAATAGAGATTTTGTTAGTGGAATAATATTTAATAACAATTTAAAAAATATTAATAAAATTGAAATTGAAACTAATGGAGTTCTTCTAGACAATTCAATAGATGATGACTGGAAACTCTTTGATTCATATGATAAAATCGTTCAGCTTAATATCTCACCAAAATTAGATCCTTCTTATTATAGATCTAAAAATATTAAAACAATCAAAAATATTATTAAGCTTTTTAATAATAATTATAATAAATCAATAAAAGATATTTTAGAAAAAACACCAACTTCAATTACTTGGAAATTTGTTTATTCTAAAGCCGGCGAAGAGTCAATTAATAAATTCATAAGAGGTGTCGCTAATGTAAATAATATTTATATAATGCCTCTGACACCAGATTATTCGAAATATGTAACAAGTATTGACTGTGAATTGAATTTCTTAGAAGATTATAGAAAATCTTGTTATGATGCAATTGATTATTGTTTGAGAACTGGGTATACGTTCGTTCCAAGAGCTCATGTGTTTGTATTTAATAACTTTACTAACAGAGATGAGTATATTGATGTGAGGAAAAAATGAGTTTAATATATTGGAAAGCTTGGTCATTATGGGGAAAGAAAATTAACCCAAATGTAACAGTGACTGAAATTGACAAAACAGTTTATATTCCAGATTCACGAAATTTTGGGTTAACTGCTCCATATTTATCAAGATGTCAGAGAGGTCCAAAAAATCCTCTAATCTTCATTGGCCCAACTATTGAGCGAATTAAATGGTGGCAATTCTGGAGATATCATTTGATTAAACAATATAAAAAAGAAATGAAAGAAAGTAGAGAAAAATTTCTTGAAATTTTTGGCCAACCATATACTCCAGACGAGAATCAAATTAAATTATTTAATGATTATCTAGATGGAAAAGATACTAGTAAATTGTATGTTACAAGAGTAAAAGAATAATTAAGATTATCGGCAAGATCTAGTAAAGGTCTTGCCGATAAAAATGAAAAAGGAGACATAAATGTTATCAATTGTCGCAGATTATTTACAAGATACATTATTTGAACTAGCATTTAGAAGAAAGAAATTGCTTTTTGATATTTCGAATTTGCAAACACAAATAGCAATAAATTTATTAAAAATTGCAGTATTTGGTCAAGAAAGTACTTGGAAACACGAATTTGAAACTCTTATCGAAAACATTGGTGAATTAAAATTAAAAGATTATAAAGCAAAACTGTCAGCAAAAAAATATTATGATGAGCTTTTTGATGGTCCATTTGAGCCTATAGATCCTTGGAATAACTCTTATGTTTATAATGTAATTAGAGGTAAAGAAATTCTAAGAAATGAAAAATATAGTAATTTATTCCATATACCAATTAATGAATCTAATATTGTTTTAATTCATGAAAAAATCAAACAATTAATTAAAAATATATCAAATTTATTATCTGAACGTTTTTTCGATGTTGATAAGTTCGAGAAATTATCAAACGAATATGTTGAATTTTGGATACAATATTCAAAAAATTTGAAATAAGTTTATCGGCAAGATCTGGCAAAGGTCTTGCCGATAAAGACAAAATGGAGTCATAATTATGATATCATTATCTTATTTGTTTGAAACAAAACTGCCACTTAGATATAGAGTAGAAGTCATTATCAAAAAAGATGACAAAATATTATTATCCGTTGTTCCACCATATCCACCTGTTGTAACTAAACGATATTACGGACTACCTGGTGGTGGAATCGAAACTGGAGACACAGCTACTGAAACTGTTCAAAAAGAATGCATGGAAGAACTAGGAATTAAAGTTAAAAATATTAAACAAATAAAACTTCAACCATTCATTCAACTACACAAAGAAGCATTCCAAAAGAAAACAGGATCTGAAAAAATTGACTCTCGCGGACAAGAATACTTAGGTTATCATACAACTTATTATGTAGCAGATTATGATAAAATTGACAAGAGTCAATATGGTGATGACAATGATCAAATGAAATATCAATTATTTTCATATGACGAAGCTCTAAAAATATTAAAAGATCAATCTGTTAATTTTGAAGATAAGAAACGATTATCATTATTCAAGAAAAGGGTGGAAGCATTAGAGAGTTTATAATTTCTAATAATTAAAGATTTTATATAGAAATTATTATAATAATCCTGGGTGTTTCCAAAGATATATCTGAGAAGATATATCAGTAAGACCAAGTCGATGTGCGTACCTTGAAACGGGTGATCGCACACTTTATTTTTATTAATCTTTTTGGAGGCAAAGTGTCAGAAGAACTAACAAAATCTTTAATTAAAAAAATGTTCGAAAAACAAGACGAACTAAATAATCATACAAATGGAACTAATTGGCGACATAATAATAATCTAAAGTGGTATCGAGCAATCTGGACTGAAGCTGCAGAATTGATCGACTACACAAACTGGAAGTGGTGGAAAGAACAAGATACAAACTTGAAAGATATTGAAATGGAAGTGATTGATATTTGGCATTTTGGAATGTCTGATATAATGGCTTGGTTGTCACATTTTAATATAAATGAATGTATTGAAACTGTTTATATGGCATTTAAAAACAAATTTGAATATCCCCCACGATTAGCATTTTCAGAAGTGCAAGAATGTGCTGAATTTCTAGCTTTTAAAACTTTAGGTGATCACAAATTTCATCTAGAAGCTTTTATCAAATTGTGTTCAACACTTAATCTAAATATTGAACAAATTTATAAGCTTTATATGGGCAAAAATGTTCTCAACAAATTTCGTCAAGACAATGGATATAAAATTAAACAGTACCAGAAAATGTGGAATGGTCAAGAGGATAATGTTCATTTGATGAAATATCTTGATGGAGTTGTTGAAATTGGTGAAGATTTCGAAGAAGAAATTTATAGAAACTTACAAGAGATGTATAAAAAATATAATTAAAATTTTAGAACTGAATGCACAATCAGAACAGCTATCAGAGTTTTCTAAAAATCTTTTAAAAATTATAAATGGATAAACAGTTGTATAAATTAGAGCGAAGTAATAAATTGAAAAACTTATTACTTCACTCTAATTTCGTTAGGAGTAAATAATGTTATCATTGCATAATTACTTTATAGAACCGAATTATGACATTTTATATGAAACAAATGTAGATCAATTATTTGATATTTTTGAAAAAACATTAAATGAAATTGATAATAATGATGATTTTGATAAAATTGTTGGATCATTTTTAGAAAAGAACAATATTGAATATAGAGAATTTAAAACAGATGATAAAAATCTTAAACAAATAAAAGCTAGTTGGGGCATTATTCCGAACACTTCTACAAAATACATTACAATAGAATACCCAATTAAAATTGACATTGTTACAAAAAACAAACAAATATCGAGATCAATTTTACACGAAATGATACATGTGTTGAATGATGATAAAATTCCAAATTTTATAACTAAAAAAAATAAAAATGATCATATTGAAAGTTTCAGATTCGATACTCGAAACACTGTTAATCCACATACATATAATTTTGACAAGATTGATACTGCTGATATGATAAAATATTTGGAATATGTTTCACATTCACGCGAAAAGGCCAATTTTGCATTCACAATAGCACTATCATGTTATTTTGATATGAATAATATATCACCATATGATCTTTTTGAAAATAATTTTAAAAGAATTAAAGAATTTGCTACTGGAGAAATAAATACTACAACATTTAACAATTATTTAAGAAATCAGAAATTAGACAGCATTGAATTATTGACAATGCAATGTGCAATGTTTCATGTTGGACAAAAAAAATATATAAATCAGATATACTCTATTTTGCGATTAAGTGTAAAATACTGGAAAAGATTAAACAAACTACTTGGTGATCATCATGCAACCTAGAAAATTTGTAAAAAGAGTAGATATGATTATTTCAAATGATCTTATAAAAATTTTAAAAGAAAACAATGATCCATTTTTGGATTACATTTATGATGAATTTGGAAAACTCTTTCCAGAAACTTTAGAAGTTATGGAAGAATTTATCCGATCAGATACTTCACCAATTATTAAAGATGTAGGAGCGAACAAGTTATGAGACTTGAACTTTTAGACATTAACAATTTTATAGAAACAAATAAACTTGGGCAAGTAAGCACCGTGCGGCTTTATGAAAAACCAGAAAAAACAGATCCCACGGGACTATTCTCAGAACATCTTTTTGGTAGATTTGGGAGTTCCGAAAGAAGAAAACGATTCGCGTATATCAACTTAAAAGTTACAATTATACACCCAGAAGCATTTTCGATTATCTCTGGCTTAGATGCAACAATATCCAAGCTTTTAACCGATAAAAGTAAATATTCCCTAGATAAAAAATCAGGAATATTGGTAGAAGATTTGGAAAATGGCTCTTCTGGAATCTCTTTTTTTGTTTCGATATTTGATCAATTGGATCTGGATAAATTTAAAAAGAATCGCCCAAAAAATGTCAAATTTATTAAAGATAATAAAGACAAAATCTTCATTAATAAATATCTGGTACTTCCAGCTGGCGTTAGAGATTTGTCAATTTCTAAAACATCTCACCAGACAATGGTCAACTTTTCAGATCTATCAGAATTATATACTACTTTGATTCGTCACACAAATGCACTAGGAACTGATCTCAAATTGTTACCAGATGAAATTAAAAAACCAATTACTGATCAAATTCAAAAAACTGTAATTGAAATCAATAATTGGATTAAAAATAGACTTAAAGGAAAATCTGGATTGATCAGAGGTGGTTTGATGCGTAAAGTGATCGATTATTCTGGTCGACTAGTTATTACAACAGACAATGAGCTTTCACTTGGAACTGTGGGACTACCATGGCCAGTGGTATTGAAATTGTATGAACCATTTGCATTAAACATGATATTAAAGCGCGATAAAAACATGTTAGCATCTATTCAATATTTGCTAAAATCAGACACGGAATTAGACGTTTCTGATTTAAGAGGATTATTTACAACCGCTGTAAATAAACCAGAGATTGTTCCCGATGACATGGTTGATTATTTCGTTTATGTTGCTGAACAAATTACCAAAGATAAAATGATTCTTTATAAGCGAGATCCAGTCAATAACAAAGACTCATGGCTGGCTGCACATATCAAAGTTAAACGATCCGGAATGAGCCTTTCCCTGAATCCACTCGATCTACAAAGACTCGGTGGAGATCATGATGGGGATGCTCTAGCAGTGGTAGCATTGTTTACAAAAGAGGCGCAGAATGAAGCAAAAACGAAAATGAATCCCAAATATAGCACTTCAATGTGGACAGCTGTTAAATCAGCAAATGAATGCCCATATTCTATTACCCTAGATGCTTTAACAGCTATTTATGCAGCAACCAAATAATCATTTGGAGATATTGATTTATGAAAGCATTGACTGAAGATAGTATTTTTTCCAGAGTAAATTATAACCGACAAGGATATGGTACTCAACAAAATCAACCCATAAACACACAAACTGCACCATACCAGAATCCTGCGCTAAATGTCACACAAATGCACAATATTGGTGCAATAGAAGTTGATTATTGTGCTAGTTTACATCCTTGGCAACAGCAAATTGTCAACGAATTAAGAACACAACAAGATATTTATATATTGTCACAGCCTGGTAGTGGAAAAACACCACCCGTCATATGCCATTGGGTCAATAATATTTTACATATTAGCACAAATCCAAATATTCCAACAAATGACCAGGTTCTTATCAATTTATTAGAACATCCAGAAAACATTCCACAGATACTTTGGCTTGTTCCAATTAAGAATCTTGCCGCTAATATTGAACAAGAAATGATTGAAAGGTTTACGGCAATTTTATTACAAATTATAAATCGAGTTTGTGGAATAAATAAAGCTACTGGTGAGATATCATTTCCAAATATCAATCCAACTTTATCAATCGACAATATAATTGATGCCCTTGGAAAACATGGTGATCGAAATTCTAAACAAATTCTTATGAACATGATTGGACAAAATCATAGTTTACAAACTGATCAAATAGCAGATTTCAAAACAATATTAGGTCGATTAGTTAAAAGTTTTGTTTCAAATGCCCTGGTTGGGAGAATTGAAGAAAAAACAAACACGGTTACAATAGATAAGCGACATCAACATTACAAACCTTGTGTTATTTCAATTTATGAATCAGCAAAACACGTTATTGGCCATTTAAATGATCTTAAATTACTAATTTTTGACGAGGCTCAACGAGTACAAGGTGGAACACCAGAGGATGATATAAGAGCTCAACAAATTGGTGATAGTGTACATAAAGTTTTATTTAATAAAAATGGAAGAAAAGCTCAATTAATAATGTTAAGTGGTTCGACAAGCAAAGTAACAGCTAGTAATGTTATTCATTATTTTAATCTGGTATATGGAAGAAAATTCAAAGGTGGACCATATTCGACTCCAGAAACTGCTACAAATCCATCTGACATAAGAGTGTTTCCATTATCAGGATTAAATGATCCTTATACACAATTGAGAATTGCACAAACTGCTCTCGCTCGTGGAGACGGTGGAATCTTATTCATCATATTTGGAAAAGAAAGAATCAATCAAATGATTGATAAATTAGCTCCGACCGAAAAAGGATATATTCATCCTGGAGGGAAACTTCCAACTTCAAGAGGATCATTATATGATTTCAAAACAGATGTTGGAACAATTACTAAACCTGGAGACATCACAGATATTAGTGATGAACGATTAAGACGAGCGGCAAGTAATGGTATTGGATACTTGTATAGACCAATAAACGAAATAACTCCCCAACAATTACACGATACAATGATAGTTCAAAATTTGTTTCGTGCCGGATTAATTAAAATATTATTTGCAACAGATGCTGTAAGAGAAGGAATTAATATAACTTGTAAAGAAATATATATTCCAACTATTTTGAAACCACCGGGAAATACAGAAATTAGCATGGATGCTTTGGCTCAATTAGTTAATAGAGTCGGAAGAAAACCAAATAAATATGCTACCGTTTATACTGATCCGAAATTTATAGGCAAAATATCACAAGCATTATCTACTAATCCCAAATTTGAAAATCAACCATTTATATTACCAAAAGGCAAATTAAATAAACTTGAAATTGGATTAAACTATGGTATTAACATTCCAATAGAAACATCGAAAGAAATTGGAAGAGGAATATTGAAAATTTTCTTTTAGAAAAAGGAGGAAAAGATATAAATTTTGAAAGTAGCATTTACTGGGAGTCATGGAACTGGAAAAACAACAAGCATGTTTAATTATGCTCATACTCTTAAAATTGAAAATGCAAATCAAAAAATTGAAGTTTTTCACGAGAATGCGGCAAGAGCTCCTAAAGGTTTGTTTAATAAAAATGGAACGAGAGAATCACAAATGTGGATTTTTACAAATCAAATTCGAACTGAAATTGAACTTTGTAGTTTATATGATATCTTAATTTGTGACAGAACATGTTGTGACTCAATAGCATATGCTATGTACATGGGATTCGATGATCTCGCTGATAACATGTTTAAATTGTCACTTCATCATATACCAACATATGATATGATCTTTTTTAAACAAATCAAAACAAATGATTATCTAAAAGATTGTCAGCACAGAGATACAAAAGATCTAAATTATAGACAATGGATCGAAGACAATCTTATTAAATTATATGAAAGAGCTGGAGTGGTAGTTTCTGATAAATTCAAATTTGTGTAATTTGAAATTTTCAAAATATATATAGAAATATTATTTTTGGACAATCCATACTCTGATCCCACCTAAGATGCTTGAATCTTAGAACACAGACATGTGCGGTTGGAGGGACTCATTAGTCCACTACCTCTGTTGTGGGCGTTTGTGTCTGTCGCCCGATTTTTTGTTTTCAAGATTTTTATATAGAAATCATAACAATGCACCATTAGTTCAATGGTTAGAACATCCACAATGGCGCAAATATTTAGTGGACTGAAATTGACTACTTCAGTGCGACCACTAAATATTCAGCGGACAGTTGATCTAGTCAATCAACTGGTGTGGAAGATATGGGTTCGACTCCCATATGGTGAAGCCTATAAGAAGAAGGAAGTGGAAGAGGTTTCTTCCACTTCCTTAGACATAAAACAAGGCGTCAAATCTACGCCTATCTGTAAGACGCGGCCCAACAATCGTGGGAGAATCCGCTTATAGAGAACTTATAGGAGATACTTGCTCATTAGAGCAAGTTTTGTTTTTCTTTTTATCAACAACATTCTGGAGGCTTAATAAGTGATAGATCTTTCAAAAACTTATAATTATGAAGATGTTAAATTTGAAAAGAAACATGTAAAAATTCTCAATGAGAAACAGGAAATCATATTTGAAAATCATATTGAATTTCC
>Ga0209719_1001943_pt1 | contig 23352 bp, 20 predicted proteins | sample AD_JPNAS2_MetaG_FD_184421 | JGI IMG/M metagenome (GOLD analysis project Ga0209719, IMG submission 184421) | Active sludge microbial communities of municipal wastewater-treating anaerobic digesters from Japan - AD_JPNAS2_MetaG (SPAdes) (version 2) | ecosystem: Engineered > Bioreactor > Anaerobic...
GGGCGGCTGTTGCAGCCGGCGACATTGACACATTCTCCACTGACCATTGCGCTTTTACGCCTGAGCAGAAGGAGCTCGGGCGTTCTTGCTTCGACACCTTGCCCGGGATCCCCGGCGTGCAGACGCTCTTGCCCCTGGTGTACACTTACGGCGTGGCTACCGGGATAATCACCGTCGGTCAGATGGCGGAGATGATGTGCGCAAGTCCCGCGCGCCTGTTTGGCCTGTCTCACAGGAAAGGCCGCATAGCGCCGGGTCTCGACGCCGATATCGTCATACTCGATCCCACGGTCCGGCGCAGGCTATCCGGGGCCCAGCTGCTCTCAAGGGCCGGGTACACGCCGTACGAAGGGATGGAAGTCAGCTGCGAGGTGAGGGAGGTATACCTCCGGGGCAGCCTTGTCGCGGCACACGGGAGGTTCTGCGGCGCAGGCGGAGCGGGCGAGTTCGTCAGCGCTTCAGCTTGAGTAGGTTTAGGTAGGTGGGAGGAGGCTAACTCCTGCGCGCCGAGAACGCCCCTCCGCGTGTGGGGCGAACCGACACTTGACCGTGAAAGGAGAACGGCGTTTCATGGAGGCCGTCAGGGTAAGGATCACCGTCAATGGCCACGAATACGTCAGGACTGTGCCTACGTCCATGACACTGCTCCAGTTTGTCAGGGACGAGCTCGACCTAACCGGCACAAAGGAGGGTTGCGGCAAGGGAGAGTGCGGAGCGTGCACCGTCTTGCTCGACAGCGCTCCTGTCAACTCCTGCCTCGTATTCGCCTACCAGTGCACGGGGCGGAGCATCGTCACTATCGAGGGGCTCAGCCAGGGCGAGCTGCTCCACCCCGTGCAGGAAGCATTCATACAGCACGGTGCAGTACAGTGCGGCTTTTGCACACCGGGCATGATCATGTCGGCCGTTGCTCTGCTTGCATCGAATCCGCTTCCGACCCAGGGCCAGATACGCGAGGCCATATCGGGCAATCTGTGCCGCTGTACCGGCTACAAGGCCATCATCGAGTCAATTGACGATGCTGCGCGGCGAATGGCCGGGTGGGCAGCTGAGCAGGGCGCCGACTCGGCCCGGGGATGATTGGCGCCGGCGTGGGGCTGCCTGCGGTATCCGCCATAGTGTTGGCTGCCGGCGCGTCGACCCGGATGGGGCGGCCTAAACAGCTGTTGCCATGGGGAGGCGTGCCAATGGTGCGCCACGTGGCCCACACATTCGCCTCGTCCATGGCCTGCGAGGTGGTAGTGGTCGTGGGGTGTCGAGCCGGCGCGGTGGCCCGCGCTGTGCTGGAAGACGAGCTTGGCGCGCATCGGCAGGGGCACGGGCGGGAGCGCCAGGGGGATCAGGGCCGGACGGCGCCCATCCGCGTTGTGGTGAACGCTGCATGGAACGACGGAATGGCCGCTTCGGTGGCTTGCGGCGTCGGGGCGGCAAGGGCCGATGCGGAAGCGTTCCTGATCGCCCTGTCGGACCATCCGGCTGTAGATGTCGATGTCATCAATGTGCTGATAGCGGCATTCGCGCAGAGGTCGCCTGCAGAGCGTGTCGCGGCTGTAATAGCTCCGGCGCACGGCGGGCGGCGGGGCCACCCGGTGCTGCTCTCCGCGGGGCTCCGCGATGAGCTGGAGGCGTTGGGACGCGCCCCGGCGCCCGGGCCCGGAACCGCGCGCACTCTCAGAGATATCGTGAACGCCAACACCGGTCCGGCATGGAGCCTCGTTGAGGTCCCATCGGCAGGTATCACGATGGACCTTGATACTCCGTGCGACTACACCGAGGCGCTCACGCGCATGTTTGAACCTGCGTCTTGCACGGACGAACCAGAGGGAAGTGAAGCAGATGGGGATTGACGTATTGCAGGAGGCTGTTCGGACGCTCGAGTCGGGCCAACCTGCGGCATTGGTGACAGTCATCGCCTCGGGCGGCATGACGCCGGCCAAACCCGGGTTCAAGATGGTAGTTCGCCCGGACGGGAAGACCACAGGCACTGTGGGCGGCGGCGCTCTGGAGGCGCAGGCGGTCCAGGCGGCGCTCGCGGCGATACGCTCCAGGGCCTCGACCCGCCTCTGCTTTGCCGAGGAGTGCGGCGGCCTGGCTCAGCTCGGCATGGTGTGCGGAGGGGAAATCGAGCTGTTCGTGGACTACATGTCGCCCGGCCCGGAGGTATGGGTGTTCGGAGCGGGGCATGTAGGCCTGGCAGTAGGGGAGCTTGCGGCATTCGCCGGGTTTCGAGTCACTTTGGTTGACGATCGGCCGGAGTACGCCGACGAGAAGCGCGCGCCGTGGGCTCATTCAGTGATGGCCTGCGATTTTGTTGAGGCCGCGTCGAAGGCGCCGGGCGGGGCCGACTCTTACGTTGTGATAGTCACTCGCGGCCACGCCTGGGACGCCCAGGTCCTGTACGAAATCCTCCGGCTGGAGCGGCGCCCATACTACGTAGGCATGATGGGAAGCAAGCCCAAGGTCAACAGCTGTTTTGAGGGGCTCCGGGCCAAGGGCGTTTCCGACGAAGCGCTGGCCGCCGTGCATGCGCCCATCGGCCTCGCCATCGGCGGCGATTCGCCTCGCGAGATTGCCGTGAGCGTCGTTGCTGAGCTGGTCGCGGCCAGGAACGGTCGCGATCCGAAATGCTTGCAGGGAGGTGCGGGATATGGCGGCACGTCAAACGCCTGATACTCTCGACATACCGACTCGGGTGTCAACTATGGAAGAGGTAGACCGTGGGCTGAAGCCCCATCAAGCTCTGGCTGAGGCCGGCAGGTGCATCTTCTGCCACGATGCCCCCTGCGTCAAGGGTTGCCCGGTCGGGATCGACATCCCCGGGTTCATACGCCGCATATCACAACGGAACATGGTGGGGGCTGCCCGCCTGATCAGGCAGTCCAATCCGTTTGGGGCAGTGTGCGCGCGCGTATGTCCGTCCGAGGCTCAGTGCGAAAAGGGATGCACCAGCGCAGGGCTGTCGGAGCCTGTTGCCATCGCCTGCCTACAGCGGTATGCAATGGATCAGGAGATGGCTCGCGGAATCCGGCCGGTGGCGGCGGCCGAGCCCACCGGCAGGAAGGTAGCCGTAATCGGGGCGGGCCCTGCGGGGCTTGCCTGCAGCCTGGCGCTCGCGGCTGCAGGAGAGGCGGTCACTCTATACGACCGGTCGCCGCAGCCGGGAGGGGTCATGCGGTACGGAATACCCTCTTACCGTCTGCCGCGAGAAGTGCTGGACCAAGAGATTGCCTGGATACTCAGTGCAGGTGTGCAGTTTGTGCCCAATACTGAGGTTGGCAGGGACGTGGACATGGCTGATCTGGTGCGCCAGTATGATGCGGTGTTCATCGGGGCAGGGCTGGGCGAGCCCGAATCCCCCAGCATTCCGGGGGCCGATGTGCCCGGGGTCATATCAGCCTATTCGTTCCTGCGGGCCGCAGGCGAACCGGACGAGAACACGCGCCAGCAAGCCCTCGGAGAGGTCATCGCGCAGCCTTTGGGCCAAGTAGTTGTGCTCGGCGGAGGCAATGTGGCCGTCGATGCGGCATGCACCGCGCTTCGGATGGGAGCGGAGTCGGTCGCCGTAGCCTACCGGCGCACGCGTGCCGAGATGCCGGCGTGGGCGGAGGAAGTCGAGCTCGCCGAGGAAGAAGGGGTGAAGCTTGTCTTCCTGCTATCGCCGGCGGAGGTGCTGCAGGCGGAAGGCAAGGTTCAAGGCGTGCGGATGACCAGGATGAAGCTGGCTGAAGACGACGCTTCTGGCCGACCGCGCCCGGTGCCTTCGGGCGAGCCCGACGACACGATAGCGGCCGATACTGTGGTGCTTGCATTCGGGCAGGCGCCGAACGAGTCCATATTCAGCTCTCTTCCGTCGCTCGCGCGTTCGGAATCTGGGATGATCGCAGTGGACGCCGATACCGCGGCGACATCGGTTGCAGGGGTTTTTGCCGGCGGAGACGCTGTCAATGGAGGAACCACTGTGGTGCAGGCAGTGAGCGAGGGTCTTCGGGCCGCGGAAGGGATCCGGGCATATCTCGACTCAGTGACTCCCGCGCGCGGCTGACTCTTAACCGGAATTATCTATTAATGGAGGGATCGGAGTGTCGGTGGATCTTTCTATCAAGTTCGCAGGGATCAAGTTCGAGAACCCGTTTACGCTGGCAGCCTCTCCATGCACTGACAATGCGGAGATGGTGGCCAGGGCATTCGACGCCGGATGGGCTGCGGCAGTGCTCAAGACCACATCGGTGGAAGAAGAGGTTGTTGAACTGGTCTACCCCATGATGGCCGGGCTCGACTTCGAGGACAAGAGAGTGATCGGCCTGCAGAACATCGACCTTATCTCGGAGCGCCACATCGACCAGGTAGAGAAGGACGTTCGGGAGCTGAAGAAGGCATATCCGCACAAGGTAGTCGGGGCGAGTATCATGGGCCAAAAAAAGGAGCACTGGCAGGCCCTGGTGCGAAGGCTCGAAGCCGCAGGCGTGGACTTCATCGAGTGCAGCTTTTCGTGTCCGCACGGTATGCCCGAACGCGGCATGGGCTCCACAATCGGCCAGGACGCTGAGCTTACGGAGCGCACGGCCAGATGGGTTAAGGAGGCCGCCTCGCGCGTGCCGGTGTCGATCAAGGTCACGCCCCTGGTGGCGGACCTGCCGCACATTGCCCGTGCGGTGCAAAAGTCAGGGGCGGACGCCATAACCGCCATCAACACAGTGAAATGCCTCATCGGCGTGGATATTGACAATTTCGTCCCCTATCCGGTCGTTGACGGCAAGTCTTCGTACGGAGGCTACTCCGGCGCGGCTATCAAGCCCATCTCTTTGCGATGCGTAGCGGAGATAGCCAAGGCTGTGGACATGCCCATATCAGCAACAGGCGGCATCAGCACGTGGCGCGACGCTGTGGAGTTTCTGCTGTGCGGCGCAAGGAACCTGCAGGTCTGCACTGCTGCGATGAAGCACGGGTTCAGGATTATTGAGGATCTCACCGATGGCCTGTCAGTCTACCTTGAGGACAAGGGCATGTCGCGAGTGGAGGAACTCGTGGGCTTGGCGCTTCCCAATATCGTGGAGCACTCTCATCTGTCGCGGGAGTACAAGCCGGTGTCGAAGATCAACCTGGAGACATGCGTCAAGTGCGATGTCTGCTACATTGCGTGCCAGGACGGTGGGCACCAGGCAATCACCCTCGACGACAAGAGGTTGCCGCACGTTGATGAAGAGAAGTGCGTAGGGTGCGCCATGTGCGCCAGCGTCTGCCCAGTATTTGAGTGCATCCAGATGGCGCCCAGGTAGGGCCCGCATCGCCTGCTCGAGGGAGGTGAGCTGAGCAGATGGACACTTTCAGGGCGCTTTCGGCGCGGTGCGCCCGCGAGGCGGTGGAGATGCTGGCGGCCGAGCCGGGGGCGGTACTGGCGGCGGGCTGCACCGACCTTCTGGTGAAGATGAAGGACGGGAAGGTCAGGCCGTCTGCGGTGATCAGCATCGACCGCGCGACCGACATGTCGTCAATTGAGGATACAGGCCGCACGCTGTGGGTGGGGGCCGGATGCACACACGCGCGTCTATCCGGTTCGCCGCTGGCGGCGGAGAAAGCTCCGCTGCTGGCAGCGGCGAGCGCGGCCGTAGGTTCTCCCCAGATCAGGAACCGCGGCACTCTGGGCGGCAATATCGCAACCGCCTCTCCGGCGGGCGATACGATTCTGGCGCTCATAGCCATGGGCGCCCGGATAATAGCCCTGGGGCTCGCGGGGCAGCGGGCGATCGAGGCCGACCGGTTCTTCCTGGGCCCGGGCAAGTCGGAGCTTGGCTTGGGTGAGGTAATCCTGGGGGTCGAGGTCCCGTGCGATGAGCCGGGAGACGTGTGGGCCTTTCGGAAGCTGGGCCAGCGACATGCCCTGTCCATTGCCATCGCCAGTGTGGCTGTACATGCGCATCTTGAGCGCGGCGCGCTGAGCCGCGTCGCGGTGGCGCTCGGGTCAGTGGCGCCTGTTGTGGTGCGTGCGCGCCGGCTGGAGGAGGCATTGGAAGGCCGGCAAGTTACCGCTGAGTTGCTCACAGAGGTGTGCTCCTTGGCCGGTGATGCCGCCTCGCCGATAACCGATATACGCGGGTCGCGCGAATACAGGCTGGCCATGGTAGAGGCCCTGGCCTATCAGGCGCTCTACGCGGCTGTATGGCCTGACGAGGTAGATGAGCCGAGAGCCAAATGGACGGCTGAGGCTCTAGGCGGCCAGGGCGAACAGCACTATTGCCGCCAGGGTCAGCCGGGTCGGTCAGAGCGCGAGGCGTCGGGCGCGGACGACGCACAAGGCCCATGCGCCGAGCGCGGGCCGGGCCGGGCCCAGTCAGAGTCGGCGAACCTGAGGCCTGAGGCCCGAGGCGGCGACTCCAACTGTATTCGAGTGCATGTCGTAGCCTTCGGCGAACTCGCCTGCCGACTGGAAAAGGCCGACGCGACTTTGGATCTTCCGCGGGGGTCGACGGTGGCAGACCTGTACCGCCATATCGGGCTGGCCGATGCCAGCTACGTGATGGCGCTGGTCAACCATCGCCGCGAGTTCGACGACAAGATTCTGTCCGACGGGGACGAGATCGCGTTGATGCATCCCGTTGGCGGGGGATAGTGAGGGACGCGCCATGCATGACTTCAAATGGGTAGGTAGGCCTGTAACGCGGGTGGATGCGCGCGGCAAGGTCACCGGCGAGCAGAAGTACATGGGCGATTTGAAGTTCCCCGGGATGGCCTACGGGCGCGTGCTGAGAAGCAAGTATCCACACGCCCATATCAAGTCGATCGATACATCCAGGGCCGAGAGCGCGCCGGGAGTGGTCAAAGTGCTCACTTGGCGCGACGTGGGAGGGCTCAACGGCTACGGAATAGCCATCCCCGACCAGCCGGTATTGTGCCGCGACAAGGTCAGGTACATGGGCGACGCGGTGGCTCTGGTGATAGCGGAGAGCGCCGAACAAGCTGAGCGGGCCCTGGCGCTTGTAAATGTGGACTATGAGGTCCTGCCCGTCGTGGACGATCCTGAGGCGGCTATTCTGCCCGATTCGCCTAGAGTGCATGAATCGGGCAATGTGCACATGCAGACTCATGTGGAGAACGGCGATGTAGAGCAGGGGTTTGCCGAGTCCGACTTGATCGTGGAAGGCCTTTACAAGCTGCCTCGGCAGATGCATGCCTTCATGGAGCCTGAGCAGGGAGTGGGAGTACCTGGTCCGGAAGGCGACGTCACGGTATACTGCGGAGCTCAACACCCATACCGCGATCAGATGCAAGTTTCCAGGGCGCTCGGAATCAAGCCTTCCAGGATTCGAGTGGTCACGAGTCCGACGGGAGGCGCGTTTGGGGGCAAGGACGAGATCACACTCCAGATCCTGCTGGCCATGGGCGCCCTGGCGACCGGCCGCCCTGTGCAGATAGTGCTCTCGCGAGAGGAGTCGACGGTCGCCGGCTGGAAACGCCATCCAATGACCATCTACATGAAGACCGGGGCGCGGCGCGACGGGACGCTCCTCGCGCACAAGGTGCGCCTGGTGTCGGACACCGGGGCGTATGCATCGCTGGGCGGGCCGGTGACCAACCTGGCCCTGGAAGGATGTACCGGCGTGTATCGAATACCGGCCATCGTAATGGACGGCTACTGTGTGTACACGAACAATGGCGTCGCCGGCGCTTTTCGCGGCTTCGGCCAGCTCCAGGCCAACTTCGCCATGGAACACCAGATGGACCGGTTGGCATGCGAACTGGGAATCGACCCTGTCGGGATCAGGCTGCGAAACGCCCTGCGCCCCGGGGATCCGAACCCACTGGGGCACACGATGGTGGAGTCGGTAGGGGCAATCCCCACAATAGAAGCTGCCGCAAAGTGCGACATCTGGGTCAACCGCGAGGAGTACTGCAGGCAGTCGTCGGCGCCCTGGCGCAGGCGCGGAGTGGGATTTGCCACTGAGATGCAGGGCACAGGCCTAGGAGTGGGGCTGCCTGATTACGGGGCCGCCCTCATCAGGCTGCTGAGCGACGGCAAGTGGACGGTGGGCCTTTCGTGCCCGGAAATCGGGCAGGGCAACTCCACGACATACGCCCAGATGGCCGCCGAAGCTCTTGAGGTGCATGTTGACGACGTAAGAGTCTTCGTGGGCGACACTGGGCTCGGGCCTGATTCTGGGTCGTGTACGGCGTCGCGGTCGGTGTACACCGGCGGCAACGCCGTTTTCCGTGCAGCTGCGCAGATGCGCGACAGGCTGCGTGCCGAAGCGGCCGCGGTGCTGGGCTGCGGCCCGGACGAGGTCGTGTACTCCGGCGGCGTCTGTCGGCGCATTGACGGGACGGCCAGTGTCGCTTTGCAGGAGCTGGCTGCGCGCGCAGCCTCTGAGGGACGCGAGATCACGGCGGACGGCGCGTTCATATGGCCGGTATCCAAAGTGCAGATACCTGGTGCGGTGGGGCTTCCGCACATCATCAACACGTACATAACCCATGTCGCCCTGGTGGAAGTGGACGAGATGACCGGCGAGACGAGTGTCCTCAAGGCGTTCGCGGCAATCGACTGCGGACGCGTCATCAATCCGCAAGGACTCCGAGGGCAGTCAGAGGGCGGAATGGTGATGGGGATGGGCTATGCCCTGATGGAAGATACGATAATTGAGGGCGGCAAGACCCTGACACCCAACTTCAGCACCTACATCATCCCCACCAGCATTGACGCGCCCGACATGGACACCGTCGCATGCGAGGTGCTGGAGCCTTCCGGGCCGTACGGCGCTAAGGGAGTGGGCGAAGCAGTGATGGTGCCGATAGCGCCCGCGATAACCATCGCGATCGACAGGGCCGTGGGCGCCAGAGTCGCCCACGCGCCGGCTACAAGCGAGCGGGTGTACCATGCGATGCGGAGTCGCGGCGTCTGTCGGGGCGCAGGGGAGGGATCAACTGCATGAACTGCAAAGACCAGATGTGGCATCCAGTGGGCGCGCGCGCGCCTCGCGTTGACGGCAATGACAAGGTAACAGGGCGAGCTCTATTCGGCGCCGACCTCGCCTTCGACAACATGCTGTGGGGCCAACCGGTGAGGACGCCTTACCCCCACGCCAGAATAGTAGGTATCGACAAACTGAAGGCCGAGGCTATGCCGGGCGTTGTTCGGGTGCTCACGGCCGAGGATGTTCCGGGCTCGCGCACCTTTGGCGTAGTAGTGCCGCACCAGCCCGTGCTGTGCTGGGATCGAGTCAGGTTCATGGGAGACGCCGTAGCCCTGGTGCTGGCCGAGTCGCGTGAGGCGGCGCAGGCGGCGGCGCGCGCGGTGCAGGTGGAGTATGAGGAACTACCGTCGGTGTTCGATCCGGAAGAGGCAATCCGGCCCGAGGCGCCTCAGCTTCACGATGAATACCCGGGGAACATCGCCGGCCATCACGTGGTGCGCAAGGGCGATGTGGAGCGGGGGTTTGCCCAGGCCGACGTGATCCTTGAGCGCGACTACACCACTCAGCTGATAGAGCACGCGTACATCGAGCCGGAGGCGGCAGCGGCTGTGCCGGGACCGGGCGGCGGTGTGACGGTGTATGGCTCCATCCAGAACCCCTTCTCGTGCAGGAGGGCGGTTGCCGGGGTGCTCGGTCTGCCGTTGGCCAAGGTTAGGATAGTTCAGAGCCACATGGGCGGCTCGTTCGGAGGCAAAGACGAAGTGATGTCGGCCATGTGCGCGCGGGCAGCCCTCGGCGCGCAGCTGACAGGAAGGCCGGTCAAGATAGTCAATACCCGCGAGGAGTCTCTGGTGGAGTCCTACAAGCGTCATCCATACAAGATGCACTACAAGATCGGAGTGCGGCGCGATGGGCGCATCACGGCCATGGAAGTACGCATGCTGGCGGACGCCGGCGGGTACGCGTCGCAGAGCCTGTTCGTGACGTGGCGCTCTACGGTCCAGGCGACGGGGCCGTATGTGGTGGAGAATGTGAAGACAGACGTGTATGCGGCGTTCACCAACAACACCTATACAGGTGCGATGAGGGGCTTCGGTTCTCCGCAGGCGATCTTTGCCAATGAATCGCTCATGGACGAGGTTGCGCTGGAACTTGGAATGGATCCTGTCCAGCTCAGAATGGTGAATGGGTTCGAGGGAGGATCAGTCACGGCCACAGGGCACAAGCTGGACGAGCACACAGTCTCACTAAAGGAGGTAGTGCGCAAGGCCACAGAGGCGGCCGGCTGGGAAGCGAAGCGCGCCCGACTTCCTGTGGAGAACCAGGGCAGGGCCAAGAAGCGCGGAATCGGCATGGCATGCAGTTTCCGTGGGTGCGCCCTGGGAGCGGAAGGCGTGGACGCCGCCGCGGCCATCGTGTCGGTGCAGACAGACGGCTCGGTGTTGGTCTTTTCGGGGCTAGCCGAGAACGGGCAAGGCCTTAAGACCATATTCTCGCAGATAGCTGCAACGGAGCTCGGTGTGACGCTGGACCGCGTTGTCTTCATGGAGACTGATACGTCCACTGTGCCGGACAGCGGCCCCACGGTGGCATCGCGAAGCACCATCATGGGCGGGAGCGCGGTGCGCATAGCCGCGCAAAAAGCGCGCGATGCGCTGTTTGAGGGCGCGGCTGCCAAACTCGGGGTGGGCCCGGAGGAGCTTGCTGCCGCGAGTAACGAGATATACGTGGCGGGCGATCGTGCGAGGCGGATGAGCTTCGACGATGCAGTGAAGCTGGCGTGGAATGAAGGCCGGCTGATGGCCCAGTTCGGATGGTACGGAGCGCCTCATGTTGGTTGGGATGAGCGCACGGGGCAGGGAAAGGCCTACTTCACCTATGTGTATGCATGCCAGGTGGCCCAGGTTGCTGTCGACACGCAGACGGGACAGGTGGTCGTGGAACGCGTCACGGCCGCTCACGATGTGGGGCGCGCGATAAACCCGCAGACGGTCGAGGGGCAGATATACGGCGGAATCGCCATGAGCACAGGGTACGGTCTGCTTGAGGAAGTCGAGCTGAACGAGGGCGTCACGAGGACGCGCAATTTCGACGAATACCTGATACCCACGGCTATGGACGTGCCCGAGGTCAACCCGATCATCGTCGAGAACGCAGATCCTTACGGACCCTACGGGGCCAAGACGATAGGCGAGCCCACGTGCGAGCTGGGGGCGGCGGCTATCGCCAACGCCATATTCCACGCTACAGGCACGAGGGTTAGGGCGCTTCCCATGGATATGGAGAGAGTGCTCCTGGGCCGAACGCTCAGGCCCATGCGGGGGCGAAGGGGGAGTGAGGCCCGGTGACCCAGATGGAAGTGTACAGGCCGACATGTTTGGACGATGCCCTGCAGTACATGTGGCATTGTTCCCAGGCCCAGGGCGATGCCGCCAGGCCCATCGCAGGCGGCACCGACCTCATGGTCGCCGCGAGGCACGCTGCGGAAGACGCGGGTCAGCCGGCTACCTGGCGGGTGGTCGACATATCCGGGCTGCCCGAGATATCGGGGATATGCGTTGATGGTGACGAAGTATGTATCGGCGCTGCGACTACGCACACCGAGATCGAGGAGTCCGCGGTGATTCTGAAAACGGCGCCGTTTCTTGCGGAGGCGGCGGCAACTATCGGATCTTGCCAGATCCGCAACAGAGGCACCATTGGCGGGAACGTGATGAACGCCTCTCCTGCCGCCGATACTCTTCCGCCGCTAGTGGCGCTTTCCGCAACGGCGACGCTAGCCTCGGTGCGAGGCAGGCGTGCGATTCGCGTGGCCGAGCTCGTAACCGGGCCCTACAGGACGGCTGCAACCCCAGACGAGCTGCTGGTGGATGTGAGGTTTCGGGCGCTGGAGCCCGGCGCTCGGTCAGCATTCATAAAGGTCGGGCGGAGGAGAGCGCTCGCTATTTCCAGGTTGGCTGCTGCAGTTGCGGCGCTGTTTGACTCGGATGCTCGGATTCTGGATATTCGGATCTCAGCCGGTGCCGCCTTCCCGACGCCGTGCCGGATCGGTCGGGCGGAGCAGGTTCTGCTGGGCAATGCATACAGCGCTGAGCTTGCAGAGCGGGCCGGACGCGAGGCAGCCCGGGCCATGGTGAGCGCTACTGGGGTCCGCTGGTCGCGAGAGTACAAGGAACCCGTCCTTGCAGCCATAATCACCAGAGCGATCAGGCAGTGCGCAGCGAAGGAGGGGCTGGACGTATGGCCGGAATAACGGAGGCTGGAGAGCAGGGCGGGGCGGGCGCGCGGGGCGCGGCCGCTACAGTAGAGGTGCGCATGAGGATCAATGGGCACGCCGTGACGATGAGCGTGCCGGGCGGCGAGCGTCTGCTCGACACAATCAGAGAGCGGTTGCGCCTGACCGGGACCAAGGAAGGCTGCGGAGTGGGCGAATGCGGCGCATGTACTGTGATCGTGAATGGACAGGCCGTCAACTCCTGCCTGGTGTTGACTGCTCAGTGCGACGGGGCTGAGATCGTGACGGTCGAAGGGCTGACCGGGGATGGGGAGATGCACGCGCTGCAGCGGGCCTTTATTGAGCACGGAGCGGTTCAGTGCGGGTTCTGTACTCCCGGCATGCTGATGTCTGCCAAAGCTCTGCTCGACGCGGATCCACATCCCGACAGGCACAAGATACGCCAGGCGATAGCGGGCAATCTGTGCAGATGCACTGGCTACGAGCAGATCGTGCAGGCTATCGAGTCAGTGGCGCGGCAGGCCGGCTCGAAAGATCATGGGGAAGGCGGGTGCGAAGCGGATGGCGGACAGGGTTCCTGACCTCATCATCGGTAACGGAGTAGTCGTGACGTGCGATTCCGAGTCGCAGGTGATCGAAGACGGTGCGATTGCCGTCGCAGGCGACCGGGTCGCGGACGTGGGGCCCACGCAGGACCTGAAACAGAAGTACCCCGGCGCGAGGTTCGAGGACGTGGGCGGACGCTTGGTGATGCCTGGGATGACGTGTACGCACATGCACTTATACAGTACATTCGCTCGCGGCATGCAACTGGATGGCGAACCGGCGCGCACTTTCGGTCAGATACTCGAGAGGCTCTGGTGGCGACTGGACCGCGCTCTTACCGAAGAGGATGTATGGATGAGCGCCATGATGCCCCTAATATGGTGTGTGCGAAACGGAACCACTACCATACTTGACCATCATTCCGGGCCCAACGCCATACCCGGCTCTCTGGACGTGATCGCCGATGCCGTCACCCGTGTGGGAATGCGTGCATCGCTGGCGTACGAGGTGTCCGACAGGGACGGCGAGAACGCCCGCGATCAGGGTATTGCCGAGAACGTGCGCTTCATTGAAAGCTGCAAGAGGAACCGTTCTCCCTTGCTGCGGGCCACCTTCGGACTACACGCTTCGTTTACGCTGTCCGACGAGACTTTGAGAGAGTGCGTAGACGCGCCGGGCGCCAGCGAAGCCGGATTTCACATCCACACAGCCGAGGGCATTGAGGACCTGATTCAGAGCATCAGGCATTACGGGCAACCGGTCGTGAAGCGCCTCGACAAGATGGGACTATGGAGCGACAAGTCGCTGGCAGTGCACTGCGTGCATATTAGCCCGGAGGAGATCGAGATACTCCGGGCAAGGGACGTGAATGTGGTCCATAACCCCGAGTCGAACATGGGGAACGCTGTGGGCGCGGCGCCGGTGTTGGAGATGGTTAAGCGCGGAGTGCGAGTGGGCCTTGGTACCGACGGCTACTCGTACGACATGTTCGAAAGCATCAAGGTGGGCAACTTGATCCACAAGCACAAGGAGGCCAACCCGCAGGCTGCATGGGCGGAGATCCCACTGATGGCATTCGAGAACAACTCCAAGATACTGGCGAAGTACTGGGACGTGCCGCTCGGAGTACTGACTCCGGGCGCGTACGCCGACGTGATTGTAGTCAATTACTGGGCCCCTACGCCCATCACCAGCAGCAATTGGTACAGTCATGTGCTCTTCGGAGTGTCAGGCGGCATGGTCGACAGCACGATGGTCGGAGGCAAGTTCCTGATGCGCCGGGGCGAGCTGCTTACCGTGAACGAGCAGGAAATGGCAGCCAAGTCGCGGGAGATGGCGCGGCGAGTGTGGGAGCGCGCCTGACGGCATCGACGCACCAAGATGTGGGCGCCCGAGCGCGTCCAAGTGGCCATACGCAGACAAGCTGACACGCAGATGCGGCGACAATGGACGGGTGGACGGAAACCCGTCCATTGTCGTTACCGTTGCCATGCGAATTTCCTCTGCATGCGGATCGGCCGGGCACACGGCTCCAGAGTAGTGAACTCCTTGCTCGGTCGATTTGGACACGCTACTATGGCACAAATTGGATATGCAGCTTCTCCGCTGATTCCTGCACAGCACTACAAGCCCGCCCCAGCCCATTGGCTATTGACTCCCATCATATGGAACGGTATACTGGGCATGGAAAAGCCCCATCAATAAAGGAGGACTTATCCATGAACAGGCATAATTCGGATACCAGTTCTAGCGGCGACTCAACGCCGCGTACCGGGGGAGTCGCCGTGTCCTTTCATCCATCGTCTCTCGGCGTGAGAGAGGCCCTCGCCATCCCGGAGGATCTGCCCGCAAAGGCCGAAAATGGTGTTGTTATGCTGTACCTGTGTCCCCTTTTGACCGGGGCCGACAGTGTAGACTCCCTTCGGTGGAACCCCGGCGGCGCAGGTGCGGGCGCGGCTGCCGGCGCCGCCTGGCCTAGGCTTGGGGCCGGCATGGACAGGGATGCGCCGGACGGTAACGAGGCTGCCCCCGTCAGGCTTACCAGCACGGAGGCTCAGGTGATGAGGCTCCTGGCCGAGGGCAAGACCAACCGAGCCATCGCAAGGGAGATGTTCATCTCGATCAACACAGTCAAGACTCATGTCAGAGCCATATTTCAAAAGCTGGGAGTAAACACGAGAGGCTGCGCCGTCACTCGGGCCATCGTCACAGGGCTCATAGACTGGCCGGGAGTCCCTAACCCGTAAAATCACCCGTTTGGGTAATACCCGTAAAATGGTACAGATGTTATGCTGTGGATGCAAGCGCGGTCGCGGTGCGGCCGTCCGGTCTCAGATCATCTCCTACACGGGAAAGGAGGTGGCAGCCGTGTTTGAAGTCACAGCAGGGCGAAGGCGCCGGATGAGCGTGTCGGTGAACAGCTTCTGTGTCAATTTCATCCTGTGGGGCTATCTCATCACGATCGGATAGCCGATCGCTGTGGCCGGCAGTCCCAATGAATCTGGCAATCAGGCTTCTTCGTTACCCATCCGTTGCCCTTGGCGAGGAACCTGCAGGCGCCCCGGCGTCGATGGTCTCCGCCTGGTGTCCCCACGTGTGGGGGTTACCCGCCGTCCCTAAGCGTGCCGGAGCCAACCTCGGGCCTGGTTGGTTCCTCGCGCGGCTGAGTGGGAGCGAATGCAAGGCGGCCACGGGGTCCCCACGGCACGGGAGTCTGCCGATTATCGATTGAACAGAAAAGGAGGGGGGCAGCGGCCTGCAGAGCGTATGCAGGCGTCGACTGCTCTGGTCATGGCATGGACGTGCACTTGCTTGACCCCACTACTCAGTACGCACTTGCTCCCCGAGTGAAACTGGTTGCTGCCGACGATGGATACATCATCATGGACCCGGAAGACGGAGTATGGGTCAAACTGATGCGACCGGCGGGGGCAATGCTCCAAACCACATTGGATACCGATATCACTCAGGTGATCGAGGCCGTCGGCAGGGAACACGGCGAGGATACCCTGTCTGAGCTCATGGAGTTGCTTGAGGAACTTCGAGCCGAAGGCCTGCTGATTCGCACCAGGCTTGTGACACGAAGGACGCGAGACAAGAGCTCAGGCACTAGGTACAGGCATCCTCTCGCAGGCACACAAAGGGCCTTTCTGGTGGTTACCGACAGATGCAACCTGAAGTGCTCCACGTGTTATCGGGGCGCAGGCCACGACGATGCGTCGATTTGGCAGGTTGAACGCACCATATCCAGGGCTGTCAATCTACGCCTGAACGAACTCGTGGTTACGGGGGGTGAGCCCGCCATGCGCCAGGACCTGCCGGACTTGCTCTATGCCACCCGTCGGGCAGCTCACCGTGTTACGCTGGCGACCAATGGCACGCTCATTACTCCCGAGCTGGCCGACGCCATCGCGGACACCATGATTCGTGTGCAGGTGAGCCTGGAGTCGCCCGATGAGAATGAGCACGATCGCATCAGGGGGCATGGTTCGTTCAAGGCCGCATGCCGGGGCCTGGAGCTTCTTGCTGAAGCCGGAGTATCGGACATCGAAGTAGTCTCGACGCTGCTGGATCCAGCGACGTTTTCGCCATACGATATGATCGCTTTTGCCGCGCAGTACGGCGCCGGCTTCCACGCAAGTCTATTCCAGGAAGTAGGCCGCGGCGGATGCGGCATGAGGCGGCCGGCGGAAGATCCCGATTCTCTTGCCCGGTCAATGCTGAAATACTTGATGCGTCGCGCCCATGAGGGATCGATTCCGGAAAACGCGCCGTTTGCGGAGGTCGTCGGCATGGCGCCGCGGCTGGGATGCGGGGCAGGGAACTACGTGGTGGCTCTGACGGGAGCGGGCGATGCCTATCCGTGCCACCTGCTGATGCTGCCCGAGTTCAGAGCCGATCTGTCTAGCCTGATCGATTCGCCCGCCGAGGTACGCAGGCAGATCAAGAACGACTCCGAACGCGCGAGCCCCGAGTACGCCTCTCGGATGTGCAATAGATACCTGCAGCTGAGCCCCGCTTGGCGCGTTCCTGGGGTGGAGTCCATTCCATCATGCGAGGGGTGCGAAGTCCGCTACTTCTGCGGAGGAGGCTGTAGGGCCGCAGCATATGCCGCCACCGGCGACATCGCCGGGCGCGACCCAAGCTGCGGGTCATATCGAGCTCTCATCTCCAGCCTGCTCTGGGCGTGGGACGACAGAATACCAGTAATCTACAACCTGTACCAGGCCTGTAACCGGTTGGGTCTAGATCCATCTCCATGAGTTCGCTTGTGTTCTACGCGGTAGTCGGAATATCCGTCGCTGTCAGGGCGGTTGTGTCCAGGTTGCCGGCCAATGCAAGTCGCGGCGTCGATGTCGGCGACACACTCCTATGTGCCATTTTGGCATCGGCCTGGCTTGCCACGGGCCGTGACCCTCTTGCGGCGGCCGGGATATCGGGCGCCCACCTAAACCGGAGGGCGGTGTGCGCATCAACGGCGGCAACGTTCGTGCTGGCGGCAGCCAACATGGCGGCGCAGAAGCGCATCCTGCAGCGCCATAGAGCCTGGGCATGCAGGGCGGGGGTCAACCCGGGAGGCGCTTTCGCAGCTGTTTCGACATTGCCGTTCGGAACTGCTGTGCTGGCAGGTTTGGCTCACACCTCGACCGGAGCTCTCCTTGAGGAGCTTGTCTTCCGTTGGCTGCTCCTGGGATGGGTTGCGCGCTTGGGCGGTCGGCTCGTCGGCATGGCCGTCCAGGCAGCCTTGTTCGGACTGATACATGCAGCGCCCATGATCGTCTGTCGAGCGCCGACTCAGGTCGTATCCTACGCGTTTGTCATGCCGTTTGCGTGTGCGCTGGTCTTCGGTTGGCTGACAGCAGTCAGCGGAGGCGTGGCGTGTGCATGGGTAGTTCATTGGGCGCTGAACTACATAGCTCTCGTGTCGGCGCTCCGCTCCGGAAGGAAGGTAAGGCCCTTCGCAGAATTAAGAGAGTAATCGGGCAGCGTCTGATATACTGCTATGGATGGACGGGCACACTACAATGCTGCTGAAGCTAATGGCCATCGGGTGGGCTGCCGGGAGGGGCGCAGCGCGAATGTTTGTGGATCATGTAGAGATATACGCCAAGGGCGGCGACGGCGGAGCAGGCGCCGTGGCGTTCCGGCGCGAGAAATACGTGCCTCGCGGGGGCCCGGCCGGTGGTGACGGCGGGCGGGGCGGAAGCGTGATTGTCCAGGCGGATGAGGCGTTGCACACTCTCATCGATTTTCGATACCAGAAACACCTGCGCGCCAAGAACGGGCAACCCGGTGCAAGCAGCGACAAGACAGGCGCCGACGGTGAGGATCTGGTAGTGCGGGCGCCTGTCGGCACTATCGTGCGCGACGTTGGAACCGGCGAGGTCCTTGCCGACCTGGTGGCCCACGGGCAGCGTGCTGTGTTGGCGCGCGGAGGCATAGGCGGGCGCGGCAATGCCCGTTTTGCCACTGCTGTTTACCGTACTCCCAGGTTCGCTGAGAAGGGCGAGGCTGGAGAAGAGCGCACCATATCCATGGAACTGAGGGTGCTGGCAGATGTGGGCCTCATCGGGTACCCTAATGCAGGCAAGTCCACTTTGCTGTCGAAGATCTCCTCCGCCAGGCCTAAAATCGCCGACTACCCGTTCACCACTCTCAGCCCGGTGCTGGGCGTAGTGAAGGCCGGAGACGGCAGCTTCGTAGTCGCCGATATACCGGGGCTCATCGAGGGAGCAGCGAGCGGCGTCGGGCTGGGTCATGAGTTTTTACGTCATGTCATGCGTACTCGCCTTCTCGTTCACGTGGTGGACGTGTCCGAGTTCTCCGGCCGTGATCCGATCTGCGACTATGAGGCAATCCGGCGCGAATTGGCTTTGTACGGCGCCGGGCTCGAGAGCAAACCGGAGATCGTGGCGGCCAACAAGATGGACATGCCGGGCGCCGAGGCGCGCGCTGAGGCGCTACGCCAGGCTCTGCTGCCCAAAGGCGTGCCCGTGCACAACATGTCTGCTCTGACGGGAGACGGTGTTCAAGCGCTGCTTTATGCGGTGACCGCAAAGCTTGCCGAGCTACCGCCGGAACAGCTCCCGGTCGCCGATGGCAACGGCTATGAGGAACCGAGGCGCTATACCGAACGCGGCCCCCGACTAAGGGATGTATCTATCTCCCGCGAAGGTGAGGTCTTCGTCGTTGCGGGCGAAGGGGCCGAACGTCTGGTTCAGCGCACCGATCTGGATAACCAGGCCGCACTCATTAGATTCTACGGGATGCTCACGCGCGCCGGCATCATAGACGCTTTGCGCGAGGCGGGGATGAGCGAGGGTGACACGGTTCGCATTGGCGACACGGAGTTCGTATTTGCCGAATCCTATAACATGGAACGCGACTAGCTACTTAGTCACGTAGAGGTGTTTGCATGCAGCGCATAGGCATTATGGGAGGCACTTTTGACCCGGTACACTACGGGCATCTGGTCACAGCCGAAGAGGCATACCATCGTTTCGGCCTCGACAAGGTGGTTTTCGTTCCGTCTGCGCATCCTCCTCACAAGCTCGACAAGGTCATTACGTCTCCTGCGCACCGCTACATGATGACGGTGCTAGCTACGATGAGCAATCCCCATTTCGAGGTGTCGTCAGTCGAAATCGATAGGCCTGGTCCTTCCTACGCTGTTGACACCGTTGCTGCTTTCAGGAGGGATTACCCGAACAACACAGCGCTCTACTTCATCACCGGAGCCGACGCGATCCTGGAGATGCTGAGCTGGAAGGATTCAACCACGCTCCTTCGCATGTGTGACTTCGTGGCAGCGACGCGTCCTGGATATTTCATTGCCGATAGCAAAATCGCCGAAATATTCGGAGAGAACGCGTCGAGAATCCATTTCTTCGAAGTCCCGGCCCTGGCGATTTCGTCTACCGACATCCGAGCGCGTGTTCGCCAAGGGCGGCCTGTACGATACCTTTTGCCCGACATCGTCATCAGCTATGTCGAGAGAGCAGGGCTTTACGTGGAGTGATGTCGCCTGAATAGCCTGGCCTGCTTCGCGAGACACTATGACCGATGGAGCGAGGTGCTAGGATGAGCAAAACACTATATGTAGGCAACTTACCGTGGGCGGTCACAGATGATCAACTCCAGAACGTTTTCTCGCCGTACGCCGAGGTGATAGCCGCCAGGGTGATTACTGACCGCGAGACCGGGCGTTCGCGAGGGTTCGGGTTTGTCGAGGTGGCCACTGACGACGTGGACCCGATTATCCATTCGCTCAACGGGACGTCGTTGGGCGGACGGGAGATCAGCGTTAACGAAGCCAAAGACAGGCAGATGAGAATGTAGCGACCAGGTCCCGACACCGCGTCGCCCCCTCCGGGTTTCACCCGATGGGGGCGATGTGCTATTATGTATGCAGGCTTTGTGTGAATCACTGGAGGGCGTGCGCAGTGGATGATGAGGCGCTCAGGCAGCTCAGAACCAGGCTTCAGATGTCCATTCCTCATTCCAGATACGAACATAGCAGGCGCGTAGCAGAGGAATCGATGCGCCTTGCTGCAAGATTCAGCGCTGACCTGGAGGTGTGCGCTACTGCCGGGCTCCTGCACGATTGTGCCCGCGACTTGCCCCTCGATCGAATGATCGTTCTCTGGCACAGGCTTGGGCCTGGCCTGAGAGGCCCCGATCCGGTCATGTTCAGCTCCGCGCTCCTTCACGGGCCTGTCGGGGCTTTGGTCGCCCGCGAGGAGTATGGTGTACGCGATTCACGCGTGCTTGATGCCATTAGCCGTCATCGGGTGGGGGCTGTTGACATGACTCTTGAGGACAAAGTGGTCTGCCTGGCTGATTACATAGAGCCCGGAAGGTGTTTTCCGGGAGTGGATTCCATCAGGAACCTTGCGCAGCACGACCTGGATGCGGCGCTCATCTGCGCTCTGGGGGCAACAATAAAGCATCTGGTGGACTCGGGCGCTCTGATAGACGCGGACGTAGTGGTGATCAGGAACGATCTTTTGCGCAAGTCAAGAATGATGCCTAAGGTTGGTGATACTTCTGCAAGTTGACACCGGTACATCTGCACGCGATCTGCCGTCGCTGCCGCATGCGATGCTTGCCGTCTCTACGGCGCTGGAAAAGAAAGCTGAGGATGTTGTCCTACTGGATATCTCCTCAGTCTCCATCATGGCTGACTTCTTCATGATCTGCACAGTCCGAACCGATACGCACGCTCGTGCTGTTAGGGACTCGGTGACGCAGGCTCTGGAACAAGCGGGCCTGAAAATGCGAAGGCGCGAGGGCTCTGACGCGTCAGGCTGGGTCTTGCTGGACTGGGGCGATATCGTGATCCACATATTCGGCCCGTCGGAAAGGGAGTTCTATAGCCTGGAGAAGCTGTGGGGAGACGCTCGCGTCATCGCTTGACTTCCCGGCGCTGGGCGGCTATAATGAAACCTGCTTGATAATTCACGATGCAAACGCGATGACGAGGAGCATTAGGTGCTGAATGGCTTTGAGAGAGCCGGGGGTGGGTGCGACCCGGCGGCCGGAAGGCATCGAACTCGCCTCCAAGCGGCGTGGGTGAACTTGAGTAACCTACGACGGTCGGCGCCGTTACGGGCCAAGAGGCGTCCGTGATCTGTTGTGTGGGGCTGTAGCTCAGCTGGGAGAGCGCTTGAATGGCATTCAAGAGGTCGAGGGTTCGATCCCCTTCAGCTCCACCATTTTTCTTTGGTTCGCCCAGGTCACGTTCGTATAGCAGGGTGGTACCGCAAGCAATTCTTGCCCCTGGCAGTTTATCTGTCAGGGGCTTTTTCTTTCCGCAGCTTGTTCAGTCCGCATGCTCATGCCGCATGCTTTCATCTGAGGGAGGACTAGTGATGCGTGACAAGTACTACTTCGAAGACGTGGAGCCCAAATGGCAGGAGCAGTGGGAGAAGGAAGGTCTCTATCGCGTTGACGAGACCCCGGACAGACCTAAGTTCTACCAGCTAGAGATGTTCCCGTATCCGTCAGGCCGCATCCACATGGGCCATGTGCGGAACTACTCCATAGGCGATGTCATGGCAAGATATCGCCGGATGAACGGCTGGAATGTGCTGCACCCCATAGGCTGGGATGCCTTTGGCCTTCCCGCCGAGAACGCTGCGATTCAGCACGGCGCCAACCCGGCGGTATGGACGCGGGAGAACATCGCTCACATGAGAAAGCAGATCAAGCGTCTGGGCTACAGCTATGACTGGGCGAGGGAAGTGGCGACGAACGACCCTGCGTACTACAAGTGGACGCAATGGCTTTTCATACAGCTGTTCAAGAAAGGTCTGGCGTACCGGAAGTCGCAGAAGGTCAACTGGTGCCCGTCGTGCGCCACTGTACTCGCCAATGAGCAGGTAGTCAATGGGGCCTGTGAGCGGTGCGACACTCCTGTGATCCGGCGCCAGCTGGAGCAGTGGTTCTTCCGCATAACCGATTATGCTGAGCGCCTGCTGCACAATCTGGAGTCCATGCCGGACTGGCCGGAGCATGTCAAGACCATGCAGCGCAACTGGATCGGTCGAAGCGAGGGCATGGATCTTGACTTCGCGGTAGCGGGCACGGGCGACAAACTCACCGTGTTCACGACGCGCCACGACACCGTGTACGGCGTAACGTACCTGGCGATAGCCGCAGAGCATCCGATCGTGGAGCGCCTCATTGCAGGAAGACCCGATGAGGACGAGCTCAGGCGGTTTGTGTCGGATATCATGTCCCAGGACGATATGGCGCGAACGGCTGAGGAAACCGAGAAGGTGGGGATGTTCACCGGGCGGTATGCAATCAACCCCGCCTCAGGTGAGCAGGTACCCATCTGGATCGGCAACTACGTGCTCATGGAATATGGTACGGGCGCAGTGATGGGCGTGCCCGCCCACGACCATCGAGACTTGGAGTTCGCGAGGAAGTACGGCTTGCCGGTGAAGCCGGTCATAAGCCCACCCGACCGCAAACTGAACGGCGACACCATGGATTCGGCTTACGTGGATGACGGAGTGCAGATCAACTCGGGTCAGTTCGACGGCATGCCGTCGAGCGAGGCCAGGCCGGCCATGGCGCGGTACCTGGAAGCATCGGGCAAGGGTAGGCCCGCGGTCCACTACAAACTGCGCGACTGGCTCATTTCCCGGCAGCGGTTCTGGGGTGCGCCCATCCCGATCATATACTGCGAACACTGTGGACAGGTGCCCGTGCCCGATGCGGACCTGCCGGTGATGCTGCCGACCGGAGTGAGATTCATGCCTACCGGCCAGTCACCGTTGCTGGACTGCCCGGAGTTTGTGAATGCCAAGTGCCCTGTGTGCGGGCGACCGGGTCGTCGCGAGACCGATACCGTGGACACGTTCGTCTGTTCATCATGGTATTTCCTAAGGTATACGTCGCCCGAGTCCCATGGTCATGCTTGGGACAAAGCGAAGGCAGATTACTGGATGCCGGTGGATCAGTACATCGGAGGCGTGGAGCACGCCGTCATGCACTTGATGTACGCTAGGTTCTTCACCATGGTCATGCGCGATCTGGGGCTGGTCAGTGTGGATGAACCCTTCAAGAACCTGATAACCCAGGGTATGGTGCTCCTCGGCGGGCACAAGATGTCCAAATCCAAGGGGAACACTGTCGACCCCGACGATATCATCAACA
>Ga0209719_1001951_pt1 | contig 23292 bp, 18 predicted proteins | sample AD_JPNAS2_MetaG_FD_184421 | JGI IMG/M metagenome (GOLD analysis project Ga0209719, IMG submission 184421) | Active sludge microbial communities of municipal wastewater-treating anaerobic digesters from Japan - AD_JPNAS2_MetaG (SPAdes) (version 2) | ecosystem: Engineered > Bioreactor > Anaerobic...
GTATTTTTGCTCATAGTTGTAATTATATGTTTTTAGTGATACAAAATTACAACTATGGGGCGAGATTTCGATCAAGCCCCTTTATTTATTTTAATTTTTTTTAATATTTTTGTCGGTTAGTAGTGATTTGTTTTATGAAAGTACACAACCAGATGTTTGGCAAAGACAGTATGGCTGGACTATACAAACAGACCAATTAGAATCATTTTTTAAACAAAATCTGAGGAATATGGGTTCAATGGTCAAGAAATTGATGATTTTATTGAATATTGGATACCTCGCTTGAAAGATTATCCTGCATATTCGATTTATCCTCAAACAAAAAGTGTGATTGACAATGTAATACAATTAAATTTTTCAAAACAGCCTGACAAAATTCTTAGACTATTTTATTTTATTAAAAGACAAAATAAATTACAAGAAAACTTAATTGAACCAACTATTGATAATTTTAAACGAGAAGGATATTTTGTAACTGAATGGGGAGTGGTTTTAGACTAATAATTAAAGCAACACAATATGAAAAAACTAATACTTTACATAATACTTATGGGTTGTTTTTCTGCTTATTCGCAGGAGACAGGTATGATAATGTATTCTAATACTCCATGCATCAATAATTTTGCAGGCTCTTCTTTTGAACAAAATATTTCATTACAATTAAATAATGACACTTTAACTTTGTCTGGTGAAATTACAGCAAATTGTTGTGGAAAGCATTTTTTAAAATATGAAATTTTTGACAATTCTATTTTTCTTACAAGAATTGATACAGGTGGGCTATGTGATTGCTATTGTTACTACGATATATTTATACAACTAGGTGGGTGTACTTCAAATTTTTATACCGTAGTGCTGTTGCCATATTATGGAATTGACGGAATATACACATCAGTTAAAGCAGATCCAAAAATAGAAATTTACCCAAATCCTTTTAATGAGTTTACGACAATAAGATTTCAAAACCCAAAATTAGAATGTTTTACTTTCAAAATGTATGATAGTGAAGGAAGTTTAGTGAAAACAATACCTGAAATATACTCAAATTCATTCAAAATTTATATAGAAAATCTAAAGACTGGAATTTATTATTTCAAATTATACAATTCTGAGGATATTAGCTACTCAGGAAAATTGATAATAATTTAAAACTTTAAAATCTTTAACATATAAGCAAAAAAAAAGAGGGCTAAACCCTCTTTTCCATAGTTTTTTTACAAATTAATACTCATCTTCATTAAAGAAGAAATCATCTTTACTTGGATAATCGGGCCAAATATCCTCTATACTTTCGTAAATATCACCTTCGTCTTCAATTTCTTGAAGATTTTCAATAACTTCCAAAGGTGCTCCCGAACGAATTGCATAATCAATAAGTTCGTCTTTTGTCGCTGGCCAAGGGGCATCTTCTAATTTAGAAGCTAATTCAAGTGTCCAATACATATTAATATATTTTAGTTTTTTTATTGGTTCAACATCTATCTAAAAAATGGATTGCGAAGCTATAACAATTTTTATTAATAACCAAACATTATTTCCACAAAATTTCATCAATGTTATTAACAATAGCATATTTTCTGCCTAAAACAAACAAATAATCAGATAATCTGTTGATAAAAATAAAAATTTCATCAGGAATAAAAATTTCATCTTTTGCAGAAACAATAAGCCTTTCAGTACGCCTGCAAACAGTTCTTGAGATATTGCACCAACTAATAAATTCGCTTCCCGCTGGCAGTACAAAACTTTTTAATTTTGGTAAATTTTCACTGTTTTTATCTATAGCTTGTTCTAAAGTAGAAATATCTTTATTTGTTATTTGTCTTAATTGCGGTAGTTTATATTTAGCATTTTTTTCATCAGCAGCTAAAATTGAGCCAATGTCGAACAAGCGATTTTGAACAAAATTTATAATCTCTTTATCAGAATTATCAATTTTAAAATTTAGAAGCATTCCAATAAATGAGTTTAGCTCGTCAATTGTTCCATAAGCTTCTATGCATAAACTATCTTTTCTCACAATTTGACCACCTAAAAGTGATGTGTTTCCTTTATCGCCAACTTTTGTGTAAATTTTCATGACATAAATTTTTAATATTAACTTAAATCCATTGTTACGTTTTTGTTTATTTCATCAGATTCTATCAAACCATCTCTCAATCTTACTATTCTTCGTGCATACAAAGCAATATCTTCTTCGTGTGTTACTAAAATAATTGTATTTCCTTTTTTATAAATTTCTTCAAATAAAGCCATTATTTCAATTGAAGTTTTGGTGTCAAGATTTCCTGTAGGCTCGTCAGCAAGAATGATAGAAGGCTTATTTACCAATGCACGTGCCACAGCTACTCTTTGACGTTGTCCACCAGAAAGTTCGTTTGGTTTATGATGCGCTCTATCAGTTAATCCAACAGATTCAATAACTTCTTGGGCTCGTTTTTGTCTTTCTTTTGAAGAAACACCTGCATAAACCAAAGGCAAAACAACATTTTCAAAAGCAGTATAGCGAGGTAACAAATTAAAAGTTTGAAAAACAAAACCTATTTCCTTATTCCTAATTTCTGCAAGTTCGTTGTCGCTCATAAAACTCACATCAGTACCATTAAGTTCATATTGACCTGAAGTTAAACTATCCAAACAGCCAATAATATTCATTAAAGTTGATTTTCCGCTTCCAGAAGGACCCATTATTGCAACATATTCATTCTTGCAAATGTTTAAATTTATTCCTTTCAAGGCATTTACAGTAATGCTACCAACGTAATAATCTTTAATAATATCTTTTAGCTCAATTATTTTATTCACCTTACAAAATTTTTACGAAATTAAACAAATTTTACATTAAAAACTCCATGTTTTAAATTATGTCCTAAAAAAATTACCCCAAAGCGATAAAAATTTAAAAAAGTGGCATTTTTAGTTTTAGTTAATTCTTTCCAAGCTTCAAACATATCGTTAGACCAATTTATATCGTCAACTATTATGATGCAAGGAGTAGAGCAATGTTTTTCTTTTAAAATTTTGAAATATTTAAGTAAATATTCGCCACGATGATTTCCATCTATATAAATTAAATCGTAGGTTTTGTTATTTAATTCTTGATTTTCGAAAACTGAGTCAAAATCATTATTATAAATATTTATATTTTTAATATTTCTTTCTTTAATTTTTGACTTTAAATAGTTGGCAGTTTCAGGACAGGCTTCAATTCCGTCTATTTGTATATTTTCGGAGGCATACGACATAAAAATAGTTGCAATTCCAACAGATGTGCCCATTTCTAAAGCAGATTTTATTTCAAAAGTTTTAATTAATTTTTGAATAAATAAACCAAAATTTAGTTTTGAACCAGAAACTTTTGCAATATTTTTAATTTTTCTTGTTTCTTTTCCTAATTTTTGAGAGCCAGCACCAAAATCTTTTATTTTAATCTCAGTATTGTCGCTTAACACTTCATTTCTATATTTTTTTCCTAAAAAAAAGCTATCGTCTTTAATACTTTTATTTAAAATATAAGAATTGAAAATCTCGGGCAATATGTTGTTATGCTTTTGCTTGAAGAAATATGATATGTTGGGGAAAAGCCGTTTATATAGTTTCATTTATAAATAAGTTTCAATTTATTTTATCCGCAAGATACATAAAATCTTAATTTTAAAAACAGTTATATTTATAAATAATTTCAATATTTTTTTTATTTTTGTGGACAGACAATTTGTTTCAAATGGCGATTTTAGATAACGAATTAACATATTTGCCTGGTGTAGGACCTAAGCGTGCCGAATTATTGAAAAATGAATTAGGTTTAACTACTTGGTATGATTTATTGTACTATTTCCCTTATCGCTACATAGATAGAAGCAAGTTTTATAAAATAAATGAATTAAATAAAGATTTGCCTTATATTCAGATTAAAGGAAAATTTACACATTTAGAAACAAGCAATATTTCGAGAAACAAGAAAAAGCTAACAGGTTATTTTACAGATGCTACTGGAGTAGTTGAAATTGTTTGGTTTAATGCTGCAAATTGGATAATTAGTTCAATTTCTCGCGATAAAGAATATGTACTTTTTGGAAGACCTACACTTTTTGGAAATAGACTGAATATTGTTCACCCTGATATTGAAGAATTTACAAAATGGCAAAAGCAGTTGGTAAGTAATTTATATCCTCAATACAGTACAACAGAAAAGCTTAAAACAGGTTATATTAATTCAAAGGTAATACAAAAACTTTGCGATACTTTATTAAAACAAGTTAAAGGACAAATTCCTGAAACTTTACCACCTTGGTTTCGTCAAAAATATAATTTAAAAGGCTTGGAAGAAACGCTTTTTGAGCTTCATTTCCCAACAGACACACAAAGTTTAGCTAAAGCACAATACAGAATTAAGTTTGAAGAACTTTTTTATATTCAACTAAACTTAATGCAATTAAAACTAAATCGTAAGCAAAATACACCGGGATTTATTTTTGACAGGAAAAAAGACAAAATTTTAAAAGATTGCTTTTTTAAAAACATAAAATTTAAACTCACAAACGCTCAAACGCGAGTGTTGAGGGAAATTAGAAAAGATGTAGCGAGTGGCAAGCAAATGAATCGTTTGTTGCAAGGCGATGTAGGAAGTGGAAAAACTTTGGTAGCACTTCTTGCAATGCTTATGGCAGTTGATAATGGTTATCAAGCCTGCATAATGGCTCCAACAGAAATTTTAGCTCAACAACATTTAAAATCTATAAGTAATTTTTTAAAAGATTTGGACGTGAATGTTGCACTTCTTACAGGTTCTGTTAAAAAGAAAGATAGGGTTAAAATTCACGAAGATTTAGAATCTGGAGCTTTGAATATTATAATAGGTACTCACGCTTTACTTGAAGATACTGTTAAATTCCATAATTTAGGAATGGTAGTTATTGATGAGCAACATAGATTTGGAGTTGAACAAAGAGCTAGACTTTGGGCAAAAAACGTGAAGCCACCACATATAATTGTAATGACAGCAACGCCAATTCCTCGAACACTTGCAATGACACTTTATGGCGATTTAGATATTTCGGTTATTGACGAACTTCCACCAGGACGCTCAAAAGTTATAACTCGACATTTTAGAGATAGAGATATTTTAAGAGTGTTTGGATTTATTAAAAAACAAATTGACCAAGGCAGGCAAATTTATGTTGTATTTCCATTGATTTCAGAATCTGAAAATATGGACTATAAAGACTTGGAGGACGGTTTAGAAGGATATAGCAGAGCATTTCCACCTCCAAAATATCAAATTTCTGTTGTTCATGGAAGAATGAAACCAGCCGATAAAGAATTTTCAATGAAAATGTTTGTTGATAAAGTTACCCAAATTATGATTGCCACAACTGTAATTGAGGTAGGTGTTGATGTGCCTAATGCAACGGTTATGATAATTCAATCTGCTGAAAGATTTGGCTTGTCGCAGTTGCATCAGTTGAGAGGTAGAGTAGGTAGGGGGACAGCACAGTCTTATTGTTTACTAATGACAGCAGATGAATTAAGCGAAAATGCTTATGACAGAATTTCTACAATGGTTAATTCTACAGATGGCTTCGAAATTGCTGAAACTGACTTGAGATTACGTGGACCAGGAAATTTAGAAGGGACACAACAAAGTGGATTTACTTTAGATTTAAAAATGGCAAATCTTAGTCAAGATGGACAATTGGTACAATATGTAAAAGACATTGCAGAAGAAATTCTTACAAATGATCCTCAACTTAATAGAAATGAAAATGCTATTTTTAAAATAATTATTAAGCAGATGAATAAAGGTTTTGAAGACTTTGGTTCTATAAGTTAAAAACTTAATAAAATGTAATTTTGTATATTATTTAAATAAAATATTTTGAGTAATCATTATAAGTATTATATTTGCAACAGATTTAAAAACTAAGTTTTGATTTTAATAAGCGACAAAAAAATAATAATATTGTATGGAAGTATCCGAAAATCCATAAAAGAGTAGGATGTGGAAGCCGAAAAACATAAGAGTAGGCATTGTATAAAATAATTAAATTATGAAAAAAACTATTTTTATTGCTTTAGCTTTAGTAGGAATTGCATTATTAGGTTTCACTAGTTGTTCAAACGAATGTACATGTACAACTTATATTGATGGAAAAGAAATTGGTTCAGTAACTTTTGAAAAAGAAAAAGGCACAAAATGTTCAGATGGAAACCAAAAAGTTTTAAATACTGAAATTAAATGCAAATAAAGTTTTGAGCTTGACGGTGTTTCAAACAAGTGTTAAGATAATAACCTTTCAAGGTGTTTCAGAAGTGTTAAAATGCAAGGCGATGAAATTGAGGACGAAGGAGCGTACAAGAAGCGATGCACTGAGCAAAGCCGAAGTGTACGTGACTGAGTCCGAATATTGAAATCAACGTAGCAGTTTGATACTTATGAAACACCGTCAAGCTTTTTTATTTTTTTATGTGGAAACTAATAGTTAAAATCATATTAGGATTAGTTTTTATAGCTTCTGCTATTTTAAAACTTTTTACAATAGATGATTTTGAATTATATATTTTTACTATTAATTTATTTTCCTTAGACTTATCAATTTTATTAGCAAGATTAATTATTGGTTTTGAATTGTTTTTAGGAGTATTATTATGCCTAAATTTATACAAATTCATCACTGACTTAACCCTTATTACTACAGCCGCTTTTACAGTGTATTTAGGCATTAGAGCAATTGGAGGTGATGTGGAAAATTGTCAATGTTTTGGTTCTAATATATTTTTAAGTCCCGTTCAATCAATTATTAAAAATGCAGTTATTATTGCAGGTTTAGTCTGGGTTAGAAATTCAAAATATTTTAAATTCAAATATAAGAAACTTGTAACTATAAGCATTTTTGTTATAAGTATTGTTGGAGTTAATATTATATCTCCACCAGATTTTATATATTATAAACAATATTCAAAACTTACCGATATTTATAGCGTTGAACATTTTGAAAAATTTAAAGAATACCCCGTTCTAAAAGAAAGACAAAACAAAAAAACTATAATTTGCTTTTTAAGTCCTTACTGTAAATTATGTAATTTAACTGCAAAGAAAATTTCAAGCATGGTGAAAAATCATAATATTGATAAAAGTAATGTACTCTATATATTTGTTGAGTCTGATGATATTGCAAAATTTTTAGATGATACCAAGTCAACCGACATAAAGTATATTCAAATGCCAAAAGAAGAAGTTATGCAAATAACTGCTGGTGGAGTTCCTGTAATTATCCTTTATGAAAATAAAGTTGTTGATGCATTTGTTTATAGAGGAATTGTAGAAAGAAAAATAGTGGATTTTTTTAATAATTAAAACGCAAAACACCTAGTAATCAAGCTGGTAATTAAAATTCCCAATCATATAAAAATCATATTTATTTAAAAGAAAAATTTTGTATTTTCATTTTTTGTTAATACGAAAATCTGTTTATATTTGCAGATAGGTTGAATTTAAAAAATATAATAAATTAGATGTATAAAATTGTAAAGAAAAGACCACTTGCCGAACAAATATTTTTAATGGATATTGAGGCACCAAGAGTTGCAAAATCAGCTCAACCAGGTCAATTTGTTATTTTAAGAGTTAGAGATAAAGGTGAAAGAATTCCGCTTACTATTTGTGATTATGATAGAGAAAAAGGAACTGTAACTATTGTAACACAGTGTATAGGTGTTTCTACTCACTTAATTTGCGAACATAATGAAGGTGATTATATTTTAGATTTTGCAGGACCTTTAGGTCAAGCTTCGGAATTAATTCATGCAACTGACGAAGAACTTGCTAATAAAAAAATACTTTTTGTCGGCGGTGGAGTTGGAGCAGCACCTGTTTATCCTCAAGTGAAATATTTGAGCAATAGAGGTTTTAAACCTGATGTAATAATAGGTGCAAAATCTAAAAATTATGTAATTCTCGAAGAAGAAATGCGTGCAGTTTCTAACAATTATTATATCACAACTGATGATGGAAGCTATGGTTTTAAAGGCATGGTAACTGATAAGCTTAAAGAATTAGTTGAAAAAGAAAATAAAAAATACGATTTAGTTGTTACCATTGGACCAATGATAATGATGAAATTTGTAAGTTTGTTAACTAAAGAATATGGTATTCCTACAGTTGCAAGTTTAAACACTTTAATGGTTGACGGAACAGGAATGTGTGGAGCTTGTAGAGTAAGCATAGGTGGACAAACAAAGTTTACCTGTGTTGACGGTCCTGAATTTGATGCTCATTTAGTTGATTTTGACGAAGCAATGCGTCGCCAAAATATGTATAGAACTATTGAAGGACAAAAAAGAGAAGAATTAGAAAAAAATCATAAATGTAAAATAGGAAGATAATATAATGGCAAAAATACCTAGAGTTCCAGTAAGAGAACAAGCAGCACAAGAACGTATCAAAAATTTTGAAGAAGTGAGCTATGGTTATAACGCTGAAGAAGCTGTATTAGAAGCTCATCGTTGTATTCAGTGTAAAAATCCTCGTTGTGTTCAGGCATGTCCAGTGCAAATTAAAATTCCAGAATTTATTTCAGCTGTAAAAAATAAAGATTTTGCACAAGCTGCTGATATTATTGCCGAAGATTCAAGTTTACCAGCCATTTGTGGTAGAGTTTGTCCACAAGAATCGCAATGCGAAGGCTCATGTGTGCTTGGAGTTAAAGGCGAGCCAGTAAATATCGGAAAATTAGAACGTTTTGTTGCTGATTGGGGAAGAAAAGAAAATTATTACAATCCTACAAAAGTTCCTACAAACGGCTTTAAAGTAGCAGTTATTGGTAGCGGACCAGCAGGATTAGCTTGTGCAACCGACTTGGCAAAATTAGGTTATCAAGTAAAAATATTTGAAGCTCTTCATTTACCCGGTGGCGTGTTAGAATATGGCATTCCTGAGTTTCGTTTGCCTAAAGAAGAAGTTGTAAGATACGAAATCAACAATGTTATAAAATTAGGCGTAGAAATAGAAACTAACGTAATTGTTGGGCGGACTATAACCATTGATGATTTACTTGATAAAGAAGGCTATCATGCTATATTTTTAGGTTCTGGTGCTGGATTGCCAAAGTTTATGAATATTCCCGGCGAAAATTTGAATGGAGTGGTTTCTGCTAATGAATTTTTAACTCGCTCTAATTTAATGAAAGCTTTTGACCCCGAATATGATACACCAATTTATGTGGGAAAACGCGTTGCTGTAGTAGGTGGTGGAAACGTAGCTATGGACGCTGCTAGAGTTGCACGTAGGTTAGGAGCAGAGGTGTATTTAGTGTATAGAAGAAGCGAAAAAGAATTGCCAGCAAGAGTCGAAGAGGTACATCACGCCAAAGAAGAAGGAATAATTTTTAAACTTTTGAATAATCCTGTAGAAATTTTAGGAAATGAAAAAGGTTGGGTTACAGGAATGCGTTGTGTAGAAATGGGACTTGGCGAACCTGACGAAAGCGGACGCAGACGACCAATACCAATTAAAGGTTCTGAATTTGATATAGATTGCGATGTGGTTATTATGTCTTTGGGAACTTCGCCTAATCCTTTAATTGCAAGTACAACACCAAATCTTAATACGGAAAAATGGGGCGGTATTATTATTGACGAAAATACTAGCCAAACTTCAAGAGAAGGCGTGTTTGCTGGTGGCGATAATGTTACTGGAGCTGCAACTGTAATTCTAGCAATGGGCGCTGGACGTAAAGCAGCAGAACAAATAGATGTTTTTATTAAAAACAAATTTGGAAAAAAGTAAGAAAATAGTAAAAAGTTGTGGAATTTGCAAGTTCAGAATATTCTAAAAATGTTGGAATTAAAATAGCTAAAGCTACAAAACTAGCAAATGTCTCCACAGCAACAATTCGCAACTGGATAAAAACAGGATACTTAACTAAAATAAATGCTGGATTAATTTCGAAAAAGTCTTTTGATAAGTTTATGCAAGAAGTTGCAGGCAAGGAAAAATTAAATTCTCGCTCAAATAAACTTTTAAAAGATTCTCACGACCATGTTAAAGTACGTAAAACACTAAAAAACTTAATAGACACTACCAAGTCTGCTGATATTGGTTCTGAATACGAAAAATTACTGTCAAATTCTTATAAAAACAAAGAAGGGATTTACTACACACCGCCTTGTATAGTAAGAGATATGTTTAAAAATATTTACATTTCTCCTGATTTTAAATTTTTGGATCCATGTTGCGGTTCGGGAAATTTTATTATTGAAGCAATTAGGTTAGGAGTAAAGCCTGAAAATGTTTATGGCTACGATACAGACGAAAATGCTGTAATGATTACAAGAGAAAGAATTAAAAAAGAATTTAGATATGAATCTCCAAATATTATTTGCTGTAATTTTTTAGAAAAAGCACCAAAACTTAAAAAAAGCAATATTTTATTCGATTTAATTTTTACAAATCCACCTTGGGGAAAGAAAATTGACAAACAAGATAAGCAAAAATATTCCAAGCTATTTAACTGTGGCAATAGTTTTGATACAACATCTTTGTTCTTGGCAGCTAGTTTAAATATTTTAAAAAATAAAGGAAAACTTGGTTTTTTAATTCAAGAAGCATTTTTTAATATTGGTCAATTCGAGGATATTAGAAGAAAAATTATAAAGAAAAAAATATTGAGGTTTGTTGATTATGGCAAAGTATTTAATAGTTTGATTACTAAAGCTAAAGCGATAATTATTGAAAATAAAACTTCAAGTAAAAATGATGAAATTATTTGTGAAAATAATGATAAATCACACACAAGATTTATAAGTTCTTTTATTAATAATCCAAAATGTATTTTCAATTTTGAAGCAACAAACGAAGAAAATAAGATAATCAATCATTTGTATTCTATAAATCATATAAGCTTAAAATCTAATGCAGATTGGGCTTTAGGCATTGTAACAGGAAATAATAAAAAATTCTGCATAAGTCAAGAAAAAGAGGGTTATTTGCCAATTTACAAAGGTTCTGACATCACAAAATCAGGACTTAAAAAACCAAGTAATTTTATTTTAAATGATTTTTCGCAATTTCAGCAAGTTGCACCAATAGAAAATTTTTTAGCTAAAGAAAAAATAATTTATAAGTTTATCACTTCTAATTTATGCTTTTATTGTGATAAAAACCAAGTTTTAATTTTAAACAGTTCAAATATCCTAATTCCTAAAAACATTGATATTTCTGCACAACAGCTAACAGATTTGCTTAATAGTGAAATTATAAATTGGCTTTTCAAGAAAATTTTCTCAACACATAAAGTCTTAAGAGGCGATTTGGAATTATTACCTATTCACAACGGATATTTTAGAAAATACGAAAAATTTACTGAAGAAAACTATTTGAAATACTTACAAATCCAGAAAGATAAGAATGGTGAATACCAATTAGTTAAAAGTTAAAAGTTGAAAGTTAAAAGTAGGCTGGCGCGTCTATTGCTTCGCAGAGTTCGCTTCGCTCCTGAGTTTGACAAAATAAAATTGTAATTGATTGATAATGTGCACATTAGTTTTATAAGTCTGCGAAAGTTGTCCGCAACTTATCTGCCACTTAAAAAAAAACTTGTGAAATTATAAGTTTTTTTGTTTTATGTGACTTTCAAACATATGTGGCACAAATTAAAAAAGAAATTTGATTATAATCAAATATACTTTTTAACAAATAGATGTTCATTTGTTCAAATATAACAATATAATTTTAAAAGTTGTCCACCATGTTATAAAAAACAAAAAATATAGTCCTTGATTATCAGGCAGTTAAGTGTGAAAAATATATGTTTTGGAGTTTTGCTGTCAAACTCAGGAAGAAAACTATTTGAAATACTTACAAATCCAGAAAGATAAGAATGGTGAATACCAATTAGTTAAAAGTTAAAAGTTGAAAGTTAAAAGTAGGCTGGCGCGTCTATTGCTTCGCAGAGTTCGCTTCGCTCACTCTGCTCACTTAAATTGCAACTAAAGTCCGCAGGGCGAGAGCAACGAAGTTAAAGTAGGCTACGAGTTTGGCTTTATTTGATGTTTTCAATTTTGTGATTTTCTAAGCTTTTTATTAAACCTGAAATTGTTATTGAAGTTTCTTCTGACATATTAAAAAGTAATTCAAAATCATCACTTGATATTTTATCTAATTCCTTTGCTAAATATAACATAGAGCGAACTTCACCACATGAGCCTTTTGCTACAGTTAAAAAGTATTTATACTCTTTATTGCCTTTTCGTTCAAAGCCTTCAGCAATGTTATTCATTATAGAAACCGAAGCTTTTTGTATTTGGTCTTTAAAACCAAAATCTTTACTTTCTTTAAATGCTGAATATATTTTTATAGACAAATTCTTTGCTTTTTGCCAAGCAATAACATCTTCAAATCTTGTAGTTTTCATACTATCTATCTATCATACTTTTAACTTTTAACTAATTAAAATCCACTAACAGTAATCCACTGTCCTTTAGTTCTTGCAAAATTTGAATCATCATACATTGTTTTACAAACAGTTGCAGGCAAGTAATATTTTCCTTCATAAGCAGCTGTAAGCATTACTCTATATGTGTAAGTGTATTTATTATAAATATTAAAATATGTCAATACTCTGTCATCTCTAATATCTTGGTAAGTGTAGTATGAGTCATCTCCTAATTGTGTAGTAAACATTCTAGAGTTTATAATTTCCCAACCAGATGGAAATACTTGAGACAATGCAACATTATCCAAACTAGCTAAGTTGCTGACATTAGAAATAGTAACAGTTGCAACAAAGTCGGTTCCTTGTGGGATATTAGTAATATCAATAGGATTGCCTGTCAAACTTGTGTATTTAATACTCATATTTATATTTGACGAACCAGCTGTTTCATGTTCAATTTCTGGGATTCCTTTTTTAATAATTCTTACAAAATAAGAATTGTTTTCAGTTGGGTTTAACACAAAATTATTTTTTTCATTTTCAAAAATCTTTAATTTTGTCTTATAAACAGGCTTATTTGTTTTTACGTTATATTTTACACCATTAAACGTGTAATTACATTCAATAATCTCTGAAACCGCCCATTTTTTTACATATTTAGCCGAAGCTAATAGGGCATAAGCAGATGTTTGAGTAGAAGCATATTGATTAGAACCCATAAATTCAGCAATGTCTTTTAAAACCATAAATGCTTTTTCTTTTTCGCCAAGTTCTATCAATGTTTCTAAAATCATTGCTTTGTCGCGAATTCCTGAACCAAAAGTTCCTGATAGTTCGTAATACGAATTTACATTAGTATTTAATTTAGCAATCATCGATTTTGCAATGCTTGTATTTCCAATTAAAGCATAAGCACTTGCCAAGCGCCAAGCTGTAGCAGATTGAATTTTCGATTCTTTTAATCTATTCATTGCCGACCTATCAGCTTGTTTTGCTAAAGCTAAAGTATATAAACGATAAGCTTGAGTTAACTGCGATGTGTTGCCGTCATCAACCCATTTAGAAGCTTTTTGCTTTTGATATTTTAACCAATTGGATTTAACACTTGAATTTACAGTATATCCCGATTTTTCGGCTTCTAACATAAAATGTCCGGCATAGTTTGTTGCCCATTCCGATACTTCGTTTAATCCTGCCCAATAAGCAAAACCACCACTTGCTGTTTGATACTTATTCATTTTGTTTAAGCAAGCATTGATATTTGTCTGTATTTCAGCCTTTTGCTCTGCGGTTAACTCCATAAAAGCATCTAAATATAATTGTGGAAATACAGCAGAAACAATTTGCTCTAAACATCCGTGAGGATAAGTTTTTAAGAAATTTAATCTGTATTCCAAATTCATAGGTGGAATATTGTAAATTTCTAAGTAAGCTTCGTTGCTTCCTGTAATTCCATCAGCATCAAAAGCAATATTTACTTCGTTTTGTCCACTCATTTCATCTATAATTTCAGCAACTTTTGTATTTACATGCTTCACATCTAATTCAACATTATATTTAGACACATGAGATCCGCAAGTTGCAATAATTTCAATTTTAGCAATTCCTGTTTTTGTATTAGACTTTAAGCTAAAATTATGAATTTTTTCGCCTTCTTTTGTAAAATTAACAGTAGCAGAGCTTGAACCTACAACTTCTAGCATTTCGTTAGTTTTTATTGTTAATTTTACATTTTTAACGTCAGGTTTCATAGCAAACACTGTTACAGGTAATTTAAAGCTTTCGTTAACTCCAAGTCGGCGAGGAGCGGTTCCTAAAATCATTAAAGGTTTCTTTACAGGAGTGGTTTTTTCTGCAGAACCAAAGGCATTTCCTTCTGCAGCAACTACCATTGTTCTAACAGAACCTATATATTGTGGTAATTGAATTTCGTGAGTTTTTGTTTCACCTTTTTTAAGCTCAAAAGGACCAATATATTTTACCATAGGTCTAAATCTATTTGCTTGAGCTAAATCTTCAGGAGCAACTTCATCATCGCCACCACCAATACTCAACATTTTGCCAGCATCAATTTTAAAAGCACCTATAACATAGTTAAAAATATCCCAAGTTCTTACACCTAAAGCTTCTTTACTGTAGAAATAAGCCCAAGGATTTGGAGTTTTAAATTTTGTTAAATTTAATAAGCCTTCATCAACCATTGCTAGGGTATAGGTCATAGGTTTTCCATCTTTTTCTTTTACTTGAATTTTTACCTTACTTTCGGCTAATAATTCATTATTCATCACAAGTTCAGGGTTCAAATGAGTGTCTGGATTTTCTACAAAAATTGGAATAATTCCATACATACGCAATGGTCTGTCATTTTTCATTGTCCTCAAGTGTTCCTGTAAATAAATAATGTTAACATACACATTAGGAGCCATTTCCTGAGTCGCTTCAAACTCGACTTTTAGTTTAGAACCATCAGATTTTACCCAAAAACTATTTAAAAATGTATTGGCATTTTCTATACTAACTAAAGCATGACCTGTATGTGCTGGGAATTCAATTTCTACAGTTTCTCCTACATTGTACTTTTCTTTTGAAGCCGAAAATTTGAGCATTTCAACAGAGCCTCTGTCGCTTTCGCTAGCATACGAGCTTGCATAAATTTTCAGTGCTGCAATATGTTTACCTTTCAAGTCTTTTACAGCTATTACATAGTTTCCAGATTCATTTATTATAAAACCAAAATTTGATTTTCCGTTTGTACATTTTTGATTTTCTCTAAATATTGCATTATTATAGTTTGCTGAAATATAATCAACACCATCACGTTGGAAATCGTACCACCACGAATAATCTAATTTATACATTGAAATTTCTAAATCTCTATTTTCAGCAATTAGTTTTTGATTTAAGTCTAATAAAACTATATCTAAATTCAAATTTTTGCCAGTTGGTAAGCTATAAGAGTATTCATCTGATTCTTTCACTTTAACTCCTACAAAAGCATCGTAAGGGTAGTAAACAGCTGTTGATTCATCAATACTAAATTCTCCGCCTTTTTCAAAAACTTTTGTTGTTAAGGTGGCATTTAATACGCCGGGAGCATTTTTAATATCATTAAATTTCAAAAGTTGTTTAAATTCACCATCTGCATTTGTTTTACCCGAAGCAATTGTTTGACTATTAAAATTAAAATTCGCAGTTTGGTTTTCGAAACAATAGTCTTCATATTTTTGAAATGGAGTGTATTTTCTCTCTAGGCTCATAACTATTGTAGTTTGTAAATCAACTGCTGGAGCACCATGTAACCATTTGGCACTAACCATGGCATTAACAGTACTGTTTCCTTTTAAGTAGTTTTTATCTAATCCTAATTCAACACTTAATCTATTAGGACGTATTGTTTCTACCATTAGAGATTTTGTAAACACTTTACCACCAATAATAAATTTCGCATTATAATAACCTGTAGGGTCGTTTGGTTCAGTCTTAAATTTAAAGACATGGAATCCTTTTTTGTTTTTATTTTGTTTTTCTGTATAAACTAACTGTCCTTTAGGATTTTTAACTTCTAACACTATTGGATGACCTTCTGGGATAGGGTTGTAGGTCTCGTGCAAAATAAATCCTAAATATATTGAATCGCCTGGTCGCCATACGCCACGTTCTCCATAAATAAATGCTTTTGTACCTTCTTGGCTATAATCTCCCCACACATCAAATTCGCTTGTGCTTAAAGAGTTGTAGTATTCTAATTTTAAATATGATTTTTGATTATTAAAACTTGCAACTATAAAATATGGTTTAAGATTGTCGCTAATATTAAGTTCAGCTTGTCCATTGGTATTAGTTGTAGCTTTTGCAATCACTTGTTGTTGATAATCATAAACTAATACTTCAGCACCAGCTATTGGTTCGGCAGTTAAAATATTTGTAACAAAAGCAAAAACTTTATTATCGCTTCCAATCTTTGAAACTATTCCTATATCAGTTGCTAAAATATTGAATTTCAACGCTTTTCTATAGCCATAGTATTCAGATTTACATGGATCGTCATAAGAATTTTCATAATCATCATAATAGTAATCATCGTAGTAATAATATTCATCGTCGTAATAGTAGTCAGATGAGTAATCACTATAATAATAATCTGTAAACCATTTCCATTCACTGTCTGCATCAATTTTGTTAAGATTATCATCTTCTTTATTATCTTTATTTGTGCTGTTATCACATGGATAAATAGCATTTTCTTTAATAAATCCAATTTCTATTCTATAAATTGCTCCTGGGTCTGGTTCTATTAAGTCAGATAGATTTAAAAAATATGTATTCCATTCACCAATATCGTCAATATCAGCTTGTTCTAGACTTAATGTTTGAGTTTTAACAACTCTTCCAACTCTATTTAAAGAATATGATTCATCAAGCGAATTATCTTGTAAAAACTGTAATATATTGTTTTGGAATATTTTTATCACTCTAATATGAACAGTTTTAATATTAACAGCTTGGAAACTAATTACTTGTCCTTGAGAAGAACTAGGCAATATTACACCATCATTATCAAAAGCTAATTCTGGTTTTCGCATTTTGAAGTTTAATTCGTGAGATACAGGGGCATCTAAGTATTTATTATGAATATTCTTTACACCAGAAATATTTAATAAATAGTTGTTATCTAATCTGTCGCTAGGGATAATTTTTACATTATTATCAACAATAATATATTTTAAATTATAAACATCTTCTATATCAACTATTCCTTCGAGTAATTGGTCTTCTTTTATTGGGTCACTAAAGATTATATTTACGTATTGTTCTGGATATTGGTTTACTTGAATATCAAGCACTTTAAAAACACCTAATTCAGGAATTTCAATTTCGCGTGAAAATTTAGATTTTGAATTTATTTCTTTTCCATCGCAAGTTATTTTTAATGTTTGCGAATTATTTGTTCTAGTAATATCTTTAATTAAAAATTCAAATTCATTATTATTTGAACTTTCAATTTCTATATCTAATTTTTTGCCATTAAGTTCTGCACTAATACATTTTTTAATGTTTTCAAGACTTTCAGAATCAGTCAATTTTATTGTTCCGCCAACATTTTGTTTAGTGAAATTATCTCTATCTGTTGTAATAACTTTATCGATTTTTAAATCTATGAATTGATGTTTTACTTGGACTTTAAAAATAAATTCTTTTAATTCTTTTGGAACATTAGAATCTAATTTCCTTAAATTTAGCTTTACACAATAGGCTTGCCCTGATTGTAACGGCTTTTCGGGTTTAAATTCTATAATATTATTCTCTTTCCAAGTAAGTTCGCCTTTTACTTTAGGTTCTATAGTTAATATTTTAGTCTTTTGAGACTTTACTTTATAGGCAAATTCATCGGTTAATTGTACTGTTATTACATCATTTTTTGATATAACATAGTTTGAATACGCTGCTATATAATCTTTGTAAAGACTTGGATCAGATAGTTTCACTTTTTTATCTGAACCGAACATGCTAACAATAGCAAAAATAACTACGCCTAGTAAAATTGCTCCTGAAATCCAATAAAAAATTTTTGTTTTAATACTCATGATAAATGTTTTAATTTAGTTAATACAAAAGTAGTTCTATTTTTATATGACTTTATGTTTATTTCAAAATAATATTAACAATTTTAGCCGTTTCAATTTTAATAAATATTAAATTAATCTTCAGTTTCTTCTTTAGTTATTTTAATAGTAATTCCAGTTTTTTCGCTAAATCCTACAGTAATAGAGTCTCCTTTTTGAATTTCGGCTTTTATTATTGTTTCAGCCATAGCGTCTTCAACATATTTTTGCAAGGCTCTTTTTAGTGGTCTAGCACCAAATTTTGGGTCAAATCCTTTTTCTGCCACATAATTTTTAGCTGCTGGCGTAAGTTTAAGATTATATCCCAATTCTTTAACTCGTTTATATAGTCCTTTTAATTCAATATCAATAATTTTGAATATATCTTCTTTAGTTAAAGCATTAAACATTATAACATCATCTATACGATTTAAAAATTCTGGTGCGAAAGTCTTTTTAAGAGCATTTTCAATTATAGTTTTTGCACTTGCATCGAAACTTGCTTTTTTAGCACTTGATTCAAATCCCACACCGCGTCCGTATTCATTTAATTGACGAGTACCAATATTTGAAGTCATTATAAGAATAGTGTTTCTAAAATCAATTCTTCTTCCTAAACTATCTGTAAGTCTGCCTTCGTCAAGCACTTGTAAAAGAATATGGAATACATCAGGATGTGCTTTTTCAATTTCGTCTAATAAAACAATAGAGTAGGGCTTTCTTCTTACTTTTTCGGTAAGTTGTCCGCCTTCTTCATAGCCTACATATCCTGGAGGTGCTCCAACTAAGCGAGATACTGAAAATTTCTCCATATACTCACTCATGTCTATTCTAATTAAAGCATCTTCGCTATCGAATAAATATCTTGCTAAAACTTTTGCTAATTGTGTTTTTCCAACGCCTGTAGGACCTAAGAATATAAATGTACCTATAGGTTTATTTGGATCTTTTAAGCCGGCTCTATTTCTTTGTATTGCTTGCACAATTTTTTTAACAGCTTCATCTTGTCCAATAACGCTTCCTTTAATATCTTCGTCCATATTTAGCAAACGATTACCTTCTGATTGTGCAATACGTTTTACAGGCACACCAGTCATCATGGCAATTACTTCAGCAATATCATCATCGTTAACAATTTCGCGAACTTCATTTAGTTCTTTAAGCCAATTTTCTTTAGCTAATTCTATATGTCTTTCTATTCCACGTTCTTGGTCGCGCATAGCAGCAGCTTTTTCGAATTGTTGCTGTGTAACTGCTTTAATTTTCTCGTCTTTAATTTTTTGTAAATCTTCTTCTAGTTTAATAATTTTATTTGGAATAGAAGCAGAAGATATATGCTTTCTAGAACCTGCTTCGTCCATTGCGTCAATAGCTTTATCGGGCAAAGCTCTGTCGCTAACATAGCGAGTAGTTAATTTTACGCAGGCTTCTAAAGCTTTGTCTGTATAAGAAACTTTATGATGGTCTTCGTATTTATCTTTAATTTTCTTTAAAATATCTAATGTTTCTTCTGCTGTTGGTGGCTCTACAATTATTTTTTGAAAACGTCTTTCTAAAGCTCCATCTTTTTCTATACTTTTACGATATTCATCTAAAGTTGTAGCACCAATACATTGAATTTCGCCACGTGCTAAAGCAGGTTTTAAAATATTAGCAGCGTCTAAAGAGCCAGGAAGACCGCCAGCACCAACAATAGTGTGAATTTCATCAATAAATAAAATAACATCAGGAGCTGCTATTAACTCATCTAAAATGGCTTTCATTCTTTCTTCGAACTGACCTCTATATTTTGTGCCAGCTACAATTGTTGCCATATCAAGAATAACCACTCTTTTATCAAGTAATAGGTGAGGAACTCGTTTTTGAACAATTTTAGTTGCTAGTCCTTCTACAATTGCCGACTTACCAACTCCAGGCTCACCAATTAAAACAGGATTGTTCTTTTTGCGTCTTGACAAGATTTGAGCAATTCTTTCTATTTCAGTATCTCTTCCAACAATAGTGTCAACTTTGCCATCTATTACTGCTTGAGTTAAGTCTATTCCAAAACTATCTAACATAGGTGTTGATGATTTTGATGACGTAGATGATTTTCTTGGACTAGAACTAGATCTTGAAGGTCTATAAGAATCTTCTTCATCGTCTTCATCATCATCTTCTTTAGAACTTGAAACATCAGAAAAATCATCTAATTCCATAGTCATTTTAATCATATCATACTCTATATTAAGCTCATCGAGTAATTGCGAAAAACGACTTGGCACTTTTAGTATTGCCAATAATAAATGTCCTGTATGAACTTCTTCGCTATTTAGTGATATTGCTTCCGAATACATAAATTTCTGAATACGCTCTGTTGTTTTTGTAGGAACAACTTTGTCCATGTCGTCCATTGTAAACTGGTTATTCAGATTTTTTATATGATTTTCTATTTTAAATTTCAATTCAAGAGTGTTGATATCCAAGCTTTTAAGAATTTCCATAGCATCGCAATTTGGTTCTCGTAAAATTCCTAAAAACAAATGTTCTGGACCTAAATAATCATTACCAAGTCTAATTGCCTCTTCTTTGCTATATTGCATAACATCTAATAAGTTCTGTGCAAATTTTCTCTTCATAAAATGTCTAATTTATATTTAATATAAACTTAAAACTTCAAATAATATTTTGCAAATATAATCAAAAATACAATTAGTTTAAACTAATAAACATTGAATTTTCAAACAATTTAAATGCCAAATATTATGCCAAATTATACACGAAAACATAGTAAAAATCAACTAATATCAAGTTTTAAGAATTTTTTAGATTTAAAACTGTTTTTTTACTTGTAATAATGTGATAAAATTGCTTATTTTGTTTGATAATAAAAAAAGGAAAAGAAATGAAAATTTTAATAAAGAATATTAAAGAACTTGTAGGAGTTGACAACAAAGCCAGATTACTTGTAAAAGGTAAAGATATGGCAAAATTAAACAGCATTAAAAATGCTTATTTATTAATAAATGGTGAAATTATTGAGGATTATGGAAAAATGGAAGATTTATCTAAATCTTTATTAGATGATAATAATGTTGATAAAATTGATGCTTTTAGTAAAATGGTTTTTCCATCTTTTTGTGATTCTCACACTCATCTTGTTTATGCTGGAAGCCGTGAAATAGAATATAGTGATAAAATTCGTGGCTTGAGTTACGAAGAAATTGCTAAAAGGGGAGGAGGCATTCTAAATTCTGCAAAATTATTGCATAAAACCTCTGAAGATGAGCTTTATAGACAAGCAATGCAAAGAGTTAATGAAATTATCTCTCAAGGTACTGGTGCAGTTGAGATTAAGAGTGGTTATGGTTTGAATACAGAAGATGAATTAAAAATGTTGAGAGTAATAAAACGAATAAAAGAAACAACACCTTTAATAGTAAAATCAACATTTTTGGGTGCTCATGCATTTCCAACAGAATATAAAGACAATCCTGACGAATATGTGGATTTAATCATAAACGAAATGATTCCGCAAGTTGCAGCAGAAGGTTTAGCTGACTATGTTGATGTTTTTTGCGACAAAGGATTTTTTACAGTTGAACAAACCGACAGAATTTTAATGGCAGGAATTAAATATGGAATGCGTCCAAAAATTCATGCTAACGAATTGGCAAAATCTGGTGGAATTCAAGTTGGTGTGAAATATAATGCTTTATCTGTTGACCATATTGAATATACTGAAGAAGAAGAAATTCAAGCATTATTAAATTCGGAAACTATGCCAACAATTTTGCCGGGAGCTGCATTTTTCTTAAATATGCCATATTCGCCAGCAAGAAAAATGATGCAAGCAGGCTTGCCAGTTGCGATTGCTTCGGATTATAATCCAGGTTCATCGCCATCAGGAAATATGAAACTTATGATGTCGTTTGCTTGCGTTAATTATAAAATGTTACCAGAAGAAGCAATTAATGCAACTACAATAAATACAGCATATGCCATGGGCGTTAGCGATGAAGTTGGAAGTATTTCTAAAGGCAAAATCGCTAATGTTTTTATAACAAAAGAAATTCCAACATACGAATTTTTTCCATATGCATATGGTTCAGATTTAATTGATACAGTAATTTTAAAAGGTAAAATACGGTAAAATTTCGTAAAAATTTAAACATTATTAATTTAAAATTGTTGTACAAGTATTATAAATCAATTTTAAAAAATAATTATGGAAAATAGAGATTTAATTTTAAAAGTTTTAAAAGGAAAAGAAATGAAAGCCGGAGAAATTGCTGAACAAACTGGCTTAGATAAAAAAGTTGTCGATAAAGAAATGAACGCTCTTAAAAAAGAAAATTTAATTATTTCTCCAAAAAGATGTTATTGGACTGCTAAATAGTGGCTTTAAATTTCCTGTGGCAGAATAATTACATACAATTATATGGCATTATTTTAAAATTAAAACAAATGTAATATAATTTATATTATGTTAAATAGGATTAGTTGAGTTAAAAGTTTATAAAGTTTCTAAAGTTTGTAAAGTTGAATACTTTTAGCCCTATTCTGCTATAATTTGATTGTTTATTTCATTTATTTTAAACCAATAATTTTTTAACTTTATTAAGACGACCTCTTCGAGTAGCATAGCGAAATAATTTTCTTTTGTTGATTTTCTTGCTATCCAATACATTTTGGTAGAAATATAATATTTCAGTTCCTTGTAAAAAATCAAATTCAATATCGCCTACTATGTCCACTAAAATTTTTTCTATAGTTGGAACTTTCATATTATTCAAACTTAGTAATGGTGATTCTGATATTAATGCTCTAATGATTATAGCTTGGTTTCCTACGATATAACGTTGATATTCTTCTTTACTAGGACGAAAAAATACAGGTTTTTGTAACTCATTTTTTAAAAAGTGAAATACAGCTTCTGTTGCTTCCCGCTCCACATCTATGTAAATATAATTTAGTTCGGGTATGTGGTGCATAAAAGGCATTATAAAATCGCTACTCCACAGACAAAAATCAACAAAAGGAAATTGATCTTTAAGTTTTGAATTAATTTCTTCCATCTCGTTTGAAATTGGCAAATAAGATACTGGTAAGCGATAAATGCCATGCCCTATGCGTTCTAAACGATTGGTGTAAGTAGTAATTTTGTATCATCAATTTTTCGTAACTAAAAATCACCAATTTTTAGAACAAAAAAAAATAGCCTTCGTTTATAAAGGTATGTCAACTAAAAAAACAAAGGCTATGCATAAAAATAA
>Ga0209719_1001952_pt1 | contig 23278 bp, 20 predicted proteins | sample AD_JPNAS2_MetaG_FD_184421 | JGI IMG/M metagenome (GOLD analysis project Ga0209719, IMG submission 184421) | Active sludge microbial communities of municipal wastewater-treating anaerobic digesters from Japan - AD_JPNAS2_MetaG (SPAdes) (version 2) | ecosystem: Engineered > Bioreactor > Anaerobic...
CGCCTCGATCATCAGCCAGGAGGGCGCCATCGAAGCGCTCCTACGCGGCGAGGACGGCATGAAGGCCATGCGCGACCAGTACCATCGCCGTCGTGACTTCATCGTGCGCCGTTTCAACGAAATCGGGCTGCCGTGCCACCTGCCGCGCGGCTCCTTCTACACGTTCCCCAATGTCGCGGTGACTGGAAAGACCGAGCGCGAATTCGCCATCGGCCTGCTGGAAGCCGAGCGCGTGGCGGTCGTGCCGGGCACGGCTTTCGGCGCCAACGGTGCCGGGTTTGTGCGCGCCTGTTTCGCCACCAGTTACGAGCAATTGATCGACGCGACCGACCGGATCGACCGCTACGTCCAGTCGCTCCGGGCCGCTAACAAGTAAAAGTTCTCCCGCTTTAGGCTCGGCTTCCGGGCCTAAAGCTTTTCGCTGGTCCCTTATGAATCGCACCGTCGCCATCGTCGGACGCCCTAATGTGGGCAAAAGTCGCCTGTTTAATCGCTTGGCGCGGAAACGCATTTCCATCGTGCACGACCAGCCGGGCATCACCCGCGACGTCATCTCCACCGAGATCGAAGAAGGCGCGTACACGCTTTTCGACACCGGCGGCATCGGACTGACCGGCGACGATACGCCCCAACAGCTCGTGAAAGCCTCCGAGCAGCAGGTCGATTTCGCCATCGCCGCCTCCTCGCTGATCCTCTTCATACTCGACGGCCGCTCCGGCGTGACGCCGCTCGACGAGCGCATCGCCAAGATGCTTCGGAGCAGCCGCAAGACGATCCAGGTCGTCGTCAACAAAGTGGACTTCGCCGATACCGACTACGATCTCGGTCCGGTGTACCGTCTCGGGCTGGGGGAGCCACTGCTCGTCTCCGCCGAGCATGGCCGCGGCGAAAACTACGTCCGCGAAGCCATCTTAAAACATCTCGGCGAACCCGTCGCCGAGGAAAGTGGCAAGACCGCCGACGATCCACTCTGCTTCTGCTTCATCGGCCGGCCCAATGTCGGCAAATCATCACTCGGCAACCGTTTGTTGAAAAGCGAGCGCCTGATCGTGAGCCCCGTGCCGGGCACCACGCGCGATGCCGTCGAGATCCCGTTTGAGTTCAAAGGCCGCGATGGCAAGATGCACCCGTTCCGGCTCATCGACACCGCCGGCATCAAGGCCAACGCCAAGCTCGCCTCGCCCGTCGAGTACTTCTCCCGCCTCCGCTCGATCGATTCCATCCAGAAGGCCGATGTCGTCTTTATGGTCGTCGATGCACTCGATGGCATCACCAAGCAGGACTTGGCCATCGCCGGCGAGGCGACCAAGGAGCGCAAACCGATCGTCGTCGTCGTCAACAAGTGGGATCTCGTCCACGAAGCCTTCAAAAAGCCGGAGGGCATCGCGGGCTACAAGAGCGAGCGCGACTATCGAGAGAAGTACGAAGCGGCGCTTTTCGAGCGGCTCTTCTTCACACCGGGCTCGCCGTTGGTGTTCGTCTCCGCGATGAGCGGCTACGAGGTCGACCGCATGCTCAACGCCGCGGTGAAACTCCATCGCACACTCGACAAGAAACTGCCCACCGCGCGCCTCAACGAGATGCTTTCACGCCTCTCCGAAAGTGTGCCGCCGCCGGCTGTCAGCGGTCGCCGATTCCGCATGTACTACGCGACGCAGACCGGCAACCGTCCGTTCCGCATCCGCATTTTCTGCAACCGCGAGGAGAAGCTCACGGAGAGCTACCGTCGCTACCTGGAGGCCGGCTTGATCAAGGAATACGGACTCGAAGGGTGCCCGATCTATTTCGACCTCATCGGCAAGCCCAAGGGCGGCTCGCGTGCGGCGGATTATCACCGCAAAAACGAACAGCGTGGCCACGCGACACGCGACGAGGACGAGGCGCCAGAGTGGGGCGGCATCCCGACCGCCGACGAAGATTGAGGCCCGGCGGCCAGTCCCGGAGCATGCAATGACCGCGCCACTGCGCATCGTTTTCCTCGGCTCCGACGGCATCGCACTGCCGCTGCTGGACTGGTTGCAGACAGGCGAGGGGCGCGCGCTCGGCCAGGTCGTCGCCGTGTACACTCAGCCCGACCGTCCTGTCGGGCGCGGGCAGAAGGTGCAGGCCAACGCGATCAAAACCTGGGCCCTCGCGCAAGGGCTGCCCGTGCATCAGCCTGAGAAACTCACTGAAGAAACGCGCGCCGAGCTCGCCAGCTACAGGGCGGACGTCGGCCTAGTGATGGCCTATGGGCATATTCTCAAAGATGCGCTCATCGCGACGCCCCGACTGGGCATGCTGAATTTTCACGCATCGCTGCTTCCACACTACCGCGGCGCCTCGCCCATTCAGACGGCCGTGGCGTGCGGCGAACGGGAGGCCGGCGTATCGTTCATGCGAATCGTGCGCCAGCTCGATGCCGGCCCGGTCGCCGATGTCGAACGCGTGCCGGTGGCACCAGATGACACGGCCATCGAAGTGGAGCAAAAACTCTCGGCTGCCTGTGTGCCTCTGCTTGCGCGCGCGTTCCCGAAGCTAATCGACGGCACGCTCGCTTTTGCGCCTCAGGACGAAGCGGCGGCGACCTTCTGCCGCAAGCTGCGCAAGGAGGACGGCGTGCTCGATTTTGCCGCCCCGGCCACGGTGCTGGCGGCACGTATCAACGGACTTTTCCCCTGGCCGGCCTGCTCCGTGGAGATCGACGGACAATCGGTGAAGTTTGGTCTCGCGGAGGCCGTGGAGGCCACCACCACCGCGACGCCTGGCAGCGTCGTGGTGGCCGGCCCCACAACGCTGCAAATCGCCACGGGGGCCGGATTGCTGGTGGTTCACAGGCTCCAACGGCCCGGCGGGAGGATGCTCCCGGCTTCCGAATTTCTGAGGGGATTTCCGATTGAGCAGGGGCGGGTGCTGCCGTCGTACGCGCTTCCGATTCTCGTCAGCACGAAGCCGTTTCCCATCGTCCGAAAGGGCTAACAAAAAAGGACCCGCCTGAGCAGGTCCTGGATGAAATCCGAGTGGTTGTGGGCGTGCTCAGCGTTTGCTGGCGACCTTGGCCGGCGTCTTGCCGGCGACCTTAAACTCGGCGGCTACCTCGTCGGACGTCGGGTTGTTTTTCACACGGCCATTGATGAAGACGATCGGCAGGTCGCCGGCGATGACCTCCTTGACCTTGGCGGCCTCATCTTCGTCGGCCGGCTTGATGTCGGCTTTGGGCATGCGGGTGTACATCACGCGGGCGAGCACGAGCGCCTTTTCGAGTTCACGGGTGCGTTGCTCGGCTGCTTTGGAGCCTTCTTTCGGTAGAAAGATCACCACTCGATTGGAGGGGGCACCGGCAGGCATCGGCAGCGGAATGAAACCCTGGTCATCCGGTGCAAATCGGGCGGCCTTGGCCGCCTCGACTGCGGCAGCCAACTCGCCCCGTCGCGTGTTCTGGTAATGCGAGCCCAGCAGATGCGCGCCGATGACGAGTACACATAGGCAAAAGATGGTTTGGAAAAGGGCTTTCATGACGTGGTGTGGTGGGTTGCGGGTGGCTGCGAGGGATTATCGACCCTTACGCTGAAAGTTACCTGTCGAGCTGGGCGCAACACCAAGGAACACCCCTAAAAATGTTTTACAGGTTCTTGAGCGAGACGCCTGTACAATAAGGCCGGATCGGGCCCGATTTGTAAGCCAAACGTGAAGCCGTGCGGCTCACCCAAGCTGCGAATCGGCGGTACGCGCACTCGACGTGCGTGTTGCGGCCCCTAGTTTCGCGCCATGCCCGCCCTGCCAACCATCCTGCATCTGGATGCCGACGCGTTTTTCGTGTCGGTGGAACAGGCGCACGATCCGTCGTTGCGCGGAAAAAAATGCGCGGTTGGCGGACGCGAGCGCGGCATCATCTCGTCGGCGAGTTATGAGGCCCGCGCCTGTGGTGTCTACACGCCGATGCCGACTGCGCGGGCCCTCAAGGTGTGCCCGGACTTGATCCTCATTTCGCATGGGTTTGGTCGCTACGGGGAGGTATCGAGGCAGATGTTCGATCTGTGCGAAACACTCACGCCCTACGTGCAACGCAGCTCGGTCGACGAGGGCTATCTCGATCTCGCCCCCTGCGGGTTTAAGAGCACCGAGGACGTGGAGCGCGCGGCGCGCGGGCTCCAGCGTCGCATCTGGGACGAGTTGCAAATCCCGGTTTCAATCGGCCTGGCGAGCAACAAGCTCGTGGCCCAGATCGCGAGCAAACTGCGCAAACCACGCGGGTTCGTGGTCGTGCCGGTGGGGGGCGAATCGGCGTTTCTCGCGCCGTTGCCGATCGGCAAACTGCCGGGCGTAGGCACCAAGACCGAGGAGCACCTCGTCGCCCACGGGATCACGCATGTGCGGGACTTGTTTGCGCGCGACGAGAGCGAGCTCGCTGCAATCTGCGGGCGACAATGGCGCGAGCTGCTCGCCGCAGCCCGAGGGGAGGATGACCGTCCGGTCGAGACCGCGGATGAGGATGCAAAATCGTACTCGCAACAGGAGACCTTCAAGGCCGACATCCGCGATTTCGCCGAAGTGGAGCGCATCGCCAAACGCATGATCGACGAGCTGCTGCCAAAGATCCGCGCGGACGGGAAACGGGTGCGGACCATGACACTCAAGGTCCGTTATCCCGATTTTTCCCAAGAGTCGCATGGCACCAGTCTGGAGAGCGCGACCGATCTCGAGGCGCCGTTTTACCCGCTGGTTCCCGTGCTGCTGCGCGCAGCTTGGCGGAAGTGTCTCCCGCTGCGCCTGGTCTGTGTGAGATTTTCCTCTGTCGAGGATGGGCCAGCGCAACTCGAAATGTTTGCCCAGGATGAGGAGAAACGCCGCCGGCTAGCCACCGTACTCGACCGTCTCAACCTGCGTGGGCGCGCGACGATCGTGCAACATGGCCACCAGCTTGCCAAACGCCGGGCGCCCCACTAACTCCGCCCCTGTCTATGCCGATCTACGAGTATTACTGTCCGGATAATAACAAAATCTACCAGTTCTTCGCCAAGACACTTGCCCAAGGGCAGACCGTGCCGAAGTGCCCGGACAACCCGGCCTATCGCATGAGAAAAATGGTCTCGGCGTTTGCCGTCACCGGCGCCTCAAAGAAGTCCCAAGAACCGGCTGGGGCGGGAGAGCCAGCCGGTAGGGAAACTCCGGCTGACGATGCACGGATGGAGGCCGCAATGGCGGCGATGGAACGTGAATTCTCGAACGTCGACGAAAACGACCCGCGGGCCATGGGGCGTATGATGCGGCGCATGGCCGAACTTTCCGGCGAGAAAATTGATGGCGAGATGGAAGAGGTCGTCCGGAAACTCGAAGAGGGGACCGACCCTGAAAAACTCGAGGATCAGCTCGGCGGAGGGGACGAGGCTGGCGACGATCCCTATGGTGAAATGGGTGGTGGGATGGGCGGCCCCGATGAGCCCAAGGCCGATCCCAAGGAGCCGCGGGCCTCTTACAAAATCCGCCGTCGCCCGCCGCAGCGCGACCCCAAACTCTACGACTACGAGTAACGCCGCGTCCCGGAGGCCCCTTGCTCAGGCTCGCCGGAGGGGGAGATTACGGGCGTCGAGACCGGCGCATCGAGGATCTCGCGAATCCGCCGTGCCAGCTCGGCGAGGTGGCATGGTTTGGAGATGAAATTCACGCCTGCATGGAGGATGCCCTGATGCTCCGTGTAGCCCGACATGAAAAGCACGCGCAGATCCGGGCGTAGGGCCCGCAGTTGCTCATAAAGCTGCCAGCCATTCTTGTTCGGCATGACGACGTCGGTGAAGAGCATGTCGATGATCGCAGCGTTCTCCCGGAAGCGCGCGACTCCATCCTCTCCGTTGACAGCCTCGATGATCTGGTAGCCCTGTTTGGTGAGAAAGCGTTTCAGGGTCGAGCGCACCATAGCCTCGTCCTCGACGAGCAGGATCGTCTCTGCGCCGCGCGGGCAAAGCTCGTCGGTCGGCCCGGTGGCCGTGGCCTCATTGAAGACCTGGGGGAAGTAGATTTTGAAGGTCGTGCCGGTGCCCACCTCAGAGTACACCTTGATGAACCCTCCGCTTTGCTTGACGATGCCGTAGATGGTTGCGAGCCCGAGCCCGGTGCCACGGCCGACGGCCTTTGTGGTGAAGAACGGCTCAAAGAGGTGCTTCTGCGCCTCTGGAGAAATCCCGCTGCCCGTGTCGCTCACGCTGAGAACCATCCAGTGGCCGGGCTTTATCTCCGGATCGTCGGCCGCGTAGTCCTGGTCGAGGATGGCCGAGCCGGTCTCGATCGTGAGTTTACCTCCCGGTGCCATGGCGTCGCGGCCGTTGACCGCGAGGTTGACCAGGATCTGGCCGATCTGGGTGGGGTCTGCGAGGATGTTGCCGTCCTGATTGGCGATGTAGCGCAGCTCGATATCCTCGCCGATCAGCCGCTGGATCATCTTCTGCGATTCCCGCACAGCGGACTCCAATGAGAGCACGCGTGGCGTCAGCACCTGCTTGCGCGAAAACGCGAGCAGCTGGCGCGTGAGATCGGAGGCGCGCACCGCCGCCCGGTGGATTTCCTGCAAGTCGGCGCGCGCCCGCTCGGGCAGGCTTTTGTCCATAAGCAACAGCTCGGAGTAGCCGCTGATGCTGGTGAGGATGTTATTGAAGTCGTGCGCTACACCGCCGGCCAGCTGCCCGACGGCTTCCATCTTTTGGGACTGGAGTAACTGCATTTCCAGTCGGGCACGCTCGGACTCGGCGTGTTTTTGCTCGGTCAGGTCGATGAGCGCCGCAACGGTCGCCGGGCCATCTGGCAGGTCGAGACGCATGCTCTGCGTCAGCGCCGCAAAGGTGGTACCGTCCGCGCGTTTGTAGCGCACTTCGTAGGAAGAAACGGACGTCTCGCCGGCTTCGTGCTCGCGCAGTCTGTCGGCGACCTGCCCGGCATCGTCCGGGGCGACCATATCGGTGTAGGTGACACCAATGGTGGCTGTCGCGCTCGGTAATCCGAACATGCGCGCCAGTGCCTGATTGCCATAGATGACCCGGCTGTTGCGGATCACGGCAAACCCGACCATCGATGTTTCCAAAAGATGGCGGAATCGTTGTTCGCTGGCGCGCAGAGTCGCGGCGGCCTCATGTTGTTCCTGTTCTCGGGCGGCGAGTAGCGATGCCATCTCGTCAAAGGCGGCCGTGAGGCGACCGAATTCGCGTGCCGGATGTGCAAACTTCAAACGTGGTCCCGGGTGCCCTTCGCCGAGCGAGCGGGCCGCTTCGGCCAGCTGCTGGACGGGCCGCACGATGAGCACGCCGCCAAAGTACCAGGCCAGCAACGTCGCAAGGATGCCCGCCGCCAGCAGCAGGCTCACGTGCTTGTACAGAATCGCACGCCCTTCGGCGATGCTCGGGCTCGTGGGGACCTCCAACCGGATGCGAAAGTAGGGCGTGGGGTCTCCCGACAGCATGAGCTGGCGATAGTGCACCAGATAGTCGCCGGAAGGTTGATGGAGGAAACACTCGCCGGAGCCGCCCGCCATCAGCGCCAGCAACCTGGGATCATCGGGTTGCCCCACTGCACCCGCATCAGTCTCTGGCAGGCGTGCAAGCACCCGGCCCGCATGGTCGCAAACCACCACCGTGGCTCCCTCGGGGAGTTTGAGGGGGCGCAGGACATTCACGAGGTGCGTCAGGTCGTAGCCCGCCTGCACCACAGAGGTGAGCTGCCCGTCTTCATCGAGGACGGGAGCCGCAAAGTTGATCATCGCCCGTCGGGTCGTGCGGCCCACGATGTACTCGCCAGCCGAAAACGCCCGGCGCTTCAGCGTGTCCTGAAAATACTTCCGGTCGGCCACCGAGACACCCTGCGGCAAATATGAACCAGACGCCCGGATGACGCCCGAAACATCGGCGATCTGCAGCGTATTGTACTGCGGGTTGCGGATCATCAGCCGGGTCAATAGTCCGGTGCTGCCGTCGAGCCGGCCATCCCGCACCGCCGGCATTTCGGCTATCGTGTCGAGGAGGCGACGCGTATCCATCATCAGGTTCGTGTACGTGGAGGCGATCTCGCGCATCGCCAGAGCAGACTCCTGCTGGAGTGCCTGCCGCGCATCCCGTTGCTGTGAATAGCCGGCAGAAAGGATGATCAGCAAAGCCGGTAGAATCGACGCCCAGACCAGGATGATCAGATGCGCACGAACGGGCCATTGAAGCTTGAATCGCATGCGACGGAGTAAGTGGGGTATCTCTCGCAGGCATGCTGTGGGCAGTGATCGTCTTTATGCAAGCTGGCGGGGGGACGAAATTCACATTTTTCTGCGGCCATCAATGTCGTGAAGGGGGCGAACTACCACTCCCATAAAAAAAGAGTGGAGGATACGCCCCCCGTTTTGTTCTCATGCGCGCTTCCCTATGTCGTCCTCCACCGAATCGCTTTCCCGCATCGAAGCTGCGCAACGCGCCGTGCTCGCCCAGACGGAGCTCATGCACCGCGAGTTCGGTCGCGCCCAAAGCCAGTGGAAAAGCGACGGCACCCGTGTGACCCCCGTCGATTTAGCCATTTCGGCCAACATCTTTCGCGAGCTCGGTGAACAGTTTCCAGAAGACCAGTTTTTCAGCGAGGAGCTCACTCAAGTCGATGCCCCCATCCCGGTCACCGCACGCTTCTCGTGGGTGCTCGATCCGATCGATGGCACCAACAACTACGCCATGGGCATCGCCCACTGCGCCATCTCCCTCGCGCTTCTCGAAAACGGGCAACCCATCTATGGCGTGATCTATGACATGTCGCGGCGCAGCCTCATCCACGGCGGCCCCGGCTTCGGCGTGAAAGACGGCGGACGCGAGGTCCACGTGCTCGCCGGCGGTCTGCACCGCCAGGCGCTCATCGGCTTTCACAGCCCGATCTCGCATGATTACTCCGGACAGGCCCAGCGCGTGATCGGATCCCTGAAAATCCGCGGACTAGGGAGCAGCACGCTCCACCTGGCCTACGTCGCCGCGGGCATCCTCAATGGCACCATCGATCACAACGTCCGCATCTGGGACATCGCCGCGGCAGTCCCGCTGGTCTGGGCGGCGGGCGGCAGCGTCGAATTTCTCAACGGCGAACAGTTCCCCATGCGCGAGTTCAACCTGAAAATGTCGCGTATCGTGTACCTCGCCGGCAGCGCCGAGACCTGCCGCGAGTTGCGCGCCATCCTGCAAGGCTGAGCCCGCAGGCACACCTCCGGCCTTGCGCCCGGCGCCTGGCACTCTTGATTCCCTTCTTTTCTACATGGCTTACGACTGGCTCAAAGGCGTCTCCGACGAATATGATGTGATCGTGATTGGCAGCGGTCTGGGCGGCCTCACGGGCGCCAACTGCCTCGCCAAGGCCGGTCATCGTGTGCTCCTGCTGGAGCATCACTACCAGTACGGCGGCCTCTCGACCTGGTTTACCCGCAAGGGCGGACACATCTTCGACATCTCCCTGCACGGGTTTCCGTCCGGCATGATCAAGTCATGCCGCAAGTATTGGACCAAGGAGATCGCCGACGCCATCGTGCAACTGAAGGGCATCCGCTTCATCAACCCGCAGATGAACCTGCGCACGACCTTCGACCGGCAGGACTTCACGCGGATCATCACCGACGAGTTTCACGTGCCCGCGGCGACCGTGCGCCAGTTCTTCGACGACCTGCGCGCGATGAACTACTACGACCACAATCCCGAGACGACGGGCGAGATGTTCGAGCGCTATTTCCCCGGCCGCGACGATGTCCAGCGCCTGCTCATGGAGCCGATCACGTACGCCAACGGCTCCACGCTGCGCGACCCGGCGATCACGTACGGCATCGTGTTTTCCAACTTCATGGGCGCCGGCGTCTACACCTTCCGCGGCGGCACCGACATGCTCATCAAGCAGATGGTCGCCGAGCTCCAGCGCAACGGCGCCGAGGTCCGCAAACACGTGCGTGTCGAAAAAATCCTCACTGAGAGGCGCGAAGGTAAACGTGTCGTGGCTGGCGTGGTGGCCAACGGCCGGGAGATCCGCGCCAAGGTCGTCCTCTCCAACGCCAACATCAAAAACACCACCATGCAGCTCGTCGGCGCCGAGAATCTGCCGGCCGATTACCGCGCCGAGGTGGAAAAAGTCCGCATCAACACCAGCTCGTGCCAGGTGTATTTCGGCATCCGCAAAGGCGAGTCGATCCCACATGTCGGAGATCTGCTGTTCACCTCCGAGGCCCCGAAATTCTCCAGCGACGAACTCGTCGATCTGCACACGCGCAGCCGCACTTTCTCTGTCTATTACCCAGACACTCGCCCCGGCTCTGATCGCTACACCGTCGTCGCCTCGCTCAACGCGCGCTACGAAGACTGGGCGAAAATGACGGACTCCGAGTATGCGCAGCACAAACAGCGGTTGATCGACGAATCGCTGGCTTCACTCGAACGCCACATCCCGGGTATTAGCGCCAAGATCGATTGGATGGAGGCCGCCACGCCCCGCACCATCGAGCGCTACACCACGCATATGGGTGGCACCTCCTTTGGCACCAAGTTCGAGGGGCTGAAAGTCTCCATGGATCTGCCCGCTCAAATCCCCGGCCTCTATCACGCCGGCTCCGTGGGCATCATCATGTCCGGCTGGCTGGGCACCATTAACTATGGCGTCATCACGGCCAACCAGATCGACAAACTGCTTTTTCAGCAAAAACGTGGCGTTTCCGTCGTTGAAGCCGCGGGCGTAACTCACCAAGGTGCTTGAAACCCACGATGTCCAACGTCACCGACTTCATCCCACACCGCCCGCCATTCCTCTTCGTTGACGAAGTGGTGTCGGAATCCGCTGACGGCCTGGTGGCCCGCAAAACCTGGCGCGCCGACGAAGACTTTTACCGCGGGCATTATCCCGGCATGCCCATCACGCCGGGCGTTCTGCTCTGCGAAGCCGTTTTTCAGACCGGCGCCCTTTTTCTCTCCCGCCGCCAGGTCGCCCAGGGTAACCCAGCCTCGGAGGGCGTGCCCTTGCTTGCGAGAATCGGCGATGTGCGTTTCCGCAACCCGGTTTTCCCGGGTGAGACGATCACGATCGAAGTGAAGCAAAAGGAGCTCGTGGCCGGATTTATCTTTATGTCGGGCAGCGTCAAAAGCGGCGACAAGCGCGTGCTCACGGTCGAGTTCTCCGTCAGCTGGAAAAAACCGGAAGTATCCGGTGGATGTTAAATAGTTAGACCTCTTTACCATAGTTTAACACTTGCCCTCGACTAGGACTTTTGAGCCCATTTCGGCCTGTGAGTAGTTTTCTCAACCTCAACGGCAAAACCATTGTCGTTCTTGGTGTCGCCAATCGGAAGAGCGTGGCATGGCACATTGCGCGCGAGCTCGAGACGTTTGGCGCGCGCGTGGTGTACAGCGTGCGTTCGGAAGCGCGTCGCCAGAGTTTGCTCGCCGCACTCGCCGGGAAACCCGTTTTTGTGTGCGACGTGGAGGAGGAGGGCGCTGCCGACCGGCTCGCCGCAGAGGTCGCCCAGGCCGGGCTCGGCCCGATTCACGGACTCGTGCACTCCATCGCGTTTGCCAACTACAGCGAGGGTTTCCGGCCTTTCCACGAGACCAAGCGCAAAGACTTCCTCCAAGCGACCGCCATCTCCGCGTTTTCGCTCGTCGAGGTCGCGCGCGCCTTCAAACCGTACTTTGCGCCGCAGGCCTCCGTCGTGACGATCGGCATCTCCTCGCTCGTGGTGACGCCGGACAACTACGGCTACATGGGCCCGATCAAGGCGGCCCTCGAATCGAGCGCGCGTTTCCTGGCAAAATCCTTCAGCGCCGACTCCGACGTACGCTTCAATGTCATCGGTGCCGGCCCGCTCAAGACAAGTGCCTCGGCCGGCATCCCCGGCTATCTGGAAAGCTATCTCTACTCTGAAAAGCTCACCTTCCGCCGCCGTAATCTGGATACTGCGGAGGTCGCCAACGCCGCGCTCTTTCTTCTGAGCGGACGCAGCAGCGGGCTCAACGGGACCACGATCACCGTCGATGCCGGGCTGGGGTGCAATTACTACGACAAGGAGATCGTGCGACTGGCCATGCGGCCGGAGCGGTGAGGCCACCCATGCGTTTTCAGCACGTCTGCATCGAATCGCTCGCCACCGCCTTGCCCGATGAGGCCTGGACCTCCAGTGCCATCGAGGAGCAACTGCGCCCGCTGTACGAACGCCTGAAGCTACCGTTTGGCCGGCTGGAACTGATGACCGGCATCCGCGAGCGCCGTTTCTGGCCCGCTGGTACGCGCCCCTCCGAGGCAAGCGCCGCCGCGGGTAGGGCGGCGCTGGCCCGCTCGCAGGTGCCTGTCTCCGAGATTGGACTCTTTATCCATTCGGCCGTCTGCCGCGACATGATGGAACCCGCGACCGCCGCCTTTGCCCACCGTTTGCTCGGGCTGCCGGCCACCGCGCAGATCCTCGACGTGTCCAACGCCTGCCTCGGCTTCCTCAACGCGCTCACGCTCGCAGCCGGCATGATCGAGTCGGGCCAGATCCGCGCGGCGCTCATCGTGTCGGGCGAGAACGGCCGGCCGCTCGTCGAGCAGACGATCAAGACGCTGCGCGAGCAGCCGCTCGACCGAAACCAGATCAAGGGATTCTTTGCCAACCTCACCATCGGCTCCGGCGCAGTCGCCGCCGTCGTCTGCCACGGGTCGCTCGTCCAAGGCGAACGCCACCGCCTGATTGGTGGGGCCGTGCGCGCCGCGACTGGCCACAACCATCTCTGCCAGGGCGACGCCCACGGGGCCGAAGCGCTCCAGATGCAAACCGACGCCGAAGCATTGCTGGTCGCCGGCGTAAAGGTCGCACAGGAGACGTGGACCGATTTCGCCGCCGCCACCGGTTGGACGGTGCCCATGGTCCAGCGTTTCATCTGCCACCAGGTCGGCGCGGCCCATCGCCGCCGGCTCTACGAGATGCTCGGGCTCGATCTGGCCAGGGATTTTTCGACTTTCGAAACGCTCGGTAACGTCGGCTCCGTATCCCTGCCAGCCACGTTGTCCAAAGCGGTCGAGGCGGGTGCCGTCCAGCGCGGCGATCGTGTCGCACTGCTCGGTATCGGTAGCGGGATAAACTGCATGATGCTCGCCCTCGAATGGTAACCTCCGAACAGCTTCCCGACTGGTTGAAACGGCAGTACCCGTTTAAGACGAAGTCGTACACGACGCCGCACGGCGCGCAGATGAGTTACGTGGACGAGGGCCCACACTCCGAGGAGGCGGTGCTCTTCCTGCACGGCAATCCCTCGTGGTCGTTTCTTTATCGCGACATCATCAAGACGCTCTCGCCGAAGATCCGCTGCATCGCGCCGGACCACATCGGCATGGGCCTTTCGGATAAGCCGGCGGATTACCCTTATAACCTGGCCGCGCGCATCACGGACATCGAGGGGCTCGTCAACCATCTCGGCCTCTGGAAAGTCCATCTGGTCGTGCACGACTGGGGCGGGGCCATCGGCAGTGGCTGGGCGGTCAGGCGTCCAGAACGGGTGGGGCGCATCGTTATTTTCAACACGGGCGCGTTTCGCTCGCCGCATATTCCGCTGCGCATCGCGCTTTGCCGCACGCCCGTGCTCGGCACGTTCATCGTCCGCGCGCTCAACGGCTTTGCGGGGCCCGCCGTCTGGATGTCGATGAACAATCGCAAACTCACGCGCGACGAGCGCCGTGGTTTCCTGTTCCCGTATAATTCATGGGGCAATCGGGTCGCGGTAAACGCCTTCGTCAAAGACATCCCGATGGAGGACGATCATCCGAGCTACAAGACGCTCGTCGAGGTCGAGCTCGGCCTGAAGGAACTGCACCCCAAACCCGTACGCCTGATCTGGGGCGGGGCGGATTTCTGCTTCGACATGCGCTTCTTCATGCGCTGGCAGAAAATTTTCCCGCACGCCCAACATTTTTACATGCCCGAAGCCGGTCACTACGTGATCGACGACAGCGCACCGACGGCGACCCGACTGACCACCGAGTTCCTCCTGAGTAAGTAGCCACACAGGGGAGCGCCAATGCCGTTATTCGCCCCCAATGAGGCAAACCAAGACCCATTGCGCCATGGAATTATGAATATTAAACATAATGTACATTGTGCGCCGTTGGCGTATTGAAACTGGCGGCCTGGGAAGAGCCCAGCGGTTCGGTCAGCCGTCGAGTCTGACTTCTCGGATCCGCCCGGCTTTCCACGTGGCAACACGTGGACCGCACTCAAGCTGGCCAGACGATTCCGAGCCACATGGTGGGTTAACACGCAGACAACTTCGCCACCAGGCGCTGGATGATTGCGCCTTCTCAGGTCCGCACATCCCTGCCATGGATTTGCCTCCGCCTTCGCTCAACCTCACCCATGCCACATCGCATCCTCGTCGCTCCCGATAAATTCAAAGGCTCGCTGACGGCACCCGCCGCCGCCCAGGCCATCGGCGACGGCATCCGTGATGCGTTGCCCGATGCGGAGATCGTTCTGCGCCCTATCGCTGATGGCGGCGACGGCACGGCCGAAACGCTCCACGCCGCGCTCGGCGGCTCATGGGTTCACGTTCCGGGAGTCGCCGATCCGCTCGGCCGCCCCATCGAAGCCCGCTATCTGTGGATTGGCGCCGATCTGGCCGTCATCGCCATGAGCGAAGCCTCCGGGCTGTGGCGGCTCCATCCGGGCGAATACGATCCGCTCCGCGCCTCGACCTTCGGCACCGGGCAACTCATCGCCGACGCCCTACACCGCGGGGCTCGCCGCATTCTGATTGGCCTCGGCGGCAGCGCGACCAACGACGGCGGCGCAGGCATGGCCCGCGCACTCGGGTTTCAGTTTCTCGATTCGTTTGGCCGCCCACTCGACCTCCCCGCGGCGCTTGTCGATCTAGGCACCATCGCGCCGCCGTCCCACGCGTCCGCCGCCGAGATCACCGGACTCTGCGATGTGAGCAACCCACTCCTCGGCCCGCACGGCGCCTCACAGACTTTTGCCCCACAAAAAGGTGCCACGCCCGCCCGAGCCGAGTCGCTCGACCGACATCTCCGCCATCTGGCCGACGTCGTCGCCCGCGACCTCCATTGCGATTTTCGCGACACGCCGGGCGCCGGTGCGGCCGGCGGACTCGGGTTTGGCCTGCTCAGCTTCTGCAGTGCCTCACTCAAGCCGGGTTTCGAAACGATCGCTGCGCTGCTCGGCCTTCAACGAGAAATCGCCACCTGCGACCTGGTGATCACCGGCGAAGGTTCGCTCGACGACCAGACGCTCCATGGGAAAGGTCCCTGCGGCATCGCGCACCTCGCCCGAGCCGCCGGCAAACCCGTACTTGCCTTTGCCGGGCGCATCGACGGCTCACCCGCGTTGTCGGCGGCATTCGACGACCTCCACACAATCACGCCCGCAGACATGCCCGTCGACGCCGCGTTTGCCGAGGCGTCCACGCTGCTTCGCCAAAGCGTGGCCCATGCGCTCGCCAGGCGGCGGCACACCTAAACGCGTCCGCGCGGTTTTTCTTTTCACCCGACGCCGGCTGTGTGTGAGTGGGCGGCGCATGACCTCCCGCGAACGCTTCCTCGCCGCCTGCGCCAGCCAACCGCTCGACCGGCCCCCGCTCTGGATCATGCGCCAGGCCGGCCGCTACCTCCCCGAGTACCGCGAGCTCAAAGCCCGCCACTCCTTCCTCGAAATGGTGCGCACCCCCGCACTCGCCGCCGAGGTCACGCTCCAACCACTGCGCCGGTTCGCCTTCGACGCCGCGATTCTCTTCTCCGACATCCTCGTCATCCCTGAAGCACTCGGCCAGGGCTACCACTTCCGCGATCAGGGCGGCATTGCGATGGAATTTCCCCTCGCAACACGCGCGCAAATCGACGCCCTCCGCCCCGCCGAGGTCGTCCCCGAGCACCTCGCCTACGTCGGCGAAACGCTCCGGCTCCTGCGCCGCGAGCTCGGCGACGCCCACGCACTCCTCGGCTTCGGCGGCTCCCCATGGACGCTCGCGTGCTACATGGTCGAGGGCGGCAGCTCCGAGGATTTTGCCGCCATCAAATCCCTTTTCTACACCGACCGCGCCGCCTTCGACGCCCTGATGGAGCGCCTCACCGCCGCCCTCATCGCGTACTTCCAGATGCAGATCCGCGCCGGCGCCGATGCCATCCAGATTTTCGATTCCTGGGGCGGCATCGTCCCCGGCCACGATTACGAAGCCGCCTCGCTGCGCTGGATTCGCCGGATCGTCGCCGCCCTGCCCGCCACGTTCCCCGTCATCCTCTACGCCAAAGGCACCGCGCCCCAGCTCGCCGCCCAGGCCACCTGCGGCGCACGCGTGCTCAGCGTGGACTGGACCGTCGATCTGCCCACCGCCCGCGCGGCCCTGCCGCCGTCCATCGCGATCCAGGGCAACCTCGACCCGGTGCTCCTCAACCTCGCGCCCGACATCGTGCGCCGCGAGACCACGCGCGTGCTCGAAAGCATGCGCGGCCACGCCGGACATATTTTCAACCTCGGCCACGGCATCCTCCCGCAGGCGCGCCTCGAAAGCGTCGCCGCCCTCGTTGATACCGTCACAAATTGGCATTAACCACACCGGCGCGCGGGCCGACTCCGCGCTTGGCAAGGCCGGACGCGCGGCGCATTCCTACGTCGGAACCATGACGACACCCGCTCAGCCTGCTCGCGCCACGATCGCCATCCTCGGCGGCGGCATCACCGGACTCACCGCCGCATTCCGGCTCGTTTCACGGGGCTATTCCGTGCGCCTCTTCGAGCAAACCCGGCGGCTCGGCGGCTCCGTCGGCAGCGAGTGCACCGAGGGCTGGCTCGTCGAACGCGGCCCCAATTCGCTCCTCGAAAGCGAGCCCGCCCTCGCCGAGATCGTCCAGTCGCTCGGTTTGCAGGATCAACTGATCCCCTCGCTGCCCACCGCAAAAAAACGCTTCATCGTGCGCCGCGGCCAGCTCTGCGACCTGCCCATGTCGCCCGGTGGCTTTTTCAAGACGCCCCTGTTTTCCTTCCGCGGGAAACTCCGCCTGTTCGGCGACGTTTTCCGCCGCCCGCGCACGCGCCCGGCCGACATCAGCCTCGGCGAGTTTATCCGCCAACACTTCGGCCAGGAAGCCGTCGACTACGGCCTCAATCCCTTTGTCTCGGGCGTCTATGCCGGCGACCCCGGCAAGCTCTCGGCGCAATACGCGTTTCCCAAACTCTGGGCCCTCGAGCAGTCGCACGGCTCCATCCTCCGCGGCATGGGCGCCGCCGCCAAGGCCCGCCGCGCCGCCAACGGCGGGCAGCGGCCACCGCGCCCGCGCCTGATCTCGTTTACCCGCGGTCTACAAACGCTCGTCGATGCGCTCGCGGCTCGCCTACCCGAAGGTTCCGTGCAACTCGGCGCACGCGTCGAGGCCGTCTGGTCCGGCCCGCGCTGGCAGGTCCGCTGGCACGACGGCCAGACCAGCCACACCGAAGTGTTCGACAAAGTCCTTTGCGCGCTGCCCTCCGGCGGTCTCTCGCAACTCGCCGTCGGTGCCGACGGCGCCATGCCGCTCGCCGGACTCGCCCAACTGGAAAACCCGCCCGTCTCCTCGCTCTTCCTCGGATTCCGCCGCGAGCAAGTCCGCCACCCGCTTGATGGCTTTGGCGCCCTCATCCCCGCGTTGGAGCGCCGCCCCGAGCTCGGCATCCTCTTCTCGTCGTCGCTCTTTGCCGGCCGCGCGCCCGAAGGCCACGTCGCGCTCACCATCATGGTCGGCGGCGTCCGCCAGCCCGTCCTCGCGCGCCAGTCCACCGAGGAGTTGCTCGCCACCGTCACGCCCAGCCTGCGCGACCTGCTCGGCGTCAGCGGCGCTCCGGTCTTCGTGCGACACAACTTCTGGCCCGCCGCCATCCCGCAATACAACCTCGGCTACGGCCGCCACCTCGCCGCCATCGAGGCCTGCGAACGCGCCCACCCAGGCCTCTTCATCGGTGGCAACACCCGCGACGGCATCTCCGTCCCCCAATGCCTGCGCGCCGGCATCAACCTCGCCGGGAAAGCCGACTCCCCGTCATGACGCCGTCCCACGCCAGCCTCGATCTCGACCTCATCCGCAAGTACTCGATTCCGGGCCCGCGCTACACCTCCTACCCACCGGCGACCAAGTTCACCACCGACCTGCCCGCCCTCCGGCTCGACGACGCCCTGCGCGACGACAACGCCCCCGGCGCCGGCCCGCTCTCGCTCTATTTCCACCTGCCGTTTTGCGCCAGCCGCTGCTGGTTCTGCGGCTGCACCAACATCATTTCCTCGCGCCTCGACGACGCCGCCAGCTACGGCGAAGACCTCGCCCGCGAGCTCGCCCTCACCGCCGCTCGCATCGCGCCCGGCCGCCCCGTCACCCAGATCCACTTCGGCGGCGGCACTCCCACGTTTTTCCCGCCCGACGAGCTGCGCAAACTCGGCGCGCTCATCCGCCGACATTTCACGCTCGCACACGACTGCGAGTTCGGCGTCGAGATCGATCCGCGCAGCCTCACGCGCGAACACGTCCAGGCGCTCCGCGATATCGGCACCAACCGCGCCTCGCTCGGCGTGCAGGATACCAATCCCGAGGTCCAGCGCGCCATCCACCGGGACCAACCCCACGAGATCAACCGCCAGGCCGTCGAGTGGCTCCGCGCCGAGGGCATCGACTCGCTCAGCGTCGATCTCATCTACGGCCTGCCGCTGCAAACGCCCGACACCTTTGCGCGCACCATCGACGACGTCCTCGGCCTGGCCCCCGCGCGGCTGTCCGTTTTCAGCTACGCGCACGTCCCCTGGATCAAACCTTCGCAAAAGATTTTCGACCACCGCGGCGAGTTGCCCGGCCCCGAGGCGAAACTCGCGATGTTTGCCCTCGCGCACGACCGCCTCACCCGCGCCGGCTACGTGGACGTCGGCCTCGACCATTTCGCCCGGCCCGACGACGAGCTGGCCGTCGCCCAGCGCGCCGGCACGCTCCAGCGCAATTTCCAAGGCTACAGCACGCGCGCCGGCGCCTCGCTCTACGGCTTCGGCATTTCCTCCATCTCGTCCACGGCCGACACCTACCGGCAGAATCACAAAACGCTGCCGGCCTGGCGCGACGCCCTCGCGCGCGGCGAGCTGCCCATCGAGCGCGGCCTGCGCCTCACCGCCGAAGATGCCCGCCGGCGCACGATCATCATGCGCCTGATGTGCGACCGCCGGCTCGATTTCGCCCACGTCTCCCGCCTGATCGGCGTCGATTTTGCGTCCACCTACGCCGCCGAGCTCGCCTCGCTCGGAGACCTCGAAGCCGACGGCCTGCTCACGCGCGACGCGCGCCAGCTCACGATCACACCCACCGGTGCGCCGCTCCTGCGCGTGGTCGCCATGCGTTTCGACGCCACGCTCACGGCCAGCCTGCGCCAGCAACACGCCCAGACCGTGTGACGGAGCGCGCCGCACCCCGCGCGGACTCGCTCGCGGGCCGCTCGGGTTACCCCTTCCACGTGTAGGCGTGGCACAGCGCCACGCCTGCGGCGTCAGCCTCGTCAAAGGCCAGCGGACGTCCGTGCCCCAGCAGCGACATCACCGTGCGCGCCATCTGCTCCTTGCTCGCGCGCCCCGCGCCCACCACCGCCTGCTTCACACGCAACGGCGGGTATTCGAAAATCGGCTTCTCGCGCAACGCCGCCGCCGCGATCGCCGCCCCGCGCGCAGCCCCCAGAATCTGCGCCGTCTGGAAATTCTGCACGTAGATCGTCTGCTCCAACGCGACGTGCACCACGTCGAAATCGTTTAAAAACGCCGACACCGCCCGGTGGATTTCCGCGAGCGCCTCGGGCATCGAGCGACGCGGCGGCACCTTCACCGTCTGACAGCGCAGCAGCACCGGTGCACGCCCCGGCGCAAACTCGATCAATGCGAGACCCGAGCCGCGCAGCGACGGATCGATCCCGAGCACCTGCCCGGCAAACGCGGTCTTGGCGCGCACGCCCGCAGAGAGCGCCGCTGTCGGCGCCGCGTTGCGCGGCACGGCCACCGCCGCCGGCATCGGCTTGCCCGCCAGTTTCGCCGCCCACATCTGCCGTACGTTCATCCGCGCCATATAAAGTCTCCCGTTTCAGCTCCCGCCTTTCGACGACCCACCCGACAACGCCGCCAGCGCGCCGAGCCCGCAATACACCGAGCCGGTCACGAATCGCTCGCCCTGCCGGAAAAAACGTCGCCCTTGCAACCAGCGCCCCACGCTCCCGGCCAGCAGCGCGTACATCGAGTCGCTGGCCACCGCCATCACCACGAAAAGCAGTCCCAGCGTGAGCAGTTGCAGCCAGACCCAGCCGCGCGCCGGATCGACGAACTGCGGCAGAAACGCTAGGAAGAATAGCGCCGTCTTCGGGTTGAACACGCCCACCACCACGCCCTGCGACCACACCCGGCGCAACGACTCCCGAGCAAACACCGCCTCGCCCGCCGCCGGTGCGCACCCGACGAATTTTTTGATCCCCAGCCAGATCAGGTACGCCGCGCCCGCGTATTTCACCGCCGCAAACGCCATCGCCGACGAAGCCAGCATGGCCGACAACCCCGCCGCCGCCGCGACCGCATGGACCGCGTTGCCCACGCCCACCCCGAGCACGGAGACCAGCCCCGCCGCCCGGCCCTGACTCATGCTCCGCGCGACGATATAAAGCACCGCCGGCCCCGGCGTGAGGATCAACGCTGCCGACGCAGCCAGAAACAAAAGGAATTGGGTGGGATCGAACATGCTTCGATAAACGGCACACGCGTTGATACCGCCCACCGCCCCCAAGCCAAGCCCGCGCTCCAGCTCCGACGTCGCGCAGGCTTCCCGCCCGCCGTCTTTCACTCTTCACCCTTCAGTCTTCGCAATTCAGCCCCCTTTCACTTTTCACTCTTCTAAGAAACCCGTTGCCAAATAAGTGTAAACACGCGCACCCTCCCCACCGCCAGTTTTCTGACCCCAGTCATCCTTTCCCTTATCGGCATGGCCCGTTCTCGCACCGCCTCCCCCCACGATTCGACTTCCGCCCTCGGCTTCGAGGCCAAGCTCTGGCTCGCCGCCGACAAGCTCCGCTCGAACATGGACGCCGCGGAGTACAAGCACGTCGTCCTCGGGCTTATCTTCCTCAAGTATATCTCCGACACCTTCGAGGAGCACCGCGCCAAGCTCATCGCCGGCCAAGGCGACTACAAGGGCGCCAACCCCGAGGACGCCGACGAGTACCGCGCCGAAAACATCTTCTGGGTGCCCAAGGAGGCCCGCTGGTCGCACCTCCAAGCCAACGCCAAGCAGCCCACCATCGGCAAGATCGTCGACGACGCCATGGTCGCCATCGAGCGCGACAACCCCCGCCTCAAGGGCGTGCTCCCGAAGGACTATGCCCGCCCCGGGCTCGACAAGCACCGCCTCGGCGAGCTGATCGACCTCATCGGCACCATCGGCCTCGGCGACCGGGAAAACCGCGCCAAGGACATACTCGGCCGCGTCTACGAGTACTTCCTCACCCAGTTCGCCAGCGCCGAGGGCAAGAACGGCGGGCAGTTCTACACGCCGTCCTGCGTCGTGCGCTGCCTGGTCGAGATGCTCGCCCCCTACAAGGGCCGCATCTACGACCCGTGCTGCGGCTCCGGCGGCATGTTCGTGCAGTCGGAGAAGTTCGTCGAGGCCCACGGCGGCAAGCTCGGCGACATCAGCATCTACGGTCAGGAGAGCAACGCCACCACCCGCCGGCTCGCGGTGATGAACCTCGCCCTGCGTGGCATCGAGGCCGACTTCGGCAAGGAACACGCCGACACCTTCCGCGCCGACCAGCACCCCGACCTCCGCGCCGACTACGTCCTCGCCAACCCGCCCTTCAACGACTCCGACTGGTTCCGCAAAGACGACGACGTGCGCTGGCAGTACGGCGTGCCACCCAAGGGCAACGCCAACTTCGCGTGGGTCCAGCATTTCATCCACCACCTCGCGCCCCAAGGCATGGCCGGCTTCGTCCTCGCCAATGGTGCGTTGTCGGCCACAGGACCGCAGGGAGAAATCAAGAAAGCAGTCATCGACGCTGACCTAGTGGATTGCATCGTGATGCTTCCGCCGAAGTTGTTTTACACAACACAAGCGCCGGTATCGCTCTGGTTCTTTAGTCGGGCTAAAACGTCACCTCAGGGAAATGAACGCCGCCGCAGCCGTGAGACGCTCTTCATCGATGCGAGAAAGTGCTTTGTGAAATCTGATCCGACGCACAACACGCTTACCGATGAACATATCGAGCTAATTGCGAACACGTATCACGCTTGGAAAAGCCGCGGACAAAAGGGCTACGAAGACGTTATTGGCTTTTGCCGAAGCGTAAGAACCGAACTCATCGCCGAGTGCGACTACAGCCTCGTTCCGGCTCGCCACGTCGGAATCAATGTTGACCCGCCCGACCTCGACTCGACTCGGCAGGCGCTGGACGAAGCATTGAAGTCAATCACTACGAGCCTCCACGAAATGGACGAACTCGCGGCGCATGTGAAGGAATCCGTCTTGAAGGCCAAATGAGCACTGTAAAACCACCGCACCCAATTCTCGGCACTCTGCCTGACGACTGGAAAGTCGAGAAGCTGATTGATTGCTGCTGCTACCTCCAGCGCGGCAAAGCGCCAAGTTACGTGGAGGAGAGCGAAGTCTTGGCCCTGAATCAAAAAGCAGTTCGTTGGGGCCGAATTGAGGATGAGCATCTCAAATATCACGACCCCGAGGTTGAGATTGCGGCGAAGCATTTTATCAAGGCCGGAGACGTTGTCATCAACTCGACCGGAGACATCACGATTGGCCGTGCATACCTATTTCACGAGGCTCCCAAGAAGCTGTTTGCGGACTCTCACGTCACCATCATCCGAACCATCAAGACCAAGCTGCGACCTGAGTTCCTTGTGAACTTGCTGGCGACGCGTGAATACCAAGATCTCATCTATTCGCTTGTTACTGGAAGCACTGGGCAGCTCGAATTGAACAAATCAAACCTTGAGGGTTTGCCCGTGATTTGTCCGCCGATCGAGATTCAGGACGAACTTGCGCAGCTTTGGGAGCCATTGTATCGCAGTATGGCTTTGGCCGACGCGATGAGGACGGATTGCGAGAAGGCAATCGCATCATTGTTTCAGCGCGACGTGATGGATCCGTGGCGAGGTGCTCGCTGGGATGGCAAGAAAGTGAAATAGCCATGATTGATTCACACCAATCCCACACCCTCGACACCCTGCGCGACACGCTGCTGTCAAAGCTGCTGAGCGGGGACTGCCAGATCATTGTTTAACGGTTCAGCAAACCTCAC